>ERZ802824.490-NODE-490-length-21955-cov-25.2979_pt1 | contig 21955 bp, 17 predicted proteins | sample MGYA00345650_ERZ802824 | MGnify/ENA primary metagenome ERZ802824 (study PRJEB30503, sample SAMEA104212361) | marine metagenome | biome: Westerlies Biome; feature: [SRF] surface water layer (ENVO:00010504) within the epipelagic zone...; material: water... | reverse complement strand
AAGCCGCTTTTTGCCGGCAACCAATATGCTGACCTGTCGGAAAATGCATTGTTCTACATTGGCGGCATCATCAAGCATGCCAAATCATTAAATGCATTTACCAACCCATCAACAAACAGCTACAAGCGTCTGATCCCGGGCTATGAAGCGCCAGTGTTGCTTGCCTATTCGTCACGCAACCGCTCAGCATCATGCCGGATTCCGCATGTGAATTCACCAAACGGCAAGCGCGTTGAAGTGCGCTTCCCGGATGCCACAGCGAATCCATATCTGTCATTCTCGGCAATGTTGATGGCTGGCCTTGACGGTATTCAGAACAAGATCCACCCCGGCGACGCGATGGACAAGGATCTGTATGATCTGCCACCAGAAGAACTGAGCCAGATCCCAACCGTTTGTGCATCACTGCGTGAGGCGCTGGAATCACTGGACGCAGATCGCAGCTACCTCACCCAGGGTAATGTCTTTACCGACGAGCAGATCGATGCCTATATCGAGCTGAAAATGGAAGATGTGATCCGTCTGGAGCACACACCGCATCCGGTTGAGTTTGATATCTATTATTCATACTAAACCACTGACACCTATCGAAATCACCGGCTCTGACATCTGTCAGGGCCGGTTTTTTTATGGCTAATCCACAATATCTTGTTGTAACGCTTGGCGATGCCGTCCAGATACGGTAGGTAATAGAGTGGTTCAAACAGGGCTACCGCACCGCGCCCGGTACGCGCGCCCATCTCACCCGCCTGACTGGCGACAACCCAACTGGTGATAAAAAGAGTAGTAAATGTCTGATTTATTTGGCAACACAGCATCCAGTGACGATTATGACGCCAGCAATATTGAGGTGTTGGAGGGGCTGGAACCGGTACGGCACCGTCCGGGCATGTATATTGGCGGCACTGATGAGCGTGCCTTGCACCATCTGGCCGCCGAAATTTTAGATAATGCCATGGATGAGGCGGTGGCCGGGCATGCCAACCGCATCGATTTTGTGCTTGAATCAGCCACCACCCTGACCATCCGTGATAATGGCCGCGGCATGCCGACCGGACAGCACCCAAAATTCCCGGACAAATCAGCCGTTGAAGTGATTATGACAACGCTGCATGCCGGCGGTAAATTTTCCGGCAAATCATACGCCACATCAGGTGGCTTGCATGGGGTAGGCGCGTCGGTTGTGAATGCCTTATCGAGCGCCCTCACGGTTGAGATTGCGCGTGATAAAATGCTCTATCGGCAGGATTTTTCACGCGGCATGCCGATGACGGCGCTGGCAGAAATTGGCGCCGCCCCCAACCGGCGTGGCACCACCGTCACCTTTACACCTGATACCGAGATTTTTGGCGAGAATGCGCATTTCCGCGCGGCAACATTGTACCGTATGGCGCGCTCCAAAGCCTATTTATTTGCCGGTGTTGAAATTCGCTGGCGCTGTGATCCGGCATTGCTTGGCGGCAATGACACTATTCCGGCCGAGGCCAATTTGCATTTTCCCGGTGGCCTTGCTGATGCGCTCCATCATGCAACACAGGACAAGGGGCTAATGATTTCCACTCCTTTTGCCGAGATTGCCGAGCTTGACCAACAAAAATTTGAATGGGCCATCACCTGGCTGGATGCGAATGAAGACGGGTTTTTCAGCAGCTATTGCAACACTGTGCCGACGCCATCTGGCGGCACCCACGAAACCGGTTTTCGGCAAGCCATTGTCCGCGCCCTGCGGGCATTTGGTGAACTGACAGGCAATAAGAAAGCGGCCGATATCAGCGCCGATGACGCGCTGGCAAATAGTGCTGTCATGCTGTCGGTGTTTTTGCGCGATCCACAATTTCAGGGGCAAACCAAAGACCGCCTTGTGTCGGCAGATGCCACCCGATTGACCGAACAGGCTGTGCGTGACCGGTTTGACCACTGGTTATCATCCGATACAGCACGCGCCACCTATCTTCTTGACGCGGCTATTGAGCGTGCCGAAGACCGCAAACGCCGGAAAAAAGAAAAAGAAGTGGCCCGCAAATCGGCAACCCGGCGGCTGCGGCTTCCCGGCAAACTGGCGGATTGCACCTCGAATGACGGCGAACTGACCGAATTATTTTTGGTCGAGGGTGACTCGGCCGGCGGCTCGGCGAAGCAGGCGCGCAATCGCAAAACACAGGCGGTTCTGCCGCTGCGTGGTAAAATATTGAATGTCGCCAGCGCCTCATCCGAAAAGCTGACCGGCAATCAGGAATTGTCCGATTTGGCGCTGGCGCTTGGGGTCAAACCGGGCAAGGATTTCAAGCTTGATGATCTGCGCTATGGCCGCGTTATCATTATGACGGACGCCGATGTTGACGGCGCGCATATCGCCGCCCTGCTGATGACATATTTCTATCGCGAAATGCCGCAGCTTGTCGAAGCTGGCCGTCTATTTCTGGCACAGCCACCGCTCTACCGGCTGACGCAGGGCGGGAAAACTGAATATGCGCTGGATGATGAACAGCGCGAAACCCTGCTTAGTGAGATATTTGATAAACGTGGCAAAGTTGAAGTGAGCCGGTTTAAAGGGCTCGGCGAAATGCCGCCGGCACAGCTCAAAGAAACAACGATGAACCCGGCTAGCCGGCGTTTGCTGCGTGTTGACTTGCCGCTGCGCGACTCGATTGGCGCTGATTTGCGCCGCCATACCGACCAGTTGGTGAATACATTAATGGGTAAAAAGGCCGAATTGCGATTTGGCTATATCCGTGATCATGCCGATGATGTGTTGGCCAGCCTTGACGTTTAATAGGTGAGTATATGCGGCGATGATTTCAACAAAAGCAACACTGACGATGATTGGCGGCGGGCTGATCATCCAGGGCCTTATATTTTATGCCTTTGCCGGGCCATTGACCGATCAGAATTTTCCCGGGGCCGGTGACGAGGCGCGGCATGTTGGGGTGATTATGCGCGGCGGGCTGGCTGGGTTGTCATGCCTTGCCGGACTGGTCATATTTTTAGGACGCAGCTTCGAAAACCTGCCGGCAAAACGCATCTTGTTTGGCTGTGCCATCGGCTTTGCCGCCATCAGCGCCATCATGGTCAAAACATGGCTTAATGAAGCGGCGGTGGTACCTCTGCCGGCGTTGGGGCTATATGTTTTTACCAGTGGCTTCGCGCTTTACGCCGCCTTGAAAAAACAATAGCTGTTTCGGGCTATACACGCGCCAGCAAGTCAAGCAACGCGGTACGACAGGCGTCGGGTGCTTCTAATGTTGAAAGATGCCCGACATCGGGCAGCAGCCGCATATCGGCATGCGGTGCCAATGCCGCCATTTCTGCAGACAGCGGCGGCGGCGTCAGTTTGTCATCGGTGCCGCAGATGATCAGCAGCGGTGCGGAAAATCCCGCCAGCACATCACGCTGATCACGCCGTCCTAAAATGGCCTTTTGTTGCTGGGCAAACACGCCGCGTCCAATTTCCGCCGCCATCGCCAGAACACCATCGACAAGTGCCGCATCAGCCAGCGCCGTCGGTGACAGACATTTTCCCAGAAACTGGCGTGTCACGCCGCGAAAACCATCCTGTCCAGCCAGTTTAATCGCCTGTTCCCGATAGGCGCGTTGCGCCGCATTATCTTGCCGGCAACTCGTGCTGAGCAACGCCATCGCGCTGATACGCGACGGCGCAAGTCGCGCCATTTCCAAAGCAACATAGCCGCCCATCGACAGCCCGATTGGTATGAGCTGGCCCGGCGCTTGCGCCAGCGCCGCCTCGGCCATCGCGGTCATTGTGTCATGCTGGCGGGTATCGGCAAACACAGCGCTGCCGGGCATGGCATCGCGCTGATGATGAAACAAATATTCAGTGCATAATAAACCCGGAATAAAAATTGTCGTTGCACTCGCCATCAATGCGTGACCCTCTTGTGAATGATATATTGACCTTGCGCCTGTTCCTCTGTATCACCGTGACACACAACTGTCCGCCGATTTTTGCATTTGTGTGTAATAATCATGTTCTGAGAAATCACAAAGGAAACTGTCCTTGAAATTTTCTGATCTCGGCCTGAGCGACGGGTTAAGTCGCGCAGTGGCCGATCTGGGGTATGAGACCCCAACCCCAATTCAAGAAAAATCTATTCCTATAGTACTGATGGGGCGGGATATCCTTGGCTCAGCACAGACTGGGACTGGCAAAACCGCATCCTTTACCCTGCCGATGATTGATATTCTGGCGTCTGGCCGGGCAAAAGCGCGGCTGCCGCGCAGCCTGATTTTGGCCCCGACGCGCGAGCTTGCGGCACAGGTTGCCGACTCATTTGAAAAATTTTCAGTGAATAACAAACTGTCAATGGCATTATTGATTGGCGGCGTCAGCTTTGCCGACCAGAATGCCGCATTGAGCAAAGGCGTTGATGTGCTGATCGCCACTCCCGGCCGCCTGCTGGATCATTTTGAGCGTGGCAAGGTATTGCTCAATGATGTCAAAGTTCTGGTGATTGATGAAGCTGATCGCATGCTCGATATGGGCTTTATTCCTGACGTTGAAAAGATCGTGGGTCTGTTGCCACGCATGCGTCAAACCTTGTTTTTTTCCGCGACCCTGTCTGATGATATTCAGAAACTTGGCAGCAAATTTGTGATGAATCCAAAAATCATCGAAGTCGCGCCGCCAGCCTCGACCGCCGAAACCGTCGCCCAGCATCTGATCTGGAGCGATAGCAAAGCAAAACGCCAGGTTCTGCGCGATTTGCTGGGGGTTGAGAAGGTGAAAAACGCGGTTATTTTCTGTAACCGAAAACGCGATATTTCAACCTTGGTAACGTCACTGACACGCCATGGCTTTTCTGCCGTTGCGTTGCATGGCGATATGACCCAGTCCGCCCGGCTTGAGGCTTTGCAGAAATTCAAAGATGGTGATGTGCCGCTGTTGATTGCGTCCGATGTGGCCGCGCGCGGACTCGACATTGCCGGGCTTAGTCATGTGTTTAACTTTGATGTGCCAATGAGCGCCGAAGATTATGTCCATCGTATCGGACGCACCGGTCGCGCTGGCAAATCCGGCCGCGCCTTTACCATCGCTGCCGGCAAGGATGACATTAAATATATCGGCTCTATTGAGGCCTTAATTGGCAAGCCAATTCCGCCAATCACCCTCGATAATGCAAAGATCAGCAATGCCACAACATCCGCCGCACCGGCAGATGCCGCTGCTGTGGTGGCGGACAAGCCAAAACCAAAGCGTCAGGCAAAATCAGCTCAAACTGCTAAAAAAGCCCCAGCCTCAACGCAGAAAAACAGGAACCGCGGTGATGAATTGCCGTCGCCACCTGATTGTCAGGGCAGCACAATGGAAGAAACCGGCCATATCCCGGCATTTCTGACCCGCTAATTTCAACAGCAAATCAGACCAGAGCTTTGTCGATGACTTCGCTTAGGTCATTCGATTGCGCAGCCGCCTGTACCGTTTTCAGCACTGTGCGCATTTGCTGCTGGCGCTGCTCACTATAGGCACCGATACGGGTCAATGGCAGCGCCATGCGGGCGGCTAATTGCGGGTTACGCTTGTCGATATCGATCAAGCATCCGGCAATAAATTCAAAGCCACTGCCATCTTCGGCATAAAACCTGACCGGATTACCAGTCATAAACGCCCCCAGCACAACGCGTAATTTATTTGGGTTTTTGGGGTCAAATGCCGGATGCTGCATCAGTTCCTGCAGCCGCTCGATACGACCGCTGATACAGGACATTGATTCAAAGGAAAACCATTTTTCCAGCACCAGTGCATTATCCTGCCAGCGATCATGAAAAGCTGACAACACCGTTTCCCGCACCGCCGTCGGTCGGTTATTTACCGCCGCCAATGCGCCTTGCGACACTGTCATATTGCTGTCCAGAACATGCGCCATGGCACGCTCATCCGCCTGCGCATCACCAGCCGCAACAGCCAGCGCCAAAAGCCGGTTCAGCAATGCCCGCCCACCGGCTGTATCGGCAAGCTGCGCCGATTTTTTCGGATCAAGCGCAGCCTGGTAGTGACCATATAGCTGCTGCGCAATTGCTGCCTCAAATGCCAGTCGCGCGTTGAACAGCGCCACCGGATCGGCTGGCGTCATGCGGCTTTCCAGAACCGAAATCGCCGGCAATGTCACAATCGCCGCTTTGAAATAATCAAGACAATTCGGGTCATCCAGAATATGTGAAACGCCGTCAGCAAGCGCCGCAATCCTGTCACTATTCACCGCTGCCTGCGGGTCTGCGGCGATCGCCAGAATTTCATCAGAGACCAGCGTTTGCGCACTATCCCAACGGTTAAACAGATCAGTATCATACCGCATAATATGGCGGCGTTCATCCGGGCTTAGATCATCATCAACAACCACCGGCGCGGAAAAATTACGCAAAATACTCGGCGTTAAATTCGCCGCCTGTGGCGCGTAAATACTTTGTTCCAGATGTTCCTCTGTCAACAGAATCACATGTTCATCCTGCGCTGGTGCATCGGCTGCCAGTTTTGTCGGGACAATCTTGCCCTGCTGATCGAGAAACGCCAGGCGGAGCGAAATGGGCAGCGCGTTTCGCGGCGTCTGCGCGGCTGTATCGGGAATCTGCTGTGACAGGGACAGCAACAAATGGCTGGCGTCATCGCCAGCATGGCGGCGCACGCGCAGCTGAGGTGTACCGGCTTGCTGATACCATCCTTGAAACCCGTCAAGATTGACATTATTCGCATCGGCCATGGCGGCCAGAAAATCGTCGCATGTCACGGCATGCCCATCATGGCGGGCAAAATACAGATCCATACCCTTGCGAAAGCCGTCCTTGCCCAAAAATCCGGCAAGCATGCGGATCACTTCGGCGCCTTTTTCATAGACTGTGGCGGTGTAAAAATTATTGATCTCTTTATAGGTTTCCGGGCGGATCGGATGTGCCGTCGGGCCCCGGTCTTCGGGAAATTGTGCGGCGCGAAGCAGCGCCACATCATTCGCGCGCTGTACACCTGCATCATGCATATCCGCCGAAAAACACTGGTCGCGGAACACCGTCAGCCCTTCTTTTAAGGTCAGTTGGAACCAGTCACGACAGGTCACACGGTTGCCTGTCCAATTGTGAAAATATTCGTGCGCGACAATCGATTCAACGCGATGCAAATCATCATCTGTTGCGGTCGCGGTGTCAGCCAGAACAAATTTGCTGTTAAAAATATTCAGGCCTTTATTTTCCATCGCCCCCATATTGAAATGGCTTACCGCGACGATCTGGAACAGATCAAGATCATATTCAAGACCATATTCCTGTTCATCCCACCGCATCGAGCGGATCAGCGAATCCATCGCATGCGCTGTCAGTTCTGCATTGCCCTTTTCGACATAGATTTTCAGATCGACGGCGCGGCCTGATGCCGTCACATAGGGTGATGTCACGCAATCAAGATCGCCAACAACAACGGCAAATAAATAGCTTGGCTTTGGGTGCGGGTCATGCCAGACGGCAAAATGCCGGTCCGCACCAACCGCACCAGTTTCAATCAAATTGCCGTTTGACAAGATCTGCGGAAAGGCAGTTGACGCCTCAATCCGCACGGTGAAAACAGACATCACATCCGGACGATCGGGAAAATACCCAATGCGGCGAAAGCCTTCAGGCTCACATTGCGTACAATACATGCCGCCTGACAGATACAGCCCTTCAAGCGCGGTGTTATCCTGCGGGTAGCATCGCGATTGCACTTCAACAACCGCTTCATCGGCCAGACCAGCGACTGACAACCCGTGGTCGGACACATCGACACCGTCCGGCATATCCTGACCAATCGGCAGTTCGACAGAATCGATCGCAAGCCGCGTCAGTTCAATATTCTGCCCGTCCAGCCATAACGGCGCATCTGCTGCTGCATCGGGGTTACGGCGCACAGCCAGCTTTGTCGTCACATCGGTGGCGTCATCTTTGATATCAATGGTGATGAAAACCGAAATCACCAAAAAAGCGGGAGGTTGGTAATCCTGGCGACGTTTCAGCATGGCGGCTAGCTGGCGTCACGCGACGTGGTATAAGCTTCCTTGCAATGCGGCAGACAATAGGGTTTGCCTGGCACAACCGTATCACCGCAAAATACAAAACCATTTTTCTTGGGGTCACCCGTTGGCCAACAGCATTTGCTGCGCGACCAGACGAGCTGCCGCAATTCCAGACGCAATGGCAAATCCTGTTCTTCAAAAACCGGCTCAACCTTTGGCTTTTCGGCTTTTGGCTTGCTGATCGGTGACGGCCGCTTTGGCAGCCCCATGCGGTGCGCCTTGCCGGCAATGGCATTGCGCGACACGCCAAGCGCCTCGCCAATCTGTGAAATAGACAGCCCTTGCGCCCATAGCTTTTTTAATTCTTCTAACCGTTCGTCAGTCCACACATTGCCGGTGTCGCTCATCAGGTCTCTCTTTATCTAAATTCTGTCATTTTTTGCGCGCATGCGATAACCCAGCGCCATATATAGCGGTCAACCGCATCGAACTCAATGTTCGAATCATAATTGCGGCTTAGAATGCGGCAATAAATCTGCCAATCAAATCGATCTGATAATCGAGCATATGCCGACCATAATGTATCGGCAGACCGCGAGACACCGCATCCTGTAGCCATTTTGTATCGGCCGGCACCATGATTATATCAGCGATAACAGTATGTTTGCTGACATGGTCAAGCGCCAGCGGCAAAGCATCATCAGCATGCAAACCAAGGCTGGTACTGTTAATGATCATATCGACATCGGCGCCATCGGTTTGCGCCAGTGGCTGGGCAGATACAGCAGTAAAACCAAGCTCTTTGACCAGCAGATCAGCCAGATCGCGGGCCTTGTCGACATTGCGGTTGGCAATTGTCAGATATCCAACGCCGGCCTCGCATAACGCCGCAGCAATGGCACGCGCCGCACCGCCGGCCCCCAACATCAGAATATTTTTTCCAGAAACCTCAAACCCATTGCCACGACAACCGGCAACAAACCCGGCGCCATCAAAATTATCGCCATAGAGCTGGCCGTCCGGGTCAAATCTTACGGCATTGACGGCCCCCGTCAGCCGCGCCGCCGTGCCAAGATGGTCACATAGCTCCGCCATCGCCAGCTTATGCGGAATGGTCACCGCCAGCCCACCAAAATTCGGTATATTTTGCAGGCCTTTTACAATGGTTTCCAGCATTTCCGGCGGCGCATCAATGGGCACCATAATATGACCAAGACCCGCCGCTGCAAATCGCGGATTAAACACCATTGGCGCACGCACATGCGTCACCGGATGGGCAATCACCCCAAACACCCGGCTATTGCCGTCGACCCATGGAACGCCGGACTGGGAAGATTCTGTCATTTTTGACATAAAAGACCTCTGAGCATATGCACATACGCAACACCGCGCGCCGAAACTCTATCGCAGCTTGCCGGTCGTGACCAGTATCGAGATGGCCGCAGCAACGCGGTCGATAAGAAAATATCGAAAAATGGTCACACTACTGCCCATTTTCAGCCCTTTTTCAGGCCTAAGCATGAGCATGACACCAGTGCTTGTTGACACCTCACCCACTGTTTTGACAGGCACTGGTGCACCAAAACCCGGGCGGCAACGCCGCACATAGAAGAAAGATCATCTGATGAGAAAAAAACATACCCTGCCGGTTATTGCCGGATTACTGACGGTATCAGCTGCGTTGATTGCCGGACTGGCCAGCGCCGATATGAAATCTGACCGCACGAAAAAATCAATGATGTATGCGAAAAAACTCGACACCAATGCCGATGGTGCCATCAGCCTTGATGAATTGACCGCACGTCAGGATCGGCGCTTTGCGAAGATTGATCAGAACAGTAACGGGCTGATCGACAAAGACGAATTTAATGCGCGGCTGGTCGCCATGTTTACCCGTATGGATCAAAACGGTGATGGTTTGTTACGCGATGATGAGTTGCCGCGCCAAGGCTATGGCAAAAAACATCATCATCAGCACGATCATCGTGACAAAAACAAAAACAGTTAACGCGTCAGCAGACGCCAACTGATGACCTGCACTGGCCAAGTTTCTCTCTCAAAACTTGGTGGGATGATGGTTTTGTCGTCCTCCAGCCATCCCCTGCCAGTGCGGGTCACACAGCATTATTGGCCCCATAACATTATGACCTGCTAACGCGGATTAATCTTCCCGCTGAAAATCAAGCGAGGCTGAATTAATGCAGTAGCGTAAGCCGGTCGGTTGCGGCCCGTCTGGAAACACATGCCCTAGATGCGCATCACACGCGCTGCAATGCACCTCGGTACGCCGCATAAAAAAGCTGTTATCTTCGGTTTCTTCGATTGGTGCATGATCCATTGGCGCATAAAAACTCGGCCAGCCAGAACCCGATTCAAACTTTGTCTGCGAGTCAAATAACGCTGCGCCGCAACAAATACAGTGATAGGTGCCGGCATCATGCTTGTCATAGAGCGCGCCGGAAAATGCCGGCTCGGTGCCATGTTTGCGGGTCACCCGGAATTGCTCTTCGGTCAGAATTTGTCGCCATTCATCGTCTGTTTTGATGATCTTTTCCATTCGCACTGCCTTTTTACTGATTTAATTCTGATGTAAAATATTAAAAATTTTCAATGGGGTGACTGGCATATCTACATGCTGTATGCCGAGCGCATCACACACGGCAGACACAACAGCCTGCGGTGCGCCAATGGCACCGGCCTCACCCGACCCTTTGATTCCCAAAATATTATTCTGACAGGGCGTATTATGCATGTGAATATCCAATTGTGGAAAATGATCGGCGCGCGGCATGGTGTAGTCCATAAATGATCCGGACAGGATTTGGCCTGAAACATCATACACAACATGTTCATATAGAGCCTGCCCAACGCCCTGAGCAATGCCGCCATGGATCTGGCCAGCCAGCATCATTGGATTAATCACCAGACCAAAATCATCCACTACGGTAAATTTTACAATGGTGATATCACAGCTGGCCGGGTCAATCTCAACCTCAGCGATATGGCATCCATAGGGATAGGTCGCACCGGCCGTTTCATAGCTATGCGCCATATTCAGCACATGTGGCTGGCCGGGCACCGCAAGCTGTTCGACAAGACTGTCCAGATCGATTGTGCGGTTCGTATGTGGCGCCACAAACAAGCCATCTGAAAACTGCACCGCTTCGTCTGCGGCTTCTAAATAGGCGGCAGCATAAGGCCGCGCCGCGGTGATGATTTTCGCCGCAGCCTCGGCTGTTGCTGACCCTAAAATGCTGGTCATTCTGGCACCGCCAGTGGTGCCGCGTAAGCCGCGTGCTGAGTCCCCCTGCAATATAGTGATTTTATCGGCATCATATGACAGACGGTCAGACAGAATTTGCGTCAATGTCGTGCGATGACCCTGCCCGTTACATTGCTGTGCTGCGTGCAGGACAATCTGGCCATCTGCGGAAAATTCGATAGAAACACCTGAATCTGTTCCACCGCCGCATTGTTCCAGATACATGCCATAGCCGATACCACGCAACTGGCCGCGGGACTGCGAATCTTGCCGGCGCGCGGCAAATCCGGCCAGATCAGCCTTTTTAGTGGCAACATCAAGCAAAGCTGGCATATCGCCTGAATCAATGCTGCCGCCAACCGGCATGGTGTAGGGAATTTGTGCAGCTGTGATCATATTGGTTTTGCGGATCGCCACCCGGCTCTTGCCAGTAAGAATGGCAATATGATCCATCAGACGTTCCATCAGATAATTGGCTTCGGGGCGGCCGGCGCCGCGATAGGCATCGACTGCCGGTGTATTCGTCACCACGCCAATAACCCGCAGGCTAGTGGCCGGAATATCGTAAACCGTGGTCAGCGTGCGACAGCCCGACATGGTCGGAATATAGGTCGAAAAATTTGATAACCATGCCCCCATATTGGCATGAGCAGTGACTTTAAGTGCATGAATACGGCCATTTTCATCAATCATAGCCGAGGCTTGCGACCGGTTATCACGCCCATGAAGATCGCCAACAAACGCCTCTGAACGATTTTGCTGCCAGCGTACCAACGCGCCAAGACGGCGTGCCGCCCAGGCCAGACATAATTGTTCAGGATGCAGGAAAATTTTAAAGCCAAAACTGCCGCCAACATCCGGTGTGCGCACCCGCACCTTGTCCTGTGGCAATGACAATGCCGCAGCGATCTGTTCGGCAAGCCCGACCGGGCCTTGTGTGCCGCACCATATTTCAAGACTGTCCGGGGCATCGCCGGGGCCTGCCAACATCGGCCGCGTTTCTATCGAATTTATAACCACCCGGTTATTCACCACGTCAATATCGACACGCTGCCAGCCATTTTGTTCGGCCTGTTCAAAAGCCGCGTCGGCGGCCGCGTGATTGCCAGCGTGCCAGTCAAACACCCGGTTATTCTTATAACAGTCATAAAGCTGCGGTGCGCCATCGGCCATCGCCGCATAGACGTCGGTAACGGCGGGCAGTGGTTCAAATGATGCGTCGATCAATTCAACCGCATCATTGGCCTGGGTCTGGGTATCGGCAACCACCATGGCCACGATATCACCGGCATAACGATTGATATCACGCACCATCGCTGGCTTTGTTGTCATCGGCATTTTACTGCCATCAAAATTTTCGATTTGTAACTGACAATGAATATCACCAACCTGATCAGCATCGAGATCGGCCTGACTTGCCACCAGACGGACGCCCGGGGCAGATGCTGCGGCGCTATAGTCAAGGCTCTGCAATCGGGCATGCGCATAAGGCGCGCGCAAAAACGCAACACGCAAACCAGCGCCAGGCATCACATCATCGCTGTAGCATCCTGTACCGGTGACAAACCGTCTGTCTTCAACGCGCGCTACCGATTGACCAACTGCGAATTTCATTTAACACTCCGTAACAAATAACAAACAACAGCCAGACTATTGAGCAAATTATTGACCAGATTCTTTATTGGCAAACATGGTGTAGGCCGTATGGATACGGGTGCCGGTTGTGACCCAACATAACAGCCCGAACCCCCAAGCAAAATAAATAAAATAGCTCGGCCAAATGACCATCGCGCACAGCACCAAAATGGTTTCGGTGCCCTCGGTCATCCCGCCAAGATAAGAAAATGCTTCTTTGCCGCGCATATCGGTTTCGATATTATGTTTTGCTGCCAAAATGGCAAAGCCAAGAAAGCTGCTGGCAGTACCCATAAAGCTGACGCACAGAAAACACGCCGCGATCGCATTTGCCGGGTCAGCGATGGCAAAAGCCAGCGGAATGGCGCTGTAAAACACAAAATCAGCGACCAGATCAAGATAACCACCAAAATCAGTTTGTCCGGCAGCACGGGCCACGGCGCCGTCTAGCCCATCCGCAACACGATTCAAAATTATCAACCATAAAGCGAAAAAAGACAGATCAATCGCGACAAAAATAAACGCCAATAAACCAAAAAAGGCACCCGCAATCGTGACATGATTGGCGCTGACCCCAAGCCCCATCAGCCAGCGGCCGGGCGGGTTCAAACCGCGATCAATCAACGGTCGAAGTCTGGCATCAAACATCGTCACCCACCCCCGGCCGGGTTTGACGGCAATCGTGCCAAAATTGTTTCTGCTGCAAACACATGCTGGCCCAACGTAACCTGACAATGGCTGTGCGCTGGCAGATAGATATCAGTCACCCCTGCCAGCCGCGCCATGCCAAGCGGCTGGCCAGCCGACAGATATTTGCCTTCAGCCAGCCGGCAGACAAGCTGGCGCGCTGTTTTCGTGGCAAGCTGCACCAGTATCACCTTATCACCGGCGGCGTTACACAGGGTAAGCTCGCGCCGCTCGTTAAGGGTGCGCATGTCTTCCCAATGCGCCGAAACTGCCGGGTCAAGTTCACGATCAATGCCCGGCCAGGACGCAAACAAACCCGGAAACAGGCAATTATCGGTCAGATGACCGGTGAGCGGGCTGGTGTGAAGCTGCGCATCCGAAAACCTTGTCCGGATCGTTATCCGCAAACTGTCATAGGGCAACGGCATCACACCGGTATCGGCCGGGCAATTGTCAATTTGCACAACACGGCCATCGGCAGGCGCGATGACCAGATTTTCATCTGTGGGCGTCTGGCGCAGCGGAACCCGCAATATATGCGCCAGCCATATCATCAGGCCGAGAAGAAAACAGCCAACCGGCAAGGCCACCACACTGACAATGATCGTGACCACACCAGCCAGCGCCAATATGGGCCAGCCATCATCCGCAATTTCAGCATTTGTTAAACGGTTCATTGGCAATATTTTATGTCATAGATCATCGGCATAATGCACTGTGACCTGTACACAGCATCATGACCGCAATCGCTAGTTTGCGCCCGTATTTACCGCGCCATTTTTGGGCAGAGAAAAAATCTGGTTTGGGTAAATCAGGTCAGGGTTGTTGATATCACTGGTGTTTTTGCGAACAATATCGATATAACGCACGCCTTCGCCAAAACTTCGGTAAGCGATGCGCCACAGCGCGTCGCCCTTATTCACCACGACAAGCTGTGACCCATCCAGCCCCTTTTGCAAATCACGTGACCGCATCGGCAACAGATAATGCGCGACAGCCTGTCCGGCGTTATCAATCAAAATAAATTCGAGCCTGTGGTTTTGGCGGTTTTTATCCACCGCACCGGTCACCTGCCAGCCGCCATCTGCCAACACCAGGGCGTCACCAAAATAGGTGCCATTGGCACTCACAGAGACCCGCACGCCGCCACGCGAATGCCCGGCAATGGTAATCTGATCCTCTCCCTGCCAGACAAGACTGCGCGGGCCAATACGCGCAATTGCCGCTGCCGCAGCCGTTTGCGTGTCATCGCCCGCATCCGGCTGCTGATCATCAGGCGATTGCAACAAGACCGGCATTTCGGTCTGATTTTCCGGCAACAGCGCGACCAGCGGTTTGCTTGTCTGATCGGCATATATCTCAATCGCTATGCTGGTTTCAGCCAGCAAGGTGGTCGCGTCCTCAAGCTCTGCCGCCACCGAGATTAAATGCTGCCCCGGGCCAAGCCGTTTTTCCAGAACAACAACCCATTCACCATTCGCATCAGCGGTGGTTTTACCGAGCAACAGCGTGTCTTCAAAAACGCTGATGGTGGCGCCCGGTGGCGCACTGCCGGCAACCACTGCCGACCCGTCCGGTTTCACCCGGGCAATCTCAATACGAAGTGCGGGTTCGGCATCTTGTTGTAGCAGCAGCGACGATGCATCAGATGTGGCCGGGCCTGCCTGTTGTTCAGAGCTGTTTTCGTCCGCCGCCTGTGTTGGTTCAGTTTGGCTGTTGGGTCGCAGCTCAATCGATTGTGTTTGTGGTGCGACTTCGGCGGTTTCATCATCGGTGAAAAACACCACGCCAAGCGCGAGCGCTACGAGTATTCCACCAACACCAAAAAGCATGTAGAGAATAATGCGCACCGTTAGATCCCAATTTTGCTGGCTTTTGTACTGTTCAAACGTAATGCTAAAACAGTTATGGTTCAATGACACAGGGTCACATTTTTGAGAATAGAGCAGTTTAAGGAAAATTGATGAAAAAATTATGCGTTTTCACCGGGGCCGCAACAGGAACCGACCCCAGGTTCGTCGCGGCTGCGGATCAGCTGGGCCAGATACTGGCTTCGCGCAATCTTGGCCTTGTCTATGGTGGCGGCAAATCTGGCCTGATGGGGAAAATAGCCGATGCGGTTATTGCCGCGCAGGGACATGCCACCGGCATCATTCCAAAATTTCTGGATAATGTCGAAATTGCGCATCGCGGGCTGGATGATCTGCGTGTCATTGACACCATGCATGAACGCAAAAACATGATGTATGAGACCTCTGATGGGTTTATCATTATGCCCGGCGGTCTTGGCACGCTTGATGAAACCATGGAGATCATCACCTGGCGGCAACTTGGCCTGCATCGCAAACCGATCATCATCGTCAATCTATATGGCTATTGGGACCATATGTTGATGCTGTTTCAGAACATCATCGATGAAGGCTTCATGCATCATGGACATACCGGCCATTTTGAGCATGTTGATGATATGGATGCGCTCGCTGACCGGCTGGACATGTATTTTCCCAACACTCAGGACGTTGCCCCAACGCCATAGGAGATGGGTGCTTGACGACCTATACGGGCACTGTTAAAGACGCCGACACAGGCACAACGGTCCATTTCAGCCGATCAGCGCGCCTGTTAGCCGATGATGCGGTTAAAAATATCACTCGGCCGCATAAATCTTGCGACAAGGTCTGCATTTGGCCGGTAATACCCACCAAGATCGCATGGCTGCCCCTGTGTTGACGCCAACTCCGCAACAATTTGACTTTCCTGCGCCTCTATTTCGGCGGCAATCGCGGCAAATATGCTGGCCAGTTCGGCATCATCAGTCTGCGCCGCAACGGCCTGTGCCCAATAGAGCGCAAAATAGAAATGACTATCGCGTGTGTCGGTTTCGCCGACGCCCCGCCGCGGCGATTTATCCTGTGTCAGGATAAGCTGCGTCGCGGCGTCAACAGCGCGGCCTAAAATGGCCGCCTTGTCGTTCTGCAACAATTCTGATGCAAACATCAACGACTCACCAAGCGCACAAAATTCGCCAAGCGAGTCCCAGCGCAAATGGCCTTTTTCAATAAATTGCTGAACATGTTTGGGCGCAGAGCCACCTGCCCCGGTTTCAAACAATCCCCCGCCATTCATTAATTTCACAACCGACAGCATTTTTGCCGAAGTGCCGAGCTCAAGAATCGGAAATAAATCAGTCAGGTAATCGCGCAACACATTACCGGTAATCGAAATACAATCCGCGCCCGCGGTAATGGTTTTGAGGGTAAAGCTGGTTGCCTGACGCGGATCCAGAATATGAATCGTACTGCGGTCAACAGCGTCTTCCACCAGAATTTTTTCAACATATTTAATGAGTTGAGCATCATGCGCCCGATCAGCATTCAACCAGAATACAGCCGCCGCCCCGGTGGCCTTTTGCCGCGCCACACCAAGCCTGACCCAGTCTTCGATGGGCGCCGGTTTGGTTGTTGCCATACGCCAGATATCGCCTTTGCCCACCTGATGCTCATGCAGCACATCACCGGCCGCGCTCAGCACCTGCACGACGCCTGCCTCGGTCATTTCAAAGGTTGTCGGGTGCGACCCATATTCTTCGGCTTTTTGTGCCATCAGTCCGACATTCGATACGGTGCCACATGTGGTCGGATCAAGCGCGCCATTGACCTTGAAAAAGCGAATGGACTCATCATAAATCGGCGCATAGGAATTATCCGGGATCACACATTTGCAATCATCCTCATTGCCATCCGGCCCCCAGGCACGCCCGCCAGCACGGATTAATGCCGGCATTGAGGCATCGATAATCACATCCGAGGAGACATGCAAATTGCTGATGCCCCGATCTGAATCGACCATATAGAGCCGAGGCTGATCAGCCAGCGCTTGCGCCAGATCACTTTGCAGCAGTGATTTCTGCGCGGCTGGCAAGGATGCAATGCGCTGTTCAAGGTCACTCAGCCCCAAATTCGGGTTAAATTCCATATCGCGCAACAGCGTCTCATGTTTGGCAATAAAATCTTCCAGCAACACCGACACCACATGACCAAAAATGATCGGATCAGCCACCTTCATCATGGTGGCTTTCAAATGCACCGAAAATAACATGCCTTTGGCTTTTGCATCAGCCAGCTGATCTTTAATAAAGCTGCGCAGCGCTATGACATTCATATAGCTGGCATCAACAACTGTTCCAGCCACAATATCCAGACCGTCTTTCAGCACGGTTTGCTGGCCTTGTTGATTAATAAACAGAATTTTGAAAGCACCTGCCTGCGCATCCGAAACCGTGGCGGAGATTTCGTTTGAGACAAAATCTTGTGCCGGCATTGAGACAACATGTGTTGCTGAATCGGCGCGCCAGACCCCCATTTTATGCGGATTCTGCATCGCATAGTTTTTCACCGCACGCGCCGCGCGACGATCAGAATTGCCTTCGCGCAATACCGGGTTGACGGCACTGCCCTTGACCGCATCATAGCGATCACGCGCTGATTGTTCAGCCGGGTTTTTTGGCGTATCCGGATAATCCGGCAGCGCATAGCCCTGTGCCTGTAATTCGCTGATCGCCGCCTTTAATTGTGGCACCGATGCCGAGATATTTGGCAACTTGATGACATTTGCCTTTGGCATTTTGACCCAGTCACCCAATGCCGCCAAATCATCGCTCTGCCGCTGATCATCGGTTAAAATCTCGGGAAACATGGCAATGATCCGGCCAGCAAGCGAAATATCCCGCTTTTCAACCTGCAGCCCGGCGGCCGCGGCGAATTTTTTAATGATCGGCAAAAGCGATGCGCTTGCCAGTTCAGGTGCCTCGTCAACAGTCGTGTAGATAATATCAGCCATGTTCCCCATCCATTCGGTAAAAATTCAACGCAACACAAGCACCAGTGTCACAATGCAGCCGCGACAGCGTCGATGGCGGCCTGTGCATCATCTGCGTTCGGGCCGCCAGCCTGTGCCATATCGGGTCGCCCGCCGCCACCGCCGCCACCCAAGGCAGCCGAGCCAAGCCGAACCAGATCAACCGCATTTTTCGTCTTCGTCAGATCATCCGTCACCGCCACAACAACCGACGCCTTGCCAGCATCCGTCGCAACCAGACAAATCACCGCATTTTTCAGCGTGGATTTGATTTCATCCGCCATTGATTTCAGCTCGCGTGCCGGCGTGTCTTCCAGCAAACGACCCACAAAATTGACCCCGTTTACCACCTCGCCAGCGGCAGCAGAACCACCACCAGCGGCCAGCTTGCGCCGCAATTGCGTCAAATCACGCTCGGTTTTCTTGCGCTCTTCCAGCAGTTGCGCCACCCTGTCAGCCAGCTGATCAGGGGTGATTTTCAGTAAATCAGCCGCCCGGGTGAGAATATGATCACGCGTTTCAATCCATTCCAACGCGCCCGATTGTGTCACCGCCTCAAGCCGCCTTACGCCGCCGGCAACGGCTGATTCAGAGATAATTTTCAACAGGCTGATATCGCCAGTGCGGGTGACATGGGTGCCACCACATAATTCGACTGACCAGGCTTTATCACTGCCGTCGTCGGCTGGCCCACCCATTTGCACAACCCTGACCTCGTCTCCGTATTTTTCGCCAAACAGCGCCAGCGCGCCAAGTTCAATGGCCGCATCCGGGGTCATAATACGGGTCGACACCTCACTATTCATGCGGATCCGGTCATTCACAATCGCCTGCACCCGCGCCAGTTCATCGGCCTCCACCGCCTTTGGATGGGAAAAGTCAAACCGCAACCTGTCCGCCGAGACCATCGAGCCTTTTTGCGCCACATGATCGCCCAAAACATGGCGCAGCGCCTCGTGCAACAAATGCGTGGCCGAGTGGTTTGCGCGCAACCGCAAGCGGCGGCTTACATCAATCTGTAATCGCACTGCCATATCGGTTGTCAATGTGCCTTCGAGAACGTCAAGATGATGCACAAACAACCCCGACGGTGTTTTCACCGTATCAGTGACACGCGCCTTGCCACCGTCCCAATCAACGGTGCCAGTATCGCCAATCTGTCCACCTGACTCGGCATAGAATGGGGTCTGATTGACCACCATACGAACGCACTGGCCAGCATCGGCTTTGGTGACTTCGCCGCTATCATCGACAAGCGCTGCGACGACAGCCTCGGCGGTATCCGATGTGTATCCCAAAAACTCGGTTGACGCGAGCCGTTGGCCCAAATCGAGCCAGACCCCTTCGGTGGCGGCATCGCCAGAACCGCTCCATGACCGCCGGGCAGCGGCTTTTTGCGCTTCCATGGCGGCGTTGAATCCGGCAAGATCAACCTGCCAGCCATAGCCCCGCATAAAATCCTGAGTTAAATCAAGCGGAAAGCCATAAGTGTCATAGAGTTTAAAGGCGGTGGCGCCGTCCAATGTGCCGGCCGAGGCTTTGCCTGCCACCTCATCTTGTAAAATCCGCATGCCACGGTCGAGGGTTTCTTTAAAGCGGGTTTCTTCGAGCTTCAATGTTTCGGTTATCAGCGATTGGGCACGGCCAAGTTCGGCATATTGCGCCCCCATCTCGGATACCAGAACCGGTACAAGCTTAAACATCGTCGGGTCGACACAGCCCATCTGATGGATATGCCGCATAGCCCGCCGCATAATCCGCCGCAACACATAGCCACGCCCCTCATTCGACGGCAGCACCCCATCGGCAATCAGAAACGACGCCGCACGCAGATGATCGGCAACCACCCGGTGCGATACATTATGTGCGCCATCCGCATCCGTCCCGGATGCTTCGGCCGACGCCATAATCAGGCTGCGCATCAGATCGATATCATAATTATCATGCTTGCCTTGCAACACCGCAGCGATACGTTCAAGACCCATGCCCGTGTCAATCGAGGGTTTTGGCAAGGACAGCCGCTCTGCCGCGGTTTGTTCATATTGCATGAACACCAAATTCCAGATTTCAATAAACCGGTCGCCATCCTCGTCAGGTGACCCCGGCGGGCCGCCGGCAATATGCGCACCATGATCATAGAAAATTTCTGAACATGGGCCGCACGGGCCGGTATCGCCCATCGCCCAAAAATTATCCGAGGTCGCGATGCGGATGATACGATCATCACCAAGCCCGGCAATCTTGCGCCACAACGCCGCGGCATCGTCATCTTCATGATAAACAGTGACCAGCAGCTTTTGCGGATCCAGCCCAAACTCTGTGGTGATCAGACGCCAGGCAAGCTCGATGGCGCGTTCCTTAAAATAATCACCAAAGGAAAAATTCCCCAGCATTTCAAAAAATGTGTGATGCCGCGCCGTATAGCCAACATTTTCCAGATCATTATGTTTGCCACCAGCCCGCACACATTTTTGTGATGTTGTGGCCCGCGTATAATCGCGTGTTTCAGCGCCAGTAAACAGGTTTTTGAACTGCACCATACCTGAATTGGCAAACATTAATGTGGGGTCGTTTTGCGGCACCAACGGGCTCGAATCGACAATCTGATGACCGTTTTCGGCAAAATAATTCAGAAAACCAGAGCGAATATCATTTACGCTAGACATGTGTATCTTCCCAAAATTGTCTGCGGGGGCTGGCCATAGCCATCGGCTGTTGACGCCGCATTCATCTTTGCCAAATCCCAAACCAAAGACAAGACGTGCCAAGGCGTCATATGTAGCCGTGCAGATGCTATCCTGTCCAGTTCAACTTGCCCTAAACAGCCGGAAAAATGCAGCAAAAACCCCGCCGGGCGCATTGCCCGGACGGGGTTATGAAATGCGGTTATGTATGAACAGAATGAATGCGGCCAATCAGCTGGCGTCTGTTTCCGGCATATCTGGCGAGTCAGGCACAGTGGCCTCAGCACTCTCCGCGATGGAATTATCCAGCATCTGATCGCCAACCAGCCCAGCATTCTGCCGAATAGCGGATTCAATTTCATCAGCAATTTCAGGGTTTTCACGCAAGAACACTTTGGCATTTTCACGCCCCTGCCCAATCCGCTGACCATTATAGGAAATCCACGCGCCCGCTTTATCGACAATGCCGGCAGCCACGCCAAGATCGAGCAATTCGCCCATCTTGGAAATACCCTCGCCATACATGATATCAAATTCAATCGTGCGAAACGGCGCCGCGACCTTGTTTTTGACAACTTTCACCCGGGTCTGGTTGCCAACCACCTCATCCCGGTCTTTGATGGCACCAATGCGGCGAATATCGAGACGGACAGATGCATAAAATTTCAGCGCATTACCACCTGTTGTGGTTTCGGGATTGCCAAACATAACGCCAATTTTCAAACGGATCTGATTGATGAAAATCACCAGACAATTCGACCGGGCAATCGATGATGTCAGTTTACGCAATGCCTGGCTCATCAATCGCGCATGCAGTCCAACGTGATGATCGCCCATTT
>ERZ802824.489-NODE-489-length-22011-cov-12.1385_pt1 | contig 22011 bp, 25 predicted proteins | sample MGYA00345650_ERZ802824 | MGnify/ENA primary metagenome ERZ802824 (study PRJEB30503, sample SAMEA104212361) | marine metagenome | biome: Westerlies Biome; feature: [SRF] surface water layer (ENVO:00010504) within the epipelagic zone...; material: water... | reverse complement strand
TTAATATTAAAACTATCAATATAGTCATTCCACTTTATTCCAACTGCAATAGATATTGAATTATCTTTAATAATTTTAAAAAGAGTACTACGTTTTTTTTCAGTTAATTTTTTAGAATCATTAAGGCCTTCAATATCATTATCTAATATAACTGCTGCTGCTACAACTGGCCCAGCTAGTGCGCCTCTACCTACTTCATCTACTCCTGCAATTAACATTGAAAGTAAATTAATAATAAAATTCATGTTTACTTTTAAAAAAAATTTTTAATATGCATGCATGTCAAAAATTAGACTTTCAGCAATTGTATTTAGTATAATAGGTATAGTACTTGCAACTCAAGGGGTTCACTTTTACGATTCAGCATGGTCTTTTCCTGGAAACTTATTTTCAGATAGTTTTAAAACATCTTTTCCTTTAAGTAGTGTTCCATTTATGGTTGTCGCACTACTGGGGACTGGTATTTATATGACTTTCAAGCTAGGATTTCCTCAATTAAGAAGGGTTCTTCATGGTATTCGAGTAACTAAGGGTGATTACGATCATGTTGAGGATGAAGGTGATTTAAATCACTTTAAAGCTTTGTCAACTGCGCTAGCAGCAACGGTTGGTATTGGAAATATTGCTGGTGTTGCTATAGCTATTTATTACGGTGGTCCAGGGGCTTTATTCTGGATGTGGATTACTGCTTTTTTTGGAACAGCTTTAAAATATGCAGAATGTACCCTTGCCTTAGAATATCGTGAAACCGACTCACTTGGAAATACTGCTGGTGGTCCAATGTACACTATTGAAAATGGTTTAGGTCCAAAATGGAGATGGCTAGCTGTTACTTTTGCTTGCTTTGCTATTATCTGTTCATTTTTTACTGGTAACGCAATTCAATCAAATACATTAACTCAACAATTGTATGCACAAATATTAAGCATTACAGGTCCAGATAATGCTCTTATGGCAACAAATTCAATTACAATGCTTGGTAGCGAGTCAAATATTTCTATTATGCATGTCATTATTGGACTATCTTGTGCTGCCATTGTAGGTTCTGTTATTCTTGGAGGTATTAAACGCATAGGTAACGTAACTAGTTATTTAGTACCAATTATGGCTGCAGTTTATGTAATGTGCGCTCTATTTATTATTCTTACTAACTTTGAAAGAGTAGGAGAATCCTTTAGCACCATTTTTACAATGGCATTTAATCCCCCATCAATTAAAGATCCAGCTATTGGTATTGCTGCTGGTGCCTTCATTTCTTTTTTAAACACTATGATGATGGGTGTAAAGAGAGGTTTATTTTCAAGTGAATCTGGACAAGGATCTGCAGCTATTGCTCATTCAACTGCAAAAACACCATATGCTGTTAGAGAAGGTGTTGTGGCATTACTGGAGCCGTATATTGATACAATTATAATTTGTACGCTTACAGGTCTTGTTATTATGGTAACTAATTCTTGGCATTTAACTGAATTTTATAGCCAAAGAATTGATCCGTCAATCCTTGATACAGATTTAAAAGCTGGTGTACTTTTAACCAGTCATGCTTTTGGAATTGGAATGCCTTCAATTGGAGCACAAGTTGTAACTGTTGCTGTAGTTTTATTTGCTCTGTCTACTGCTATAAGCTGGTCTTTTTATGGTGATAGAGCTACAGAATACTTATTTGGAACAGGTGCGATTCCAATCTATAGATATTGTTATGTTTTTATGGTATTTGTAGGTTCGATGCTAACCTTAGAACAAGTTTGGATTTTTGGTGATGCTGCTTTAGCGTTTATGACTTTTCCAAATCTTCTTGCAATAATATTACTAAGTAATAAGCTTAAAGATTTATCTAGCGAATATTTTTCTAAATATTAATTTGTACTAGGAATAAATCTTACAATACATTCAATATGATGTGTCATTGGAAATAAATCAACAGCCTTAATCTTATCTAACTTATAACCGGAATCATAAAGAAACTTAGCATCTCGAGCAAGCGATGCTGGATCACATGAAATATAAACAACAGCTCTTGGTTTCTTGGAAATAATTTGACCTATTACTTTTTTACCAGCTCCACTTCTGGGAGGATCCAAAACAATAATATCTATATTATTAATTTTTGGAAGTTTTCTATCTACGCTGCCACGATGAATAGATACATTATTATAATCTTTAAATATTTTAAATGCATCTCGAACAGAATGATTACTAATCTCAACGAGGTGGACGTGACCCTCATTACCAATTTTTTTGGTTATAGGCATAGTAAATAGTCCAACGCCACCATAAAGATCACAAACTATGTCTCCAGGAGTTAACTTCATCAAATCTATAGCCAAATTGCTTAATAATGATGGAGCATTGGTATGGCTTTGCCAAAATGATTGCGGAGAAATATTGTAAATATTATCGCCTACTTCTTCACGGATTTTTTTTGGACCATCTATAGTCCTTTTTCCTCTAGATATGTTTAATTGTTTTGAGCTAGAAACAGCAATTCTAATACGGTCACTTCCATACCATTTTTTACTAAAAATTTCAGAATTATTAATATCCTTGATAGCAATTAAACACCTATCTATTTCAATGACTTTTTTTGTTTTAGATGAGTATAGACCGGCTTTACCATTTTCAGATAATGCAAAATCAAAACGAGTACGCCAATGTAAACCATTATTAGGCTCAGTGTTTACCATTTCAGGATGGACCTCTAACTTTGCAATGCGCATAAATTGGTCTTTAATAACTTCTAATTTTAATTTTTTCTGAGCAGATATTTCAATATGCTGAAAGTCACATCCTCCACATCCATCTGGTACTGCATAATTACAAGGAGGCTCTACCCTATCATTTGATTCACTTAAAACTTTTATAGCGTCACCGTGTGCTAATTTTGAAGAAACGGATGTAATTTTTACGATAGCTTTTTCGCCTGTAATAGCATGTCTAACAAAGATTACTTGTCCATTATGACGTGATATGAAATGTCCACCATGTGCGATGGGTCCAATTTCTACTTCAATTTGATCGCCTATTTTTAAGCTTTTAATATTAAGCTAATTCTAAATAAGCTTTAACATCGGATAATACACTTTTAAGAAGTTTATCATCTGATTCTAGAAGCATTTTGACTTTTTCTCTTCCTTGAGCGATTTTTTCACCTTTATAAGAGAACCAAGACCCCATCTTTTCAACTACACCGCCCTGTAATGCTAAATCGAGCAAGTCACCTGCATATGATATACCCTTACCGTACATAATATCAAATTCAGTCATTTTGAATGGTGGAGCAACCTTATTTTTTACCACTTTAACTCTTGTTCTATTTCCAGTCATATCTGTACCCTCTTTAATTGCAGCAATTCTACGGATATCTAATCTTACTGATGAATAAAACTTTAAAGCTCTTCCACCTGGAGTAGTTTCAGGACTGCCAAACATAACTCCAATTTTTTCTCTAATCTGGTTAATAAATACTACACAAGTGCGAGATTTATTTATTGGTCCAGACAATTTACGCAAAGCTTGTGACATTAGACGTGCCTGTAATCCAACTGTAACATCACCAATTTGACCTTCAAGCTCTTTTCTAGGAACAAGAGCAGCTACCGAATCAATTACAATGACATCTAGCGCTGCTGTCTCTAATAATTTTTGTAAAATATCTAATGCTTGTTCTCCAGAATCGGGCTGCGAAACCAAAAGGTCATCTGGTTTACAACCAAGATTTTCAGCGTAAACAGGATCTAAGGCATTTTCTGCATCTATAAACGCAGCTGAACCGCCATTTTTTTGACATTCAGCAACTATATGTAAAGCTAATGTTGTTTTTCCAGAGGATTCAGGACCAAAAACTTCTATAATTCTTCCTTTTGGAACACCACCTACACCTAAAGCCATATCTAAAGACAAACACCCTGTAGAAATTGCTTCAACATCAAGAGTATCTGTTCCTCCTAAGCTCATGATAGAGCCTTCGCCATACTCTTTATTGATATCCTGTTTAACGGTTTCTAGTACTTTACTTTTATTTGCTTTTTTTGCTGCCATTTTTATTCCCTTTTTAAATTTATATTTCTTTAGAATTTTCTAAAATTTTTCTTATTTCATTTAAGCATAAGGTAACTGTTAATTCGCGATTGATGTTACGGTTTGGAGTTAAATTATACTTCTTAATATATACATTATTTTTATAAGATATTCCAACAAATACCAATCCTACTGGTTTTTTTTCAGTTCCACCATCTGGACCAGCTATTCCTGTTATACTTACCCCAATATCACTATTTAATTTCTTAGCAATATTAATAGCTAATTCATGTGCAGTTTCCTCGCTCACTGCTCCATAACGATCTAAGGTTTGTTGCTTCACACCGACTAAGTCACTTTTCAGTTCATTGCTATAACATACAACACCACCATTAAAGTATTTTGAGCTACCAGCGACATCTGTTAGTTTAGCACTTAGCAATCCTGCAGTACAAGACTCAGCTGTAGCAATTGTTGTATTATTGTCTATTAAAAGATTTGCTACAACTTCTTCTAGCTTATCTGTATCAAAACCATATACATATTTACCTACTTTCTCCATAATTGAATCTATCAATATATTAATAAGCGATTGATCACTTGTAGTTAATCTGATATCTACACCGAGCATTCTATGTGGTAGAAAAGCAATATCACATTTGTCTTTATTTTTATCAATTATATCAGATATTTTTTCTTGAAGAATTGATTCTGGAACTCCAGTAGTCCTTATACTCCTACAAACTACTTTGTTTTTATTGGTTTTTTCAATTTCAGGTAGAACATAATTAGAAAACATTGATTTCATTTCTTTCGGAACTCCGGGTAAAGCATAAAAATTAGTTTCAGTTCCATTAAATACAGACTTAACAAACTTAAAAAATGATGCGTGTTCTTTTGTATAATGTAACCCTCTAGCTGATCCAACTTTATTTGGAATCATATTTCCTTTTTTAATTTTAAAAGCCTGGTTTTTATTAAGATTCGGCATTTTAAAGTTGAGCTTTTGAAAGCGATCTTTAAGAATACTCCAATATTCTTTATCGAAGTCGTGTTTATCTTCAAAATAATCTATAAATACTGAAACTGTTATATCGTCAACTGTAGGACCAAGCCCTCCAGTTACAATAATATGATCACACTCCCATTCTTTCCACTGATACTCAAGAGTATCGTAAATATCTGAAAAATCATCAGCTATTGTATGATGAATATTAACTTTGATACCTGCAGATAATAATTGTTGTCCAATCCATGCAGCATTTCGGTCTAACGTAAAACCGCTTAAAAGTTCATTTCCAATTGTTATAATGCCTATTTTCACTAAAGTACCCACAAATAAATACTTAAGGATACAATTACAATCCCCGCGCTTAATAGTGCTGCAACGATATCATCGCCTATAACGTTCATATATTCATTATCCTTATTTTTATTCCAATTCTTCCACCATAATGGGGATGTTCTTGGGTTTTCTGTCCATCCTACGGGACCAATTTTGCTAATGTCAAATATTCTAAATAGTATAAACGTCAAAAAAAATAAAAATTCCTGATTGTTTATAAAATTAGGAAGATCAAGAGTGAAGCTTCCAAAAATATCAGAATATACATGAACTACTATTAGAGCCAAAGCCATTCCAATAACTTCATCTAAAATAAATTCTTTTGGGTCTTTAGAATTAAAAAATGATAGTGATTTTTTATAAATACCAGGCGCAAAAATAAGAGTAATTACAATTAAAAATATAAGAATATTAGCTGGATCTTTAGTTATCATAGCTAACATTAAAACAAATAAAGAAGCCCAGGTACCTCCTCCTGGAAGCCTTCCTAAACCAAAAAGAGTAGCAAGTTGATAGTTCATTTTTTTTTAAAATCCATTTTTATATAAATATTCAAGTCCTGTTCCTGCTGCGTATATAGCATTTATTGATACGATTATATCAATAATTTGTTGTGTCGGATTATTTAACAAGATAAAAATGACCATTACATGCTGAAATACTGTCTTCCACTTACCATATTGAGATGTTACTAGAGGCTTATCTTTTCCAATTAGATAATTTCTATACATTGTAACTAAAATATCTCGACCAATAATAATAATATAAGCCCAAAATAATATTATCCCTTGATAAGCTAGAATTGTTAGTGTCCCTATCATAAGAATTTTATCTGCTAATGGATCTAGATAGTTACCTTTTTCGGTTACAAGATTATGTTTTCTTGCTAATCTTCCATCTGCAATATCACTAAAACTGCAATATGCAAAAACTATAGCAGCTATTGTATAGTTACCGATAAAGATAAGATATATAATAATTGGCGTGAGAATAATACGAGAGTATGTTAAAAAATTAATAAAATTTTTCAATTGATCTTTACCCTTCCAGAAATTGCAGTAGATATAGTCTTATCATCGATATACTCTAAATTACTTCCAACAGGTAAACCTACTGCCAGCCTGGAAATAGAAACTTTTTTATCCTTTAAAATCTTTTCTACATACATTGCCGTAGCATTACCTGAAGTACTTGGATTAGTCGCAATAATAACTTCTTTAGTATTTTTGTCAATTCTATCAAGCAATTTATCAAAAGATAAATCAGATGGTCCAATACCATCAAGTGGAGAAATGGCGCCTCCTAATACATGATATGATCCATCAAAACTATTAGTATTTTCAATTTTTATTGCGTCTTCCATATTTTCAACGATACATAAGAACTTTGAATTTCTATTTTTATCATCAAATACAGACTCTTCTCCTTTTACGATTATCATGCCACTAATTGGACAAATATCGAGTTTATCATTTACATCTGTTAAAGTTTCGATCAAATTTTTACTAAAAGATTTTTCTGATTTAACTATAAAATATGCTATACGCTCTGCTCCTTTTCTTCCAATACCGGGAAATTTTGTTAATGAATCAACGAGCTGCTCTATATATGTAGTAACCTTACTCATTAGAATCCTGGAAGATTATCCATCAAACCACCTGTGACAGATTTTAGTCTTTTTGCAGATGTATCTTTTGCTTCTTGTAAAGCATTATTAACAGCAACTTTTATTGCGTTTTCAATAATATAAGCATCGCTGCTCAACAACGTTTCATCAATTGTAACCTTAGTAGTTTTCATATCAGCAGTCATGGTTATAACGCATGAACCGTTGGAGGAAGATCCTTGCACCTCGACCTTCTCTAATTCTTTTTTAACTTTTGTCATTTCAGATTTCATACTCTGTGCTTGCTTCATCATTTCTTTCATGTTTCCAAACATTATGCTAAATCCTTTCCGTCAAATAGTTTGACAATATCATCTTGATTAACTTCCTCTTTCACTTCTTCAATTTTTTCTACATTTGTATCGACAATAATTTTTACTTTAACCGAAGATTCTAGTACTGAATTTATTGTGGATGCAACAAATGGATCTTGAAGCAATTTTTGACTAAAGTCATTGCTATCATAAGATATAATTTCAATAGTATTATCTTTTAGGTCTCCAACAATACATGCTTCCAATAATACCCCAATAGATCCTCTTTCTTTTGATATCTTTTTTATAATTTTCTCCCAGGATCCTTTTACTTTTTCTAAAGATAAAGAAGAAACTTTTTTGTCTAATTTTTTATCTTCTTTTTGTATTGGTTTATCTGTTTCAACTTTAGATATCAACTTTACTTTTGGAGTAGATTTTACCTTTGGAGTAGATTGCTTAACTGTCTTTTCAATATTGTTATTTTTAATAGCGTCTGATTTCAAAAAACTTTCTATATCTATACTTTTATCGAATTGTAATAATTTAATTAAAGTCATTTCAAAAATTAGATATTGATCAGAAAATTGCTTAATTGATGAATACAACTCCGACACATTTGTTGACAATCTTACAAGATCTTTCAATGTCCATTCATAACTTGTATTCTTATACACTTTAGTTAATTCTGGTGATATACCAGCTAATCCTAAGCCATTACTGTAATGCAACAATGAAAGATTACGAAAATGAACTATTAACCCTTTAAGGAGATCTTCAATGATATATCCCTTGTCTCTTATTTTTTGTATTACAGATACTAAACTATCTCCATCTTTATTATGAAGCGCATTTGTAATATCAAAATAGATTTCAGTAGGAACTATGCCCAGTAAGTCGGTAACTATTTGGCTAGTAATATTTTTATCGCTGAAAACTAATACCTGATCTAAAAAACCTAAAGCATCTCTCATACTTCCTTCCGATTTATTAGCAATCAATTCTAGAGATGCATCATCTATCTCTACAGATTCAACTTTCAATATATGATTTAATCTATCTTTGATAACAGTATTTGTCATTGGTAAAAAGTCAAAACGTTGGCATCTAGAAATAATTGTTTGAGGAACCTTATGTATATCTGTTGTTGCCATAATAAACTTTACATGAGCAGGTGGCTCTTCTAATGTTTTTAGTAGTGCATTGAATGCTTGAACTGTCAACATATGCACTTCATCGATAATAACTACTTTAAATTTACCAGATAAAGGCATGAATTTAATATTTTCTCTTAGTTCTCGTATTTCATCAATTCCTCTATTTGATGCACCATCAATCTCCACCACATCCATAGATCTACCCTCGATAATTTCTTTAACTGTATCTGAATCTGCATCATAGTCAATTGAAGGGGTATCTGATCCGTTTAAAGACATTGCCAACAGTCGAGCTGTAGTAGTTTTTCCAACACCTCTTGGGCCTGCAAATAAAAAAGCTTGGGCTAAACGGTTTTTTTCGAATGCTTTTTGTAAAGTTTCGGTGATATGGTTCTGACCAACAACATCTTTGAAATGTTTTGGTCTCCATTTTAGTGCTAAAATTTGGTAATTTTTACTCAATTGAATCCTTTGCTTTCGACAATTTAAGGAAAGTTTTAAATTTTATAATGATAAATAATGAAAGGTTGTAAATAATGTTTATAGTACCAACTGAAGAAACAATTAAATATGCTAAAAAAAATCACGATGATGGCAAACCTCTGGTCCAAATAAACCTATTTTCATACAATAAGTATGCAAAGTATGAAGATATAGCGTTGAATAATATATCTGGAAGAGATGCTTATAAAAAGTATGCTAAAGTTGCTACCAAAGCTGTAACTAAGGTTGGTGGAAAGGTATTGTGGTGGTCAAAAATAAGATTAACCATGATTGGTCCAGATAAAAATAAGTGGGATGAAGTTGGTGTAGTATGGTATCCCAATATGAAGAAATTTCTTGAAATGACAGAAATTGATTGGTATAAATCCTCATTTATTCACAGAGAAGCTGCTTTAGATGACACAAGACTAATTACATGCTACGATATGTCGTTATCTATGAAAATAAAGCTAAAAATAGCATCATGGTTTGGGAAAATATTTCTTAGATAAAAAGTGCAGGGAAATTCCCTGCACTCCTTATTAAACTCAACTCTTAATTATTTTCTTTATTCAATTCATTTCTGAGGCTATCAGCTTTACTAACACTTGCCTTAAGACCCATTTTAGCTGACTGTTCAAAATATCTTAAAGCATCAGCTTTATTATCTATTTCTAAATAATAATCTCCCATTGAATCGTAGGGATTAGCAGATCCAGAAGCTCTTCTAATCTGCTCTTGGAATTTCTTACCTGCATTATCTAAATCACCCTTTTCCATATATGCGTATCCCATCATATTTAGTACTGGTGTAAAGTTAGGATTCATAGCATATAATGCTTTTGCTCTATCAAGAACAACATCTGCTCCCCTATCTGAGATTGTAGCAAAAACTGTTTCAAACGCTAAGAATGAATCATCTGAATATTTATCAGACATTGACTCGCTTAAAGCGTTAAAAGTGCCAGTTCCATTTTTCATATCACCAGCTAATGCATTAATCATTGCTGCCTCATCTTTTGAAGCATTTAAAGACATACTAACAGCAATATCTAAATCATCTGCAATATCACCTTGGTTTCCTAAGAAAGCGCTCGTTCTAGCTCTCATAGCATAGGCTAAAGCAAAATTAGCATCTTGATCAATTGCGTTTGAAAATGATTTATGTGCATTTTCCCATTCCAAGTTATAAAGCTGCCATCTTCCCATGTCAAAAGCATTTTTTGCTTCGTCGCTATCAGAGGTAACTTCAAGAATCTTTCCCTTACCCATGGATAGTTTTGCTTGGTACTGAGCTAAAGCAGTATTTCTTGGACCCCATGAAAAATTTGGATCTAATTCTGTTGCCTGCATATAGTACCTTACTGCTAAATCATAGTCTCCTTTATTCAGATAAAACTCTGCTAAAGAATCTAACGCATTTGCTTGCTTTGGATCTAGCTCTATATACTTTTCAATATATGGTAAGGCCATATCATATTCTTCTGATTCAGGATCTACATTCCACATATAAGAATATGCTAGCAAGTTATATAAATGTCCTGCATTTAGTCTTTCAGCTGCCTCAAGCAACATTGCCCTAGCTTCTTCAACCTTATCTTCGCTTTGAAGACTTCTGTAAGCGCCCGCAGCTAAAAATCTATCATTAGGATATTTCTTATATAAATCTGAATATCCCGCAAATCGACTACCTTCACCATTTATCCAGTCTACTGCTGCTTGTGCTAACACAGTTTCAGGGTGTCCAGGTTTTGATAGCTCAAGAGCAGTCTCAAATAATTCCCTTTTTAATACTCTATCTTGCTCTGCATGAGCCTTATTTAAATAACAGGTCACACAATTTGGATCTTTATCTATTCCTTTATCAAATTCAGCTCTAGCTACATCGAACATAACATGATGTGCTGCATCTAATCCAGCGGCAGCTTCTCTTGAAGCATCTCCTGTTTGTCTTGCCATTTCACCGTCTGAATTGTTACAACTAACAAACAGTGAAGCTGTTATTAATAAAGAAAAAATTAATGTTCTATTTTTCATTCTATTCCCCTTTTTTTATTGTTTATCTCGTAAATACAAAAGTTGATTCATCGGAAAGCTTTGAATCAAAATGATAGTTGTCATAATCAAAATCTTTAATATCCTTATTAGAATCAATTTTATTTTTCATAATAAATTGAGTCATAAGTCCTCTTGCTTTCTTAGCATTAAATGAAATAAACTTTAATTCATCATTTCTGTATTCCTTAAAAACTACAGACAATATTTTTCCTTCAAATTTATTTAAGTCAATAGCAGAAAAATATTCTATAGATGCGCAGTTAACTATTGTAGAATTTTTATGTTTTTTTAAGGTTCTATTTAAGTTTGTTGTTAAATCATCTTTCCAAAATTCATACAGATTTTTTCCTCTTTTATTTTTAAAAGATATCCCCATTTCTAGCCTGTATGGCTGAATGAGATCTAAAGGTTTTAAAATTCCATATAATCCAGATAAAATCCTCAAGTGGTTTTGCGCAAAATCAAAATCTTTCTCTTTAAAATCTTCTGCTTTTAAACCTGAATAGACACCACCGTCGAATGCTAAAATAGCCTGCTTTGCATTTGAAGTATTAAAAGGCAAAGACCACCTATCAAATCTTTCACGATTTAATTTTGCAAGATTATCGCTAATACTCATTAAGTCTTTCAAATCATTTTCTGTAAGATTTTTAGCTTCATTTGCTAATATTTCTGCACTTTGAATAAAATCACACTCAGTATGGCTGTGAACAATATTCTGTTCATTAAAATTTAGTTTTTTTGATGGTGACAATAATGTAATCATTTGACCTCTCTTAAGTTTTTTTTGATATGATCTCCGACTGGAATTGATTTTTGTTCAACAAAATTAAACATTACAAAAGTATGGATACTTTGAAATGAAGGAGCATTATCCCCTTTAACAAATATTCCTTGATGTACATCATAGCTCTTAGAACCAACTCTAGTAATACGATATCCAATTTCTAATTCTGCAGGATGATGAACCTGCTTTATGTACATAACTTTCATAGAAGCCAACAAACCAGCTGCTGTACTATGTAAACCAAATTCATGCTCGTTACTACCATGAAGATGATCAATAAATTCTTTATGTTTTGTTTCAAGTAAACCTAAATATACAGTATGATTTATGTGACCAAGTGTATCCATATCTCTCCATCTAGTTGATGCAGAATTAAAATAATCATACTCTGAACGCATAAGAATTTTTTGCTTCATTTTGATAACTTTTCCTTAAAAGATTCACATAAATGCCATACTTGCTCCCATTGATCTTTATCATATGATGCTTTTGATGATTTGATTGGTTTACATTTAAAGAAATATTTTCCAGAAATGTTTTTAACCTCATCTGAAGTACTTAGATAGATACTTGAATCTGCACCATTCTCAACAGTTCGAGCAAATAGCTTTGATCCAAATTTAACAACTCTTTTGATTAATGAACCTTCATTTCCACCAATATTTGTATCAACAAAACCTGGGTGTAAAGCATTGACTGTGACTTTATCCTGCATTTCTGCCAACCTGTATGTAAACATAATATTCATCAACTTGGAAATACAGTATGCTTTCCAGAATGAATATCCTTTTTCGGCATTAATATTATCAAAATCTATAGAAGCGCCTATATGAGCATTAGATGCAACATTAACCACCCTAGATCCCTCTGAAGCTGATAAGATATCCATAAGATTTGTTGTAAGGGTGAAATAGTTCATTTGATTTGTTGCAAATGTTTTTTCTAGACCTTCAGAAGTGATAGTTTTATTTTTACTTGCACCTCCAGCATTATTAAGCAATACATCTACTTGAGAATATTTATTTTTAATTTCTTCAGAAAGCTTATTAATTTCAGATATCAAGCTTAGATCTGCTTGAAAAAAGTCAAGTTTGTCATTTCCTGTTAAGCTTGCAATTTGCTCTATTGCCTTTACACCTTTTTCAGGATTTCTACCAACTAAACCTACTTGATTTCCAAGAGCAGCTATCTTTGTTGCTGCTTCTAAACCTATTCCATCGGTTGCACCAGTTATTATAATTGTTTTATTAGCCATAAAGCCTCTTTGAACGAATCAATATTACCTATAAATTATTATCGATGTTACAAATTTATCAAACAGCGCTAGATTTCTGGTTTTTATTAGGATTTATAACCTTCCTTATTTTATTAAAAGTACCTGCACCATATGGAAAATTTTCTAAATCAAATTGGGGGTCATGGTTTTTTATAATGATTCCTAGCCAGTTAGGATGGGTGGTTATGGAAATCATTTCACCAATCATGTTAGCATATTTTTTCTTAATTGGGCCTGTAGAAAAAAGTTTAGTATCATATATTTTTTTTATACTATGGGTAGGACACTACTTTAATCGTAGTATTATTTATCCTCTAAGACAAAATAATCCGTCTAAAATGCCGCTATTAATTCCGTTGCTTGCCTTTTTATTTAATATTATAAATGCTTCAGTAAATGGGTACCATTTAGGCTTTGTTCAATCATATTCATTTGAATACATATATGAATGGAACTTTATCTTAGGTGTCATATTATTTTTAATAGGAGCTATTATCAATATTAAATCTGATAATATTTTATTGGGCTTAAGATCTAACGATAAAGGCTATCATATACCTAATGGATTTATGTATAAATATGTCTCTTATCCAAATTACTTAGGCGAAATAATGGAATGGGTTGCATTTGCTTTAATGACATGGTCTCTTGCAGGGTTATCTTTTGCAGTATGGACTATAGCCAATCTTGTACCAAGAGCAATTGCTGGCCATAAATGGTATAATGAAACTTTTGATAATTATCCGAAAAAAAGAAAAGCTATACTTCCGTATATACTTTAACTAAAATTCTGAATCTTTACTTTTCTTTCTTTTCTTAAAAAAATATTCTTGAATCAGTACTAAAGAATCGCCACCCAAAACATTTCCTCTTACTACGCTAGGAGTTTTGAATGTTGGATTTCCACAGATATCTAATTTTGATCCACATGCACCAAAATCTTCGTCATAACATCCAAAATATAAGGCGTCAATACGGCTATTTATAATAGCTCCTGCGCACATAGAGCAAGGTTCCTTTGTAACGTAAAGACTGCATTCGCTCAAGCGCCAGTCTCCTATTGTATTTGAGGCAGCAGTAATTGCTAACATTTCTGCATGTGCAGTAGAGTCATTAAGAGATTCACATTGGTTATAACCTTGACCGATTATTTTTCCTTTATAAATAATGATGGCACCGATTGGTACTTCATCTTCTCGCATTCCTTTTGATGCTACACTTAGAGCACGACGCATCCAATCTTCATGCGAAACAGCTCCTAACTGATTTTCAATAGACATGTGTACGCCCGGAAGGATTTGAACCCACAACCTTCTGGTCCGTAGCCAGACGCTCTATCCAATTGAGCTACGGGCGCATATGTAAATAAGACCGAAACTTATTAATCAAAACTAAGAGCTTCAACCTGGAAGATTTTTTTCTCATTAGGTCCGCTATTATCAAATTGAACGAAAGCAACAAGATTTAAGTCTTCAACGCTCCAAGATACGCCAGAATCATTTGGCCAATTACTATCTAATGTCCAGTTATAAACTTTTGTATAAGTTTCATTTACACCAAGATTTAATGGTTCTCCGTAAGAAATCATATCGCCAGAATTGTCAAGAGTTAAGAAATCGATAAATGTTTGATCAAATACAGTTTGACCATTTGGTGCTTGATATTGAGAATTGTCATGAGTCACAGCTACAAATAGTCTAAATCCAAGATTATTTACATCACCCGCTGACGATACATTCACATTACCACTGAGATTATATCCATCTCTTGTTCCAGTTATTTGTATGTTAAAAGGCGATACACCATCAACTGCTAATCTAGCTTGAGTTCTCCAACCAGATGCAGTGCCACCAGCATCCACTTGACCCTGAACAAACATATGAGGGACATAACCTACACTATAATAACTTTCGCGATCTATAATTGGCGCTGTATTCCAATCATAATAAGGGTCTCCTGATGAAGGCCACCATACATGATAACGTAACACAATCCAGTCGTCGGCTAAATCATCAGCATATACGGATGATTCAGGATTTAAATAATTATTTAAGGTTGTATTTTGAGGAAAACATGGTCCACATGTTGTAGAAGTAAATAACTCCATCAACACCTTTGACTTTACATTAACAGCTGAACCATCATTTCCACCAGTCTCTGACGTACTATCAGTGGAAGCGTTAACACTACTTCCTCCATTTGAACATGACATAATAAACATAGAGCTTATTGCTGTAATAATTATTAAAGTTTTATAATTCTTCATAAATATTTTCCTTCCCTTAAAGAAATCTTTCATTCATTATAATGAGATAAGTTAATCTATATTGAGACTGTAGTCAATTCTTATGCCGTCGTCAAATGCTTGTATATATCGACATACACCATTTGTACAGTCAAGTCCACCGCGAATAGATCCGTAAAATAGTTCTAGCGTATGGTCTGAATCAAACTTGTAAGCCATTGATATTGAACTCCAATCATTGGCGCTATCAAAGGATTCATCTTGACCACTATCTAGTAACAACTCATCGCTATTTGTTGATTCATGAGAAACATTAAAAGACCATTTTTGATTATAATTTGTTGATAATGCTAAGAAAATATTTTTTTGATATTTAACTGGTAACAGAGAAGTAAATGAATGATTATTGTCCCCAAAATCAGATAAGATTGTAGTTTCAAATCCTGTTTTAAGCTTTTGAAGCTCTAATTGCAATTCTATATTCCATAGTGGATTAAGATTGAAATTCACTAATAATGGAAAAGTAAAAGACTCCTTTATTTCATATGACTTTACTTCTGCTGAATTTGACAGAACGTTAAATACTTCATATTGAAAATCTAAACCAACTTTATAGAAAATATTACCTTTAGAATTATATCCATTAAACTCAACAAAAACTTCTTCAAAAGGATATGATGATTGACTACTCGAAGGAATAAAGTTGTTATCACCTGACCACTGACCGGCAAGAGGTCCTTCTCCACTATACCATTGTTTTGAACTACTAGACTTAATATAGTTAAGTGCTATGTTTCCATTACTACTTAAAGGGCCAAGCAATTGAATTTCTATACCGACCTCATCGTTCAAATTAACTTCTTTTGAACTTCTACTCAATAATCTAAAAGTATGCTCATAAAAACCGCTCGGTGAACGTTGGATATTTAGTGCATTTCCATAGTTATGAACTAAATTATCTCTAATAGCTGGATTATTTACATCTATTTTAAAATTTCTATAACTAGATGTAATGGACCAATTTTTTATATAGTTTGAAGAAGATGCATAGAAACCTACACCATCTTTCTTTTCATAAAATATCTCTGTCATACCATTATCTTTTTCAGATGTTTTGCTTACAATAGACATAAAAAATTCGCCCGATTCATAAGGTCTATCTATTCTAAAGTTTGTTAAAACATGAGATAAAGATCTTTCTTTTTCATCAACAAGCAAAAAAGCTGCTCCTGCAGTAGATTTTAAAATATCTAAACTAAGATCTGCTCCATAAATAAATTCATCAACGAAATGGTTAGGAACTCTAGGATCGAAATTGCCTAATACGGTAGTACTTGTTCGACTAGAAACATCACCCATAATAATATTTATGACTGCTGAATCTTTATCAAACTGCATTCCAAGCCCTCTAGAGCCTGTATCAAAATCTAAGTTTTGATAATTTAATTGATTCAACAATAATCCCCTTCCCCATGTTTGATAAATATCTCCTATCTCAATTGAAAATTCTTCATTATAGAATCCAATTAAATACCTATCTAAGCCGCTAAAATCTAAACCAATTTCTGGGGGATTACTTGCTTCAAGAGTAAAAAATGACTCTAAACGATAGTTTTCTTTCTGAAAAAATATTTTTGTATCTAAATATATTTCACTGTAATTATAATCATTCTGACTATCACCGTATCTGGTTAATAGTCGATTTGAAATATCAATTTGACTGTAGGCAGTTGTAAAAAAAAATATAGTAATTAATATACCTCTAATCATTTAACGCCCTATCTAGCTCTTTCCTTAATTCAAGTTCATCGCCAACATAAAAACCTCTTTTGCGATAGACAACTTTATTATCTTTTAATATTAAGGTCAATGGAATAGGTTGAGCACTAAATTTTCTGGATAACTTTTTATCAAAATCAAAAATAATATGATAATTATCATCAATAGGATAATTTCTTGAACGAACAAAGCTTTTTACTTTAGCCTTATCTCCTGGTTTATCTTCATTAATTAAAATAACTGATACGTTATCATATTCGTCAATAAATTCATTTAATTTATCAATCTCCTTAAGACAAGGCAGACACCAGGTAGCCCAAAAACTAATAAATGAAACATCGGAAGTTAAATTATATATTTCTGTCTTATTATTATTTATTAATTGGACCTTACTATTGGGAAATATTGATTGTGAATTTAGATTATTTATTAAGAGAAATAATATGAATAAGCGATACATAATTAAAGTTTAATCGCTTTAGACAAACGCTCTAAACATCTATCTTTACCTAGTAAAATCATCATGTCAAAAATTCCAGGACCATAACCGAGACCAGTAAGCGCAAATCGTACTGGCTTAATAATCTTACCCAATCCAACTTCATGCTGAGTAGTTAAATTGTCAAAAGCAGATTCAACAACACTTCTTATCCAATTTTCTTCTATACTTAAAGCTTCATAAAGATCTTTAATTATTTGAATAGCATTATCATCCAAAACTTTAGTGCCCATCTCTTTGTTATAAGAAATACTGTCGTCAAAAAAGACATTCGACATTTCAATTAAATCGTTTAATGTCTTAGATCGGTCTTTCACTAAGTTTATTACTGCTTTCTTGTATTGACTATCTTGGTTTATTCCCCAATTATTATCAAGTGTTTCTATTTCTTTAATAACGTCGATTGTTTCCGTTTTTGCCATTTGCTGACCTGAAACCCAAAGTAATTTTTTTTCATCAAAAGTAGCGGGTTTTTTCTGAACCTGACTAAAATTAAAAGCATTAATAAGTTCTTTTACATCAAATATTTCTTGATCTGAATCTGGATTCCAGCCTAATAAAGAAAGATAATTAATTATAGATCTTGGGGTAAAACCCTTTTCTCTATACTCTTGAACATTGGTAGCTGCATGTCTTTTACTTAATCGCTTCTTATCTGAACCTAAAATCATTGGTAGGTGAGCAAATGTAGGAATAGCCAAGCCTAGAGCCTTATAAACTAAAATTTGCTTTGGTGTATTTGCTAGATGATCATCTCCTCTTATAACATGAGTAATATTCATATCTGAATCATCAACTGCTACAACAAAATTATAAGTTGGAGAACCATCGGATCTTGCAATAATAAAATCATCTAATTCTTTATTGTCAACTTTGATAGTTCCGTAAACTAAATCTGAGAACTCTGTTATGCCATCTGGTATTTTCAATCGGACCGTAAAATCTTTTCCTTCATCAATCAATTTTTGTTGCTGAACTAATGTGTAGTCACGAAATGTCTTTGGTACCCGAAAAAGCTCATTCTTTTTTTCTGATACACTTCTAAAATCATCTAATTCTTTTTTAGACAAAAAACATCGATAAGCGGTACCAGCGTTTAGCATTTGATTCACTGCTTGTTCGTGTCGTGATTTATTTTTTGATTGAAGGATAATTTTGTCATCCCAATTAAATCCAAGCCAAGTAAGTGCATCTGTAATTTGGTCTATGTATTCTGGCTTAGATCTTTCTAGATCTGTGTCCTCAATTCTGAGAAGAAATGTTCCACCATTCTTTTTGGCATACAGCCAATTAAACAGTGCTGTTCTTGCTCCCCCAATATGAAGATACCCAGTTGGGCTTGGAGCAAATCTTACAACAGGCTTATTCATTGCGGAGGCGAGAGGATTCGAACCTCTGAAGGGCTTTCACCCTTGCTGGTTTTCAAGACCAGTGCATTCAACCGCTCTGCCACGCCTCCAAATATTAAATTTAATTGTATGAAGTGTATATATATAGTAATTTTTTGCTCACCAATTTATTAGATAAAAATTTAAAAGCAAACAAAGGACTTTTATGAAAAAAATATTATTAACACTATTAATCTTCTCAATGTCAGTAATGGCACAATCAGCAGATGATAAAGAAGTGCTTAAAAGTATTGGAAAAAGTAAGCAGATAGAGCGAAGTGTAAATTTAACTCCAAAACCTAATATGCGTAAAAAAATGGGAAGAGAAATTGCATCGGCCCCAAGTATTATTATCAACAAACGAACAAGTATATTAGAATGGAAAGGTGGACTAAAGTTTGTCAACAATAACCACAATGGAAATTTAAAAGTAAAGCTTGGTAGTATCTTTCTTCAAAAAGATAATAAAATTACTGGAAATATTGTAATTGACATGATATCTATGACAAATATTGATCTCCCAGATAATAGAAAGGATTATTTAATTGGTCATTTGCGAAGTGAAGATTTCTTTCATGTTGATCGTTATCCTATTGCTTCATTAGAAATCAAAAGTTCAAAGATTTTAGAAAAAAAATCTAACGGAAAATATAATATGCAAATTTCAGGAGATCTAACTGTCAAATCTACCACTAAACCAATTACATTTACTGCCTTAGTCGATTTAGATTCTGATATTAAGTCTGCAACTGGAACTATGGAGTTTAATCGTACAGACTTTGATGTGCAATATCGCTCAGAGATGCACTTAGATGATGCAAAATCCTTTTGGAATAAAATGAATACAACCAAAGAAGCTGTTAAGGATAAAGTAATTCAAGATAAAATAGAAGTAATGTTTAACATAATATCAATACCTGGAGTTCTGGAGAGGTAGTATTTATTCAAAATTGAAGCTTAATAATTTTTTAACACTTCCAAAAAAATTATTAAATGAACCCAATTTTATAGCGTAGTAAGTCCATAAAATATTGAACAAAACAAAAGTAACAAAGACTGGCCAATTCAGTGGATGTCCACCGTTTAAAAGTGATATTAAAATGCCTGTCCATGCAGTTCCAGACCAAATTACTGCCCATCGTAATTTTTTAACCATATTTTCAAAGTCAAGACTTGAAGCTTGAAGCGAACTAAATCCTATACCAAATAGTGCTGCAGCTACAATCCTTAAAGCAACTGTATCTAATGGATATTCAGGAAAATATACTGCAATTTGCTCAGCACCAAAGAAAATGGGTATAGCAACCGCATAATCAACATAAAAGTGGAATACGAGCCATTTTCTAAGCATTATAGGTACTTTCATAATATTATCCAGAAAAGAAACCTTTCATAACAAGATATGGTATGATAATATAAAGAGTTACATCTCGAATCAAATAGTACATAAAAATAGCCACTCCAACTTTCCACCCATATTTCTTAAACATCATTTTGATGGCAGCTTTAAGTCCCTGTTTTTTTGTATTAGATCTTAATTCTGATAACGCTTTAAACATGATGGAATATAGTACTTTTTAGTAAAGGTCCATATTATTAAACGGAATCAATGCCATGATAATTGCATGGGTATAGTATTTTTCTCTATCTATTAAATCTTTTGTCAAAATACCTACTGCTCCATTCTTTTGTTTAGAATTTTTTCGATTAAAAATAATGTCATCTGCATCACCTAATTCCATACCGGAATCAATTAGTTCAATAATTTTTTTTGGTAAATCAAATGTAGCAGTACGAGCCTTACCCTCCATTTCTTTTGATTGAATATATATCCAAGCAAATACCTGCATTTCATTACCTATTTTTTCAACACCCCCTTCAATTCCAATCCAATAATCTGCATCCATACATTCTAATTTGGCATTATTAGAACGATTTATAGCTCCTTTTAGAGTTTCATTGTTACTCATAGGCTGATCGCTGATGTCGGAAGAAATACTCACTCCTTCAAATTGAAAAAATTTATTTGGAAACATCTGCTCAAATGCAAGTTTTGTAGCGTTAATTTTTATTGGATTTCTTGATGCAATAATGATTTTCATGACGAAATGTTATCAAGTATTGCCTTAGGAGAACGGAGTATTATCACTATCCATTTATAAAAAGGGATAGATCCCAATTGAGCATTTCTTTTTAATCTCTTTTTTCTCTCTTTTTTCACTTCTACAGGATCATTGCTATTATTTATTCTTCTTTTCTTTAATACGGGTATTATCATTGTGCTACCTAACCAAAGAGTAGGACTATCTTGTACCCAGGTCAATCCAAAACCTAATGCAGTTATCAATGCCTGACTGGTTAATGTACGATAATCTTCTTTAGCAAGAATACGTTCTAGTTCTTTGTTTTGATCTACTATTTGTTTATCAAAAATTTCTTTTACTGCACTATCATGATCTTTAATTATTTTATCATAAGTACCATCTTGTCCAAACATAGGTGACAATAACAGGAATAGGATTATAAATCTCATTGACAAAACTTAGTGACGATTTTTTAAAATTTCTTTAAATCTTTTATGAGAACCATCTATGAACTCCAAAATGATTTCTTGGAGTTGACTGATTATTCTCTGCATACCACTTAAGTCCTCCTAAAACAGACTTTAAATATGATTTTAATTGTGGTTTGACAAATAATTGAAAAGGCAAAAATTGAACTATTCTACTTCCTTGATTTACAATCCATGGATGAACTTCTATTGATAGAGCTGACTTATTTTCAGATATATCTTCAATTCTCCAAGAAACATGAGATTTTCTTCCATCTTTTGTTCCAATATTTAAATCATAACCTTTATCTTCAATCCAAGAAATGAATTTCCTTTCCACCACAACGCCATTAAGATATTCTAATCTATCATGGTGGTTGTCTTTTTTCCAATCTATGATATCATTTTTTTTACAAAATGGATGATAGAGATCAAGATTAGACTCACTTGATATTATATCCCAAATTCTTTTAGAAGATACATTAATTTCTTCTCTATATTTTATT
>ERZ802824.488-NODE-488-length-22045-cov-14.5133_pt1 | contig 22045 bp, 23 predicted proteins | sample MGYA00345650_ERZ802824 | MGnify/ENA primary metagenome ERZ802824 (study PRJEB30503, sample SAMEA104212361) | marine metagenome | biome: Westerlies Biome; feature: [SRF] surface water layer (ENVO:00010504) within the epipelagic zone...; material: water... | reverse complement strand
AAGCACGGTTATCTGGCGAATAGGCATCCAACGGGAATAGTGCCTAAAAAAAGCTATTGTTGTTTTTTTAAGCTCAATGAACCCTTGAACAAGGCAATGCGCTCTCTTACATAAATGAGGTAGGGGTTGAGCGTATATTTTTTATCTCATCCCCCTGTTTAAATATTTAATGGTCAAAGATTTATTAGCCAAAGACTTATTGGCCAAAGACTTATTGGCAGGAGCGTAAAGGCTCTGTTATCAAATGATATTTTTGGGCCTTAATATCACGCCATGCAAACAAATAAAAAACAGCACATAAAAAAAACAAATAGTTAAATTATCGTTTGCTGTACACTTAATTAATCAAAGGAGAACAAGTATGGATGCAAACAACTTCACAGCAATCTCTCGTTCTGCTCTAACAGAGGCGCAGAATTATGCTCTTACACATTCCAATCCCAGTTTAACAGATATACATCTTTTATCTGCCTTACTGAAAAATGATGCGGTATCTCTTCCCAAATTACTAAATCGGTCTGGTATTGATCTGATTAAGTTAACAAGCGCTGTCTCTGAGGCACAAGAAAAGCTGCCTGAGGTAAAATCTGAGACAACCGAAATAAAACTCCAAATTGACCAAACACTTGCAAAAATTCTGGCAGTAGCCGAGCAATGGTCAAAGCAAAGAGGCGATAGCTTTATCGCAAGTGATGCGGTTCTGCTGGCAATGGCAGAATCTAATGGTTCTGCTGGAAAGCTCTTAAAGCACCATAATCTAAATATCCAAGCGTTAAAACAAGAAATCGAAGCGCTGCGTCAGGGCCGCAAGATAGAGAGTGATGCAGGCGAGGAATTATTTGAAAGCTTGAGTAAATATGCCCGCGACCTAACCAATGATGCGATGCAAGGCAAGCTAGATCCGGTTATCGGGCGCGATGAAGAAGTCAGACGAACTATGCAAATTCTGGCAAGGCGAACCAAAAACAACCCCATTTTAATTGGTGAGCCAGGGGTTGGTAAAACCGCTATTGCAGAGGGGCTTGCTCAGCGCATTGTTTCTGGAGATGTTCCAGAGGCATTATTAAATAAATCTATCCTGGCGCTTGATATGGGTGCATTGGTAGCTGGCGCAAAATATAGAGGAGAGTTTGAAGAGCGTTTAAAGTCCGTTATTAATGAAGTCCAGTCGCGCGAAGGAGAAGTGATTTTATTTATTGATGAGATGCATCAACTTGTAGGAGCTGGCAAAACCGATGGTGCTATGGATGCATCAAACTTGTTAAAACCGGCCCTTGCCCGCGGTGAATTACATTGCATTGGTGCAACGACATTAGATGAATATAGAACCTATATTGAAAAAGACACTGCATTAGCACGCCGTTTTCAGCCCGTATATGTAGGGGAGCCGACAATCGAAGATACGATATTTATCTTACGCGGTCTGAAAGAAAAATACGAAGCACATCACGGAATTCGTATTACGGATGAAGCACTTGTTGCGGCTGCAAAATTATCAGATCGCTATATTAATAACAGGTTTCTGCCAGATAAGGCCATAGATGTAACAGATGAGGCCGCTAGCTTCATGCGAATGCAATCAGACAGCAAGCCAGAGGCGCTAGATGCCATTGACAGGTCTATATTACAGCTCAAAATTGAACAAGCGGCATTACAAAAAGAAGCTGATTCAACCAATCCGAATGATAGATTAGAGCATATTTCAGCTGAGCTTAAGCATCTTGAAAACGAGTCACATGAGCTAACTCAAAAATGGCAAACTGTTAAATCAAAATCAGAAGCAGTGAAGCAGTTGCAGCTAAAAATAGAAGATGCGCGCCATCTTCTAGAAGTATCACAGCGCAATGGCAATCTTGAAAAAGCAGCTGAACTGACCTATTCAATCCTGCCGGCATTAACGCATGAATTAGATGTCGCCAAAAAAGCACTTGAAGAAAGTGATTCTATCGGACAACAGGTAGAAAGCCGTCATATTGCGCTTATCATTAGCCAATGGACAGGCATTCCTGTCTCAAAAATGTTGGCTGGTGAGGAAGAAAAACTACTTCATATGGAAGAGCAAATGGCTACCCAAATTGTTGGCCAAGATGAGGCTGTTTCTGCTATCGCAAATGCCATAAGACGTTCGCGCTCTGGATTAAGCGACCCTAACCTTCCGCTTGGTAGTTTTCTAATGCTAGGCCCGACCGGGGTTGGAAAAACAGAACTTGCAAAGGCACTTGCTGTATTTTTGTTTGATAAAAAAGACGCAATTTTGCGCCTTGATATGTCAGAATATATGGAAAAGCATTCTGTCTCAAGGCTCATAGGCGCCCCGCCAGGCTATGTGGGCTATGAAGAAGGTGGAAGCCTAACAGAAGCGGTAAGGCGTCGTCCCTACCAAATTATTTTGTTTGACGAGGTTGAAAAAGCACATCCTGATATTTTTAATATTCTGCTTCAGGTGCTTGATGAGGGCAAGCTGACAGATAGTCAGGGCCATAACGTTGATTTCCGTAACACGCTGATTTTGTTAACCTCTAATCTTGGTGCAGAACATCTGCTGGCACTTGAAGAATCAGAGCCAGTTGAAAAAGCAAGAGAGCAGGTAATGTCAGAGGTTCGCTCTGCCTTTAGACCAGAATTTCTGAACAGGTTAGAAGCTATCTTGCTGTTCCAGCGGCTATCAAGAGACAGCATGGCAAAAATTGTTGAAATTCAATTAAAAGAACTTCAGGCTAGGTTGTTGGAACGCTCTATCACGCTAACAGTTTCAGAACCTGCAAAGGCATGGCTTGGAGCCAAAGGATATGACCCGCATTATGGGGCGCGGCCTTTAAGGCGTCAGATACAGCTACATATTCAAAACCCGTTAGCTGAGGACTTAATTGCAGGTAAATATTCTGATGGCGATTCTATTTTTGTAGATGTCTCAGATATTGATGATGGTCTAATTTTTCACAAAAATTCAGACGTTTCTGATGCAAAACTATAATTAAATAAATGAGGTTTGATGAATGAAAAAACATTTTACCTCTTATATTTTAATTGCGATCTTAGGGGGTGTGATTAACGCTCAATATAGCTTTTCGCAAACAAGCATATCGCTTAGCAATGGCGCTGCGTTATCCTATCAGAGCGGTGATATAGATTTATCTGACTATAGAGGTGAGATGAATGACGTAATTTATCACCCCCCTGATGGAGGAATGTTAACTGCTGAAACTATCACAATTCAAACTGAAAAACATACCCAAGATGGAAATTCCAAAACCAACAAAACAATATATAAATTGGTTGAAATCAATAAGGGCAAGATTGCATCAATCCAAGAGCAGTATCATCTGTCCGCTGATTTAATAGAGCTTCGTGATTTTCCGCATAGCTTAATTGCCCAACTCCTCGAAATAGGCGGCGATGATAATCTAAGCTGGGATATCAAAACAGCTTCACCAAAATTAGAACTCCTAGATGTTGATTTTAGTGGCAATGGGATTATCGCAGAATCAGAAAAGATTAAGGGCAGCATTACCCCCATTTTAAACAATCCAGCTAATAGCCCGCGGCTGGTTAATTTTGAACTTATGATTGAAAATTCAGACATAATTCCAGTTGGAGATTCTGAACTTGCAACTAGATTAGCATCAATCTTATCAGATTTAGAATTGCAAAAATTAACACTATCTCTATCAACGAAAAGTCAGTATTTACAGATAAATAACATCCAGCAGATAGAGTTACGCCTCACGGCACGCCAACTCTTCAGTGTGGCAATCACTCTTTATATTGAATATCCAGTGTTAGAAAATCTAACCGAACTCGAAGAATCCGAGCTTGCTATAACGCTTCTGCAGAATATAAAATTACACAAAATCAAAATAGAGCTAGAAGATTTTGGATTAAATGCCAGGCTCCCTAATGCGAGACTAAATGAGTATCATAGCAGTGCCAAAAAATTGCAGAATTTGGTGCTTGCAATTATACCTGCTAATGGACAGCGGCTTACAACACCCATAATGCAATTTGTGTATAATGGCGGCACACTTACCCTGACATCGCAGCCCAGCACCCCAAAGCCAGTAGCGCTGATTGCAAGCATGCTTCTTTTTCCAGACTTGCTGGTTAAAGAATTTGCTATTTCGTCTGAGCATCATCCATAATAGAAGAGGCCATAACCCGCGTCATCCGTTTAGAAAATGCGGTTAGATCAGAGGGCATGCGCCCCTCAAGAATTTGTGCCTGATCGAATAGCAAATGGGAAGCATCATCAACAAGCCCATTCTCCTTGCTTCCTGATTTTGCATCTGCCATTTTATTTAATGCTGCTACCAAATCATGGTCTGGGTTTAATTCCAGAATTCGAGGCGCGCCTTGAAAATCTTTGTTATGCGCTTTCATTAATCGCTCCATCTGAATATCCATGCCGTTCTCATCAGCTACCAGACAGGCCGGGCTTTCAGTAAGCGTTGATGATAATCGGACATCTGCTATTTGCTCTCCTAAATTGGTTTTAATACGAGCGATTAGCATATCAAATTCAGAAGGATCTGCTTTTTTCTTTTCAGTATCCTCTTGCTCAAATTTATCCAAATCAAGCGCGCCTCTGCTTGCAGACTTAAACTTCTTACCCTCAAATTCTGGAACTAGTGGAAGCCAAAACTCATCGATAGGATCACTTAAAACAATGACATCAATATCACGCGCTTTAAATCCTTCAATATGGGGGCTGATTTCCGCCTGCTCTACTGTTTCAGAAGATAAATAATAGATTTCTTCTTGCTGTTCTTTCATCTCAGAAACATATTCAGCAAGACTGATATAGCCGCCTTTTCTGCATGAATAAAACCGGCATAATTCCAAGATTTTTTCCCTGAAATCTGCATCCTCATAGAGACCTTCTTTAACGACCAAGCCAAATTCAAGCCAGAAATTCTCATACGCCTCCTGATTTTTTCCTGCCTGTTTTTTTAACTCAGACAATACGCGTCTGATAATAGATTTCTTGATTTTATTAATGGCAGGAACTTGTTGTAGCATCTCTCTGCTAACATTTAAATCAAGGTCAGGGGTATCCACAACGCCGCGCACAAATCGAAGCCAATTTGGAACCAGATCCTCACATTCATCGGTTATGAAAACGCGGTTTATGTATAGTTGCAGGCGTGATTTACGCTCTGGATTAAATAAATCCACCGGGCGCGTGCTTGGCACAAATAACAGGCTGGTAAAGTTTGTAACCCCTTCTGTGACATTATGCAGGGTTAAATAAGGCGTATCATAAGCAGCACTTGCTTGCTGATAGAAGGAAGTATATTGTTCTTGTGTGATTTCTGACTTTGGTCTTGTCCAGATTGCTGAAGCACTATTTAGCATCGTGCTTTCTTCTGCATTCTGCCAATATATTGGGGCTGACAGATGGTCAGAATATTTCTTGATCATATAGGAAATTCTCTGCTCTTCTAGAAATTCCTTTGCATCTTTTTTCAAATGAAGAATGATATCGGTTCCAGCCTCACTGCGCTCTGCATTATCAAGGCTATATCCAGTTGCGCCATCCGAATGCCATTTAAATGCCTTATCGCTGCCTGCTTTTCTAGAGATAACATCAACGGTTTCAGCCACCATGAATGCAGCATAAAATCCAACGCCAAACTGCCCTATAAGAGAGAGTTTGCTATCATCATTTTCCTTTGATGCTTCGAGCTGTTTTATAAAATTCTGAGTGCCAGAACGTGCAATCGTGCCAAGCGATGATACCATATCATCTGAATCCATCCCAATACCGTTATCTGATAGGGTAAGCGTTTTTGCTTTTTTATCAGATTTTATGTGAATCTGTAGTTCTTGCTCAGCTTGAAGTGATTGATCTGTTGATGCTAGAAACCGCCTTTTATCAAGCGCGTCTGATGCATTTGATATGAGTTCACGCAAGAATATTTCACGATTGGAATAAAGCGAGTGAATAACGATATCTAATATTTTACTGGTATCTGCTTCAAAAGCTCTATTTTCGATGGTCATTTTTATGGTATTCCTCTATTTTTTTAAAATTCGGCCTGCTAGCAAGCGACAAATAATCTGGTCTGAATAGCATTTAGGCATCGCAGCATAAGGTTTCAAGAGTTATAGTTTTTGGTTTTTACCTACCGTTCAAAAAGAGAAATGTGCTTTTAGTAGTTTTCACCTGATTATGGCAAAAAAATGAGTGATAAAATCTATAAAATCTGCCTGATTCAAGAATGGCAATCAGCCTGTATCAAAGGCATTTATAAAGGCTCGCAGGTTGATCTAGAAGATGGCTTTATACATTTTTCAACCCAGCAGCAGCTTAGTGCAACCGCGAAGAAACATTTTCACGGTCAGAAAAATCTAATTCTTGTGGAGTTCGACACAAAAAACGTATCTCTCACTTGGGAGCCTTCTAGAGGCGGCGAGTTATTCCCTCATTTGTATCAAGAATTGCCTATTTCCGGGTCAGAGAAAACCTGGCTGCTTACGCTTGATGAAAATAACGCGCCTGTGCTACCATTTTGATTAAAAAAGAATGACCTCTGTGAGCCAGCTTCGCTGTTAGACATATAATGATTTTTAACAAATGATAAACCCACTAAAACTACCAGTAAGACTGTCAGTAAAACTGCGACTAAAACGAAAACCCAATTTAGGAACATAAATGCCAACAAAGAAACGTTTAATTGAGAAGTTTAATCATTTTCTAAACTCCTATTATCATGAAAATAGTGATTTAATGAGGGAACTAGCGGATAAACAAAATCCGGAATTACTTGTGATAGCCTGTTCTGATAGCAGAATAGACCCAGCGATTTTATTCAATATGCAACCAGGGGAGGTTTTTAGCGTTCGTAATGTTGCTAACATCGTGCCTGCATTCGATGCGGGAGCTGAAAACCACAGCATATGGGCAGCAATTGAATATGCTATTTTTGGACTAAATATAAAATCAATAATGGTTCTAGGTCACTCAAATTGTGGCGGCGTTAATTATCTATCAAACCTCATTCGTGAAAATGATACTGGCTCATTTTATCACCTTCCAATTTGGGTCAGAAACGCTGCATCTGAGCAATTCTCAATGCTTTGTCACGCCCACACACAAGAGCAAGATAGCGGGCTATTGGAGAGGGAGAATGTCATGCATTCTATTCGCAACTTGCAGGCCTGTCCTTGGATAGAAGACAGATTAGCAAATAAGAGTCTGGCGTTAAACGGCTTTAGGTTTGATATCAAAAATGGGGCTCTTGAGACTGTATATTCCTCCGAAGAACGTTAAGGATGGAAGCACTAGATTGGGGCGCGTTAATCATTATCTGTATAGCTGGCGCGCTATCACCAGGTCCTAGTTTACTTGTAATTATATCTATCACAACAAGGTACGGAAGATTAGCTGGCATACTTGGCGCAACCGGCCATGGGCTTGCGATTTTTGTATACGCCATTACCACAGCGCTGGGGGTTAGCTGGCTTTCAAGTTCGGCAAATCAGCTATTCTTTTATGTTCAGATATCAGGAGCCTTGCTTCTTTTATGGATGGGCTTATCAATGCTGATTTCTGCAAGCAAAACACCCCCTGTTTCAGAAAACACATACACCCCGCGCAAACTTGGCTTTGCATTTACAGATGGATTTTTGATAGGTATTCTTAATCCAAAAATTGCCGCCTTTTTCGCTTCTCTATTCAGTCAATTTGTAATCCCCTCACAACCATTATTTACAAGCCTTGTCATGGCAACTACAGCTAGCCTCATCGATATGGTTGCATATTGCATGGCGGCGCTGGTTGCAAATACGCTACTGGTAAAATATTTGTTTTTAAATTATGCTCGCCTTCGAGATTGCATATTCGGACTTTTACTTTTGATCTTAGCCCTATCTGTTATCCATAATGGTTTTGGGGATAGTTTTTGAGACCGTTTTTTTATTGTTAGTTAGGTTTGTAATAGTGCAATGTCTTTAATTAGCTCTGCTTTTTTGGCAAAATCCTTTAAAGAGCATATACGCTCTCCTATCGGGTTTTTAATTCTTGTCTCTATTGCGATGCCAATCGCTATGTCGAGCTGGATTGCCTTGCTTAATAATTTTGTAATTGAAAAAGCGTCCTTTACAGGCGTTGAAATTGGCTGGCTTCACACTGTAAGAGAGATACCAGGCTTTCTTACAATTACCGTAATATTTGCAATCCTTGTGATTAAGGAGCAACGGCTAGCCGTCATCTCTCTTATTCTAATTGGAGGCGCCGTTGCGCTTACTGGTTATTTCCCAATTTTTAGCGGTTTGCTTATAACAACTTTTATAAGTTCCATCGGATTTCATTTTTTTGAAGCTGTAAACCAGTCTCTACAACTTCAATGGCTTGATAAGAAAAAAGCCCCTCAAATTCTTGGATGGCTTCTTGCTGTTGGCTCTGCAACTTCACTTGTTACCTATCTTATCATTGCAATTGGTTTTGCTTATTTTGATTTGAGTTACGAGCAGGTTTATGTAAGTGCGGGATTAATGACTATCCTGCTTGCGATTATAGCCTACCTTTTTTGGCCTCGTTTTGAGGAGAAAACACCACAAAATAAAAAAATTATTATACGGAAAGCCTATTGGCTATATTATGCTCTGCAGTTTGTTTCTGGTGCGCGAAGGCAAATTTTCACTGTATTTGCTGCCTTTATGATGGTTGAGAAATTTGGTTTTGAAGTACATCACATAACCTGGCTATTTATTATCAACTTTGTCTTGAATATTATATTTGGCCCCATTATGGGCTGGCTTGTAACCAGACTTGGCGAGCGGTGGGCACTTACAACTGAATATATCGGATTAACATTAGTTTTCATTGCTTATGGGGGTGTTTACGCCTTTTCATGGGCAGCTTGGGTCGCCGCTGTTTTATATGTTGTAGATCATCTTTTTTTTGCAATGGCATTTGCGCAGAAAACCTATTTTCAAAAAATCGCAGCGCCAGCAGATCTAGCGCCTACAACCGCGCTGGCATTTACCATAAATCATATTGCAGCTGTAACACTGCCAGCGTTTCTGGGTTATCTATGGATAACCTCCCCTCCTTCTGTTTTTATTTTCGCAGCTGTTCTTGCTATTATTTCAGTTTTCTTATCTCTTATGATACCACGTCATCCCAAAGCTGGGCATGAAACAATTTTTTCAGCAAAAACCAATCCTTGAGTAAAAAGCCTTTATGATTGTCACATGAACGAAAAATGGAACAAGAAATATGCGCAAAGCCCTTTGCCTCTATTTGGCAACAAGCCGTCCTTTATCTGCAAGCAATCCCTTGCTATAGATACACAAGCGCTAAGCCCATGTCTGTTTATAGGAGATGGAGAGGGCAGAAATAGCCGCTATATGGCAACATCCGATATAAAAGTTACTGCTATTGATTTCTCAGAAATAGCGACAAGCAAGGCACGTGATGCCGATTATAAATCTGGACTTAAAATCACACGAATGGTTGCAGACGCCTCAAAATGGAGTGCTGGCGACCAAAAATTTAAATGCTGCTTTATGATTTTCGTTCATGTAGCTACATATGAGAGGCAGGCAATTTTTTCAAACATCAGTAATATGTTACATAAGGGTGGTCATTTTTTTATGGAGGGCTTTTCTCAAGCGCATTTAAAGCATCGCTCTTTTGGCCCTTCTGATATGGGTGTACTTTATGATGCAAAAACCATTATACATCAGCTACCCTCCTTCAAGTTAATCACCTCTACTGTTACAGATGAAATTCTTGATGATGCTCCGGGTCATGTTGGGCTTGCATCTATCAGCAGACTACATTTTACTAAAACAACACGTTGAAATGATATTTTTTAAAGGACATAAATAATGAGTAATCCTGTATATATTTTATCGGCATTGCGTTCTGCTATTGGTGGTTACGGTGGCGCTTTAAAAGATACATCCCCAATTGATTTGGGAATTAGTGTTGCAAGCAACGCTATCAAGCAATCTGGGCTGAATCCTGAACAAATTGGACATGTTGTTTATGGCCATGTGATACACACAGAACCAAAGGATATGTATTCACCAAGATGCATTGCAATGGGTGCAGGATTGCCAGAAACATCTCCTGCTTTTCAGGTAAATAGATTATGCGGCTCTGGATTGCAGGCAGTTGTAAGTGCATGCCAGCTTATCGAGTTAGGAGATACCCACGCAGCATTAGCAGGCGGGGTAGAGGTGATGTCGCGGTCTGGCTATTTGCTTGCCAACCACCGATTTGGCGCAAGAATGGGTGATGGATCAGTTCAAGATATGATGATGGGAGCGCTTCACGATCCCTTTAGCGGCGTGCATATGGGCGTGACAGCAGAGAATATTGCCGATGAATATAATATTTCAAGAGAGGAAATGGACGCATTTGCAATTACGTCTCAAGAGCGTGCAATCGCGGCTGCAAAGGCTGGGTTCTTTAAAGAACAAATAGTGCCCATTCAGGTAAAACAACGCCGCACCAGTGTGATGTTTGACGAAGATGAACATATTAAACCAGATACCTCAAAAGAGGCCCTAGCTGGCTTGAGAGCTGCTTTTAAGAAAGATGGTGCGGTAACTGCTGGCAATGCGTCTGGCATTAATGATGGAACTGCCTCGATAGTGCTTGCGAATGAGACAGTAACTAACTCAACTGGCAAAGAGCCAATGGCCCGCATAGTCAGCTATGGGTTTGGCGGTGTATCCCCTCATATTATGGGTATGGGGCCTGTTCCGGCTAGCAAGATGGCTCTTGAGAAAGCAGGACTTAAGATAAGTGACCTTGATGTGATTGAGAGCAATGAAGCCTTTGCTGCCCAAGCCTGTGCCGTTTCCAAAGCACTCATCTTGCCTGCTGAAATTGTGAACCCAAATGGGGGGGCAATTGCTCTTGGCCATCCGGTAGGCGCAACTGGGGCAATATTGCTTACCAAGTTAGTTCACGAGTTAATGCGTATTAATGGCAAATACGGTATGGCAACAATGTGTATTGGCGGCGGCCAAGGAATAAGTGTTATTTTGGACGCTGCAATATAGTTGAATAAAAAAAATACCTCTCAGATTCCATTCATAAACCAACATAAATAACTAATTATCTAATTTTACACGTATATTCTCTCTGGCAAACTGTTCGAGGGTCTTCCGTAGTAACAACGATATCCTCACCTCCCTTTTGAGGTTTATACCGGCAAGCAGTACCAGTTTCATCGCGGTCTACTTTTCGTAATCGACAAAGTTGGTATTTAATAGTCGGTTCCGCTTTAGGAATATACATCCTACCCTCTGCAATTGCTTCAGATGTATTTGAAAATTGAAGTAACAGGATCCCTAATATTAGATAACCCGAACAAATCTTCATCTTCGTGTAACTCCTCTAATATTCAATTTTCAGTGTCTTCGGCAGAACCAGGAAGGTAAGCTTTCCCCTGCATTGCTCTTGCACCAAGAAATTTCATTTCGTCAGAATTTGTTTCTGTTAACTGATTTAACTTTGTCTCAATCAATTTTTCTGCCTGTTCTAGCGTGTCTGCTTCAATCTCCACAATGCCATCGATGATCCAGTGAACTTTTACTTTCATATCTACCTCCACCCTAAAGTATCAAATATCCGATTATCTGATTAATCAATATAATAATTTCCTTTAATCATATCACTTAATAGTGGACAGCGTATCAAATATCTCACTTGCTCTATTTTGTAATTCAACAATTGATTTTATCTCAACCATCCCTTCAACTTCATCACGGGCAAGAAACGCGCCTTCGATTAAAAAGGCGCTTGCTATAGAATACCAAAGATACGCCTCTTCAAAATTTGGCTCCTCAACGAGCTCTTTGTAAAATAATGCGAGCTCCATTAGTGCAGATTTATCGCCTGTATCAATTCGGCTCAGAAGAGTCTCTTCAATTCTTTCTCGCGTTAATTTTAAGGCATCATCAGGCAAAAGGCTTATTATATCCTTGCTTAATTTCTCGGCAGACTCAATACCGCCAAGATAAGCAGACCAAGCCCAGTATAATGCTTGCTGATAATTGCGTGGTCTGCCTTTTCCCGATTGTAATAATAAGGCAAGATTATACTGAGCATCATGCTGAGCTGCATTAGCTTGCAGCTCAAATAAGGTTACAGCATGTTGATAATTCTTATCTTTAACTGCTTGGACAGCCTCTGCAAACGTAATGTTGCTTGTGGTTATATCCCCAAGCGCCATATTGGCAGGTAATACAAACGCTGCTAGGAACGAAAAAACGCGAATTCCAATTCTAATTGCTTTAAAGCACATAAGCTTATCGGCCAGCCATCATTACAAGCTGAAGGTAGAAAATTCGGGTTCGAAATTTCGAATTTGCCCGTCGTTCGTAAACAACAATTCTCGGACGCGAGGAATCTGGTTTTTGAAACTCAACATCCATTGATTCTGGCAAAAACACCCCATTCAATCGGAGGGTGCCTTGTGGGTCTTCTGAAAAACCTCGATGGAATTTTTGATCTATCCAGATTCGAGCTAAAACTCTGCCAAGTATGTCTGGGAGCTGTTCTCTAACCGCTTTTTTATCTGCAAGATATACATCTTCATTAACCAGAGAGAGTGAAGATACATCTTTTGTTTTTTTAATGACTGCGGGTAAATTTCCGTTTTTCACAGGAATCAACGCATTTGAATTATTGCTGCTCATAGCATTTCCGAATCAGTCTCTAATTTAATATATTATGCCATAAATTAGCAAACATGAAAATAGCGTTATTTAAGCTTTAAAATTATTTAGTTAAAAACTTAAAAATTTAAGCTATCTCCTTTTTACGGCACGATTCTTGAATTCATTAAATATGAAGTAACTCAGATTTGTCTCAAGGATTATCACCTATGATTAATATCATTCGAACAGGATTAGACGCCTCCAATAAGGAAATTTCGACAATTTCTCATAACCTCGCTAATGGATCTACTGTTGGTTTTAAGAAAAGCTCAGCTGGCTTTACAGATATTTATTCACAACAAGTTGAACTAAGAGACAATATAGATGTAGGACTGGGCACTAGATTTGTAAGTTCACAGCGCAATCATCAGCAAGGAAGCTTTATCCAAACTAATGGCGCACTCGATCTTGCCATAAATGGTAATGGATTTTTCCTTGCTCAGGGACCTGATGGCTCAACCAACTATACAAGAGAGGGTTCGTTTTCGATTGATAATGAAGGTAATATAATATCCACCAAAGGCGACAAGATACTATCAGAAACAGGAATACCTTTAAATATTCCATTTCGAGTAATAAATGAAAAAAATGAGATTGAGTCATTAGCTGAAGTAAGAATTGACGAGAATGGATCTGTAAATTCAATCTATAGTAATGGCTCCGCCATGGTTGTTGGAAATGTTGGGTTAGCCATATTCGCGAATGAAACTGGTCTGAAAGAGGTTGGGATGAACCAATATCGGCCAACCCCTATGTCAGGAGCTGCAAGAATTGGCAGGGCAGGCGAGACTAATTTTGGCAGGATCCAATCAGGCGCGCTAGAGGCATCTAATACCGATGCAACAGCAGAAATGACCAAGATGATTAAGGCACAACAAGCATTTTCAGGGTCATCTAGAATGCTTCAGGCTGAGGCAGATATTACAAAACGATTAATGGGATAACATCACCGTAGCGGGAATATAAAATCAATATGTTTGATGGTGATTTCTCGTGTATCCTCAATATATAAATCCCCATTAACACTGACGCTTAGCTTGTCTTGCAAATAAAGTGTCACCGTAATTGGCCTTCCAACAGACCGGATTGCGATAAATTTTTCAGTTAACGCGTTGAAGTGTGAGGCCGGCATTACCCCCTTGCACTGCATCACCGGTCTGTCTCTTGGGATAATAACCCCGCCAGAAAAACCGCCAGAAAAACCGTCATAAGATGCATCTTGCGGTACCTCTTCAGCACTGTTTTTATAATGTTGGATTTCTACATTACATTTACCACGTGCGATGGTAAGCAGCGTGCATGATAAGCTTAATTGCTGATCCGTCGTATTATTCAATACAGATAAGTCTGCTGTCTGAACAGACATTTGGATTGAGTCAATTTGGCTCCATTCGAGCGTATCAAGCGACATCTTGCTGATTGGCTTTTTGCATGAATTCCCGCAATTTTCGAACAGCTGATTTTTTGATTTGAGATACTCTTCCAGTTGTAACTTCTAATACTTCTGCAATCTCATATACATTTAACTCTTCGACATAATATAATTGTATTACAAGCGCTTCTTTCTCAGGCAGGGTTGTAAGAGCTTCTTTTAAAAGAGATTTCATCTCGGTTTCGTTTAGCTGTTCTTCGGGCGTATTTTCTTCTGATACAAACCAAATAGAAAACTCATCATAAACGCCGTCCAGAGATTGATGCACATTAGCTTGAAAAGCATGTTCCCAATCCATCATTTCCTGATCAGAAATCCCCAAATTCTCAGCAACTTCCCTACTATTTGGATCTCTGCCAAGAGATTGACGTAGATTCTCCTCAGCTATTTTTGTTTTCTGCTGCATCTGAATGGTTGTTCTGCACAAATTAGATGATTTGCGGAGATGATCGATGATCGTACCGCGCACCCTTATGCTGGCATAGCTGGCAAAACTCGCCCCTTCTTGAACCGTATAGTTCTGGGCCGCAAGAACCAGCCCATAATAGCCTGTCTGGATTAAATCTTCGATTTCAACAGATGCATGAACGCGCCCATAAATATGCCAAGCAATTTTCTTCACCAGTTCCAGATGACCAGAAACAAGATCCTCAACATTTGGTTTTTGTTCAGGATAACTTGGGCGCATTAGCCGACTCTCTTGCTTTGAACAATGTGCTGATCGAAAAAGCGTATTCCGCCTGTTTCATTCTTTGGAGAATTCAATATGTTTTTTGCAATTCTCTGAAAACACGCATTTTCTCTGCTGTCTTTTGCTTCTGTGCTAATCGGCTTTCTTGAGACAATAGATTGCCGAATTCGGGTGGATAATGGCAAATGCCCTACATAATCAAGATTTACGTCTAAAAACTTTTGAGCTATCGAATTAAACTTTTCAAAATGCGCTTTTGCCTGTGCTTCGCTCTGGGTCATATTCACCACAACTGAAAAATTAGATAACCCGGCTTCCAGATGTGCCGCTTTAATAAGTGAATAAGCATCCAGAAAACTTGTGGGCTCGCCCACCAAGACAATAAGCACTTTGTCTGCTGCAGAAACAAATGCAAGTGAGCTATCGGACGCACCAGCTGGCACGTCAGCAACGAGCATATCAGTTTCATCTGCAATTTCATCAAACAAGCGAATGGTTTGGTATCTGGTTTTCTTATCAAGATTCAACATATCAATAAGCCCGCTACCACCAGATGCAAATTTAAGCCCTGCTGGACCAGAACATAAGGTTTGTTCGATGGACACGTTTCCTTTTAACGCGTCACTGATGAAATAGTCAGGTTTGACCCCTAACAAGATATGGGCGTTTGCCATACCAAAATCAGCATCTAATAACGTAGTTCGCTTATTCATCTGTGCAAATGTGAGACTCAAATTGACGGACATGCTGGTCTTGCCAACGCCCCCTTTTCCACTTGCTACTGCGATTGATGTTGCCATAATTTAACTCTTTCTAATACTAGCCTAACAGGTCAGCAGTTTTCTTTCAAATATTGAGATAAAATTGCTTCACTTGCTATTGCTATTGCTCCGACAATTGACTTAGTGCCTGTCAATAATGCTATTTGCGCTCTTGAAGAAATCAACGCAGAAAGCTCAACAGGTGATAATTCACATTCATCTAATTTTGTAAGTGCTGTAACAGGCTCTAAACTATCATAAAGTGAAGATTGATGTGTAATCATCTGACTATTATAATTACCTGCTAATGTTTGAATAATCGTTAATTCCCGTGGTGCAAAAATTTCATTTGCCTGTTTCAACAGCGCAACTATTTTTGCAGCTTCAGTAGAAAAATCCAATATGAATTGTGTATCTTTTTGTTTCAATAGAGACAAGACAGAGCTTATTCCCACCTGCTTGACAGGCATATTTAGTAATCTTCCAAACGCTTTTAAGTCATCTGTGGGCTGCGAGGCTGTTTGGGTAACAGATACTAATACTGGTTTGCCAAACTTGGCTGTATCAGCGCAGCAGGTGGCAATTTTTGCCGCCAGAGTTGTTTTTCCAGAGCCACTACTGCCTACTAATGCAATAATACGCGACTCATAAATATTTTCTGCAAAGGGCGCTATAAGCTTGCGGGATAATGAACGCAAAAATGAAAAACGACCTCGCTCTTGATCTTGTTCTGCAAAACTGCTCGCAAAGGCATCAATCAATTCTGGTGAAAACCCAGCTTGCATTAACTGCACTGGCAAGCTATGTCCTAATTCAACTGACAGCTCGTCACGCTTTGTGAGCATTAATCCTGTCATCATTGATTTAAGGGATGAAATTTCTGTTTTTAGAGATTCAAAATCATCTTTTGATATTGCTGATGTGTTTTTTGAGGATAACACATCTTGAGTTGATACAATCTCAGCAAAGGCTTTTTTAGGGGATGGATTTGTATCAATTAATTTGGAATCAAAGATTTTAGAGAATGCTTTTACAGAGGGACGATGGGTTTCCTTTGTCATCGTTGATTCATTAGTTGCACGCATCGACACTCTACCATTTTTCTTGGTTGTGTTAATGATATAGGCATCTTCGCCCAGCTGCTCAAATACATCTTCCATTGCAGATGCAGTATCTTTTGCGGTTACTGTAATTGTTGCCATAATCTTTAGTCCTTCTTATATTTCTGAGTGATTAGCTATCTGCTTCACCGGTTATGGTTGCAACGACTTCGATTTTCCTCGTTTCTGGTAATTCTGTGAATGCTAACACCACGATATCATCAATATGTTGGCGTATAATCTTGGAGAATTCCTTGCGTATTGCAGGCGAGACAACAATCACAGCCTGCCTTCCTTTTGCAGCAAGTGCATCATTAGTATCAGAAATTTTGCGAAGCAATTGCTGAGCAAGCGCATTATCAATAACGAGCCCTTCTTCGCCGCTTTGACGCGCCATTGTGATCAACATATGCTCTAACTCAGACCCTAATGTGATCACTGGTAGGGGCTGATTTAGAGGGGCTACTTGTTGAATTAACAGACCTGCTAATTCAGGGCGAAGCATCTCTGCTGTATCAATAATACTTAAATTTCGTCCTGCAAGTGATGCCAGATTTTCCAATATTCGCCTCAAATCGCTAATGGGAACGCGCTCTTCAAGTAACGCACGCAAAATCCCTGTTAGCTGGTGCAAAGGAACCAATTTAGGCACGACTGATTGAACCAGATTAGGGGCTGTTTCAGATAAATTATCTAATAGCATCTGAATATCGTCCTGCCCGACAAGCTGGCCTGCATATTTATAGAGTATTTGGCTTAGATGCGTTGTCATGACAGAATCAGGGGCAATAATTACATAGCCTTTACTCTCCGCCTCTACCACATCATTTGGCATTATCCATACTGCATCCATTCCAAAAGTTGGATCCTTCACTTCAATGCCTTCTATTTTAATAGATGAATTCTCTCCTGGAATAGCGAGCTTTCTTTCAGGATAAACCTGATCCTCACCTACAATTGTTTGCCCAATACGCAATCGATAGGTATTTGCCTCTAAGGTAAGATCATCTCTAATCCGAACAGCAGGAACAACAAACCCAAGGGATTTAGATACTTGTCTTCTTATTCCTGTTACTCTGTTAACGAGCGTGCCTCCATTTTCATCATTCACCATTTCAACAAGACCATAGCCAAGCTGAATAGATACAGGCGAGTTATCTGCAATTTCGGATAATTCGATTTGCTCTGGTTTTGCTGTATCTCCTTCAAGACGCAGCTCACCGGCCTCGCCAGCAACGGCTTCTTGCTCGCTCGCCGCCTGCATTTTTTTATTAACAAAGAACGCAACGCCTCCTGCTGCAAGACCCGCAATCAAAAACAGGGCATTTGGCATACCTGGCACAAATCCAAGAAGCAATAAAACCCCAGCCACAGGATACCATGCGCGAGAAAGGCTTACCTGCTCGCCAATATGCTGAGCCATATCTTGTGTTGAGGAAACGCGCGTTACGATTATTGCGGTTGATATTGCCAGAAGCAAAGAGGGAATTTGTGCAACCAGACCATCGCCTACAGATAAAAGTACGTAATTCTGAGCTGCTACTTCAAAGCTAAGGGAATGTTGCGCAAGGCCAATAATCAGGCCACCCACAATGTTAATAATAAGAATAAGGATACCGGCAACAGCGTCTCCTTTAACAAATTTTGACGCGCCATCCATAGCACCATAAAAATCTGCTTCACTGCTTATTTCTTTTCTGCGTAACGTTGCTTCTTCGTTTGAGAGCACACCTGCATTAAGGTCAGCATCAATAGCCATTTGTTTTCCAGGCATTGCATCTAGCGTAAATCTAGCTGTTACCTCAGATACTCTTCCTGCACCTTTGGTGATTACCAATAAGTTTATAATTACCAAAATCACAAATACAAATATGCCAACGGCATAATTTCCAGCGATTACAAATTCGCCAAATGCCTTAATCACCTGCCCTGCCGCATCAGGACCGGTATGGCCTTCGCTTAATACAATGCGTGTTGAGGCCACATTCAGTGCCAAGCGCAAAACCGTTGCAATTAGCAGAAGGCTCGGAAAACTCGAGAAATCAAGAGGACGATAGGTTTGCAAAGAAACCATTAATATTACAAGTGAGATTAAGATATTGGAAACAAAAAAAGTATCTAGCAGAAACACGGGAAGCGGCAGTACCATCATGGCTACTAGCATTAAAATTCCGAGCGGCATTGTCGCAGAGGATAATAATCCTTTTAAATCTGACAGCCCTAAACGCCTTAGTGTCATTTCCATGACATCATCCTCTCCCTAACAACTGCGTTGCATATCTGAGCTGAAATAGATCTATCAGAAACAGAAAAACTACCGGGTTTCCTAGGTTTTTTATCTATCTGGCTCACTATTTGCACGTTACAGCTCACTTTAATTTAGTCTTATATTAAATGGCCTGAACATCAGACCTATGATGAAAAGGCAAGAAGCGTGCCATATCTTTCAATCAACAGGATAAATTTAGCTTTTATGGAAGGTTAGGGATGGCTGGCATGAATAATGCATGAGGGCAAGACATCAAATCGGTTAACTATCTTAAGAGAGACCAGACATGAAATATTCGTTTTCTTTTATCGTGCCAATAGCAGCAACTCTTGCATTGACGAGCTGCGGGCATGTTATGACAAGTGGGACAGATACGCGCTCATCTATGATTACTCCTGCTGAATTGGCAGCAAGCAATCAGGACACGCCAACATCTTCCCTTAATTCTGTGCGCGAAATTTTTGACGCTAACTCAGAAAATATCCCAACCTTGACTGCCGTTGGATATGCCGTTGTATCCTCTCAGCCAGGACAATCAGATGCGCAACGCCGGTTAATGGCAATACGGTCCGCACGAATGGCAGCAATGCGCGATCTAGCTGAACAAATACACGGATTGCAAGTAGATAGTTCTACAACCGTAATAGATTTAATGGTTCAGAATGATACCTTCCGCGGCATTGTGTCTGGCACAATCAGAGGCGCACGCACTGTTCGCATTAATCCAACTGGATCTGATACGTATGAAATTGTTTTAGAAATAGACCGCGAAATGATTAATTACCTAATCGATACAGGTCGCAGAGTGGTCTAACTCTTTTTACCGCAGATGCATCTGCTAGAAAAAATAAAAGGTAGAATAATGGTGAACATAGTATCGAAAATACCCTCACCCCTGATATTATGGTGTTCTGTTATGAGCGGCATTATGCTGCTTGTAACCTGTATTGCTAATGCATCCCCTTCTAACTCGTTTCAATTTACAACCGCTACTGGCAGAGCGGCGATTACATCGAATGTGCCAGCAGAACTTGCTAGAATGAGAGCTCTTGAGGATGCGTTATACCTTGCCGCGCTGCAAGGCGGCGCTAATATTAACGGATTTTCAGCAGTGTCCACTGATACCTCTGTTCAAGATCACTTTGTAGTTCGTCCTTCAAGCAAAATTCTAGATTACACGATAGTATCAGAGGAGAATTCAGGCTCCCAGATAGAGGTAAGCATAAGAGCGGCAGTTGGAAATTTGCCTGAAAAAAAATGCAACCGAACACGCCCTCTCAATATGACATTATATCGACCTGATACATATATCGATATGAATGTCCCAGCTTGGATTGAAATTTATCATTCTAAATTATTCAATGAGCTATCATTCATGCTTGATAGTGACCCGCTCATAAAGATTAGCAATGCGATGAATGTGCCACTCTCTCCGCAAAAATTAAGGACAATTGACGAAAGATTTGATTATGCAAGCTTACTTTCCCCTCAAATTCGCGTAAGATCAGGTGACTTTGCGATTATCCCTACATTATATCTCTCGGCAGGGGACAAACCTACTAGGTTTGTGACATCCCGCCAAATTGAAATCAGGCTTGGTCTGAAAGTCTTTAACGGCGCGAGTTATGATTTAATTGGGGAGTTTGAGAGAACTGCCCTATTTGAGAATGATAGAATTGCCCTTTTCCAAAATCTGGCTGATTTGGACAAACCAACTAGAGAAGATTTGATCGAAGTTATGAGAAGCCTGATCGAGCCATTAACGTCAGAGATGATAACAACCCTTGGCTGTCAATCCCTAAATGACATCCTTTATTTAGAAGCGCAGCAACTGACCGCTCAGCTTGGAAGCAATCAAGGTATTACGCCAAATATGCTGGCCATAACTTCTGGCAAACATAGCCCCTGGAGCGTATTAAGAGTGGTGTCTGTTTCGTCAAACTCTTCAATTTTAGAGCCCCTTGATAAAGCACGAGAATTGAGCGAGCTCGATGGAAAAACTGTTGAATTTATGGAGTTGAATTAATGCCTATTATCAATATAAAACGAAGTTATAGTATTTTTCTTGCTAGCATCTTGGCGCTACCGCTCTCAACTCTGGCGATAGCACAATCCCAGCCGATTGTTGTTTTGGAATATCCAAACTCTGGCACTAATCAGCAGAATTTTTCAGATAACTTATTTGTTCAAAATTACGATTATACAACCACTCATAAAGTTCAACCAGATGAGACACTTAGTCATATATTAGATGATTATTATTCTGGAAGCGGATTAAATATGAAGTTTGTCGAAATGGCAATTATCGCTCATAACAGACACGCATTTGTTAAAAATAATCCTAATTTTCTATTTGCTGAGAAGACTTTAAAACTCCCTTCATTAAATCAAATACAGGCAATGCTTCTAGGAGATAATGCCCCTGAGAGGCTTACTAAACCAAAATCAGGAAGCGCTAGAAGTCAAGAAATATACTTTATTGGAGGTTAGTTCTTAAGATGGCACGCAGCTTAGCAATAATAATGGCTCTTATATGCCTTACCACGCCCTCGAAGCTTACAGCTGAAATAGGCCTAAGCGGTATATCTGTTAAAGAAGCTATTCAACATACGCTGACCCTTAATAATATCTCCGCAACCCCTATTATAAATGAGAAAAAGTTATTTCCAAAATGCGCAAATGAATTATCTATAACTCCTTTTCATGAAAATTGGAAAACGGTTTCTGTGAAATGTGAGGGCGACGCACCTTGGAAAATCATGGTTCGGAATAAATTCAGTTTGTCTGCAAAAGCTTCTAACATTGCCAGCGCTTCTGGGACTAAAACACAGCACAAAATCCGAAAATTTGATGAAGTCAAGGTGGCTGCAATTACGCGCAGTATACGGCGCGGGGATGTAATCACCCCGGCCGACGTTACTGAAATCAGAATTCCGGTTAACAAAGCTACTGATATTTTTCCAGATTACAAGGATTTGATTGGAAGGCGCGCAAAAACAACCATAAAAGCACTGACCCCTGTTTTTTCAAGACAGCTTGAGACAAATTTTATGATCGAGGAAAATATGCAAGTAACCATTATTCATCATGGCAAACACATATCTGTACAAA
>ERZ802824.487-NODE-487-length-22067-cov-13.6919_pt1 | contig 22067 bp, 17 predicted proteins | sample MGYA00345650_ERZ802824 | MGnify/ENA primary metagenome ERZ802824 (study PRJEB30503, sample SAMEA104212361) | marine metagenome | biome: Westerlies Biome; feature: [SRF] surface water layer (ENVO:00010504) within the epipelagic zone...; material: water... | reverse complement strand
CTGCCCACGTCGTAATAATCAACGTGCGGTATCGACCACGTACCTCGTGTGCTAAATCATGCATACGGGATTGCAAAAAAGTTGGCAGCTTTGCTGATAAAACTGCGAGGGTATCCAGGTGAGATCCAATAGAGGTTAGTTTTACCAACTGTTCATCGACGAGGTCTGATGACGTTTGCTTGGATACCCGCTGTTTTGATGTGACTGCTTCCTGGGCTAGCTGCCATATAGCTTTAAGCTCAGAAGCTATCCTGCGTGCTATATCTCTCTCATGGCTGCGATCTCCAAAGGGCTGCTCATCCAACTCTCCTGCCGTAAGCTCTTGGCAATAATCTTGCAACGCAGCGCCTGTCTCAGAAATTTGTTGAAGAAACGAACTGTCTGATGTCGCTGGAAGCTGCATCTCGTCGTTGATGAGGCTTGATTCAGTAGCCGTCCTATTTTCCTGCCCTTGGAAAGTTGGTTCTCCAGATTGAAGCAACTCGATCCGTGGTTCATTTTCTTTTGATGTCTCAGTCCAAAGGCCGAGATCGACGGCCGCCATTGCACGTGAATGTGATAGTCGCAATTGCCCAACTCGTGATGCCAAGCGGCTTGCTTGAGGCAATTCACTCGCCCGACTACTGAGTGCCTTCACTAACCTTCTATATGAATACACACCAAGAAAACTACTGGCTGATAGGAGTGTTACTGTAAAGCCAACAAGGAGCCCGACCACAAGTAGCTTATTACGAATCGGTCGTCGCTTTTGCAAAGCCGACCTCCTAGCTTGAAAGCTTGTATATTCCCACGACAAAAGTGGTTTAGCCCAGACCGTAGCAAGACTGACGTGGAAACCAAATATGAAAAGCACGCGTGCCAAAGCATTGTCTGAAGAAACAAGGCCTAATTACATGGGAATTTTGAACGCAACCTGGCAAGTCCGTATCAAACGAGCCCCCAGCGCTTTCGAAAAAACCATTCGGTGCAGAGACACCCTGCGAACATCAAGATCATGATCCAATTATCCCAGAGTGATGCCGACCACTCTTCACTCGTTGTAAAGACTGGTGGAGCTTGACCAATTTCTTTGAAGATACTGGGGAGATCTTCTGGAAGCCTGACTCCTCCATCAGTCGCACTCGCAATCTGCTGCATGAGTAATGTATTGGCACGTGGATTTGCGAGTTCCAAATCTTGTCTGTACACAACAAATCTCGCAGCAGCCTCTCCTCCCTGGCGATCTGCTTTTACGACCACTCGCCAGTCTCCTGGTTCAGTGCATCCCGCTATTGTCCCTGAAAAAGATTCACTATTTTTTGAAAGGCGGACATATCGTGAATTTCCTGCTGGATCAATGACAGTAGCAGATAGAGAACTACCTTGAACAAGCGTTCCATCAGGAAGTGTTAGGCCCGCATCGAAAACTAATGGACTTCCTACGGAAATTCGACGGCGCGCAAGTTTCAACCAGAGCCTTTCCCCGTCAAAGTCATCTCGGCGCGCTAACCACAGCACAAATTGTCGCCAAAATCGTTTATATGATCCTGCGGAGCCCTCCATCGCCCATCTCCATGTAGAGTCCACTGCAAAGACAAGCACCCGACCCAATCCATATTCGCGAGCAACTAAAAGCGGAAGCCCTGTCTCGGTAGCAGCTAATGTTTTCGCTACCGGCAAAAGTCGAGGCAAGCGATTTGCTCCATCCAGCGTTGGCAAACCTTTCCAGCCTTCATCTGATTCTTCTCTGGTTTGACCCAGGCGTAGAATAGAAACACCTCCAAATTGTTCATCAGGAACAATCCTGATGGGTCCCTTTGCATGGAGATCTTTTCGAATGGGCTCATCAAAGCGTTGACGAGAAAGGGGATCCCGAGCATAAGGCAACAATCTTCCCAGTGATGAACTTCCCCAACCACCAGCTTCGAACGAATGAAAGCCACCCAGAAATCCAATGCTGGCTCCATTCTCTACCAGAACACGAATCTTCTCGAGATCTTTTGGGCTTATGGCATCAACATCGAGATCTCCTATGAGAAAAACCTTGTAATCACGTGACAGTTCTTGCTTGAGACTGATCGGCCAGCGACTTCTATTAACGGAATCGATCCACTGGAAATCTATCTGTATGTCTGGACTGCTAGATAGTGCTCGACGTAGAAATCTTTGCTCCACACGTGGACTTCCCTCGAGATAAAGGACTCGCAAACCTCCGTCAATCACTTCAACAAAGGTTGAGACAATATTATTTGTGAGAACAATTTCACCTGCTACCGAGTCGATCGCTAGAACGAGTTTTCGTTCACCTAATGAATCGGCCGTCCAGTCAAAACGAACTGATTCTTCTGTGGTGCTTTCGGCGGGCTTAACTGTACGTCTCGCAACCTCAGCCAACTCACCATCTGCCTGCTCAACCAACAATCGCACCGTTGTTTCACGGTCGGCAAGGCCTTCTAGCCGAACTCGACCAATAACCTCAACTGTATTTCCAAGAAAGACTTTATCGGGAGCTGTTAACCCGATTACTGATGCATCTCGTGCCTGCGCTGCACCTCGGGACTGACCGTATGTAATCGCCCAAAGCGGAACACCGCGTTCCCCCAAACGACGTGACTCGGACTGAGGTGGTAAATCATTCGGCGGATAGGCGTGCTGACCTCCATCGCTAAGCAAAACAACCGCGCTTAGCGGTTGTTCACCTACTGCACGTATAGCCGATTCCATTGCCGAACCAATTGCTGTTTCGTCAGAAGACGGATGTCGTTTCCATTCACCAATGTCAAGTGTATCGGTATCTAAAGAAGCTTCTCTTGCTTCACGATCAAAAACCCATGCCCGGACGAGCATGCTTTCGTTCTTAATTTCTTCTTCTGTGGACTCCATCGCGGACCGCAGCGTCTCTCTAAGATACTCCCACCGCGTCTTTCCATTGAGACCATCCGCCACATTCATGCTCTCGGATGAATCTGCTAACACGAGCACAGTAGCAGGCTGCTGAAGCCGTCTTATCGCAACAATACTTGGCTTCATCATGCAGAACAAAAGCACTAGAAATGCAGCTGTTCGTAATGAAACCAGGGCCAGCCGTCGGCCTGATGACAAACGGCTCTTATCAGGAGCCAAGAAAAACAAGAGGCCGGCAAAGGCACCAGTCAATAATGTAATACCCAACCATGTACCTGTTGGATCAAAATGAATTGATGTTGTAGTAAGTAGACCATTCAGGGTCATGATGAATGCTCCGTCTCAGTACCAATCCCTGTAGGTAGGGGAGGAGGCATGCTTTCTTCATTCGATTTCGATAATGGAACTGGTGGAGGAGGTATGTCCCCAGCGTCTCCATCCGCCTGAATACTCTCTGCAAATATCTCTGCCGCACCTGCTTCAGGTTCTGCCCCTTCACGAGGCGCATAAAACCTATTCGACATCCACCAATCCAAGGCAAGCAAGCCTGCGGCTAATAGAAAAAACCAACCGGACAACTCTGCCCCGACCCTGTAATTCATGACATCACGATCGAGGCTCTCAGTGTCGAGCACAATACGGCGATCAACACCAAGCATGAGCGGCAGTTCATCATCTTTGAGCCGTGAAAAATCAGTCGATGATTTAGGTAACCGTGCACTGAATCCTTTTACGAATCCGCCTGTTTTTCCGCCGGAGCGAATTCGGTAATTACCGGGCTGCCGAGTCGCAGACACAGCAATAGCTCCTTGCTGCTGATCAATGGCTACTGGAAACGTGTCTCCAAGTGGTGTTCGAACTGTAGCCGTTGGCAAGTCATGGCGTTGAAGGCGGAGCCTAGCAACTTCACCTGACTTGATATTCAGAGAATCTGGAGTTTCCACAACGTATTCCAAAATCTCATTCGCGAGCATTACAAATGGCCACGGTTCAAACCCCGTGGCAAGTTGATTCCAGGCCTGCGGATCATCTGCTGACTGAGATACTGGGGTCGTGACAATCACAACTCTCCCCTTGCCCAAAATCCGTTCAAAAAGTGCAGGTAAGCCGTTCCGGTAACTTGCGAGAGCTATCGCAGCTGACGACTCTACATCATCATTTTCTGAAGTCGGCTGAAACTCCCAGTGACGAAACACAGGAAAATCCTGCCATGGCACCGAATCTCCGACGCGACGAAAAGCTGCCAGAACAGGATGATCCAGCGAGGAAGGGGCAAAATAATTTGAACGGTCTGGGGACCTCCATACGCGTTTGATTTGACCGCCGAGGACAGACTCACTTTCAGTTGAACTAAAATCGACCGGTTTGCCAGCTGAAGGCCCCAGCCAAACAACAAGCCCGCCTCCCTTACTAATCCACTCATGGAGCATTTCCCATGTACGCGGAGGGAGTGGTGGAGGATCAATCAGAACGATGCTACGAAAATCAGACCATGATGCATTCTCTAGATGATCAAAGGAGTCCAGCGTGACGGTAAACTTACTGCGTCCAGCACTCACAAGAGGAAAGGGTGCTACTGCTTCGACAAAAATAAGGCCAGTTGTTCCAACTGGTTCTGGAGAAGCCACCAACACTCGTGTTGGTGGACCGACATCGACAGTGAATTCAATTGAATCATCTGCAGGCAGTCCATCTCCTCCCTCAATAAGCACTCGTCCTTGGTGGACGCCAGGCTCTAAGCCATTAATTTCAAAACGTACTTCTTGCTCTTCTCCGTCTTTCCAGACAACGGGCTTTTCTCCCCGGCGAACAAAGCCGCCTTCCTGGTCCTGAAACTCAACAGCAACTGAACGGGCAGACTCTGGACCTACCCGTCGCGTTGTAACCGAAACATTGAGTGGACTACCGACAGTAAGACGCTCAGCAGAAAGCTCCAGACTTTCGAGCATAAAATCCTGAGGATGCGTTGCTGATACGTCAATAAAAACAAGATTGACACTAGGGTGGAGCGTATCCCAGTCGGCTTGCACTGGCTGCTCCCAACCACCATGAGATAGATCCGTAAACACATAGAGCTCTCTTCGCCCTATGTCTGAACTCTCAAGCAGGCGCACTGCATCATTCATGGCTGTCGCCAGATTGACCGAGGACGCACCAGCTCTCAGTCGTTCAATCCTATTTGCTGCAACAACTGCAGATGGTGAAAAACTCACTCCTCCGTCACCGGTGTCAACAATCGCAATTTTGCTCTCTGGTGGAAGCTTTTCAAACAGCTTTGAGGCAATATCTTGAACCTCATCGAGCCTCGTACGATTTTCTTGTCGCAACAACATACGTGGTGCGGTATCCACCACGCATGCAACAGCAACTGGTCCTTCCTGGTCAACAATCCAACCGGTACCACGAAGAACCGGTCGAGCGAGTGCTAGAACCAGCATGCAAAGGGCCAAGGCTCGTACCAACAAGAGGAGCAAATGCTGCAGTTTCAGCCGACGCTTTTTTACCTGAGATCGGGCTTGTAGAAACCGGAGTGCCGGAAATCGGTGCGGCACGGGCTTCCGTCGCATAAGAAGATGCAGCAGCACAGGAATCGCGACAACCGCCATCCCACTCAGCAACAAAATGTTCAGGAAAGAAAGGCCCATAGTGTCAATAGTACTCGCTGAAGAATGGGCGTGTTTGCCTAGGCTCGCTGCTGACGATTAATTAAGTACTCCATGAGAGCAGCATCAAACGGCATGCTTGTATCAAGAGGCACATAATCGATACCCGCTTGCTGACAAATTTGCCTGTAGTGATCACGAAACTCTTCGACACCAGTCACATAGTCACTACGAGCAGCGTCAGCATCAACAACCATGCTCTGGCTGCTTTCTGGATCTGTAAGTTCTACCATTCCCTGAAAAGGAAATCGGACCTCTGCTTCATCCAGTACATGAAATAATATAATGTCATGATTTCGATGACGAAGCCGAAGCATTGCGTCACGAATTGCTGCTGGTTCCGCAAGCAAGTCACTAAAGATCATCAACAGTGAACGATGACGAAGCATTGCTCCGATCTGTACTAAACTGGCAGAAATTTCAGACGCACCAGCAGCCTTAGTCTTTGACAAAAGGGAGAGGACTTCTGAAATCTGGCTACGCCTTGATCGTGCTGGCAAGCTCGCGGTAATTTTTTCACCAAAAACCATCAAACCGCAGGGATCTTGCTGATGAACCATCAGCCAGCAAAGTGCTGAAGCCAGCGATATCGAATAGTCCAGTTTTGTGAATTGCTGCCTATAGGTGTACCCCATGGATCCACTCGTATCGACTACGAGATATCCTGTAATGTTTGTCTCGGCTTCATACTTTTTTATGTAATGCTTATCAGTCTTTGCATAGACAAGCCAATCAATATCTTTCGGATCGTCACCGGCCGCATACCGACGGTGCTCACTAAACTCGACAGAAAATCCTTGAAACGGACTGGCGTGAAGGCCCTGCAGAAAGCCTTTCACGATAAACTTGGCCCGCAGATCAAGCCTCGCAATCTGCTGAACCACATCTGGCTTGAGATATTCTTCTACTGCGCGCGACATGCAGCACTCATTTCACCAACGGGGGAACCGAGGGTTCCGGAACTTCTCGCAGCAATCTTTGAACAAGTGATTCACTCGTAAGGCCCTCTGCTTGAGCCTGAAAGTTTGTTGATATTCGATGCCTAAGCACCGGCACCGCAATCCGACGAATGTCATCGATAGAGACGCTGAATCGTCCATCCATCGCCGCCATTGCCTTGCCACCTTGTATTAAAAACTGGCCAGCACGCGGGCCTGCCCCCCAATCGACTAACTCTGAGACATACTTCGGAGACTGAGGATCTTTTGGACGAGTCGAACGGACGAGCGTAGCAACGTACTTAATGATGTACTCACTTACGGCAACACCAGCAACGAGTTTTTGAATATTTGTAATCGCTCTCCCAGAAAGCACTTTTCTGACTTCAGGACGCTCTGGTCGAGTCGTTGCCATCAATATCCGCTCTTCCTCGTCTGCAGTTGGATACCCGACTTTAATATTGAACATAAATCGATCAAGCTGCGCTTCAGGAAGAGGATATGTCCCTTCCTGCTCAACTGGATTTTGTGTCGCGATTGTAAAGAACGGATCTGGTAACGAGTATGTTTCTTGACCAACGGAAACCTCTCGCTCCTGCATCGCCTGCAGGAGAGCCGCCTGGGTTTTCGGTGGAGTACGATTAATTTCATCCGCGAGCAAAACATTCGTGAATATAGGCCCCTCGACAAACCTGAAATTACGGCGACCTGACTCATCTTCATCGAGCACGTTCGTCCCTGTAATATCCGAAGGCATTAAATCAGGCGTGAACTGAACTCGCTTGAAATCAACATCCAGAATTCTTGCTACCGTTGACACCATAAGGGTTTTCGCCAAACCCGGCACTCCTTCAAGCAAGCAGTGGCCGCGAGTGAAAATCGCAGCAAACAACTGCTCGATTACTTCTTCTTGACCGACAATGATTTTTTGAAGTTCCTCCTGCATGAGCAGTCGATGCTGGGAAAATTCCTGCAGAACATCATCCAGTGACTTTTGTTTTCCAGCAGACGACACGAAGTCGGTTTCCTTCCTTAACGGGAATCATTATGGACATGGTGGCAGAAGTGATAAAATCCTGACCACTTCTCCATAAAGTATCGGTCTTTGTGCTACCAAGAGGCAAACAAAAACGTTGGCGCAGCGATAAGAAGGCACGGGAGACATGTCTCTATCCATGACAATGCCGTAGAATCAGGTTCAGTAGACAGGCACCTCTCCCTTATCTGGAAGGCTCCATGTATCACGTGTTATTGAGCAGTTACAAGAAAATCTCATGCGTTGCGTTGCTTGCTGCCATTCAACTCGTGTCCGCACCAGTTGCATTTTCTGCTGCTGACGAACTCCAGCCTGAGCAGATAAGCAACGCGATAGAACAAGCTAAAAAATGGCTTATACGCCAGCAGAGCCCGAACGGCACATGGAAGTCAGCGATGCGGACAGATGAAACTGTCGTAGGAGCAACTGCACTGGTCGTACTTGCTCTCGCGAACGCTGGCGTCGATGCTGATAAGCCCGCAATGAAAAAGGCGCTTACATGGTTGAGGGAGCAGACACCTACCGACACCTATTCGGTTTCACTTCAAACACAAGCCCTTGCGATGGTTTCACCGAAGCAGGACCTAGCCATTCTCGAACGAAATACCAGATGGCTTGAAGATCGTCAATCAAGTGGCCCTGGAGTGACTGGAGGCTGGTCTTACGGAGCGAACCGTTCGGGCGCAGACAACTCGAACTCCCAATTTGCAATTCTCGGATTACATGAAGCCCAACGAGCAGGTGTACGGGTAAACCCCAACGTGTGGAAGCTATCACAGAAATACTGGGAAGCTGCTCAGCGACTAGATGGCTCATGGGGTTACACCGCCGGGGGTGGCAACGGCACTGGCAGCATGACCTGCGCAGGAATTGCAAGCATGTGGATAACTGCAGAACATACCGAACGGCCCGACGCATTTGTGAATGGAACAAGTATTTCATGTTGTGGTGGTGGCTCTTCGGCCAAACCTCTTGAAAATGGACTTCAGTGGCTCGGCAAGAATTTCTCTGTGACAAGAAATCCACCTGGTGGGCAGCAATGGCTCCGGTACTACCTCTACGGATTGGAGAGAGTAGGACGATTTACTGCCAGACGATTCATCGGTAATCATGACTGGTATTTGGAAGGGGCAAAAATGTTTGTCTCATCCCAAGACCCTCTTTCGGGAAGCTTTCAAAGCAAGGGGTCTGAGGATGCCGTCGTGGCGACAAGTTTTGCCCTGTTATTTCTTGCAAAGGGTCGTCGGCCAGTTGTCATTGCCAAAAGCCGTCACGGACCTCGAAATGACTGGAATCAGCACGGACATGACATTTCCCATCTTGTTGAATTTATAGAAAAAAGATGGCGTGATGATTATCCAGCCGGCCTCTCGTGGCATGTTCTCAACACACAGGAAGCGAACACGCAGGACCTTGCTCAGTCACCAGTTCTCTGGATCGGAGGTACCGCTGGCTTAGATCTTGGTAAAGAACCCGGTCGCCGATTGCGGGAATATATTGACCAAGGTGGATTTATTTTTGCTGAGGCGACCTGTACTGAAGGAGCAGCCTTTGACAAATCTTTCCGCCAATTGGTGAGTGAGATTTTCCCTGAACCCGAACACCAACTGAGCCTCCTACCACCGGAACATCCTGCGTGGTACGCCGAGAAGACTGTTGCCCCAGACTTTCAGCGCCCGTTACTCGGCGTTGACTACGGATGCCGCACCTGCCTGATCTATGCACCCTTAAATAAACCGGAGAATGAATCCCCACGTCTCCCAAGCCTGTCTTGCCTTTGGGAGCTTGCCGGTCCTTCATACAACGAATTTGATGAACCCATCCGTAAGCAAATTGATGCAGCGCTGGCAATCGGGGCAAATGTCATCGCTTATGCAACAAATCGTGAATTAAAAAAGAAGGACGAATTATTCGCCCGGAGCCAGCCGGAAGATACGCAACAAGATTCAATTGGCCGCGGCCAACTGACTATTGGAAAATTGCGACATGGTGGACTTTGTGATGCTGCCCCGAAAGCACTTGCAAACATTCTCAGAGCTGCTGCGCGAGAACTTGGGATACTCGTCGACGACACGCCAACAAAACTCGACCTCATTGATCCAGCAATTTTTAAACATCACATGCTTTTCATGCATGGCAGACAAGCATTTGTATTTGACGATGCACAGCGAAAAAACCTTCGAGACTTTTTGGAACGAGGTGGAACGCTACTTGCTGATAGCGTCTGTGCGTCTCAACCTTTTACCAATGCTTTCCGAAAGGAGTTTTCTGCCGGTCTCCCTGACCACACTATTGAGTCAATCCCGAATGATGACCCTCTCTTTTCAGCATCTACCTATGGAGGCTTCGACCTCCGTCGAGTAACACTGCGAGCACCGGCTGCCGGAGGAGGGCCACTTTCATCTGAGAAACGAAAGGTACCGCCACAATTAGAAGGCATTCGTATGGGTGATCGGTGGGCAGTCATCTTCTCGCCCTTCGACATATCCTGTGCGCTCGAAAAGCAGAATTCTATGGAATGCACTGGCTACGACCGAGAGGATGCGGAAAAAATCGCACTCAATATTCTTCTCTATTCGCTCAATCAGTAGCAGCGAGAGCAAAAAGCCAATGGAACCCACGGCCTACTGGACTGTGCTCACGTTCCACACCAGTCATTGGATGTCCGCGCACCACTTTCTCAAGCTATGAAGTGCATCCGCAGGACTGAGGAAATCGCTCTTTTGATCACTATGAAGAACTTCTACTTGCACCGGGCAGACTGCGAAACAATGCTGTAGTGTGGGCCTTCTAAGCGAGAAACACCTCAACAGCACTATGTTTTTCAAATTAAACCATTTCCGTCTGGTCCTCTTCGTTATCGGCCTGGCCATCTACCTAGGCTCTGCTGGATGCAGAAAGAGCGAACAAGAGGCAACTCATCGGGGTACGTTCACCACGATTAACCCAGATGATTTATGCAAACGAATCACAAATATACTGAAGCAAACTCAAGATGGACGACAACTATCAACAGAACTTCAGGGAGCTTGGCAGATTGTTCATGGGATACTCGCATTTGGTGAGCAGTTTACTGTCCTTCATGAATCCGTCACCGTGCCCGCACTTGACTACTTACTTGAAGGCGGCACGCTGCAAGGATGGAAACTGCGGCCCGGCGAGAACGGAATTATTGCTCTCGTGGAGGAGGGAAGCGCCCTCGGACAAGGACACCAAGATCAGTGGCTTGGGTATCTTTCACAGTGCGGCAACGAGGGCATTCCACTCGAAACACCACTTATTGTTGGTGAAACATCAGCAACCGTCGATGACCTACTGCGACAAGCACAGGCTGATCTTCATACCGGCCAGGAAGCAACATGGACATTGATGGCATTCGCTACCTATCTCCATGAAGACGAAATATGGGAAGCCTCAAATGGAGAGATCTGGAACCTTTCACGAGTCATTGAGATGGAACTTGACACTGACCTGTACTCCAGTGCCTGTGGTGGGTCACATCGCCTGTACGGATTGGCAACCGCTGTGAATATATACCGGGGTCGGCATCCAGAAGCCTCCGAATTACTGCCCGAACCATGGAAAGCAGCGGAGGACACAATCTTGGAAAGCATCGATCTTTCACGTCGCTTCCAGCAAGCAGACGGCAGTTTCTCCACACAATTTTTCGAGCGACCTGCTTCGTCTATTGATGTTTTTGCAAAGCTTAGTTCGAGTGGACATATATTTGAATTTCTTGCGGTTGCGCTTCCTGCAGAGCGACTTCGTGAGCCCTGGGTATTACGTGCAGCCGACCGTTTGGCAATCACACTTGAACAGACTGCAGATATCGATATTGAATGTGGCGCTCTTTACCACGCTGCACATGGTCTTTTGCTCTACCGCAACCGTCTCTGCCAGTCACCATAACGGTTTTATTTATAAATCCTTGAAGGGACTGCTGCTGGCTTCTCTTATCGTGCCTCAGTATGTTACGATTTTTTAACGAAACTAATTTACGTAAACATATTTTGATACTCAACAAATATGTTGGCGATGACACTGAGATTTATTTGTGCACGGCCTTATCTTTTTCTACATCCAGAAGTTTGCTGACGAAGCCACTTCGGGCAAGACCACATGGCTCAAACTTCGAGATACGGTTACGGCAAGTAACAACAGGTATCTTCCAAACGAGGTGTACCCTGACGAAGATGCTGTCAAACTTCTGCAGAAAATTGCTGACACCTGCGGGGAGCCATTACCATCGCTCATTGAGCGATTCGGTGAATTCCTCGCGCCTCACCTGATCAAGGTTGCTGGCCAACATATTGATCCCACGTGGCGAACACTTGATCTCATAGAAAACACTGAGGAAATCATCCACAAGATGGTACGGGCAGCAAACCCTGGCGCTGAGCCACCGGTGCTTGAAACCGTACGGCATTCACCAAATGAACTTCACCTTGTCTACTCATCAGGCCGTCAGTTATGCCTACTTGCGAAAGGCATTACGCGAGGGCTTGCCGACCACTACGGTGAAACCATTGTCATTGAAGAGACGAGTTGCATGCACAAAGGAGACCCTTTCTGTTGCCTTGTGATTCAGGATGGCTCAAACGACACGCACTCAACAAGTTCACCTCTCTCGGAAACTCTTACCTTTGACCCACAAAGTGGTGAGTCGCTCAGACCACCAACAACAAACTGGCACTCGACTCCGCCAAGCACTTCAACAACCCCTTCGGCGATAGACAACTTCGCTATCAAGGGCTTAATTGGCCGCGGTGGAATGGGACACGTTTACCGGGGTTTTGACAACAAACTCGATCGCGACATTGCTATTAAGGTCATGCATCCGAGCCGAGCTGAAGACGAAGTTTCGAAAAAGCGATTCCTTCATGAAAGCAAAACTGCCGCATCAATTAATCACCCATCAATCGTGACGATCTATCAGATCGGCGAACACAACAAGCTTCCGTACATTGCTATGCAATATATTGATGGACCCAATCTTTCTGAATATCGAACACAACTCGGTGGACTGATCCCGATTCCCGAGGCTATACGAATTGGGCGAGAAATCTGCGAAGGACTTGCTGCAGCCCATGAAAAAGATCTTGTCCACCGCGACATTAAGCCGGACAACATTCTCCTCGAATCCCCAAATCAACATGTCCAGATTATTGACTTCGGCCTAGCTCACGAAGCGGGAGATAAAGAAGGGCGATTAACTATCGACAATGCTGTCATTGGCACACCCGCCTACATGTCTCCTGAGCGTATTGGCACTGACGAAGTAAATGCAAAAAGCGATCTCTTCGGGCTCGGGGTTATTCTGTATGAGATGATTTCCGGCAAGCTTCCGTTTGACGGAAAATCAATGGTCTCCATTCTTGCCTCCATTTCTCGAGGCAAACCAACCACCATTCATACACTTGTTCCTGACATACCCCAAGATCTCGCTGATCTTATTATGCAACTGCTCTCAAGTGAACGAGACAAGCGCCCCGCCGATGCCACTGAAGTTGTCAGACGGTTGCGTGCTATTGAAAAACAATAAGCACTGACCGTTTGCATTCAAATTCTACTTGCGGAGTTCATTTTTGATGGCATCAGCCAGAAGGTTCAAGTCTCCTTGCCACGTAATGTTCGTTGATTGCTGAGTAGCTAAATCTTTCAATTGCGCTGTACCCAACTTGAATTCTTCACTACCTATTACAAGTCCCTTCTGAAACCCCTTCTTGCCTGCCCACTTGAGTTGCTGCCCCAGCTTTTTGGGCTCTGGATAGAAATCGACCGACAGACCGTGCTCTCGAAGCCTCGCTGCAATCCGAAGGTAATCACCAAGATGGGACTCATCGAAATACACCAGGAATATTGATGCTGGCGTTTCGACTGACGTCAGTTTGTCAAGTTCTTCAAGGCCAGCCAGCAGGCGATCGATCCCAAGTGATGCGCCAACTCCTGGAAGAGATTGTTTTGTATAAAGTTCTGCAAGGTTGTCATATCGGCCACCGGAACAGACACTTCCTAGATCGGGCAATTCATCAAGAAAGCTCTCGAGGACGATGCCTGTGTAATAGTCAAGACCTCTTGCGATAGATGGATCAAGTGTGATGCGATCATCACCAACCCCAACTTCAGATAAACCGCTCAGAAGTGCACGAACAGCTTCAACCCCCCGTGTACCGATGACAGATTCGCCAACCAAATCCTGAAGTTCATTCAAAACATCTGTTGCCGATCCAGCAAGTTCACCAAGACCAAGAAGTCGATCGATAGACGGCACAGAAACACCCTGTTCCTGAAGCTCCTTGGCTAAGGTATCACGAGGGATTTTCCCAGTCTTATCCAGGCATCGAAGCACATGTGTTGTCTTGCTCGTGAGCCCAAGCACCTCGAGAATGCCTGAAAGAATTCTTCTGTCGTTAATGCGAATTGTAAACTTGTCGATACCAATCGCTGCTAACAGGTCATGCACGACCAACACTGTTTCAAGATCTGAAATTGCGCTGGTTGTACCAATCGTATCAAAATCACATTGCATGAATTCTCGATATCGACCTCGCTGCGTATTTTCACCACGCCAGACTGTGCCCATGTGATACCGTTTGAATGGAGTACCGAGTGTCGAGATGTGTTGCGCAGCAAAACGTGCAAAGGGAACAGTGAGATCAAATCGCATGCCAACCTCTCGCTTCCCATGATCGGTGAAGCGATAAAGTTGCTTATCCGTTTCGTCACTTCCTTTACCGGTCAAAATCTCAAGATACTCGAGAGCTGGTGTCTCAATCGGTGAGAAGCCATACGACTGGTAGACCTGGCGAGCTATCTCAAGAACACGCTCCCTTGCGAGCGCCTGAGATGGCAGTAGATCGCGAAAACCTTTTAGCGTTCGTGGTGTGATTCGTGACAGAATGATGCCTCCTCAAAACATTCTCGTAACTGCTGAACAACAACTATTTATACGAGCATACGCTGAATCTATAGGATTTGTAATAATGCTGGCTTTGGACTTCGAATAGATCGCTGGCGATATTTCTTTTTTTTACCATCACCAACATCTTCACCACCTGGGCCAAGCACTGCCTCCATGTATTCAACAACCTGCTCGGGGGTTTCAAAATATTGGTCATACACCCACTCGTCCTCATATTCACAATGTTCTGTCGTGTATTCACGACAGATTGATGGGCGGGAATTATAGATACCGCAACGATTATCTTCCTGAAGGTGCTTACAAACTGTATGCACACAGATATACCATTCTCCATCTTCAGTAAAAGCGGTGGCGTGCTCATGGAGCAAGGACCATCGCAAGGCATCAAATTCTTGCCTGGTTGTTGGCTTCTCTAATGGGAATGTGAAGTATCGACAGCATTTCGCAGTACAGTATTCACAGAGATTCACTCCTCTGCCTAACTCCTCACGAGGTGGCTTTGTTCGCCTGCGAGAAAGCTCTTTACCTTTCCCAGAATTTGAAATAATTGAGGACATTGCGATCTCTCGAAAAATGAGAATCAAAAAGCAATCGTAGTGTCAGTAGTTTCTGATCATGCCACTATAACCGACGTTTAGTGAAGAAGCGGCTATACTGAGAAAATCTGAACTTCTGAAATGCTATTGGCCAGGGAGGCTACCGTGCCAAAACGCTGGAACATCGCACCACACGACCCGACAACGGTTGCATCGCTGGAAAAGTCTGCCGGAATATCCCCTATTCTTGCACGCTTATTAGCCGCACGAGGTGTCACCGACCCAAAGCAGGTCCGTGGCTTTCTTGATGCCTCAATGGCTAACCTACGTGAACCCGAAGAACTTTTTGGTATCGCAGAAGCCGCCGACAGTATTCTCGCTGCTGCAAAAGCTGGACGAAAGATTGTTATCTATGGTGACTACGATGCAGACGGCATGTCATCGACGGCAATTTTATGCCATTGCCTTAAAGCAATTCATGTTGAACCACACTGGTATGTGCCAGACAGATTTGATGAAGGCTATGGCCTCAATTCAGATGCGTTACGACGATTGAAACAAGACGGTGCAGAACTCGTTGTGACCGTCGATTGTGGTATCGCTAGTGTTGCTGAGGCTGACGTGGCACGTGAAATTGGCCTCGAATTGATTATCACCGATCATCACAACTTTGCTGATCGCCTCCCTGCGGCAGATGTTCTGGTCCACCCTCGACTCCCTGGATCAGAATACCCATTCGGGGACCTTTGCGGGGCCGGTGTTGCTTTCAAACTTGCATGGGCTATTGCCACACGATCATGTGGAGCAAAGCAGGTGACGCCGCGTTTACGAGAAATGCTGCTTCAGTGCGTAGGGCTCGCTGCGGTTGGTACGGTTGCCGACGTTGTCCCACTGCTTGATGAAAATAGGGTGTATGTAAAGTATGGCTTGAAGTGCCTGCGTGAGAAGGGTGGACCTGGCGTCTCGCGCCTTCTCGAACTTGCCAAACTCAGCCAAAAGTCTTCCCTCGATAGTGAGGATATCGCTTTTCGATTCGCCCCCCGACTCAATGCTGCTGGTCGCCTTGGTCAGGCCGGGTGCGGCATTGAGTTATTAACAACTTCAGACAAAGACCGTGCCACGACACTGGCAAACTATCTTCATGAATTAAATGGGCAACGTGAAACCGAAGAGCGAAGCATTCAGCTTTCGGCGACAAAACAGGCAAAAGAAAAGTTTCATCCTGAAACTGATCCTGCACTTGTTCTTGCAGGCCGCGGGTGGCACGCTGGTGTTATAGGGATTGTTGCAGGACGACTTGCTGAACGATGGCATCGTCCTGTCGTAATGCTGGCCCGCGATGAACTGCTCGCGAAACCAGCGATTGGAAGTGTTCGTAGTGTTCCCGGTTTTGATGTCCATGCGGCTCTGCAAGCATGCCGGGAACTCTTACTAACTTGTGGTGGACATGCCGCGGCAGCGGGTCTTCGCATTGAAGACGGAAAGATTGATGCCTTCCGAGAAGCGTTTCTTGCGGAAGTCACAAAGCGAATGCCGAATGAACTACGACAGGCCCAGATACAACTTGATGGTGAAACAACTCTGGCAGGTGTCACGCTCCAAAGCATCGGCGAACTTGAACGACTTGCTCCCTTTGGTCAAGGAAACAAACGTCCCTATTTGTGTGCGTCTGGTGTCGCCTGTGCAGAGCCTCCACGAACCATGGGCAATGGCGATAAACATATGTCAGTCAAGCTTGTTCAAAATGGAGTCCAGATTCGAGCAGTGGCTTTCGGTGGTGCCGAGTGGATTCCTCATCTGCCGCCACCGGGCGAGCCTTTTAACATTGCCTTCAAGCCAAAGATCAATGAATTTCGGGGAAGAAGAACTGCCGAGATAGAACTGCTAGACTGGCGGCCTAATGGAATTGACGTTTCTGTAGACCTGCCCACAGCAGATGCTACGCCGTAATCCTTGAACCAGGTCTCGCTCGAGTGGAGAAAGATGTCATCATGAAAAGAATTCTTATATTTGTTGCTCTGTCCACAGCCCTTTCGGCATTGCCATATAACACCGGTGTCCAGGGTGATGACTGGCCACAATGGCAAGGACCAAATCGTGATGGCATTTGGCATGAGCAGGGGATCATAGAGCATATTCCTGAAAACGGATTGCCGATTCTATGGAGAGTTCCACTTGGAGGCGGATACTCCGGTCCTGCAGTCACTGGCGAGCGCCTTTATGTAGCCGACTATATAAAAACGGAGGGAGCCTTAGAGAACAATCCAAACAATCGATCACTTCTCTCTGGTACTGAGCGCGTGCTTTGTTTTGATACAACAACCGGAAAAGAACTCTGGAAGCACGAGTACGACTGCCCTTACTCGATCTCGTATGCAGCAGGTCCACGATGTACGCCTACGGTGCATGACGACCGAGTTTATGCACTTGGATCGGAAGGGAATTTCCTTTGCCTTGATGCCAAGAACGGCAAACTCCTGTGGGAGAAAGATTTTAAAAAAGACTACGACGCCTCGACGCCAATTTGGGGGTTCTGCGGTCACCCACTCATAGTGGATGACCTTGTAATCTGTGTTGTTGGCGGGGAAGGCAGCGTGGCGGTTGCCTTTGATCGAGTATCAGGTACGGAGCGTTGGCGAGCTCTTACTGCAAGTGAGCAAGGGTACTGCCCTCCGACGATCATTGAATCTGCTGGCATCCAGCAACTTCTTATTTGGGATGCTGATAATCTCAATAGCCTTGAACCTGCCACCGGTCGTCAACTCTGGTCAGAACCACTGAAGCCTATGTATGGGATGTCTATTATGGTGCCACAACTAGGAGAATTGAACGGTGACCAGGTTCTCTTTGCCAGTGGCATTGGGAAGATTGGTGCTCTTTATTCCCTTGCAAAGGATTCACCGGGTGCTCAAGTCGTCTGGCGAGGTGGGCCAAAGAATGCCATGTACTGTGCCAACAGCACTCCTTTCATCGAGAAGAATACGATCTACGGGTGTGATTGTCAGACAGGAATGCTAACCGCCGTTGATCTTGAATCTGGTGACCGACTGTGGGAAACAAGTGTTCCCACATCAGATACGGACAGGCCGGCCAAACATGGAACAGCGTTTCTGATTCGGCAGCCGCTCCCGAAAGACCCATCTCGTGTCTGGCTGTTCAGTGAAACAGGTGATCTCATTCTTGCGCGGCTGACACGTGATGCCTATGAAGAACGTGGCCGAATGCATGTACTTGAACCTACTAATGAATGTTTTGGTCGGTCAGTTGTCTGGACTCATCCAGCGTTTGCCAATGGATGTTGTTTTGTACGGAATGACAAGGAACTTGTATGTGTCTCACTTTCAGTGAAGCATGACCACAACTAACTACACGATCGTCTTTACCTTCTTTTGCTCATCGTCACATGCCGGTCAGTCTGCAACTTTATTCAACGGGTGCTTCCAGCCCCGGCTGGCTGAAAGCTAGTTGTCAAAAAATATGCCACTATCTCGAACGCAATAGAAGTACTTTAAGTACAGACTGTCCAAGAATCGCGATGGAGAAAATAACGCGTTATCCGCACTTGGCCCGAGGTTTAGATTGGTCTTAACGCAAAAACCAGTAATTCTGTTTGGATAAAATAACTGGCTTCAAAATGATAGATTTTTGAGCACCGATTTATTGAGTTCTTTGGGGTACTTTTTTATGCTCTAATTTTCCTTTACTTCATTCGGTAGTGAATCATGACTGAAACAAATAAAAACAAACGACTAAGGGTAGTGATTGGGAGCATGACGTGCTTATTCGTGTCAGCATGCTGGTTCGTTATGAATGGCGAAGACAAGCACACCGTGAATGCTGGCTCAGAAAACTCTGGGGAGTTTTATTATTCAACTCTCAGTGACATCACTGGTGAGGAAACTCAATGCGTAGCGTGGGAAGTTCCTGGAAGTATTGGGACGTCCTATATTTGCGTATCTAAAGTCGTGGTTGATGGCAAGCAATACCCAGCTTTTAGTTTTCAAACAGGCGAGTTCAGCGGCACATCAGAGAATCCCGAAAGAGAATCGGTTGAGCCAGATCAGCGCACAGTATTGCTCCGGACTGAATCTATGCCAGTTGGTACATTCTTTGAGGCCGTCGGTAAAGCAAAAAGCTGGCAAGGTGATTGGATCACAAATAACTTGGCGGCAACTCAGATAGTCGAATTGCTCCAGTCAGAGAGGCTTATCGTAAAACAGCCGAGGCAGGAAAACAAAACGTTTGTATTTGATTTGTCAGTGCCGAGCGCGAAAGGATTCGCAGATGTTGTTTCTGACTTTCTTGCGGTTCGCTGAGCGGCATTGGTAAACAGTTCTTTACAGCATACGATTGGCTCAGCAGACGGGCAGCGTATATTAAGCCACAAAAATTCCTCTCTTGTGCCTGCCGCCCCCCCTTGCTGCTGAAAGGGATTCATTCCTGAAGTCCATGGCAGAAGCATTGGACAGGTATTCTGCTTGTCATGCCAAAGTTAATACCTTCGTATCCGTTGAAGGTTAAGACATTGGCGGTAGAAATGGAGCCATTTTGGCCCATTTATAATTTTCTTTACATAAGAAAGCCCGCCCACAGGGAACTATGACGAAACCTACGGACGGGCTGAGTTGCGTTGCAAATATTACGTCAGCAAAAGTAGCCTGTTCAGGACGTCCGCCGGATAGCCAAAACACAAATTAGTAACGCCCGTATCAAGCGGCGAAAGGCAAGGTCTGAGCGAAGAATAAGCCGGAAAGCAAAACAAAAAACCAACCCAGACTGACCAAACGAGGGGTTCTGCAAATGATATTGCTACGGGCTCCGCCTAGTTGGTACTAAAAATTTCGCCAGGCGGATCGGAGGCTATGTAATTAGTTTGTCCGGGAGGTTAGGTAATGACATATGAACTCGCCCACATAGTACTGGTACCGTTTCTTTGGATATACGGTTACGACATTGATTCAGAGAGCATTACTACCGCTCACGATGCTATCGAAGTACAACGAAGGGACGCTGAAAGATACGCCAAGGAAAATAAGATCGGCCTGTGGGCTGATAAGACCCCTATAGCATCTTGGGATTGGCGGCGGGGGAAAGGTTAACCATTCATTCCCGTATGGGTTTAGTGGTGTCGTTGGTGGGTCGTCCAGCATATCCAAAAGATTATCGTCATCTTGTGGAGGATCGGTTCTGGCTGTTGACAACTTGGCTGAGAACTACTTCATGTCTTTATTGATACTGCCAATTCGTTCCATTGCCTCTGGAAGCTGCACGTTCTCAGATCTCTGCATAGCTTCGCGGTACATGACGGAGTTCCATGCACCATACGCAATGATGATCGCTGCACTAATAGCAAGGAATCTTGCTCGCCTGATGGTAGCTGGTTGTACGTTGATAGTTTTGGCTCGACACAAAGGGCAGCGATTGAAAAGACGTGCCGCCTGCATATCATCCGTGATGTCCGTGATATATGCCGCTAAGCCATCATCGATTTCCGCTAGATCATCGTGGCAATTCTTGCAGACTTCTGATGCCATTGAATAACTCTCGATAAGAATGATTTCTTATCGAATCGGCAATACAAGGCTGGATTTTTTAGCGAAGGGCAATAAACCGCACTACCCGTACAAAGCTCCTACTCCCTGCGCATATTTCACCCGCCTGAAAGGGCGATATAGAAGTTGCCTAAGATCAGCAGAGCAGTGGCAAAAGTCGTTATGGCAGAACGCTGGTTGATATATTCATCGGCGACCAGGCCATTAAGACCATGATGGCACGCACGGGGATGGCATGGTGGCGCAAGGTTATAGCCGCTTAATAGTAATAATGTTCACCTTGTGGTGGAGGTCCTTTACCTGCCTTTGTGCCTCGGTTGTCGACGTAGCCTGCACCACGGTCGTCGTAATCTTTCGTTTTCCATCAGGCTTTTCGAAGGAGAACTTGATCTGGTATGAATGCAACGCAGCGGCTTGAGTTGGCCCGGCAGCGGGTGGCTGCGCATGCGCCATAGCAACTCCGCCTATTACGACAAAACCAAGGCTCATTACGAATGCGAAACGCGCGAGTGAGCTAAAAGTCATGATGTCTCCCCGTATGGATTTGGCGGCGTGGTAGGTGCGTCGTCCAGCCTTGCCAACGTTATACCGTCTATTATTTTGATTGCGGTACCAAGTCAAGTATTTTTTCTAGGTACTGTTTTCGTGGCAAATCTTCCTGCATGATCTTTGCTACTCTTGGTTTCATCAGCCACCATTGTTCGGGTGTAAGTTCCTGCTCAAAAAAACTATTAATAAACCGAAAGTCGCTAGCCTTTGACTCCTCTCTCGGGGACACGGTTTCTGCCTTACCTTGCGGGCCGTCTTTTACCGGTTTTGGTGTTTGAATTTCTAGTGCATCAGACAAATAGGGGCCACCGACGACTACTGCCAAAACAAACGAAAAGATAAGGACAACTAAAACCCTTCCTTCATAAATATTTTTTGTATCGTGCATAAGTGCAGTTTAGCAAACTGCAAATAAGAAAGCCCGCCCGCAGGGATAATGATGATGCCTACGGACGGGCTGAGTTGCGTTACGAATTTTACGTCAGCAAAAGTGGCTGGTTCAGGACGGCCTGGCGTTGTCCAAAATACGTACAGAAGCAGCCCAGCATTTACCGCTAGAAAGTAGGTCTGGGCGTCACATGAGCCAGAAAGCGAACGGGAGAAAAAGCCGGGCCGGGCTGCGTGCAACCCGGTCCGACCTTCAACCGTCCGGAAATGGGAATAAACTCTGTATCGGCGTTTGATGACCTTCACAGGAGAGGGTCATGTGAACACACGACCGATAGGGCTGTGGCGGGCGGTTGCCTCAAAAAACGGGTTCTAATGCTTAATCGCAGGAGAAGCTGCGAGAATTCATTCGCAATATCTCTATAGGAAGTCTCGTTGCCTTCGGCTGAACCAAACAACGGACCCTCTGGTCAGGACAGCCGTGCGAAAATGCAGCGACATCTAAAGGGGTTTAATACACCTTTCTCGAAAAGCGACTAATGGGAAAGGTCACGCTGGCTGGCGTCGGCAATTCGTTCGGCAACTTCAGGAACCGTCACTC
>ERZ802824.483-NODE-483-length-22153-cov-21.9132_pt1 | contig 22153 bp, 19 predicted proteins | sample MGYA00345650_ERZ802824 | MGnify/ENA primary metagenome ERZ802824 (study PRJEB30503, sample SAMEA104212361) | marine metagenome | biome: Westerlies Biome; feature: [SRF] surface water layer (ENVO:00010504) within the epipelagic zone...; material: water... | reverse complement strand
GTCCCACCCAGACCACGTCGACAAAGTGCCAGTACCAGCTGGATGCTTCAAATCCAAAACAATCCTTGGGTGAAAAATGGCCTTTGATGGCGCGAAACAACTGGATCAATAACATGAACGTACCCAGCGTGACGTGAAAGCCGTGGAAACCGGTCAAGATAAAGAAGGTCGATCCGTAGATGCCGCTGCCGAGGGTTAAGCCAAGATCTTGATAGGCGTGGATGTACTCGGCGACTTGAAGCACCAAAAATATCGCGCCGAGCAACACCGTCAGACCGAGCCAGCCAATCAGCTTTTGGCGGTTTTCTGCTTTAATTGCGTCGTGGGCAAAGTGCACGGTGACACTGGAGCTTAATAAAATCACGGTATTGTAAAACGGCAGGTAAGCACCCCATGCGCTGACGTCCGTCACCCCGGGGGCTTCCATGCTTTGGCCGGGATTTACAAATAGCGCGGCGTCTGGATTTTGAACCACCGGCCAGGTGGCCTCAAAGGCCGGCCACAAGTAGTTGGTAATACCCTTGTCGCCCTCGCCGCCGAGCCATGGTACGACGAACGTTCGGACATAGAACAAAGCACCAAAAAACGCCGCGAAAAACATCACTTCGGAAAAAATAAACCAGCCCATGCCCCAGATGTAGCTGCGTTGTACAGCTTCGTTGTTCAGCCCAGCGGTATTTTCTTCGATCACCTTGGCGAACCAGCTGTACAGCACGAGGGCGACGATGGCGAAACCGACCAACGATTGGGTCGAGTCTCCGGAACCACCGGCACTCACATCGTTAAGCCATCCGGCAAGACCGGTGACCGTCAGCATCAGCCCAAAGGCGAGAAATACGGGGTACCAACCGGACTCTGGTACGAAATAGATCGACTTATCGACTTCTGCCGAATTCGCCATGAGACTCCTCCACTAACGTTGTATTAGCCGCCGACTGTCGACAGCTGATCTTCTACTAGGTTTCCCTGAATGGTTGACATATCTACTCGGTCGGTGATGTCGAAGAGTGCATAGCTCAAATTAATTGAACCCACGTTCTTCGGCAGTTCACGTCCGACAATAAAGCGCATTGGCATTTCCACTTCTTCACCCGGCTGCAGAAGCTGCTGCTCGAAGCAAAAGCACTCTGTTTTGTGGAAGAACTCTGTGGCCGATATTGGCACCAGAGATGGGATCGCCTGCGCAACCATGGGCTTGCTCGTCGTGTTTTTGACAAAAAAACTGACGGTTTTTGCCTCGCCGGGGTGGACCCTCACCGCACCCTTGCCAGGCCAAAACTGCCACGGCATACCTTCGTTGGTATTCGTTAAAAAATTCACCTTCACTAAGCGCGAGCGGTCTGGCTCAACGCTTGCTTCCTCGTAGATATAGGGCCCACCGGTTTTACCGTTGAGGCCCGTAATTTCGCAAAACAAATCATACAGCGGCACCAGCGCGAAGGCGAAGGCGCTCATGCCAATAACGATCAAGGACAGTCGCTTGACTGTCCTTTTGATCTGCGTTTGTTGCGCTTGCTGTGACATGCTCTGTCCGGTTTAACCCAGCACTTCTTCGTCTTTAACCACTGGCGGGTGGGTAAAGGAGTGATATGGCGCTGGTGATGGCAATGTCCACTCTAAGCCTTTCGCGCCCTCCCAAGAGCGCCCTTCAGCAGGCTGGCCGGAGCGAATCGACTTGATGATCACGTACAGGAAGAACACCTGTGACAAGCCGAAAATGAAGGCGCCTACGCTGGATATCATGTTGAAATCCGCGAACTGCAGTGGGTAGTCGGGAATACGACGTGGCATACCCGCTAAGCCAGAAAAGTGCTGTGGGAAGAAGGTGACGTTGACGCCGACAAATGACAGCCAGAAATGGATCTTGCCCAAGGTTTCGTCGTACATCTTGCCGGTCCACTTGGGGAACCAAAAGTAAACCGCGGCAATGATCGAGAACAGCGCTCCTGGAACCAACACGTAATGGAAGTGTGCGACCACAAAGTAGGTGTCATGGTACTGATAGTCCACCGGAGTGATCGCAAGCATCAATCCTGAGAACCCGCCCATCGTGAACAGCACGACAAAGGCGATGGCAAATAACATGGGCGTTTCAAAGGTCATGGAACCGCGCCACATGGTCGATATCCAGTTAAATACCTTCACGCCCGTTGGCACCGCGATCAGCATGGTGCTGTACATGAAGAACAGCTGCCCCGCCAAGGGCATGCCTACGGTGAACATGTGATGTGCCCACACGATGAAAGATAGGAAGGCAATTGATGCAACGGCATAAACCATGGAGGTATAGCCAAACAATCGCTTACGCGCGAAGGCCGGAATAATGTGCGAAACGATGCCGAATGCCGGCAGAATCATGATGTACACCTCAGGGTGCCCGAAAAACCAGAAGATATGCTGGAACATGACTGGGTCACCGCCACCAGCCGCATTGAAGAAGCTTGTGTTGAAGTGAATATCAAAGAGCATCATGGTCACCGCGCCAGCCAATACCGGCATAACAGCGATAAGCAAGTAGGCAGTGATCAACCAAGTCCAGACGAACATGGGCATTTTCATCAGGGTCATGCCCGGTGCACGCATGTTCAAGATGGTTGCAATGATGTTGATGCTACCCATGATCGACGATGCGCCCATCAAGTGAACGGCGAAAATAAAGTAAGTAACGGAGGGCGGCGCATAAGTCGTGGACAGCGGCGCGTAGAACGTCCAGCCAAAGTTCGGGCCACCCCCTTCCATGAACAGGGTAGAAATCATCATGCCGAAGGCAAAGGGCAGTATCCAAAACGACAGATTGTTCATGCGCGGTAGCGCCATATCTGGCGCGCCGACCTGCATCGGAATCAGCCAGTTAGCCAGACCAACGAAGGCCGGCATGATCGCCCCAAATACCATGATCAGACCGTGGTTCGTGGTCATCTGGTTGAAAAACTCTGGCTGCACAAACTGCAGTCCCGGCTGAAATAACTCAGCGCGAATGACCAGCGCCAAAACGCCGCCAATCAAAAACATGGCGAAACTGAACCACAGATACAGCGTGCCGATATCTTTGTGGTTCGTCGTAAACAACCAACGCTTCAATCCTTTTTCAGGACCGTGAGCGTGGTCGTCGTGATGATCTGCGTGAATAACTTCGCTCATGACTATTCCTTACTGACCGCTAGATAAATTAATGACGTCTTGTGGCTGGGACATATCGCCAGCGTCGTTGCCGAATGCGTGTCGCTGGTAGTGGACTACTGAGGCGAGCTGCGCTGGGTCAAGTTGACGGCCAAACGCTTGCATCGCGGTGCCAGCTTTTCCATTGATCACCAAGGACAAATGTTCTTCCTTGGGACCTTGGGCCACCGCGGACCCCGCGATAGCCGGGAAGACCGGTGCCACACCTTCACCATTAGCGAGGTGGCAAGAGGCACAATAGGTTCCGTAAACGGTTTCGCCCTGCGCCATCAGCGCTTCGTGGGTGAGTGCGTCGGCTATGGTCTCTTGGCGCACCATTTCAGATGACACTTTGGATGCATACCACGCATCGAATTCTGCTTCGGGCATAACCTCTACAACGATCGGCATAAAGCCGTGGTCTTTGCCACACAGCTCTGTGCACTGTCCGCGATAAATGCCGGGCTCTTCGACCACAGTCCACAGCTCGTTCAGCATGCCCGGTACCGCGTCGCGCTTAATCCCGAAGTCGGGCACCCACCAAGCGTGAATGACGTCTTCTGCAGTAATCAAAAAACGTACTTTGCGATTGGTTGGAATGCGCAGATATTCGTCTACCTCGAGTAAGTAGTTATCTGCCTTCGTCGATTGGTTATAAATCTCTTCCCGTGGCGTTGACATTACCGAGAAGAACGACAGCGTGTTGTTGTAATCGTCGTCTAAATACTTGTATTGCCACTTCCATTGATAGCCGCGCACTTCGATGGACATGTCCTCGCCACCGGTGTCATACATGGCGATGAGTACTTGCGTTGCAGGAATCGCCATCACAATCAGAATCAGCGTAGGCACGATCGTCCACGCAAGCTCTAGCTTAGTGCTCTCGTGGAAGGTGGCGGGTTCTGCACCTCGGGACTTGCGGTGGCTAAATACCGACCAAAACAGCACCCCGAATACTACGACCCCGATGGCGACACAGATCAGGAAGATGGTCATGTGCAGGTCATAGACTTGTCGACTGATGTCCGTGACTCCCACGCGCAGGTTCAGTTCGTCTGCAGCGGCAAGGCCGGCTAGCAACAACGAGGTCATCCCTACCATGGTGCGCAAAAGCTGATGTTTCATTTGCTTTGTCTCTCTAACTAAATTCGCGATGCCTTGGCCATCGTTTAGCGGCTTGCGCAAGCCCTGTATTTGGCGCGCTTAACCGCTTTCGTCCTTGGGTCCCAGTGATCGATCTGTGCCAAGACCGCGCCGCAAAGACGCTTGTTGGTGGCGACAAATTTTTCTCATCACGAAGCCTCGCAAGCGTTTGCTCGCAGGTCGACGCGTAATGTGAAGCGATATTGGGGATCACTTTCGTTACCCAGACTGACTGTTGGGCTTAGGCCCCTCCGCTATCGAGCCGTATCCTCTGGTCTCGGTCCCTTCTCCTCCCGATACCATTCTCTACTTTTCGTGTGACGGACAGTCTGTCTTGGTTGGCCACACAAACTGACTTGTGCGGAAACGGCAGAAGTATAGCAGTCGGATGCAGATCGGCAACTTCAATGGACTAAGAAACTTGGACAATTCCAACAGTTTAGCTGGCCTATTTCATTACCTCAGGAAGAATCTTTGGGTGATCCCGGATCCAAAATTTTCACCACTTCCACCCGATCTGTGGTGCGGCGACTCCTGTCGTAGCGGGCTCTAGGCAGGGGCGCCGAAACACTGGGTGCGTCGGCCTCTAGGTGCTCAACAAAACCGCAGGCCACGCAGCGTCGACGAATCACTGGCGCGCCAAGCTCTGCCAACTCGTTTGCCGGGTCGAGGCCCTCATCTGCCCCGAGCGACTCGATGACGATACGATCAACGGCTTGGCAAGAGGGGCATACGGCGCCAGAAATAAAGCGTTTCGATCCGGTCATGGCCTCGTCTCCCGATTAGGGCAGTTTGTTGTGTTACCTGCCAGCGATGCACCGGCGTGATGCCCATGGCGTACTAAGCCAGCCGATCTCTTAACTGCTGATACACCGGTTCCGTCGATGGGTGCTTCGCCATCCATATGGCGTAACTTGCCGCAGCTTGCTCAACCAACATGCCAAGCCCGTCGAAGGCCCGACTCGCCTGATGCACTTCGGCCCAGCGCGCGAAGTGCGCCTGCGCGCCGTAGCTTAAATCGTAACAGATGCGCCCCTGCGCCAGATTTGCGGGAAGCCTGTGTAACGCTTTTGCCGCATTTTGATCCAACCCTAGGGCGGTACTGTTGATGATCAACTGTGCATCAAGGTTCGTCGTGGCGAGCTGGGTCAGATCCAGTGCTTCTATTATCGCGGTGCTGTGATGCATCTGCGTATTCACTGCAGACCGCGGCGAATATAAAGGTGGCTGCTCGCTGTCGGACGTCTCGCTGCCAAGCACCCTGAAGTGGTTAACCAGTGCTTGTGCCTTGGACAGTGTTCTGTTGGCAATGCTGATTTTCTCCACCCCAGCGTCGAGTAAAGGCTGAACGATGCCCTGGCAAGCCCCTCCAGCACCCAGCACCAATACCGCCATCCCTGTTAACTTCACACCGTGGCGATCCTGCAAATCGCGCACTAGGCCAATGCCATCGGTGTTGTAACCCACCACTTCACCGTGGTGCATCGCCAGCGTATTGACCGCGCCAGCGGCGGCGGCCAAGGGATCGAGCGTCCCCGCGTAATCATAAGCCTCGCGCTTAAAAGGCACGGTAACATTTAAGCCCAAGCCGCCAGTGGCGAAAAACTCCTTGGCGCCAGTGTTGAACCCGTCAAGCGGAAAACACAGTCGTTGATAATCAACATCGTGGCCCAAGGATCTGGCAAACCCGTGGTGGATATCTGGTGACATGGAGTGCGCAATGGGGTTTCCCGCGACGCCGAGGGTTATCGTAGCGTTGCTCATGCAGAAGCCTCGCGAATCACGGCGCCATCTAAACCGATGATGGCGCTGGCACCAACATAGCCCGAGGTTTTTCCGCGCACGACCACATCAACGACGCCCTCAAATTGCGCTATGGCCTGAGCGTGAGATTGCACCGCCGGCTCACCCGCTCGATTCAGCGAGGTCGACACCATCGGGCCACCGAAGGCTGTGGCAATGTCGCGGGCTTGCGCGTGGTCTGGCACTCGGCAGGCGATGGTACTGTGCTGGCCCTTGATGGATTGAGGGAAGGCATCGCCTGGCAGCAGCCAGGTCACGTGGCCGGGCCAACTTGCTAAAACCTGGGCCATAATTCCCGGTGCGAGCTCTTCAAGTGCCGCATGAAAGTCTGCTGGGCTGCCACCGATTAAGAGCATGCCTTTTGCGGCGTCTCGACCCTTGATGGCCAATATCCGGCTGACGGCATTATCGTTGAACGGATCGCAGGCAAGCCCCCATACACCCTCTGTCGCGTGCGCAATGACACCACCCGATTGCAGGCAGGCGGCGGCATTGTCGATGTCGTTCACGACTCCAGCGAAGCTTGGACACTCGCGTTTTGTGCCTCTACCTTTGCGCGGTTGTCACTGCGATCCTGCACGACGACTTGATGCAGCGCATCGTCGGCAACGGCCAGTATTTGCGCCGCCAAATAAGCCGCATTTTTCGCCCCAGCCTTGCCCACCGCCACGGTAGCCACAGGAATGCCACCAGGCATTTGTACGGTTGAGAGCAGTGCATCGAAACCCTGCAGTGGTCCACTGTCGATTGGTACGCCAATCACGGGGCGTTGGGTGTGTGCGGCTACTGCGCCGGCCAAGTGTGCTGCCATACCGGCTGCACAAATGAACACGCGGCAACCGCGCGCTTCAGCGTCGTTGACATAGGCTTGGGTGCCAGCGGGCGTTCGGTGTGCGCTGGTCACTTTGACTTCAAACTGAATACCCAGAGTTTTCAGCATGGAGGTCGTGGATTGCATCACCGGCCAATCAGACTCTGAACCCATCAAAACCGCTACCCAGCCCATGTCTTTCTCCGACAGTGTTAAAGCACGCGAATATACCCGTCCGCCCCTTGTCGAACAAATCCGCTCAGTTGAAGCTCCATCAAACACTGGCTGACCTGTTGTGGATCAGTGCGAACAAGCGCGACGATCTCATCAAATTGTTTGCTTTCGCCACTAATCACCCCGCAAATCTCTGCGGAGAGTCCGGTTATGGACGGCTCGGCTGCAGCGCCGCCACTCGACGTTGACGGCGAGCCAGCGACCGCGTGATCAACCGCCGGGGTATCTGACAGTGACCAACCCAACTCCTGCGCCACTTCTGACACATTGGTCACTAAGGCCGCCCCTTGACGGATCAGCCGGTGGCACCCGGCGCTCAGCGGACTGGTTGCAGGACCGGGCACCGCGCAAACCTCCCGGCCTTGCTCCAGCGCCAACCGCGCCGTAATCAGGGAGCCGCTTTTTTCACTCGCTTCGACCAACACCGTCATTTCTGATAGCCCACTGATGATTCGATTGCGTTCAGGAAAGTGGTAGGGGCGAGGTGTAACCGCAGCGGGATATTCCGAGATGAGCAAGCCACCTGCGGCTAACAACTCGTGGGCAAGCCTATTGTTTTGCTTGGGATAGAGATGGTTGAAACCCGCCCCCAACACTGCTGTTGTGACGCCGCCCTTGACGGCCAGCGCTCCGCGATGGGCGGCGGTGTCGATGCCCAGCGCTAAGCCACTGACAAGGTTGCAACCGTTTTCCGCAAGACCTCGCGCCAACTCAAAAGCCACAGACCGACCAACCGTCGTACAGCGACGCGCGCCCACAACCGCAACCGAGCGTCGATCTAAGGCGTTGCGCTCGCCGACACAAAACAGCACCAGAGGTGGATCGGGAATGGACCGCAACCAATCCGGATAGTCGGTATCGAGTATGCTGACGGCGAACCAGTCGAAGGGCCAAAGTGGCTTAGGTAGCGAGGTTGAAGCAATATAGGTGCGCTGCGGGGTCCGGCGCTTCAAGCGAGTTTTCGGCCTGTCCCATTGACGCATATTTGCCGGCTCGGATTTGCTGTGATGTTCAACCAACCAAGCGGCAACCGCTTGACGCGGCCATTCGACCAACAATGAACACAGGTGCTCTGCTTCGGGGCTGATCTGCAGGGAAGTGGGTTGCATGAGATGTTGTATGGTGAACTTGGGGTCCCACTATTCAACGAACCCAGCAGCAAATTGAGCGCCAATGGCTGGAATCTCTGTGCGAGTTTTCCTGCACTGCCGCTATACTCGCGCCCGTGCCAAGGCCTAGGACAGGGCGAGCGCCCGAGAAAGCGTCGACCCAGATCAAGGCTCGCCTGCAACGAAGACTCGATGGGAATATGACTCGACTAAAAATACTGCATCACCCGGATCCGCGATTGCGCACCAAGGCAACACCAGTGGATACCTTTGATGACCAGCTGGCCGAATTCGCTAAAAACATGCTGGAGACCATGTACGCGGCACCGGGCATTGGGCTGGCCGCCACCCAGGTCAACGTGCATAAACGCGTGATCGTCGTCGACGTCAGCGATACCAAGAGCGAGGCCCATACCCTCATCAACCCGGTTCTCGAACCCTTTGGCGCGAAGATTCAAGGGGAAGAAGGCTGTTTGTCCGTGCCGGAAATCTATGAGTCGGTTGAACGGTTTGAGCAGGTGCATGTGACGGCTCAGGACGTCAGCGGCAAACCCATTGAATTTACTGCCAGCGGCATGCTCGCTATCTGTATTCAGCACGAATGTGACCACCTAGAAGGCAAACTATTTGTCGATTACCTCTCAAGCCTAAAACGCGGCCGAATCAGCAAGAAACTGCGGGATAGGGCCAAAGCCATTGGCTAAGTCCTTCCAACAACCCTACAAAATTGCATTTGCTGGCAGCCCTGAATTCGCTGCCACCGTTTTGCAGCGGCTGCAGGCATCGGACTTTGCCTGCGGTCTTGTGCTAACCCAACCAGACAGACCCAAAGGCCGCGGGCGCACATTGTCGCCTAATGCGGTGAAATCCGCCGCCATCGACTACGGCCTACCGATTTTGCAGCCAACGAGTCTGCGGGATGAAACCGCGATAGGTGTGCTCACCGAGTTTTCGCCAGATGTGCTGATTGTGGCCGCCTACGGTCTGTTACTGCCCCAGCAGGTACTCGATTTACCGACCTTTGGGTGCCTGAATGTGCACGCTTCGCTACTGCCGCGATGGCGAGGGGCAGCGCCCATTGAGCGAGCAGTGATGGCTGGAGACGAGAGCACTGGCGTAAGCATCATGCAGATGGAGAAAGGGTTAGACACCGGGCCCGTATACGCTACGGCGTCCATCACCATGGCTGAGTGCGCCCACGTTGGCGAGCTGGAAGAACAGCTCGCACGGCGAGGCGGCGATCTGATGGTCGACGTTTTGCAGCGGCTTCGGCATAACCCAGACCTGCAGCCAACACCCCAACCCGAGGTAGGGGCGTGTTATGCCAACAAGTTGTCGGCGCCGGACCGGTTAATCGACTGGCACTGTAGTGCCGAGCAGATCACCCGGCAGATTTGGGCTCTGAGCCACCGCATGCCAGCCATCACGCGATTAAATGACACTCAAATACAGCTGCTATCAGCAAGCCCCCTAAGCAGTTCCTCTAAGCCCAGCCAAGCGAGCATGCCGGGCCAGCAGGTGGCAAGCGGCCGGAAAGCAATCCTCGTGGCGTGCGGCGAGGGTTTGCTGCAAATCGAAACGCTGAAAGTGGCTCGAGGCAAAGGGTTGGTCATGGACGCGGCCGCTGCACGCAATGGCTATCCAGACTTATTTGATGAGCAGTCGGTCTTTACCGCCGGCGCAGTTTCCTAGTGGCAGAAGCGACACAGACTACTCAACGCCCGAATGCGCGTGTGGATGTTAGCCGTGCCCTGACCCAGATCATGCGACACGGCAGAACTCTCGAATGGATTCGCGGCAATCGTTCCCAATGGTTGGCCACGGCGCTGCATCAAGAACTGCTGTTCGGCACGTTACGTCACTATTTGTCGTTACAAGCCTTGGTCGGATCGCATCTCAAAAAACCCTTGAAGCCAAGGGATCTGGACATAATGCACGTCATGTTAGTGGGCGCTTACCAACTCAATCACACCCAGATTGCCGAGCACGCGGCGATTAACGAATGCGTCACCGCATCCAAGGCGCTAGGTAAAGCCTGGGCCAAGGGCCTGATCAATGCGGTGCTTCGGTCCATCCAGCGACAGTCGCTGTCTGAGTCGGCGCAAGTCAGTGACCCTCGGGGGGAGCATCCTGACTGGATGGCCGATTTGCTCACGAATCAATACGGCGATGCCGCGACTCAGCTGATGGCAGCGAATAACCAGCGTGCGCCAATGACCCTGCGCATCAACCCATGTGTGATCTCCACGGCGGACTACAAAGCCCAGCTCAAGGCAGCGGCGATCAATTTTACTGAAGGGCCTTGGCCAGAGGCCTTGACTCTCGAGCAGCCACAGCCTGCTGCCGATCTGCCCGGGTGGCACGGCGGTGCATGCGCGGTACAAGACCTCGGCGCGCAATGCGCAAGCCAAATCATGATGCAGTTGCTGACCGATCATGCGACAGGGGACGGTGCCCTGCGACTACTCGATGCCTGCGCCGCACCCGGTGGCAAGCTCTTCCATCTCAAAGAGAGGTTGACCGTCGCAGGGATCGCGCACCGGCTTTATGCCCTGGACAACAAGGCAAATCGGCTAGAGGACTTGGCTCGTATAGGGCGGCGCCTTGGGCATCGCACCGAGGAGTATCACGACCAACACAGCGAAGATACAAATCACCAAGACGATGGCCAAGAGGACTCCGTCACCCTGAGCTGCGCTGACGCCGGCGAAAGCCCGTTGCCGTTCAACGAGGCCTTCGACGCCATCCTGATCGACGCCCCCTGCACAGGCAGCGGCACCATTCGGCGCAACCCAGATATTCGCCTATTGCTGTCGCCGCAGGCGTTGCTGCAGCAGCCGCCACAACAGCAGCGATTGCTGCAGAATTTATGGCAACACGTAAAGCCCGGAGGTACCCTTGTTTACTCGACGTGCTCGGTCTTTGCAGAGGAAAACGATCAGGTGATTCAGAGCTTTCTGGTCAAGAACAAGGATGCCCATGTGGTTCCTCTTCATCTTAGCCTTGGTCATCCGACGCGCCATGGCCTGCAGCTATTGCCCACCAATACCCTAACCGATGGCTTTTTTTACTGTGCACTGTCCAAGGCGCCCAGCACGGTTAGCGTGTCGTGAAAATTCTGATCTTGGGCGCAGGACAAGTGGGCGGCACGCTGGCTGAAAGTCTCGCCCAAGAGGCCTTTGACATCACCTTGGTCGATGTGGACGGCGCGCGCCTGCAGGAGCTTGGCATGCGCCTTGATATTCAGACCATCGAGGGCTCAGCATCCCACCCAGACGTTCTCAGACGAGCGGGAGCAGACGATGCGGAAATGCTGATCGCCGTCACCTCCAGCGACGAGATCAATATGGTGGCCTGCCAGGTGTGCTATTCCATGTTCCGCACGCCGATGAAAATTGCGCGCATTCGATCTTCTGCGTACATGGAAAAAGAGGGGTTTTTCCACAAAAACCATATGCCCATTGATCGCCTGATCAACCCTGAGGCCGTGGTTACCTCACAAATACACGAGCTTCTCAGTCACCCCGGTGCCCTTGATGTTGCAGATTTTGCCAATGGTCGCGTGCAGCTTGTGGCGATGCGCGCCGTCGACGGCGGCCCCTTAGTGGGTCATGCGCTGAGCTTTTTGCGCGAAGATATGCCCAATGCCGATACGCGTGTGGCGGCCATTTTTCGCCGCGGCCAGTCCATCGTGCCTCAAGGTAGTACGGTCATTGAAGCGGACGACGAGGTCTTCTTCATCGCTGCTCGGGAACATATCAACAACGTCATGGCCGAACTGCGCCGAGCAGAGCAGCCCTACCGCAGGGTTATTATCGTCGGGGGCGGCAATATTGGCGCAAAACTGGCTTCGGAAATCGACCAAGAATATGGCGTCAAGCTGGTTGAGGTGAGCCATGAGCGCGCCCGGTGGCTGGCCGAACACTTACACAACACCGTGGTCATTCACGGCAACGCCACAGATCGTGAGCTGCTGTTGGAAGAAAACATCGAGCAGTGTGATGCCTTCTGTGCCCTAACTAACGATGATGAGGTCAATATCATGTCCTCCCTGATGGCCAAGCGCCTTGGGGTTAGACAGGTCATCACGCTGATCACGAAGCCAGCCTATGTCGACTTGGTACAGGGCGGCGAAATTGACGTCGCGATATCGCCCCAGCAAGCCACCACCGGGTCGGTGCTATCCCATGTACGTAAGGCTGACGTTGCTCGCGTGCACAGTTTACGACGGGGCGCCGCTGAAGCCATGGAGGCGATCGCTCACGGCGACATCAGTAGTTCGCACGTGGTTGGTCGCCGTATCAGCGAGCTCAAGCTACCCCCTGGTGTCACCATCGGAGCAGTCGTGCGCGGCGAAGACGTCATGATCGCTCATAGCGATGTCATCATTGCCAGCGACGACCACGTGATTCTGTTCTTAATCGATAAGAGCAAGGTGCCGGCGGTTGAGCGACTGTTTCAAGTCTCCATGAACTTTATCTAACGCCCAAACGATGCACCTTTCGGTCATATTTCGCGTCACCGGAATTCTTCTCACGCTGTTCAGCGTGACGTTTTTGCCCCCTGTGCTGGTGGCCCTCGTTTTCGATGAGGCCATGCTTTCGACCTTCGCCGTGGCATTTGTGCTGACCCTCGCTTGTGGATTACTGATGTGGCTGCCGCTGCGCGGTCGACGGGATCTCCGCGGGGGAGATGGCTTTTTGATCACCGCCCTGTTTTACATTGGTCTGGGCCTATTTGGGGCGATTCCATTTCTGTTGGCGCCGGGGTTGAATTTGGCATTCGTCGACGCCGTATTCGAGTCCATGTCTGGCCTCACCACTACCGGCGCCACGGTATTGGTCAACCTAGACGACATGCCGAAGTCGCTGCTGTTTTATCGACAGCAGCTACAATGGTTCGGCGGCATGGGGATTATTGTCCTCGCCGTCGCGATCTTCCCAATGTTGGGCATCGGCGGTATGCAGCTATATCGCACGGAATCTCCGGGGCCCGGTAAGGACAACAAGCTCACACCGCGCATTACCGAGACGGCCAAGGCGCTTTGGTATATCTATGTGAGTTTGACGCTCGCCTGTGCCATCGCATATTGGGCGGCGGGTATGACGGCGTTTGACGCGATTTGCCACAGCTTCGCTACCGTGGCCATCGGCGGGTTTTCAACCCACGATGCCAGCATTGGTTTCTTCAACAGCCCGGCCATTGAAGCGGTGGCCTGCATTTTTATGGTGCTCTCCGGCATCAACTTTGCCCTGCATTTTTTGGTCTGGCGACGGCGCAATCTCTTACTGTATTTCGCCGACTACGAGCTGCGCACTTATTTCTTGGTGCTGCTGTTCGTGTCCTTGGCCGTTGTGGGTATTTTGTTCGGCGAGGATGCGAATGCCTCGGCGCTTCGGCAGGGGATTTTTCAGACCATTTCTTACGCCACCACAACGGGTTTTGTGACCGAAAACGTTTCCCAATGGCCTGCGTCTGCCTCGACACTGTTGCTGTTAGCTGCATTTGCAGGCGGCTGCGCTGGATCCACCGCTGGAGGCATCAAGCTGGTTCGGGTGCTCATGATTTACCTGCAGGGTATGCGCGAGGTGCGCCGCTTGATTCATCCCAATGGGGTCTTCCCCATCAAATTGGGTACAATGCCGGTATCGGATCGACTTATTGAATCCGTCTGGAGTTTTTTCAGCGTTTACGCGTCGCTGTTCTTTCTTTCTGTCATTGTGATCATGCTCACCAGCGAGCTGGATTTCCTGACCGCCTTTTCTGCAGTAGGCGCAACGCTGAACAATCTCGGCCCCGGGCTGGGCGAAGTGGCCAGCAACTACGCGGGCCTGGATGCCGACATTAAATGGGTATTGATGTTCAACATGATGCTTGGACGACTGGAAATCTTTACGCTACTTGTGCTGTTGACCCCAGCCTATTGGCGGCGATAAATGTCCAGCGCATCCTCCGCAATGCGGCGAAAGCGTTTATAAGACCACTGATATTGCGCGGGATCGCGTCGTACGATGGCTTCAATACCCGCATTCAGCGCGGTTGCGTGTTCAACATCTTGAGAACTGTGTAGGGCATCTGCAGGTGCCTCAAAGCTCAGGCGATAGCCGATACCGTCAGGACCTATCTCGCGCCACGCGGCGGCTAGGATAACCCTGGGCTGACCCACCTGCATCAGACGTTTGCCAAGCAGCATGGTGCGCGCTGGCTTGCCGAAGAACGGCGCGACAACGCCGTTTTTTTCCAGCGGCACCTGATCTGGCAGCACCACCACCAAATCGCCAGACTTCAGGCCACGCATAAGTCCTCGCAGCCCTGCACCCGTCGTTGGGTGCATGGTCGCACCCTGGCGTTCGCGCATTCGGGTCATCGCGTTTTCGAGGGCAGACACATTGGGTGGGTCATAGAGCGCCGAGATACTGTAGTGGTCACCCAAATAAATACTGAGAAATTCCCAGCATCCAAAATGCGGCATGAGCAACACCACACCGTCTCCCTGCTGCCATGCCTCTTGTAAAAGCGCAGCCCCTTCCACCGCAACAATTTTATCTAACAACTTAGATATGCTTTTATGCTGCAGATAGGCAAACTCGAAGATCAACAAAGACGCGTGGGTCAGTGAGCAGTGCAAACGGTGTTTGCGCTGCGTATCGTCCAACTCAGGAAAACAGTGGGTCAGATTGATCTCGCTGATGCGGGCAATGTCTGCCCGCGACCAAATCAAAAGGGTTGCGATCCATCCAGACACGGTGATTGCGGCGCTATCTGGGACCCGAGCCAACACACGCAACAGTAAGGCGAGCAGTACCCTCACCGAGCGTTCAGCGCCTCGTTCACCAAGGTTTCGCAGTGTTCAAAGCGCCAGCATGAGGGGTGATGGTCATTGACCATGCCAGCACTTTGCATAAAGGCATAGCAAATGGTGGGGCCGACAAATCGGAACCCAGCTTTTTTCAGTGCCTTGGACATACTTTGCGATTGCAGCGTCTGGGCCGGTACCTGAGCTGGTTTTTTGCGTGTGGGCTTTGCTGCGAAAGACCACAGCCAACCGGCGAAATCATCAACGGCTGTTGTTATTTGTGCATTGTTTACCAAGGCGGCAAGTTTACCGCGGTGTCGGATCAACCCCGGATCGGTTAGCCAACCCTCGATGTGCGCTGCCGATGCCTTGGCCAATTTCTCTGGGTCGAACCCCCAAAATTGGCTATCCATGTGGGCGCGTTTGTTGAGAATGGTGATCCAAGATAGCCCGGCTTGTTGACCTTCCAGCATCAGCAGGCGAAAGAGCGCAGGCTTGTTGGTCAAGGGCACGCCCCATTCCGTGTCGTGATATTGACGATAGATATCGCTGCCTTCACACCAAGAACAGCGTACAGGCATGGGGCTGCCGGTCATGCAACGCGTCTCGAATCAAACGTCGAGATTGACGACCGACAGCGCATTTTGCTCGATAAAGTCACGTCGAGGCTCCACATGATCGCCCATTAATGTCGTGAACATTTGATCTGCGCCAATGGCATCGTCGATGGACACGCGAAGCATGCGCCGTACGGTTTTGTCCATGGTGGTTTCCCAGAGCTGTTCCGGGTTCATCTCACCAAGGCCTTTGTAACGCTGTAGGTCGATGCCTCTTCGCGCTTCTTTTTGCAGCCAATCAAAGGCTTCGGCGAAATGCTCGACATCGAGCCTACGTTCACCGCGCTGCACATAGGCGCCCGCTTCCAGAAGATCCTGCACTTGATCGATCATTCCTGCGATCCCTCGGTACTCAGGACCGTTTAAAAATGTCAGTGGCAGGGAGATCTGCCGAGCGACCCCTTTGAGCAGCATTGTGATCTTTGGCACGTAAGTGTTCGTTTCAGTATCGAGCAAAACCTCTATCTTCGGGTTTGCGTCCGGATTCAGACGCAATAATTCAACAAGAGATTCTGCCCACTGCTGCATCGCACCTTCGTCCGACATTCGTTGCTGGGTAAGCTTGTCCACTCGCACCAGTGCTAGGGTGAGTTCCTGGGGGTATTTGCGTTGAGACTCGGCCAGTGTTTGCAGCAACGACTGATAGGCGACGACCAGCGACTCCAAGGCTTCGCCTTGAATCGGCGGTGCTTCGGGGTTTACAAAGAGTTTGGCGTCCTGCAGTGACATATCAACGAAGTAAGCATTGAGTTCGTCATCGTCTTTCACGTAGCGTTCTTGCCGGTTCTTCTTCACCTTATACAATGGCGGCTGCGCGATGTAGATGTGACCGCGCTCGAACAACGCTGGCATTTGACGAAAAAAGAACGTCAGCAACAAGGTTCTGATATGCGAGCCGTCAACGTCCGCGTCGGTCATGATGACAATGTTGTGATAACGAAGTTTGTCCGGGTCGAATTCGTCCTTGCCGATGCCGCAGCCCAAGGCCGTCACCAAGGTGCCGATCTCTTGAGAAGAGAGCATTTTGTCAAAACGTGCTTTTTCGACGTTTAGGATCTTGCCCTTGAGCGGCAGTATCGCTTGGGTCCGTCGATCACGGCCTTGTTTGGCGGATCCACCCGCTGAATCTCCTTCCACCAGAAAGATCTCAGACATTGCGGGATCTTTCTCCTGACAATCTGCGAGTTTGCCGGGCAGACCGGCGATGTCTAGGGCGCCCTTGCGTCGGGTCATATCCCGCGCTTTGCGGGCCGCTTCGCGCGCCCGAGCTGCGTCAATCATTTTCCCAACCACGGCTTTCGCGTCTTGCGGATGCTCGGCCAAATATTCCGCGAAAAATTTGCTAAGTTCTTGTTCTACGGCGGTTTTTACCTCACTCGAGACCAGCTTATCCTTAGTCTGGGAAGAGAACTTGGGGTCAGGCACCTTGACCGAAACTACCGCCGTAATACCCTCTCTTGCGTCATCGCCGGTAGTATTCACTTGGGCTTTTTTCAGTAGATTCTCATTTTCGATGTAGGTGTTGAGCGTGCGCGTTAGAGCGCCTCGAAAGCCCGCTAGGTGTGTGCCGCCATCACCTTGAGGAATGTTGTTGGTGTAGCAAAAGACTTGCTCTTGGAAGGTGTCGTTCCACTGCATCGCTACCTCGACGCCGATGCCGTCCTCGCGTTCTACGTTAAAGTGAAAGACCTCATTCAACTGCTGTTTGTTCTGGTTTAAGAATTCAACAAACGCGCGCAGGCCGCCTTCGTAGTAGAACGTATCTTCCTTGCCGGTGCGCTCTTCCGTCAGCACGATTGAGACACCGGAGTTCAAAAAGGCCAGTTCGCGCAAACGCTTGGCCAGTAATTCGTATTGAAACTTAATGTTGTGGAAGGTTGCAGGCGACGGCCGAAAGTAGCATTCCGTGCCGCGCTCCTGGGTCTCGCCGGTCTCTGCCAATGGCGCCACAGGAACGCCGTGCTCATAGGTCTGCTGATACACCTTATTGTCCCGTCGTACGGTCAGGCGCAGTTCATCGGATAGAGCGTTGACCACCGAGACCCCTACGCCATGGAGGCCGCCGGACACCTTGTAGCTGTTGTCATCAAATTTTCCGCCGGCATGCAGAGTTGTCATGATGACCTCTGCAGCGCTGACCTTCTCTTCCGGGTGTAAATCCACGGGAATGCCGCGACCGTTATCCCGAACCGTTATCGCCTCTTCCGGGTGCATCGTGACGTAAACCGTATCGCAATGTCCTGCAAGCGCTTCATCAATGGCGTTGTCGACGAGCTCTTGCACCATGTGGTGGAGACCGGTCCCATCTTCGGTATCACCAATGTACATGCCCGGGCGCTTTCGAACCGCATCCAAGCCCTTGAGTACTTTGATGCTATCGGAGTTGTAGCTGTTGTCTTCAGGCATTAGGCCCCCGGTCTATTGAGTTGGAAAACCATCGATAAATTTACCACAGAACCGCTAGGAATAACGGCTTATAGCACCTTGTTCCACGTGGAACACCCGCGCTCGGCTCGCTAGAGCGTCCCCGACCAAATACTTAGGCTCGTCGGTTGTGGTGGCGATTACCTGGCAACCAATTCGCTCAAGTTCCAGAAAGAAACGCTCGCGATGGCCGCTATCCAGCTCTGCTCCAAAATCATCAAGCAGCAACACAGGCAGCACGTTGGATTGTTGACTTAGCTCCGTGCAATAGGCCAGTACGATCGCGCTAGCGATGAGCTTCGCTTGTCCCCTCGAGACTGTATTTTTTGCGTTGGTGCCATTGACGGCGATATCGACGTCATTACGATGCGGCCCAATGTGGGTTGTGCCATGGCGCAAATCCCGCTCGTAGCTCTCTGCAAGCTGGGCCATGGCGGCAGCGGCATCTTCGGTATCCCCAGCACCGTGATAGATCAATTGCACCTCTAACTCTGCTCCCAGCGCCGCAAAGATTCGCCGAGTCTGCTGATCTAGTGATGCGACAAACCCTTTGCGTCGATGGTTGATTAGAGCGCCCTGCTTGGCGATGTCCTGAGCCCAGGGATCTTTGTCGAATGTGCCGTCATGACCTTCTCGGAGCCATGCGGAGCGCTGACCCAGTGCCTTGCGGTAGCGCCGAGAAATTTCCAAATACTGATGTTCCACGTGGAACAATCCCCAATCAACGAACTCGCGGCGAATTGATGGTCCGTCTAACACCAAGTCTGCAATACCGGGCAAAAGCGTCTGCAGCGGTAATAGCTCAGCAAAACGGGATTGTTTGTGCGCGGATTCGCCGTCGATCTTTGCCTTGGTTTCGCCACCCCGGGATTTCCCTCGCGCCAAGCGATGCACCATTTGGCCAGTATCCACCTCTGCGCGAACGACAAGCTCATCGTCACCATGCCTAATCAGCTGTTTCGACTGGGTTGTTCGAAATGAACGCCCGCGGGCCAACAGGTAGATGGCTTCGAGAATGGCGGTTTTTCCTGCACCGTTCTCGCCAACCAGCAGGTTAATTCCCGATGACAGATCAACATCAGCCCGAGAAACGTTGCGAAAGCCCAGAACCTCTAAATGGGTAAGGTGCAAGGGTGTGCCCGATCAGAGCCTCATTGGCATAACCACATAGACTGCATTATTGTCGTCGACTGCCTCCAACAACGCAGAGCTGTTAGCGTCACTCACGCTCATTTGCACCTGATCACTGTCGATCACAGATAGGACGTCGAGCAAATAGCTCACATTGAAGCCAATCTCGAGCTGATCGCCGCTAAACTGCACCGGCACTGTTTCTTCGGCTTCCTCTTGCTCCGGATTATTCGCCTGAATCATCAATGACTCCGGGCTGATGGCCAGGCGCACGCCGCGGTACTTTTCATTAGAGAGTATGGATGCGCGCTGAAACCCCTGCTTGAGCGTATCGCGGTCTCCGCTGAGTACCCGAGAGGCATCCTTGGGCACCACTTTTTCATAATCAGGAAACTGCCCATCCACCAGCTTTGTCGTCAGTGTCACCCCGCCCTTGGTCACCTTGAGGTGATTGCTGCCGAGCTGCAGCGACAGGGTTTCGTCTTCTTCGTCCAATAACCGCCCCATTTCCACCACGGCCTTGCGCGGCACAATGGCTTGCGTGGCGGAACCACCTTGCACACTGGTCTCGCAGTTTTGACTTGCCATGGCTAACCGGTGGCCATCGGTTGCCACTGCACGCAACGTGTTGTCACCCACCTCCAGCAACATCCCGTTGAGGAAGACCCGCACGTCCTGCTGGGCCATGGCGAAACTGACTTGATCGATGAGTTTACCGACCTGGTGCTGGCCGAGCGTCACCACCACATCCGAATCACCGCTCTCAACCTTTGGAAAATCCGCCGCGGGCAGCGTTGCTAGCGTAAATCGACTGCGACCGCTTCGAATGACCGCCCGCTCGCCCTCGACGACAACCGAAACGTCAGCGCCATCGGGTAATGCCCGCCATATGTCCGCCAGCTTTCTCGCAGGTATCGTGACTTCCCCAGGCTGCTCAACAGGTACTGCGCAACGGGCGATCATTTCCACTTCGAGATCAGTTCCAGTAAGCGACAGCCCCTGGGAATCGGCTTGAATCAGTAGATTCGCCAGCACAGGGAGCGTCTGACGACGTTCAACAACACCGGTCACCAGTTGCAGCGGCTTTAATAACGCCTCTCTTGGAATTGTAAATTTCATGATGCGTATCCCTTCATCGGGGTGTGATTTGTACAGCGCGGGCCCAGCGCTAGCCGCTCAGCAGACGAGTCAGGTTTCTGTAGTCTTCTGATATGTCCGCACTGGATGCTCGCAATTCTGCGACTTTTCGGCACGCATGCAACACCGTTGTATGGTCTCTACCGCCAAACGCATCACCAATTTCTGGCAGCGAATGGTTGGTCAGTTCCTTTGCCATGGCCATGGCCAGCTGGCGTGGCCGCGCTATGGTTCGGCTGCGGCGCTTGGACAATAAATCGCTGACCTTGATGTTGTAATACTCAGCGGTCGTCTTTTGTATGTTATCGATGGAGATTTGACGATCTTGAATTGCAAACAAATCTCTTAAGGCGCGCTTGACTTGATCAATGGTAATGCGGCTGCCGGTAAAGCGTGCGTTGGCAATGACCCGGCGCAACGCGCCTTCTAGCTCTCGTACGTTAGATCGCACACGTTCTGCAATAAAGAAAGCAACCTCTTGGTCAAGCGGCACGGCTTCGGCTTCGGCCTTCTTCATCAAGATGGCTACTCGAGTCTCAAGCTCTGGCGCTTCTACCTCAACGGTTAGACCCCAGACAAACCGCGACTTTAAGCGATCTTCGAGTCCGTCTATTTCCCGCGGGTACTTATCACTGGTAAGAATCATTTGCTGACCTCGCTCCAGTAGCGAGTTAAACAGGTGAAAGAACTCCTCCTGCGATCTCAGTTTTTTTGCAAAGAACTGAATGTCATCGATCAGTAGGGCGTCTACTGATCGATAAAACTGCATGAACTGCTGCATGGTGCCGGTTTGCAATGCCTTTACCATGTCTTGCACGAACCGCTGTGAGTGTAGGTACATCACTCGAGCATTCGGTTTTCTGTGCAAAATCTCGTTACCCACCGCTTGCATTAGGTGGGTCTTACCCAAGCCTACGCCGCCATACATCAGCAGTGGGTTGTAGCTTTGACCAGCGTTATCTGCAACCTGCGACGCTGCCGCCTTAGCCAATTCGTTAGACTTACCCTCGACAAAGGAGGCGAAGGTAAAATCACGATTAAGGTTGTGTGTTGGTCGGTTCGCACCATCTGTGCCTCGTGGGCGTTGCGAATCGCCATGACCATAAGCCGGGTCTTGCGCCAGTTTTGCATTAGCACGCAGCGGCTTGACTTCGCGCATGCCGCCGACGCTTAGCAGCACTTCGCCGCGCTCGCTTTTACTCTCGAAATAGTCGGTGATTCTCGCCAAGAAGGTAGAACGCACTTTTTCTTCCACATAGATGTTTGGCGCAAGTAGGGTCAGCCCGCCCTTACTGAAGTCTGCCTGCAATGGCCGCAGATAGGTTTCAAACTGATCACCGTTGACCTCACTTTCTAGCTGACCCAGGCATTCTTGCCAAATCGCTTCGTTCACTACTTCTTGCCTCATGCCAGCGCTGTGCGGCGTTGCTTTGCTATCCCTTCTGAAGACACTCACCAACAGGCACTCGGGGCCGCCTTGGTCTCGCTCGTGTCTTCGCCTCTGCTATCGCTTCTGTTTGCGCTTCTGTTTGCGCTTCTGTTTGCGCTTCTGCTCTCGGTTCTACCCTCGACTGTCCCGTCGCAGATGTCTCAGCTGTTCTTGTTTTTCTGGGCGCTTTGATTTTGTGTTTCTAAGTTTCTTGCTATTTGGGTTGCTTGCAATTTGGTGGTTTTGCCTGATTTCGGTCATCTACAAACGGTTTACCTCGCCTAACTCGATACCGATGCTTACACCACCCTTCGCGGAATCTTCGATGAACTCCGGGAGTGAATTACCGACTCCCCCAAG
>ERZ802824.479-NODE-479-length-22280-cov-18.6605_pt1 | contig 22280 bp, 18 predicted proteins | sample MGYA00345650_ERZ802824 | MGnify/ENA primary metagenome ERZ802824 (study PRJEB30503, sample SAMEA104212361) | marine metagenome | biome: Westerlies Biome; feature: [SRF] surface water layer (ENVO:00010504) within the epipelagic zone...; material: water... | reverse complement strand
AACGGTAATAGCAGCCAAGCCACTAAACAGAGATTATTTTAAAAATAAGTGAAGCGACTAATCACTTTCTCATTTAATTGTCATCAGCTTTAGGATTTCCTCACAAAGACTCCAGTGATGAATAGGTATCAAGCTCATTCAAACGCTACGCCCTGTCAGTGACTGTGTATGGCTTCTGCCTACCCATTTTTGTATTTATTAAATACATCTAAATGTATCAACTACTCTGTACCGATAGCGATAAGGATATATAGGTCTATTCCATTACCCGAAGATTTCTGGCTGACGTACAATCTGAAGCACAAAGCTTGCCTACAAACTTGAATACAGCCAAGTGCCACGGATCATGGTTCAAGGACAGGGTTTACTGAAGCGGTTGTTCTGTCAACTTTGAATTTGATTATAGGGGGTGGGGTAAAACATTCGATGAACATAGGTTCCTTCTTGACCGTCTCTTTCCCTAAATCCTAGACTGGATGGTGTTTGGTGAGAATGCGGATTAGGGACAAAGGCATGCATGATGATTATTGAACAAATTGACCTTTATCATGTAAAGATGCCGCTTCTGGAGCCTTGGGTCACTGCCTACGGCTCACAGAACGACATTGAAAGTGTTTTTGTAAAAATAGTATCCGATGGAATTAGCGGCTGGGGTGAGTGTGCACCATCACCTTTACCCCTTTACAATTCAGAGTTCTCAGCAGGCGCCTTTGTTGTTGCAAGGGATATTATGGCACCGCGCCTTATTGGAAAAAGGGTCATCAGCGCAGAGTTTTTGCATGAAATATTTTCTGATTTAAAGGGTCATCAATTTGCTAAATCAGCATTTGACGGGGCTTGGTGGGATGCTCATTCTCAGCGTCACGAGACGCCATTATGGTCTTTGATTGGCGGCACCAAGGAAGTAGTGCCGGTTGGAGCAGACATACCTGTTTTGCCGAGCACTGATGAGTTACTTAATCGTGTCGAAATATCCATACAACGGGGATTCCCTCGAATAAAATTAAAGTTCAACCGGCAGTGCACCGTTGATATGATTAAACAAGTCCGAGACGCCTTCCCAGGATTAACAATGCACATTGATTGCAACAGTGGTTTTACGCTGGATGACATCGCAATGTTTCAGGAGCTCGATAAATTAGACCTTAAGATGATTGAGCAGCCGCTTAGCTACGATGATTTAGTAGATCATGCTGAGCTGCGCAAAACAATCCAAACCCCGATTTGCCTTGATGAGAGTATTACCTCGCTGCATCGAGCGAAGAAAGCCATAAAGATTGGAGCTTGCGATTGGATAAACATCAAAACTAGCAGGGTTGGTGGCCTTACAAATGGCATTGCAATACATGATTTTTGTGAAGCCAATGGAGTACCTGTTTGGATAGGTGGTATGTTGGAGTCAGCTGTTGGTCAGGGGCCCTCTCTGGCACTGGCGACTAAAAGTAACGTAAATTATCCATCTGATATATTTCCAAGTGACCGTTTCTTTGCCCAAGACTTTTCTTGCCCAGACATATGCATTTCAGCTCCCGGAGAAATCACCGCACCTTCAAGCAACGGGATAGGTTTTGCACCCAAAATGAACTTCTTAAAAAAATACAGCGTAGCCAAGGCCTCAATTATGGTTCAATGACCCAAGCAGCCCTGCCCAGCCCCCTAAAACTATGCCATTATTTAAGAGATAGAATGCCTTTGACAGAAAAAATATTTGGGCCGAAGGTTAAACCACATAAGGTTATTGCGCATAGGGGGATGTCAGGAAAATTTCCCGAAAACACCCTTATTGCGTTTGATGCTGTAAGGCATGAAGGGTTAAGGTGGGTCGAAACTGACATTAGTATGCTCGCAGACGAAACCTTAATCGTCTTCCATGACGAAGCCCAAGGTCGGACCGTTGCCGGCGACAAACTAGTCGCAGATGCAAAATGGGAAGATTTTAAAAATGCCGATGCCGGTCTCTGGAAAGGCAATCAATTTTCTGGCCAGAAAGTGTTGCGGTTGGAAACATTGATCGCTTGGGCAGAGGTGCATGATATGACCCTGATCCTTGAAATGAAATGCCATGGCAATCGTGAATATCGCTCGGCTGAGTTGCTCGCGTCTGCATTGCGGAAAAGACCAAAAGCGAGTATCATAGTTTCGAGTTTTAATATAGATTTTTTGGGCTATTTTCGGATGTTTGCCCCGCATATCCCCCGTGCCAGTATTCATAACTTTTTTCCAAAAGACATATATTTTCTAAAAACTGAGTTGGCGATAGAAGCAGTTCACCTCGATAGTGACTTGATTGCCGCGTCAATGGATGTAACGGTTTTTCATCAGCAAGGCATCAAAATACGAGCCTGGACTGTCAATGATCCAAGCCGTGCTATAGATCTTTTTGATTTAGGCGTTGATATGGTGATGAGTGACTATCCGGAACAGATTTAGATTTTGCTGGCGGTTGAGTCAGCGCCCCAAAATCCTGCTCGAAAAATTGTGGTTAGGACAATCGTGCTCTTGGGTCAGTAAAACGTCTCATTACAACTTTCCCTAACCAAAATTCAAAACTCTGCTCAGATCAGAAACTTCGTAGCCACTTTGTCAGTGATTACGAAATTTAATATATCTTATATTTAGACCTGACTCTGCGGCAATCAGAGTTATCCGCTACGATTTCTTTTGAGTTTTCGAAAGTACAAAGGCTAGATTACCTGTGATAGTTAGCGGGTATATAAATGGACCATTAATGACTTCTCCAGCGACGCCATATCAATTTGACTATGTGATCATCGGGTCTGGATCCGCCGGTTCGGCAATCGCCTACCGGCTGGCAACAGCAGGACAAGGCACAATCGCTGTAATTGAGTTTGGTGGCAGTGACGCTGGCCCCTTTATTCAGATGCCAGCCGCATTATCTTATCCGATGAACATGCCTAGCTATGATTGGGGCTATAAATCGGAACCAGAGGCCGGCCTTGCTGGTCGTTCACTTGTTTGTCCGCGAGGTAAAGTGATTGGAGGATCATCTTCCATTAACGGGATGATATATGTCCGCGGCAACCCCCTAGATTATGATCACTGGCGTGACGTCGGGGCAGACGGCTGGGGCTATGCTGACGTCCTACCATATTTTCGACGTATGGAAACATCGCATGGCGGTGAGTTTCCTTGGCGGGGCAGTGATGGGCCGCTGCATATTACCCGTGGGCCGCGTGATAACCCGCTTCATCATGCCTTTGTTGAGGCCAGCCTGCAGGCTGGTTATACAATGACTGCTGATTATAATGGGTATCGTCAGGAAGGATTTGGGCCAGCTGATATGACGGTTTGGAAAGGCCGCCGATGGTCAACGGCCAACGCCTACCTAAAGCCTGCGATTAAAAAAGGGAAAGTGAGGCTCTTTACCCGTACTTTGGCAGACCGAATTCTTTTTGAAGGGCGGTGCGCCGTTGGTCTTCGCGTTTGGCGCAAGGGCAAATACCAAGATATTATCGCGCAAAAGGCAGTAATTCTATCTGCAGGTGCGATTGCAAGTCCGGCAATTTTGCAGCGGTCAGGTATTGGCTGTGCCGATACCCTTCAAGGGTTTGGCATAGAGACCATCGCCAATCGAAAGGGTGTTGGAGAAAATTTACAGGACCATCTTGAAGTTTATTTTCAGATTGCATGCCGCAAACCGATAACGCTTTATAAACACCTCAATCCTGTCTCAAAGGCCTTCATAGCCGCTCAATGGCTATTTTTTAAATCTGGCCTAGGCGCCTCCAATCAGTTTGAAACACTTGGTTTTATCCGATCCGATAAAAACATTCCCTATCCTGATATTCAGTATCATTTTCTGCCAGTAGCCATTCGTTATGATGGCACTGCACCGGCGGCTGGCCACGGCTTCCAGCTTCATGTTGGGCCAATGCGGTCTAAATCACGGGGTCATGTAAAGATTAAATCGTCAAACCCAAACACAGCCCCTGAAATAAAATTCAATTATCTTTCCCACCCAGATGATCTTCCTGAATTTCGCAAGGCATTGCGGCTTAGCCGCGAAATTCTGACTCAAGAAGCGATGCGCCCATTTTACGATCACGAAATTCAACCGGGTGCGAACGCGATAATGGATTCAGATTTAGACGCATTTATCCAGAACCAAGCTGAGTCAGCCTATCATCCTTGCGGAACATGCAGAATGGGGGCTGAAAATGACCCCTTGGCTGTGGTCAGTCCAGATTGCCGTGTCATCGGCACAACAAATCTGTTTTGTGCGGACTCATCATTATTTCCGCGTATCACCAACGGTAATTTGAACGCACCATCAATCATGGTTGGCGAGAAAGCGGCTGATCACATTTTGGGAAATCCTCTGTTAGCCCCGACAAATGATGGTCCGTTTAAGCATCCGGACTGGCAATCGAAGCAACGATAGGCAGGCGGCCAAGCTAGAGTAATTTTCAACTTGCCCTTGATTGTTTAAGCCTTCAACAAAAGATGTCTTAAACTATAACACCCGAATGCCTTCACCAACCAATCAAGTAAACCCCAGTCTGAGACGCAAGCCCTGTGTCCTGCAACTCCACCCTCTATAATCAAGTCTACGGCTGATAGAGAAACGCCCTCAGTAACCGCGGTTCAAGGTCAGAGGTCTGAGTTTTGCAAGACGAGGCTGTTGGTCCTTCCTATGTCGAGGCTGTTAGCACGAGGTTCTTGGCTCATGATCCGTGGACCAGATTGGCGCCCAAATAAAAACATTAGCAAGATCATCAGAATACTGTATCACCGTTCTAGACGGCGTGATGATAGGCCAACCAGATCAGCATCTGCCAAATCGGCAAATAACAAGGTTTAAAAACATGGTAAAGACAACCAAGCGCGGCGCATCACATCGAGATAGCAACGCGCCAGCGCATTTCGTGCCGCTGGCGGTAATCATTGATGAATATGATGGCGCTCTTGGCCAATATATGAGCGCGACCGGTGCGGGTGATGTTGTGGTGACCATGCCGGTTACGGTCGATGTGGCCCGGGAAGGCAAACAGAAATTTTTTGTTGCGGTTGCGGTTACAACGGCATTTGAAGGCCCCGAAGCCTTGTCTGATGAAGTTGAACGAACCGCCCCGAAGGATCATCGGCCGGTGTTTGCATGGGTTCCGGCTAATCTTTTCGGCCGCGATGATTTTGGTATTTTTATTGATGAAGTGCCAATTGGCGAGGTATTGAAAAATAGCCTTGTAAATGAAGTGATCGAGCAGGCCGCGATTGAGGCAACTGTTGTAGCACTGGGCAAATAACTAACAATCGGCCGATGTCTGATCACCGGCCATCCTTGGGTAGTTTTGAAGAGCGGATGAAAATGCCAACCATCTATATTGATGCAGATGCTTGTCCGGTAAAGGTCGAAGCCGAAGAGATTGCGAGCCGCCATCAGCTTCGTCTTGTGATTGTTTCAAATGGCGGTATTCGGCCATCAGCAAACCCGCTTGTCGAGCTGGTGATTGTCAGTGACGGTGCTGATATGGCCGATAAACATATTGCCGATCAAGCGCATGAAGGCGATATCGTGATCACGGGGGATATTCCGCTTGCGGCCAAGGTGCTTGGCAATGGCGCAGCGGCAATCCGGCATAATGGCGATATATTTACTAGTGCTAACATTGGTGGCCAGTTAGCAACCCGCGATTTGATGGCTGATATTCGGGCGGCTGATCCATTTTTGGTACAATCCGGCCGCAAAGGTGGCAATGCGGCTTTTTCGGCCAAAGACCGGTCGCGGTTTCGCAATGCGCTTGAGGCGGAAATTCGCAAAGCCCAGTCTTCAGGCTTGCGGCGACCGTGATGATGGCGCGGCACCAACGCCTTGACAGCGTTTCGAGCAATAGCGCACCTGTTCCCAATCACGCGCCCATTTTTTGCGCCATTGAAACGGCCTGCCGCAGCTAGCGCATATTTTTTCTGGCAGATTGGCTTTTTTTAACATTTTTGTCATATTCACAGGCTATGCATCGTTGCTGTTGGCGGCAAGGTCTATCATGCTCACAAGGGCCTACCAAGGTCATGAGGAAAAACAATGTCATCCATGCCGTTGCATGTTTTATTTCTATGCACAGGGAATTCGGCGCGGTCATTGATTGCTGAAGGTGTGCTGCGCGCATTAGGCAACAATCAATTTTGTGCCTATTCGGCTGGTTCACAGCCAACTGGCAAACCAAACCCCTATGCGATCGCGGTTCTTCAAGACCATGATATCGACGTTGATTTTGCTGCTTCAAAACGATGGGATGTCTTTGCCGGTGATGATGCACCAAAGATGGATCTGATTGTCACGGTTTGTGATAATGCGGCTGGCGAGGCTTGCCCTATTTGGCCGGGTCATCCGCAGGTGGCGCATTGGGGGGTTGCCGACCCTGCCGCTATTGATGGCAGCCATGAAAAGATTGTTGCGGCCTTTCAAACCACCTATGAGGAAATGAGTAGCAGAATTCGTGCCTTGATCGCCAGCCACCCCACGGCCAAAACGATTGGTGATCTGGCGCGGTCAATCGGCCAAAGTGAGGCGGAAAATAATGACCCGAAATGATCTTTCAAAACGGCTATTTGCTGAATGGTTTGGAACATTGGCCTTGGTGGCGACGGTTGTTGGTTCGGGGATCATGGCCGAAACCTTGGCAAATAATAACGTTGCGCTGGCATTGCTTGGCAATACCATTGCAACCGGCGCCATTCTTGTGGTGCTAATCACCATGCTTGGGCCAGTATCTGGCGCGCATTTCAATCCGGCGGTTAGCGCTGCCTTTGCTCTGAAAGGGGCATTGTCAGGCAGGCTGGCACTGTTTTATATTATCTGTCAGATTGCTGGTGGCATTTGTGGCACCTTGTTGGCGCATTGGATGTTTGCCGCGCCAATCCTGCAGGACGCAACGAATCTGCGCAGCGGGATTCACCAATATGGATCTGAATGGGTTGCCACTTTTGGCTTGTTGATGGTGATTTTTGGCGGCGTCAGGCACCGGCCGGATGCGGTGGCATGGATGGTTGGACTTTACATCACCGCCGCCTATTGGTTTACCGCCTCGACAAGCTTTGCCAACCCAGCCGTAACGATTGCCCGATCATTGACTGACAGCTTTTCTGGCATCTACATGGGCGATATGCCGTTTTTTATTCTGGCGCAAATGCTGGCTGTCTGGCCTGCTTGTCGTCTTGCCGGCTGGTTGTTTGCACCGCGTGAGCAAAGCGATGATAAAGCCGCCTCGTAAAATAATGCTTTCCATTCGGGCGCATTGGCTATAGGAATGCGGCGCGGATAGAAATCGCCAACCCAAGAGACATTATATGACCCAAGAGCTGCGCAATATAGCCATCATTGCCCATGTTGATCATGGCAAAACAACGCTAATTGATTCGATCATGAAACAAAGCGGCATGTTCCGCGAAAACCAGCAGGTTGATGAACGGCTGATGGATTCAGGCGATCTTGAAAAAGAACGCGGAATCACCATTCTTGCCAAGCCAACTTCTGTCACTTGGAAAGATGTTCGTATCAATATTATTGACACGCCTGGTCATGCTGATTTTGGTGGCGAAGTTGAACGTGTTCTCAGTATGGCTGACGGGGTGATTTTGTTAACCGATGCTGCCGAAGGGCCAATGCCGCAGACAAAATTTGTTCTTGGCAAAGCTTTGGCGCAAGGGCTGCGCCCTATTGTGATTATCAACAAGATTGACCGAATCGATGGCCGCCCTGAAGAGGTGGTCAATGAAGTGTTTGACCTGTTTGTTGCGCTTGATGCATCAGAAGAACAGCTTGATTTTCCAATTCTCTATGCATCGGGTCGCAGTGGTTGGTGTGTTCGTGAACTGGAAGATCCGCGTGACAATTTGCACCCGCTTCTTGATGTTATTCTTGAACATGTTCGCCCACCGCAAGTCGATCAGGACGCGCCTTTTGCGATGCTGGCAACTTTGCTTGATGCTGACCCCTATCTTGGCCGCTGCCTTGTCGGGCGGGTTGCGCAGGGCAGTGCTTCAGTCAATGACAGTGTTCGGGGTTTGAACCTTGATGGCAAGGTTATTGAAACAGGCCGCTTGACCAAGCTTCTTAAATTTGAAGGTGCATCCCGTATTCCTGTTGACAAGGTCCAAGCTGGGGACATCATCTGCATTGCTGGTTTGGCCAAAACATCTGTTGCAGATACGATTTGCTCACCTGAAGTGACCGCACCATTGCTGGCAACGCCAATTGATCCACCAACGATGTCAGTTACCATTATGGTAAATGACTCACCGTTAGCGGGTCGCGAAGGCAAAAAAGTGACATCGACTGTCATTCGTGAGAGGCTTTTGGCTGAAGCGGAAACTAATGTGGCGATCACATTTGCCGAAAGTGGCGGCAAGGATTCTTTTGAGATTGGTGGCCGCGGCGAATTGCAATTGGGTGTGTTGATCGAAACCATGCGTCGGGAAGGGTTTGAAATGACCGTCTCGCGGCCCAAGGTCTTATATCAAAAAGATGAGTCTGGCCAGAGGTTAGAGCCGATGGAAGAGGTGACGATTGATGTTGATGAGGAGTTCTCCAGTGGTGTTGTTGACAGTTTGAACCGCCGCAAGGGTGAGATGCTTGATATGCGATCGGCTGGTGCAGGCAAAACCCGTCTTGTGTTCCGCGCACCGTCGCGTGGCCTCATTGGCTACCAAAGTCGGTTTTTGACCCAAACACGGGGCACTGGTGTTTTGAACCGCATTTTTGACTCCTATGCGCTGCACAAAGGGTCTATCGAAAGCCGCCGCAATGGCGCGTTGATCTCGACTGACTCAGGGGTTGCTGTTGCTTATGCTTTATTCAACCTGCAGGATCGTGGGCAAATGTTCGTTACGCCGCAGACACCGGTATATCAGGGTATGATAGTCGGTGAGCATAACCGTGATAATGATCTTGAAATCAATGTACTTAAAGGAAAACAGCTTACTAATGTTCGGTCATCTGGCACCGATGAGGCGGTCAAGCTTGTGCCTGCGCGCCGTATGTCGCTCGAACAGATGATGGCCTACATCAATGAAGATGAATTGCTTGAGGTAACACCGCTGAATTTGCGGCTTCGTAAGATGTATCTTTGTCCACATGAGCGCAAGCGCGCCGCGCGCGCTTGAAGGCTTTGCCTGATAATGATGATTGGACGGCGTGCGGCGTATTCTGGCGCCGCGTCAACTGGCATAATGACAAGTCGCAAACAAGCCGATATGATCCTAACGCAACAAGCTACATGTCTTACCCAAGACATGTAGCTTGTTGACCTATTTTGAAAGACAGACCGAGGATAAAAATGTTGGCAGGTGAAGGTTTCAAGCATGTTTATGACAAGGCTGCGATGGCCCGGTCGGTGGCACGGATGCTTCTTGAAATTGACGCGGTTCTTTTTCGTGCGGATGAGCCGTTTAAACTGACCTCTGGTATGATGAGTCCAGTCTATATCGATTGCCGCAAGATCATTTCTTTCCCGCGGATGCGGTCGGCCATGATGGATTATGGCGCAACGGTAATCTTAAATGATATCGGTTATGAATCACTTGATGCCTTGGCAGGTGGGGAGACAGCTGGTATTCCGTTTGCGGCATGGCTTGCTGAACGAACCCATCTACCGATGCAATATGTCCGCAAAAAGCCAAAAGGCTTTGGACGTGATGCGCGGATCGAAGGTGATATTTCCAAAGGTCAGCGTATTTTGCTGGTCGAAGATCTGACAACCGATGGCGGCAGCAAGCTGAATTTTGTCGAGGCCATGCGCACCGCTGGTGCCGAGGTCGCGCATACGTTCGTGATTTTCTATTACGATATTTTCAGAGATACACCAGCTCGCCTTGCTGAGGATGGAATCAGCCTTCACTATTTGGCGACATGGTGGGATGTTCTTGCCGAATGCAAGGACTCGAAAAGATTTGATCCAAAAATATTGGCCGCAGTCGAAGATTTTCTCAATAATCCGCGTGAATGGTCGAAGGCACATGGTGGTGTCTAGCTGACTTGTTCAATTGGTCACAAAGAGCCATTAGATCATTCCCCTTAGCGACGATGCGCCTCCGTTCCTCTTTGTTGGATCATTAATGATTTTTTCAATGCTTCCACTAAAAATTTTAACACAAAAAGAGTCGGGCAAAGAGGCTCCCTTTTTTCACTCTATAAATCTTATATCGTCTTTGATCGCGATATGGCACGTTTAATCTGTATTTTGTCGCGAAAACGATACCAACGAACAATTGAAGGCAGGAACCACGGCTTGCCAAAATATAATGGGCGGGTCTGAAAACGCAAGCTGTCAAATGCGGTGGCCCCCTCTGGGTTTCCAATCAGTTGTTGGCCAAGACGGTTGCCAAGATAGCTGGACAATCCAATGCCGGAGCCACAATATCCCATAGCGTAATAGATACCATTATGGGACCCAAGATGCGGAAGTGTATCAAAAGTAAACGCAACGGTTCCTGTCCATGAATGCGTGTAATCATAATTGGCAAGTTCGGGGAAAATCCGACACATGTCATTTTTTAGCTTTGGCCCACTTAGGGTCGGATTTGTCTCATCGGCTGATACCCGCCCGCCAAACAACACCCGGGACCGATCGGGTGATGGACGATAATAATAAATCACCTTGCAGGTATCACTAACCACGCGGTCAGTTGGAAACAGCTTGTCCATTAACGCTTTTGGGACAGGCTCGGTTGCAATCATATAGGTCCCGATGGGAATGATACGGCGTCGAACCCAAGGGACAAGATTTGTTGTATAGCCATTTGTGGCGATGATGATATTCTTTGCCCTAATTTCACCTTTTGGCGTTGTAACGATAAAAGCCTCGCCGTCTTTTTGGATATCTTGCGCTGGGCAACCGCCAGTGATTTGAGCCCCAGCTAACTTAGCCTTACTTAGTAGGCCTAAATAATATTTTGCAGGGTCCAGAGAGGCGTGATTTGTTAACATAACGCCACCAAAATAAGAATCTGTTCCAAGTTCCTTATGTTGTTCATTCCTCGGGACAATCTTAAATTCTACCCCTTCTTCCCTGCCAAGCTTTTGTGTATCGCGAACAAGCTCATCAAAATGCGTAGGTGTATGCGCAGCGTGGAATCTGCCGCATTTCTTATAATGGCAGTCGATGTTTTCTGTGGTGATAAAATTGTCAATCCAATCCAACGATTTATAGCCTTCATCTCGAATAGCCATCGCGTGATTTGCCCCATACTTGCGGGTCAGGGCCGCAAGCGTTGGTTTAATGCTGGAACTTATCTGCCCGCCATTTCGTGTGCTGCAGCCCCATCCTGGCATGTGTTTGTCTATCACTTGCGTGCTGCGTCCCGCACGTGCGGTAACGATGGCCGCATGCAGTCCTGTATAACCAGATCCAATCACTGCAACGTCAACTGACCTAAGAGGTCCCGCCTTTGTTGAGGTGAGAGGGGCTAAGCCATCAAGCCAATATACATTTCCATCAGTGGATTTACTTTGTAATGACGCTTCATTGCCAAATTTCGACATGCTTACCCTCGTCAAGGTCAATATTAATTACAAATTAGATTAAAGCTCTTTTTTTACCCAACCAGTCAAATGAAACCTTGGCTAATGATAAAATATGTTGTTAGCATTTACAAAATGACAATTTTTTGGGAGAAAATTATGAAACCTTTTTTAATATACAGGAAGTTTGCTTTCGTCGCCGCTACGTTAGGGGTGGCCAGCTTATCTACAGCAAGTCTTGCTGAAGATACACTTCGAATTGTTTCTTGGGGCGGTGCGTACCAAAAGGGCCAGTCCGTCGGTATTTTTCAGCCTGCAGCAAAAGCCATGGGCATTACTGTAAAAGAAGACACTTATGGTGGTATTTCTGATGTCAAATTAATGGTTAAGTCTGGTGCCGATAAATTTGATATTTTCTCAAGTGGCGCTGGTGGCTGTGCATCAGGGGGTAAAGAAGGCGTCTTAGAAAAACTTGATTATTCTGTAATTGATGTCAGCAACCATTTGCCTGGCATGTACAGTGATTATTGCGCGGGAGCCGATATTTTCTCAGTTGTTGCTGCATGGAATACCGACACCTACGGTGATAATGGGCCACGCACTTGGGCCGATTTCTATGACGTAAAAAAGTTCCCAGGAACACGCGCCATGCGCAACAAGGTCGATGCCCAGCTGGAAACTGCTTTACTCGCTGACGGTGTCCCAAAGGAAGATATCTATAAGGTATTGGACAGTGAAGAGGGTATTAAGCGTGCACTTGATAAGATACGTACAATTAAACCTCATATTGCAGTTTGGTGGACCTCCGGTGCGTCGCATGCTCAGTTGATGAAAGATGGCGAAGTCGACATGACCACGGGATGGAATGGTCGTTTTGATGTTGCCAAGCAAGACGGTGCAAAAGTTGCTTACGACTGGAAAACTGGGATCATGGACTGGGAAGGCTATGGCATTCCAAAAGGTGCTAAACAAAAGGATCTCGCGATGAAGTATATTGCAGAGATGATGAAGCCAAATTATATGGCCGAGTTTGCTAAATACATCACTTATGGACCAACTAATAAGAAGGTCTATGAGCTCGGGTTAATGGAAGATTCGCGCGCACGGCAGATGCCATCTCATCCTGACAATGCTAAGCATCAGATGACATTGAAGACTGAATGGTACGCTAAGTGGAGAACCATTGCCGCTGAAATGTATACAGAAATGATGACCGAATAAAACCAATGTTTTGGAGGGCGAATCCGCCCTCCAAATCTAATTTTTAGATACTTTTGGTACATTAATTCATGGCAAACAATGCACTTAATATATCCATTCACAATGTGACTAAAACTTATGGCGATTTTTACGCACTACGGGATGTTAGTCTTGACGTAACCTCCGGAGAGTTCCTCACATTGCTTGGGCCATCTGGCTCGGGAAAGACAACTCTCCTGATGGTCCTTGCTGGTTTTATCAACCCTGATTATGGCAGTGTGAAATTTGGTGATGAGGAGGTTGTTTTAAAGCCTCCACACCTCCGGGGCATTGGAATGGTCTTCCAAAACTATGCTCTTTTTCCACATATGAATGTTGAACAGAATGTTGGCTATCCTCAGAAGTTGCGGGGTGTTAGCAAAGAAAACACCAAAATCAGTGTTGAAGAAGCTCTAGCCACAGTGAAGTTAGATGGACTTGGACATCGCCAGGTTGATGAATTATCTGGCGGTCAAAGGCAGCGTGTTGCGCTGGCACGAGCGATTGTTTTTAAACCTAAAATTCTACTTATGGACGAACCACTTTCGGCACTTGACAAGAAGTTGCGTGAGGAGATGCAGATCGAATTGAGGCAGTTGCATGATCGATTAAATATTACGACAGTTTATGTGACACATGACCAAAAAGAAGCTCTAACCATGTCGGACAGGATTGCTGTGATCAATGATGGACAACTCAAGCAACTTGACACTCCAAACCAAATCTACCGTAGCCCTAGTAACGCCTTCATTGCTGATTTTATTGGTGAATCAAGTTTGCTTTCAGCCACGGTAAAAAATGGTATAGCAAGCCTTGGTTCCTCAAAACTGAAAGGTAATCAAAAGTTGAGTAAAGACGGGGACTTCCTTTTGGTGATCCGACCTGAAAAGCTTTTTATTGCTAGTAAAAAGGCCCGCGACGCTAATCACTTTGAAGGAGTGGTTGAAGACTCAATCTTTCAAGGTGAAAGTCAGTTGATGGTAATTAAGCTTGATCCTAAAACCTATGGCGAACAATCACTGAGAATGCGCTTGCCAAATAGTAGTTCAACTCTCAGTGAGTTGCCTGGCATTGGAGACAGGGTTACTCTTGGATTGAAAATTGTGGACAGTTATTTTGTAGAAAAATCACATGGCGGTTCTTGAACACAACATAAATGAGGTGTCGCTCAGTCGATTAGAAAAGCGAGAAAATTATACCTTTTTTGGTCTAACCGTACCCTATTTGGTTTTGGTTGGAGCGATGATTGTAATTCCAATTGGATGGTTATTCTTCCTGTCCTTTATTGGAAGGGATGGTTCGTTTTCATTCGAGAATTATGAACGCATGATAAATTCAAAAGCTTATCTTCGAATATTTCTGACCACCTTCAAAATCAGCCTATTAACTACTTTCTTTTGTATCTTGCTCGGCTATCCGCTGGCTTATTTTATGTCACAGATTTCGCGCAAATGGGCTAGCTTGTGTATGATTGGAGTTTTGATACCGTTCTGGACAAGCCTTTTAGTTCGAACCTACGCTTGGCTAGTGTTGTTGCAAAAAAAAGGCTTAATCAATAACATTGCGATTGACCTTGGGATCATAACCGAGCCAATAAAATTTGTTCACAATACATCAGGCACACTCATTGGCATGGTCCATATCATGCTGCCTTTTTTGATCTTACCCCTCTACGCCAATATGCGCGCCATCGACAGCCATTGTGTTAAGGCAGCTTCTAGCCTAGGTGCAACGCCAGTGCGCGCGTTTTGGACGGTATTTTTCCCGCTGAGCATTCCTGGCCTATTAGCTGGGTCATTAATTGTCTTTGTGCTGTGTCTTGGGTTTTATGTTACACCAGCAGTGCTTGGTGGTGGCCGTGTGATAATGGCGGCAATGAAAATTTCGAGTAATATAGAGCTCTATTTTAGTTGGGGTGCTGCAAGCGCGCTAGGTGTTGTTCTCCTTGTTGTCACGATGATCATTTTGTTTATTGCTTCAAAACTGGTTTCTCTCGATCAGCTTGGTCAGCGGAGATAAGAGATGGGTTTCCTTGACAGACAGGTCTCTGACACTCAAATCAAGCTGAGAAGCCGTTTGTGGCTTTATGTGATTTCTTCAATCATACTTTTTTTGCTGATTGTGCCATCCCTGATTGTCATTCCCATGTCATTTTCTGATAGCCAGTACCTTGAGTTTCCGCCAAAGAATCTTTCATTGCGCTGGTATGAAAATTATTTTTTTTCATGGAAAGTTGAAAATGGTTTCAACGACTGGATGGCAGCAACGCGCACCTCATTGTTAGTAGCTGTTCTGACAATTTTTGTTGCGACGCCTATTGGGACGCTTGCAGCCTATGGACTGACTAACAGCAGCGCGCGTATCCGTTCAATCCTGTTCCCTATTATGATTTCACCGATGATGGTTCCAATTATCCTGGTCGCAATAGGACTGTTCTACTTTTATGTTCAGTTCAACATGGTGAATAGTATTCCCGGACTTGTTCTTGGACATTCACTTGTTGCCATGCCATTAGTTTTGATTATTGTGCTGTCGGCGCTTAAGAACTACGACATGAATCAAGAGAAGGTAGCTCGTTCACTCGGCGCAAGTCGAACAAGGGCTTTTATTGAGATCACCTTACCACAAATCAAATTTTCTCTGGTCTCCGCAGGGTTGATCTCTTTTCTAACTTCTTTTGACGAAATCATTATCTCATTGTTTGTTGCAGGGGGTGACAATTCTACGATCACTAGAAGTATGTTCTTAGCGCTTCGAGATCAAATTGACCCAACTATTGCGGCAATATCGACGATATTAATCATCATATCATCCGGCTTACTCATTGCTTCCCAGATGATTAGTGGTAAAACGCGATCAGATTAACAATGCGTATGTTGGCGCCAGAAGTCTTGCGCAGCAAAGAAAATCTAACCGGCTGTTTTTGTATTACGCCATGCCAACGCGGCCTTTAGGCCCTGATCTTTTCGGATGCGGTTGAATTCAACGCGTTCTGGCGACTCGTCAGCTTCAATCTTAATGTCGGTTTCCAATGCCTCACGTAAGGCTGTCCGCATTTCGGCCAATTCGTAGGCACGATGGATTGCAGCCTTGGTCATCTGCACTGAGCGTGGCGCTGCGTTGACGATTTGGTTTGCCAGTTCCAGCGCGGCTTCCATCTCCGCTCCATCCGCAACCACTTGATTCAAGATGCCCATCTGATAACAGCGGTCTGCTGTAACTTTGTCATTGCCAGTTAGCAGCAATTCCTTTGCCTGTTTTGGCCCAATGACATAAGGAGCTAGCATGGCAACAATGCCTGAACCAAAGCGCACTTCAGGTTCTCCAAATCGAGTTGTTTCACCAGCAACGGCAAGATCGCACGCCATTAGCAATTCCATAGCCCCGCCAATACAATAGCCGTGAGCTGCGGCAATGGTTGGTTTTGGTGAATTCCAGAATTGCATAATGAAGTCAAAATCTTTGGTAAGTACATCACGCCATTCAGCCTCACCGCTGATCCCGCGCGCTGCGCTTTCTTTCATATCAAACCCTGCGGAAAAACAACGGCCAGCGCCATGAACAACAATTGCCAAAACTGTTTCATTCTTGATGAATCTGTCCATAACTTCATTTGTTTCACTGACTAACTCTTCGTTAAAGGCATTCAAGACCTTCGGCCGATTAAATTTAAGGATGCCGATGCGCCCATCGATTTGGCTAGAGACTGCATTTTCGTTTTTCATAAAACCCTCGCTTTTAAATAAGCGTCAAAGCTTATCAACCATGTAACGGCAAGAACATTCAAATTTATCCCGAAATTTGGTTGTTTTTTATTTTTGGGGCTGGACGCCGGCTTGTTTTTGGGTGTTGATAGGATCATAATTTTCTATGTGAATTTGGCATGAAACAACATTCGCTTGATATCCTTCTTCGTCCTCGCTCAATTGCATTTGTTGGGGCATCAGACCGGCCAAATAGCACTGGCGCAGCAATGCTGGCGATGTGTCTAATTGATGGGTTTGATGGTAAGATCTTTTCAATAAATCCTCGACTGAGCACGCTTAATGGTGGGCCTTGCTATGCTGATTTGAAAGCATTGCCTGAAGTTCCAGATCATGTCGTTATTGGTGTTGCCAGCCGTTTTGTTGAAGCAGTAGTGGATCAGGCGCTTGAACTTGGCATCAGGGCTGCAACCATTTTTGCGTCTTGTTATCTTGATGATGATACGAGCCCTCGTTTGCCCGCGAGGATTGCCGCTAAAGCGTCCTCTGCCGGCATGCAAATTTGCGGCGCGAACTGCATGGGTTTTTACACTCCATCTGCTAGGCTACGGGTGGCCAGTGTGGCATCGCCTGACGGCCTGCAAAAAGGTGGAATTACGTGGATTGCGCAATCTGGATCAGCCTTTGGCGCGCTATCCCATAATGACCGGCGACTTGGTTTCAACTTGGTAGTTTCGACCGGTATGGAGCTTGTTACCACGGTTGCTGATTATATGGAATGGGCGTTGCACCAACCTGAAACACGGGTGGTTGGACTGTTTATTGAGACAATACGCAATGCTGCAGGATTTATCGCTGCACTTGAGATAGCTCGCAAACGGGGAGTTCCAGTTGTAGTGTTGAAGGTTGGACGCACGCTGAAAAGCGCACAGATGGCGGTGTCACATACTGGGGCAATTGCCGGTAATGATGCGGTTTATGAGGCTGTTTTCCGAGCCTATGGCGTGCACCGCGTTGCCGACATGGATGAAATGGCGGCAACATTAGCGCTGTTTGATACCCCGCGTCGACCTGCGCCCGGTCAATTAGGCGCAATCCATGACTCTGGGGGTGAGCGGGAACTTTTGGTTGATTTAGCCGAAGATTATGGCTTTCAGTTTGCTGAACTGGCATCAGCAACATGCACGGCTCTACAAGAACACCTTGAACCCGGTCTAGTGGCAGAAAACCCTCTGGATGCCTTTGGCACTCATAACAATTTGGAAGACCGGTTCGCAGCTCTAATTGCAACACTCGTTAACGATACGAATGTTGGGCTTGGGGTGTTTTTGTCTAACCCGCGTGACGGTTACGCCTATGCTGAAAACTACTGCTCGGCGTTGATTAAGGCTGCCCAGATTACTGATAAACCGCTGGCACTTGCGACCAATTATTCAATGGCAGATGATCGCAAGATAGCCCTAAGGTTGAAAGAGGCTGGCATACCACTGTTACGTGGGACGCGGAACGCGCTGCTGGCTATTGGACATTTTATGGCTGACCGTGAATTCCGTTCTCGTTATTCAAAGCTTGGCGAGATCGCACAGCCAAAAGATATAGTTCATGAGGCAGTTGTATCTCGTTGGAAAGCGCGCCTTGCAGACCGGACTTCTTTAACCGAGGCGGATGGGCTTACCATGCTTGCTGATTTTGGTCTTGCTGCCCCTAGCATGGCCACTGTCACCTCACTGGCAGAGCTTAACGCCGCAATTAATAATCTGGCATTCCCAATTGTGCTCAAAACTGCTGAAGATTATGCGCATAAAAGTGACGTTGACGGTGTTCGACTTAACCTTACCAGTGCCGATGAAGCCATTGTAGCTTATACCGAAATGGCCGCCTGCCTTGGTCCAAAAGCACTGATGATGGAAATGGTTCCAGCCGGTTTTGAGCTTTCCTTTGGCGCGGTTTATGATGTTGATTTTGGTTCAGTAGTGATTGTTTCTGCAGGCGGTGTGTTGATCGAATTCTTGAACGATAAGGTTGCTGCTCTTGCGCCTTTTGATTGTGAGGCGGCTAAGAACCTGCTGAGTGAATTGCGAATTGCACGTCTTTTGGCTGGGTATCGCAGTAAACCGGCCGCTGATATGGATGGGCTGGCGAGACAACTGGCCCAATTCTCCCAAATGGTTGCTCTACTTGGTGATACCATCACTGAAATTGATATCAATCCGGTAATCTGTGGCCCAGATGGTGCCGTTGCCGTTGATTGCCTTGTTTTAACAAAAGCGGGCGTGAAATAGCGTCAGCCTTTAACTGTCTTTCCTGCTTTTTCATAAATAGGCTGTTACCATCATATTATATTTAGCAAGGAACCCCATAACTGAATGCGCCAAACTCTCAATCTCTTTATAGCCAGATTGCTCCAATCATTTACTTTATTTGAAAAGCTATGATGATAGAAAGCAGGCTGAAGATGCTGGTCGTAAAAATTGTTTATTACAACTGAGTGAGAATAGGTAATGGCTGAGTTTGATTATATAATTGTTGGTGCAGGCTCGGCTGGGTCTGCTCTTGCTGCCCGGCTTAGTGAAAAGCAGGACTCACAGGTGCTTTTGCTCGAGGCAGGGCCTAGTGGGAGGCATCCTTTTTTGCATATTCCGATTGGCTATGGAAAAGTATTTTACGATCAACGCTATAATTGGAAATATCATACAAACCCCGAACCGCATCTAAATAACCGATCTATTTACTGGCCACGTGGTAAAGTTTTAGGAGGCTCATCTTCAATTAATGCCATGGTTTATGTGCGTGGCCATAAGCAGGATTATGACGAATGGAATGCGGTTGCACCAGGCTGGGGTTGGGCAGATGTGGAACCCATGTTTCGCCGGATGGAGAACTGGCTTGGTCAACCACGAGAAGAACGAGGTCGTGCTGGGCCGCTGGGAATTACTGATGTTACTGACCAAGTTCATCCCGTGACCCGAGCCTACATAAAAGCGGCGTCAGAGGCCGGCATTCCTTTTAATCCGGATTATAACTCAGGCGATATGGAAGGGGCTTGTTTCTTTCAAATTACCACTAAGAATGGTATCCGGTCCTCTACGGCGAATACCTATTTAAAAACCGTGGCTCAGCGATCTAATCTTTGTATTTTGACAGGCGCATTTGTAACAAGTGTGCTTTTTGACGGTAAGACTGCAACAGGTGTTTCTTATGTGCGTGGTGGCAAGACATTAATAGCTGAGGCAAAAAGAGAAGTTATTCTTTGTGGCGGGGCTATCAATACGCCCAAGCTTTTACAATTATCGGGGATTGGTGCCGCACCTCTATTAAACGAAATGGGAATTCCAGTTGTAATTGATCAACCTCATGTTGGGCAAAATCTGATTGATCATGTGGGGCTTGAGCTAATTTATGGGGCAAAGGTTCCAACACTTAACCAGCTCCTAAGGCCTTTATGGGGTAAGGCATGGGTAGGTCTTCAGTTTCTACTTGGGCGAAAGGGACCACTTTCGATGAGCCTCAATCAGGGGGGAGGGTTTATCCGCTTTGATCAGGGCAAGGGCACACCAGATATCCAGTTATATTTTATGCCAATGAGTTATAGCTGCGCCCCTAAAGGTAAAAGACCGTTGATGAGTCCAGACCCATTTCCAGCTTATCGCATAGGGTTCAATCCATGCAAACCGGAAAGCCGGGGGTATGTTGATATTCAATCACCAGACCCATTTCAGCCTCCGCGGATGCAGGGAAATTATTTGGAAGCAGAAAAAGACCGCCAGATCATGATCGCTGGCACACGTCTTATCAGGCGCATTGTAAAGATGCCAGCACTGGCGGCCATAACAGATAAAGAAATTTTTCCCAGTAATACCATGGAAACAGATGATGACATTATTTCGGTTGCTAGGGATATTAGCTGGACTGTATTTCATCAATGTGGCACCTGCCGCATGGGAAGAGATGAAAAAACATCAGTGGTAGATGAGAAGCTCAGAGTTCACGGCATTGGTAATCTTCGTATTGCTGATGCTTCTATTTTTCCGTCTATACCGTCGGGCAACACCAATGCACCCGCAATTATGGTAGGTGAAATGGCGGCTAATATTATCAAAAATGAAGCATTAATGAAGGCTAAGAGATGAAGCTGAAATCCATAGAAACATTTTGTAATTCGCATGTAGGCTTCGTCCTTGTCACAGCTGAGGACGGTGCGCAAGGGTGGGGGCAGGTATCAACTTATCACAGCGATATTACATGTGAGATATTACATCGTCAGGTTGCGCGTTGGGGAATAGGAAGAGACCTGTCGGATTTGGATGATGTTCTTGATTTTATCAACGAACGGGAACATAAGTTTCCCGGCTCATACCTGCGGCGTGCCATGGCCGGATTTGATACAGCCATATGGGATTTGCGTGGAAAAATCGCTGGTTTGCCAGTAACAAGTCTTCTGGGTGGGTCACCCGGGCCAATTCGTGCCTATGCCAGTTCTATGAAAAGGGATATTACACCATCTGATGAAGCCGAGCGCTTAAAAAGGCTCAGAGATAAATCAGGTTTTAATGCCTTTAAAGTAAGGGCTGGCGCAGAGGTTGGCCGCAATCAAGATGAATGGCCTGGCCGCACTGAAGAAATTATCCCGATGATGCGTCGGGAACTAGGTGACGCTGTTGATTTATTGATAGATGCCAACAGCTGTTATATTCCTGAACGCGCTATCGAAGTTGGGCGCATGCTAGAAGATAACGGCTTTTGCCATTACGAAGAGCCATGCCCCTATTGGGAGTTGGAGCAAACAAAACAGGTCACCGATACGCTGTCTATTGATATTACTGGTGGCGAGCAAGATTGTGAAATTCCAACATGGCAACGCATGATTGACATGCGCGCTGTCAATATTGTTCAACCTGATATCCTTTATCTAGGAGGCATGAGTCGGACTTTAGATGTATGCCGAATGGCGGAAGCTGCTGGGCTTCCGGTCACCCCACATTGTGCCAATCTTTCGCTTGTTACATTGTTTACCATGCACCTGTTACGCGCTATTCCAAATGCCGGAAAGTATCTGGAATTCTCCATTGAAGGGGCTGACTATTATCCCTGGCAGGAGGGGATTTTTGTCAAATCACCATATGATATCGACAATGGGCATGTTGCGGTAACCGATGAACCTGGATGGGGAATAGAAATTCATCCAGAATGGCTGGCGCGTTCTCAATATCAGATCACCCAGGGTTAAAATAGCCAGGTGACAATTTGGAGGAATTAAAATGGAAGCGGTACTTAGCTGGAATGATTTAACCCAGATGGTTAAAAATAAGCAGGTTGATACCGTGCTCGCTTGTCTTGTAGATATGCAAGGACGCTTAATGGGTAAGCGGTTTCATGCCCAGCATTTTATCGAAACAGCATGGGAAGAAACGCATTGCTGTAACTATCTGCTGGCTACTGATCTAGAAATGGCCACCCCTGATGGATATCAGGCTACGTCATGGAAAAAAGGTTATGGCGATTATGTCATGAAACCTATCCTTTCAACTTTACGCCCTGTGCCATGGTTGGAAGGAACAGTTATGATCCTTTGTGATGTTTTGGATCATCACAGCCATTCTCCTGTTTCACATTCGCCAAGGGCTGTTTTACAAGCCCAAATCGAACGTCTTCAAGAAATGGGATTGACTGCCATGATGGCAACTGAGCTTGAGTTTTTTTTATTCAAGAAAAGTTATGAAGATATTCAGGTAGACGGCTTTCGTGATTTAGAACCAATCTCTGGGTATAATGAAGATTATCATATTTTTCAGACGACCAAGGAAGAACATATCATGCGGCCAATCCGCAATCACCTTTATACAGCAGGTATTCCTGTTGAG
>ERZ802824.477-NODE-477-length-22318-cov-16.8309_pt1 | contig 22318 bp, 24 predicted proteins | sample MGYA00345650_ERZ802824 | MGnify/ENA primary metagenome ERZ802824 (study PRJEB30503, sample SAMEA104212361) | marine metagenome | biome: Westerlies Biome; feature: [SRF] surface water layer (ENVO:00010504) within the epipelagic zone...; material: water... | reverse complement strand
AATGAGGAAGATATTAAAAGTATGGCCGTCGAGGCAGCTGAGCAGAACGGAATCGTATTCCTCGATGAGATTGATAAGGTTTGTAGGCGCGGTGAAACTAGTGGTGCTGATGTTTCCAGAGAGGGCGTACAACGAGATCTGCTTCCATTAATTGAAGGTTGCACCGTTTCGACGAAATTTGGCATGATCAAAACTGATCATATCCTTTTTATTGCATCTGGTGCTTTCCACCTATCCAAGCCATCAGATCTAATTCCAGAACTACAAGGGCGGCTCCCTATTAGAGTTGAACTGAATGCGCTCGAGGTGGGTGATCTTGAGAGAATTCTGACTGAACCCAAGGCCTCACTAACTAAACAGCACTGCGAGCTCATGACAACTGAAGGATTGCAGATCGAATTCACTGCCGAGGGTATTAGAAGAATTGCTGAAATTGCTGTAGAGGTTAATGAGAGTACAGAGAACATCGGCGCCAGGCGTCTTCATACCATCCTAGAACGCCTGCTAGAAGAGATTTCCTTCGAGGCTGCGGATCTTGGATCTAAAGGAGAATCAATCTGTATAGATAAAGATTTCGTTGAGAAAAACCTTGGTGAATTGGCGAGTGATGAGGACCTAACCCGATTTATCCTTTAGTCGATATCAAGAGGTAATCTGAAGAATGACCGCACCCATTCGAATTGTGGTCTCTAAATCAAAGAGCAACCTTACAGTAACATTTGATACTGGAGGGGAATATGATTTCCCTGCAGAATATTTGCGCGTTTTCTCTCCAAGTGCAGAGGTCAGAGGTCATGGCAGAGGGCAAGAAGTACTGCAGTATGGAAAACGAGACGTTGGAATAACTTCAATTAATCAAGCAGGTAACTATGCAATTCAAATCATATTTAGCGATGGCCATGATTCTGGAATTTTTACTTGGGACTACCTTCAAGATTTAGGATCAAACTATACAAACAATTGGATAGATTATTTAGCCAGGCTGCATGAGGCAGGCCAATCACGTGATCCCGACGTACAAATCGTTAAGCTAGTGTAGGCATACTACGCCCAGGTCTAGTTTAAAATATAGTACTCAACTTCGGCTTGGAGTTGATATCGAAAGATAACAACAACCGGTACAATATTGGACTGGGTTCAAATTTTTGCTGATAGGCAATAAAAATGTCTGAAAAAACAACTCACTTTGGTTATGAAACCGTTGATGCTAAAGAGAAGGCTGGGAGGGTTGCTGGTGTCTTTCACTCAGTCGCCGACAACTATGATCTAATGAACGATCTAATGTCTGCCGGTATTCATAGGTTATGGAAACACATGACTATTGAAATGTCAGGCGTCAGGAAGGGGCATAAAGTTCTCGATATCGCCGGAGGTACAGGTGATCTAGCAGCAAAGTTCTCGAAAATTGTTGGATCTGAGGGATCAGTCGTATTGGCAGATATCAACGAGTCGATGCTAAAAGTAGGCAGAGATCGTCTAATTGATCGAGGAATTACAGAAAATGTCACGTTTTCTCAAGCGGATGCCCAGTACTTACCATTCCCTGATAATACCTTCAACGTTATAACCATAGCTTTTGGACTTAGGAATGTCACTGATAAAAATATGGCACTTCGCTCCATGTTGCGTGTTTTGAAGCCTGGAGGAAAACTACTCATCCTCGAGTTTTCTAAGCCAACTAGTTCACTACTTGCAAAAATCTATGACACTTATTCTTTTAATGTATTACCAAGATTAGGGAAGGTTTTCGCCAACGATAGCGATAGCTACAAGTATCTAGCAGAGTCAATCCGAATGCACCCTGATCAATCTACATTACTCCAAATGCTAGACTCTGCAGGCTTCGGGAATACTGACTTTCATAATATGACAGGAGGCGTGGTGGCTCTGCATCGCGGGATCAAGCCTTAATGCTATCCATGTTCACCAGTCCTACTTTCAATGGGGTTGAAATTATATTGAATAGGGCGCTAGATTATGATCCTAGCGCAAAGAGGCAGCTGAAGGACTTGCACGGTCAAGTGCTTATAATAGAAAGCACATCACCTCCTTTCTCTTTAGCGATTGAGATCTCTAATGCTAGCCTAATTCTCCATAATGATTGGTCCGAAGAATCTGCCGTAAAAGTCAAGGGCACGCTTATATCAATGATCGGAGTGGCACTTGATGGAAACTCGGCGTCCTTGTCGGGCTCTGAGATTACGGTCAGTGGAAACTTGGACACCTTAAATAAAATCAACTCCATCATGGGTAATTTAGATGTCGATTGGGAAGCAGCGCTCGCGGAAATAATTGGTGACGTGCCAGCTCATATCTTGGGAAAAACTATTCGTGCTACTAGACATGCCAAGTCTGAATTTTTTAATCGGGCATCATCAGGACTAGTTGATGTAGCGCAAGAAGAATTTAAATTAATGCCCTCACTAAACGAGTTTGAAATGGCAGGTTTGCAGATCAGGGAACTATCATCGGATGTTGACCGTCTGTCTATCAAGATCAGTAGGATTGAGGAAAAGATGGCGTCATCTAGCAAAAAGACTTCAATACCATGAGTCGGCTTGCCCGTTTTGGAAATATCATAAAGGTGGTCGGCAAGTATCGTCTGGATCTGCTGCTTGATAAAAGTAATCTTCCGTGGGCGATTCGTCTGGCGCTCAGTCCTGCAGCGCTGCTTGGATCCGCCAAGGGTAGCCGAGGGGAGAGACTAAGAAAATCTCTCGAAGAACTTGGCCCTATTTTTGTGAAATTTGGACAACTACTGTCCACTCGACCAGATCTTGTTCCAGAGGACATTAGTAAGGAGCTATCTGAACTGCAAGATAACGTGGCTCCCTTTTCGTCAAAAATTTTTAAGCAAAATATTGAGTCTGCGCTAGATGGATCAGTTGAAGATCTATTCGCAACGTTTGAGGCTGCGCCACTTGCATCGGCATCAGTCGCTCAGGTCCATGGTGCCGTCTTAAAGAATGGCGCAGACGTTGTAGTAAAGGCAGTCAGGCCAGGAATAGAAAATACCATCCGTAAAGATTTGGGTCTTTTGTATCTGATTGCGAATCTCGTTCTCAAATATAACAAGGATGGAGAAAGACTGCATCCTGTAGAGGTGGTTAGAGACTATGAATCTGTGATTATTGAAGAGCTCAATCTGCAATCAGAAGGGGCTAATGCCTCCCTTCTTCGTCATAATTTTTCTAAATCATCTCTTCTCCATGTTCCAGAAATTCATTGGTCCCACTCCAATAGAGACGTACTAGTTATGGAGCGCATATCTGGAGTGCCCGTAACAGACATTGATCGACTTGAAAAGGCAGATATTGACTTTAAACTTCTCGCGGAGCGTGGAGTGAATATCTTTTTTACTCAGGTGTTCGAACATAATTTCTTCCATGCCGACATGCATCCTGGAAATATTTTTGTTGATATAACTCATCCTAAATCACCGACTTATATAGCGGTTGATTGCGCGATCATGGGCTCGTTATCTGAGGAAGATCAGTTTTACATGGCAAGGAACTTATTAGCAATGTTCCAAAGAGACTATAGGCTCGTTGCTGAATTACATGTGCGATCTGGGTGGGTCCCAAAAAATACTTCGATTCACGAATTTACTGGCGCCATTAGATCGGTATGTGAGCCCATTTTTCAGCGGCCATTAAGCGAAATATCATTAGGACATATGCTGATTGAACTCTTTGCTACAGCTAGACGCTTTGATATGGAAGTACAGCCATCTTTGGTTCTGCTTCAAAAGACGCTTCTAAATATTGAAGGCCTTGGGCGACAACTTTATCCTGATCTTGATCTATGGAAAACAGCCCAACCTTACCTGGAGCAGTGGCTGAAAGATCGTTATTCTCCCAAAGGCATCTTTAAGCAACTTAAGCGTCATGCACCAGACTGGTTGGAGCATTTTCCGCAGATACCTCCAATGATATTTCAAGTATTGAAGGATGCTCAAAACAGTAATTTGGGTGAACAAAAAATAGTACGTTCACAAAGCCGCCAATATTCTCCTCATATCGCTGTTGGATCTGGCTTCGTTGGCGGAGGCATACTTCTGGGCCTTGCTCAGTGGATGCCATTGACCAGCGTATCTTATTCCATGGCAGTTGGATTGATTGGATTAGGTGTGATAATTATGTTTCTTGGAAGACCTCGACTTTAGTTAGCACACAACACCTGCCATAATTACGCAGAAACAGCTTAGCGATTTTTACTAATGATTTATATTGATGATGTCAGTTGGGATAAGGACGGATTAGTTCCCGCTATCGCTCAGGATGCAGAAAGCGGGGTCGTATTGATGGTCGCCTGGATGAATCGGGAAGCTTTGCAACTGACAATTGATGAGAATAGAGCTATCTACTGGTCAAGATCTCGACAAAAGATATGGCGAAAAGGTGAAGAATCTGGCCATATTCAGGAGCTCATCGAGTTAAGATTGGACTGCGATAGCGATGTTATCTTGATGAAGGTAAATCAAATTGGAAGTATCGCATGCCACACTGGACGGCAATCCTGCTTTTATCGACTATTTAAGGATGGGAAATGGGAAGATTTTGACGAAGTTATTAAGGATCCAAAGGACATATATCGATGAGTGACCTTATACTCAAAAAATTGATTGAAATACTTGAAGCGCGAAAATCCGCCTCACCCGATGAGTCTTATGTAGCAAGTCTGCATAATCAGGGACTCAACAAGATTCTTGAGAAAATTGGCGAAGAATCTACCGAAGTAATTTTAGCGGCCAAGGATGCTCAGAAGTCTGGTAGCAATGAGCATACAGTCTCTGAAGTAGCTGACCTTTGGTTCCACTGCTTGGTCGCGCTATCTCATTTAGGAGAAGATCCAAGTAAAGTGCTCGCGGAATTGGAGAAAAGATTTGATGTTTCAGGCCTTGAAGAAAAATCTAAACGATAAAAAATAGTTTATTAGGAGAGTAAAAATGGGTTTAGGATGGCAAGAACTACTAATTGTTTTAATTATTGTGGCACTAATTTTTGGAACAAAAAAATTGCGTGGCATTGGTTCTGATTTAGGTGGGGCTGTCAAAGGTTTCAAGGAATCAGTCTCAAGCGATTCGTCTGATGATCAAACAGCTGATACTAGCGCTCACTCTGAGCAGCACTCAGATTCAGATGACAAGAAAGAATAAATCCCTAGTTTAACAACTGCTAAATAGAGTTATGTTTGATATTGGTTTCTCTGAACTACTAATTGTTGCAGTACTCACTCTTATTGTGATGGGGCCAGAACGTCTGCCCGAAACAGTTCGAACTCTCAGCCTGTGGTTTGGACGCCTGCGTCAGTTCTTGTCGTCAGCTAGGAGTGAGATTGAAGACGAAGTTGGAATTGATGAAATTCGTCGCCAACTCCATAACGAAAAAATTATGCGTGATTTAGAGAGCACAAAAAGTAAGCTAGAGGAGCTCACAGTCGAGCCTAATTCAATTCTTCCAAATGAAGAAAAAAATGTCTGAAAATGAGGTCTTTGAGAGCCAACCTCTCATGACTCACCTGGTCGAATTTAGAAATCGCGTCCTACGATCAGTGCTAGCTGTACTAGTTATTTTTGCCGGTTTATTCTCTTTCAGTAATGAAATCTATCTATATATATCTGAGCCTATCAGAGCCTTTTTACCTACTAACACCAGCATGATTGCGACAGAGGTCGCTTCGCCTTTTTTGACTCCGTTTAAGCTCACTCTGGTTCTTTCTGTCTTTGCTGCAATGCCCTTTATTCTTTATCAGACCTGGGCGTTCCTCGCACCTGGCCTATACAAGCGTGAAAAAAAAATTGTCTTGCCATTATTTTTCTCTAGCGTATTTTTGTTTTATGCCGGAATGGCCTTTGCCTATTACGTAGTTTTCCCTCTAGTATTTATGTTTTTTACCAGTATCGCACCTGATGGCATCAGCGTAATGCCAGATATTCGCAGCTATCTTGACTTCGTACTAAAGCTATTTTTTGCCTTTGGTTTGAGCTTCGAAATCCCCATAGCTGTAGTGATTCTCTCATGGATGGGTGCCGTTGAACCTAATAATCTAGCCAAAAAGAGACCTTATGTGTTCGTGCTATGTTTTATCCTTGGAATGCTATTAACACCTCCTGACATTATTTCGCAAACGCTTCTAGCAGTTCCGATGTGGCTTCTCTTTGAAGTAGGGATCCTTTTTGGGCGTATCGTTGCTCCCAAGCAAAATGATTAAACTATCAGGGAGCTCCATTAATTAAAGAGATGGTCTGCTTTTCCAAAAATATTCACTAACCTACATATAACCAGCTAAGATAGTGGATTACGACATCTTGAGAGAGGATTCTTATGCCCAGTCTAGACATTGTTTCAGAAGTTGAAAGCGCTGAAATTCTTAATGCGACCAATAACGCTGCACGCGAGTTAACAACGCGGTTTGATTTTCGGGGCGTTGATGCCAGCATTACCTTAGCCAACGACGTCGTTACGATAAAGGCAGAGGCAGATTTTCAGTGTCAGCAACTACTGGATATATTTTCCACCCAGTTGGTCAAACGGAAAATTGATCCTATGGTTATGGAGTATGATAGCAAGGCAATGCACAGTGGAAAGGCATTCTCGTTGAATGTGTCATTCAAACAGGGGATTGCCGCTGATATATCGAAAAAGCTGGTTAAACTAATTAAGGACAAAAAACTCAAGGTTCAAGCACAAATTCAGGGCGATGAGGTAAGAGTATCTGGTAAAAAACGTGATGATCTGCAAGCTGTGATGGCCACGGTTCGCGAATCAAAACTAGGTCAACCTTTTCAGTTTAAAAACTTTCGAGATTGATCGTTTACTCAGAGGCCAAAAATTTCATAGAAACACTATTTACACAATGGCGGATATTTTTATCTGTATAGCCTTCGTCACTGAACACGTGTCCAAGATGACCTCCACAGTTTGCACAAACTATCTCGGTTCTGCGGCCATCAGGGTCAGGTACTCTTGTCACTGCACCTTCGATCTCATCATCAAAACTGGGCCATCCACAATGCGATTGGAATTTATGCTCTGAGCGATAGAGAGGAGCATCACACTGCTTACACACATATAAGCCTGCAGATGAATGATCATTGTATATCCCAGTGAACGGGCGCTCTGTCCCCTTCTCTTGGATAATATACTTTTCTTCCAACGTTAACTCATTAAGCTTGCTCATTTTCCAACCCTACATGACTTGATCTGTGTTTTGAAGTATCTCTTGCAATGCATACCATAGCTTTGTGATTCCACTTTGCAATGTATCTAAGGCGTCAATGGTTTGAATATCCGATTTATTATCACAATCACTACGGCCAAAAAGCTTTACGTGATCTATTAATGGATGACCCAAATGGGCATATTCCCAATCAATAAAAAACATGCCTTTATTACTCCAAATAATATTTTCTAAAATTAAATCATGATGACCAATAACCGGTTCCCACTCACCCATATCAATCAATGATGCTGCGGACTCAATCTCTGACAAACCATCAAAATTAGGGACTTGATCACTGTAAAGATTAATGTAGCTCTTATAATTTCGCTTGGTCATGCAATCAACAGAATATGATTGGATACGTTCGATACAATTTTCGAGGTGATCTAGGATGACTCTATCCTTTAAATCATCTCTGGTTAAATGACGACCCTCTATTAACTGAGTTACCTGAACTTCAGAATCACTAAAAAGCAGCCTGGGAACACAACCAGATGGCTGCAAAACTGTTAACAAGCGATGCTCTCTCTCTCGACTAATACCTAGTGCATCAGTATTCGCTGAATTCACCCGAACAACAGCTCTAAGATCACCACTGGCAACTAGGAAGGCCTCGTTAGTCAAGCCTCCGACTAGTTGCTTATCCACCTTAGGAGGGCCTGATATCCTACTATCTTTTCCCGTATCCCAATGCCGCCAATTATCGATAGCTGCTTCAAGAATGTTAGCCGTTCTGGGTGTCATACGCTTTCTTCCACATTAAGAACCCTACTGTAGCCAAACCCAAATAAAGGAAAAACATTGCTGCCGTTTGATCTAAACCTCTATCAATATAAAGATATATAGATACGGAGTTAATCACTATCCAATAGAGCCAGTTTTCCAACACCTTCTGAGCTACCATTATTGTAGTAAATATACTGCCCCAGGTAGTAAACGAATCAAGGTATGGCAATTTGGCGGCTGTATTAGAGGACAACAAATATCCGGAAGTAACGGAAGCCGCTAAAATTATGGCTACTCCTAATATATGCTGCCTCGCAGTCCAGCGAATAATCTTCACGCCACTTTTATCAGCGCCACCCCTCTGCCACTGCAGCCAGCCATAGATGGCCATTGCCATGTAGTAGACGTTCAGCGCTGACTCCATATATAAACTAACATCGCCAAAAATCCAAACATAAAGTGCTGTGCTTAAAAATGCAAAGTACCAGCAGAGACTACTTTCAAGCATGGCTAGTAACAAATAGCCTATTCCTAAAACAACAGCCAATGTTTCAAGATTAACCCACTCAAAACTCACCTATAGTGCCTCGTAGCCGGGAATAATCTTGACCACATAGACTGCCATATCAAATTCGTTATAACACGCGGAGATAGTGTCCTGAACAGCGCCCATGGCGTGTTGATATTCCCCTTGGACAACCGTACTAGTCGGGAAGGTCTTAACCTTTAGGTGGTCAAATGTATTTATTTTCTTAATGAATCCATCGATCGGAGGAATAAATTCCTCTCGATTTGGATACATACTAATATCAATTGTTACCTGCATTCGTATCCCCCCCCTTTTGTTAGAGCTATAGGACTTACTAACTTGCGAATTTTTAGAAACGATAGTCACTGCTTATACCAAATGCTCTTGGCTCACCGTACTGATAGTAGGGCTCAGGCGCATAATATTTTCGGGGATCATTACCAAATCCACCAAATCCTCTTACAATGACATCTTGATCAGTCAAATTACGACCCCAAAGTGAGAACGTCCAGTCTTTTGTTGTATATATGAGGCTAGTATTAGCGAGGCGGTACGATTGAGATCGCTCGTTATGACTAGAAGAAAGATAAAATTTATCCTTACCTTCAGCCTCTGCTATCCAAAGTAACTTAGGAGATAATTGTAGGCGACTTCCAATCACATATTGATAGCTTGGCGCATGAGCCTGCTCTCGACTATCGAGCGCTAAAGATAGTGGCGTGTCATATTCAGTTAGTAATCGTCCTACAGAGGTATATACTGACAGACGGTCAGTTGGCATCCAATTTAACTCTATCTCTAGTCCATAGTTACTTCCCTTCGCTGAATTACCAAAATAGTCAATGAAATCACTCGCATTGCTATCATCTCTAGACTGGACTAAGGATTGCTTAATCTGTATGTCTTTTCTCTTCTGATAAAACACTGATATTTGTGCACTGAGGGCCTCCCGCATCCAACTTCCTTTCAAGCCAGATTCAATATTCCACATGAACTCAGTATCAAATTCACGGTCAGATGGATGTAAAGAGGGATCGCTATTAACACCACCAGCTTTGTACCCTCTAGATACTAGGCCATAAACCATACTTGTAGGACTTACCATGTACTGAATCGCAACACGACCGCCCCAGAGTCCCTCATCGGTGTTGTGATTCACATCTTGATTATCAGTATATCGCGCTCTACGATTCTCAAATCTCAACCCTGTAATAACGCTTAAATTGTTGGATGCGGCTATATTTAGTTCGGTATACACCGCTTGATTATGGGTATCAAAGTCACTAGAAAAATCACCCACATTGTAGGTATATTCACGCAACAGTTTCTCGTCTTGCTCGCGAGCATAAATACCAACTACCCAATCAGTAAACTTGCCAAGGAATACTGCTGGTTCTTTTGATACTAGCCTTAAGTCAACTGTGCTGTTCTGCCTATCTCTTAGGTAGTTATCCTCTGAATTATATTCCCAACCATCACAATCTTGACCAACACAAATCGCTGGAAATGCCCAATCTTCGTCATATCCATATTCAAGATCACTATCGACAAAACTCAAACGACTCACTACGTCGAACTGATCATTCTTTTGCCAAGTAGTTTCTAATGCAAATGCAGATGATTTTTGCCTGTCATGACCTGGAGTATCCGAAAGAGTGGTGCGGGTGTTATCTAATGAAAAAGCATCGTATCCATTATCGATATCAACATGAAATAGCGTCAATTTTGCTTTTACATTATCCTTAATTTGCCAGTCAATGACCGAACGCATGGAAATCTCATCGATATTATCAGTATCATCTCTGCTCAAAAATTCATTGGAGATATAGCCATCACTCGTATGATTTTGTATCGCAACTCGGTAATTTGCGGCACTACTAAGGGAGCCACCCAATGCTCCTGACAAAGTATGGGAGTTAAAATTCCCCAGAGTAACTGACACATTCCCCTCGGTAGTCTCAGTTGGATTTTTAGATTTCAGATTGATCAAGCCTGCCAAAGCGTTAGCTCCAAATAATGTACCTTGAGGGCCTCGGAGTATCTCCACTTGATCGATATCCATAGTCGTTGCTGCGCCAGCTATGCCAGTAAAATCTATACCGTCGATAATCACGCCTACAGATGGATTTAATGGTTCTATGAATTGACTCCGCTCTCCAATCCCACGGATCTGTATAAAACGCCCCCGGGAAGCACCGCTAGAAAAATTAATGTTAGGCGCGAGGTTTAATAATTGTTCAAGGTGTTTTGCTTGCCTTTGATCAATGCTGTCTGCCGTGATGACCGTTACACTGCTTGCTGTATCCAGCAAGTTTATATCTCGGAAATTAGCTGTAACGATTATCTCTTCTATTTCTTTGGCCGAAATCATTGCAGGTAATAACGAAATAATAAGAATTAATAGTGATCTTAAATGTAGGAGGGTCTTGGTTAAACGCAAAACATTTTTCACAAAGTAAATTGACATACTGGCCTCATAAAAATTTCAGGAGATCCAGAGTTACAGGAGGCAGTATAGGGGACGGTATCCTATTCCTACGCCGGCATAACCCGGATCAGGTTCAAAGGGTGCTTCTCAGGTCAAAGCTTATTTGACCGCCCCTTAGGAAGCCGTATGATAACATTCCTGAATTGAAAGTAATCAACAATGTCAGAAAAATAAGTTGTAAGGACTAATTGATCATGAAATATCTGTTGTCACGACTAATATTAGTACTAATGATGTCTGTATCTTGGGGATGTCACCTCGAAGACAAGGGTTTTGATCAAGGTGAAACCACTAAAATGACATCAGATCAAGTTATCCAATTGTTAGATGACCTATTTATGGAGAGAGTAAAAGAAAGTCCTCAATATATGACCTATTTGGGGATGCGCGAGCGATATGACCAGTGGGATGATAATTCTGATAGAGCTGCAGATAAGAGGCTTCAGATGACTCGTGATCACCTAGCGAGAGTCAAGGCTATCGATCTAACCAATGCCAACGATGCAGTAAAGCTTAGTGTAAAAATGTTTATCGAGCAGGCAAATATGTCGATAGAAGCCGATCGATGGCGCTACCATAATTACCCGGTCAGCCAGATGCGTGGAGTACACGGGAGGATACCCTCTTTCCTTATTAATCAGCACTTAATTGCCAATGAGTTGGAAGCCAAAGCCTACATCACAAGACTGGCAGGCGTGCCTAAAGTACTAGATCAGCTTAAAGTCAATCTGGAAATTCGGGAAAATAAAAATATTATTGCTCCTAAATTCGTATTCCCTCTCGTTATTGATTCTATAGATAAAATGCTTGCCGGAGCTCCTTTCGAGCAAGGACCAGATAGTACCCTGCTTGCTGATTTCAAGAGAAAAATTGATGCTCTGGACATTACAGATGATACAAAATCAAAGCTAATAATAAACGCCTCAGATACCCTCAAAAGTCGTTTTTATCCAGCCTATCGAAGTCTTCAGATAAAACTTCGAGAGTTGGAGTCTATAGCTAATGATGATCATGGGGTATGGAAATTCCCTGATGGCGACAAATTCTATGAATTCGCTCTGCGAAGAACAACTACAACTGGCCTTAGTCCTGATGAGATTCATGAGTTAGGTCTTACAGAAGTTGCAAGGATACAAACTGAAATGCGGGGAATTATGCAAGCTGTTGGTTTTGATAGTGATCTGCAAGCGTTTTTTGCATTTATGCGTGATGACCCTCAGTTTTATTATTCTGATTCGGAAAATGGCAAGCAAGCCTACTTAGATGATGCAACAGCAATAATCGACAATATGAAGTCTCTTTTGGATGGCCTATTCATAACTAAGCCTAAGGCTGATTTGATTGTGAAGGCAGTAGAGCCATTTCGGGAGGCATCAGCGGGACAGGCGTTCTACCAAAGACCAGCACCAGACGGAAGCCGCCCTGGTACTTACTTTGCTAATCTCTACAAAATGAAGGATATGTCTAAATATAATATGGAGGCGCTTGCCTATCATGAGGGCATACCTGGCCACCATATGCAAATCTCAATCGCTCAGGAACTTGAAGATATTCCAAAGTTTCGCTTATTCGGTGGCTATACCGTTTTTAGCGAAGGATGGGCGCTTTATTCGGAAACACTGCCCAAAGAGATTGGCTTATATTCAGATCCCTACTCTGATTTTGGACGGCTGTCCGAAGAACTGAAGCGGGCTTGCCGTCTGGTTGTAGATACGGGCATCCACTCAAAAAAATGGACCCGTGAAAAGGCTATTGCCTATATGAATAGCAATCTTGCTTATTCTGAAAGTTATAATATTCGACAAATAGAGCGTTACATTGTGATGCCATCCCAAGCGACTGCCTATAAGATTGGTATGCTAAAAATTCAACAACTACGCGCCAGGGCTCAAAATATTTTGGGGGAAAAATTCGATATTCGAGAATTTCATGATGTTGTCCTCAAGGATGGGGCTGTCTCAATGCCAATTCTTGAGAACAACATCAATGCTTGGGTAAAGAGTTTAGATTAATAGAGGGAGATTAGATGTCCAAATTACTCGTCATGTTAGTCACCGCTTTTTGCGCTCAAGGTATCCAGGGCTCTGAAAGATTAGTTCATGAAGAGGACAAACTCACCATTCTGTATGATGATATATGGCATCACCAAATGATAACCTGGCCTACGTATGCAACTCATGTAGGATATCCCGGACAGAACGGGTTCTGGCCTGATCCATCTTTGGAAGCAAATTTAAAATATTCAAAAAAGCGAAAAGAGTTTTTAAAGAAATTAAATACCATCGATACGAAAAGACTTAATGAGGATTCTCGTTTAGGTTGGCGGCTAGTGAAGAAGAGTTTGCAAACAGAGGTTGATGGCTACTCTTTTCCTGAAGAATTTATCCTAATTCACCAGCGCTCAGGCGTGCAGCAGGATATCGCAGGAACTTTATCGATTATGCCCAAGGCAAATCGAAAAGATTTTGAAGATCGTTTATCAAGATTACGTAATGCTGCCACTTATATCGATAAAACGATCGAGGTGCTGCGCGTTGGGGTGGAGATGAAGATAACTCCTCCACAAATAACACTTCGTAATGTTCCGAATCAGATCCGAAATATGATGCCAACGGAAATAACAGATAGTCCTCTCCTTAGTAGCTTCAACCAGTTCCCCAGCACAGTTTCTGTCAGTGAGCAGGCTCGAATAATCGACGAGGCAGCCACTGTCATAGAAGAAGATATTTACCCAGCTTTTGCTAGGCTGCTGAAATTTATCGAATCCGAATATATTCCTTATGCCAATCGGTCTATCGCTTTATCCAACAAGCCCAATGGAAAACGTTGGTATGAGCATCGAGTCAAGATGTTTACCACCTCGAACCTTACCGCCAAGGAAATTCATAAGCTTGGCCTAAGTGAGGTGGAACGTATTCGTGCAGAGATGGAGGAGGTAATTAAACAATCCGGATTTGAAGGAAATTTCACTGAGTTTACCCATTTTCTTAGAACAGACCCCAAGTTCTACATGAAGTCTGCAGATGACCTCCTCGCTGCCTATAGAGATATTTCTAAACGAGCGGATCCAGAACTACCAAAGTTATTTGGTAAGCTTCCGCGCATGCCATATGGTGTTATCCCAATTCCAGACTACGCAGCAAAGTCACAAACGACCGCTTATTATAGGGGCGGCTCTCAAGAGATCGGTCGCGCCGGTTACTTCTACGCCAACACGTACGCCTTAGACACCAGACCAACTTGGGAAATGGAAGCACTGACTCTTCATGAAGCTATGCCAGGGCACCATCTACAAATCTCGCTGTCTCAAGAACTACCGGAAACCCATCCTCTTCTACAGAATTTAAGCTATACAGGTTTTGTTGAGGGCTGGGGACTCTATGCAGAGAGTCTTGGAGATGAGATGGGTTTTTATCAGGATCCATATAATAAATTTGGTCAACTCAGCTATGAAATGTGGCGTGCAGTAAGGCTTGTAGTAGATACTGGAATGCACTTATATGATTGGGAGCGCCAAGAGGCTATTGATTATTTTGCAGGTAATACGGCGAAAAGCATGCATGATATAGAGGTCGAGATTGACCGTTATATCTCGTGGCCAGGACAGGCACTGGCATACAAAATCGGTGAACTAAAGTTTAAGCAACTAAGAGCTGAAGCTGAAGGACTGCTGGGCGATAATTTTAATATCCGTGAATTTCATGATGAATTATTATCTAAAGGCGCTTTGCCTTTAGATGTATTAGAACAACGCATACGCGAATGGATGGCTGTTCAAATCAGTAATCTTTGAAAACATTAGACAGTCCAGGCAAGAATCCTGCTAATCTGACTTAATGGTCGATTTGACTCTTCTTGTAAATTATTAAAAATTACTTGGACGTTTTTTAAATCTCGCTGAGAGTGCGGACTAAATTTATCGATAAATCCGTGGTTGATTAGGGCGTCACATACATCTTTAGTCATAAGAAAAGTGTCCTTCCCCATCCCGCGCAGCATCATGGGACCAGTGTTCCCACCCAGTCTTGACCCTTGCTTTTTTAGCTCAAGCCACAGTCCTGAGATGTCGTTACTTGGCCACTGAGCAATAAATTTTGCAAAACTTCCATAGTGTCTTTGTTGATCTAAAACAAAACCTGCATTATTACGAGTCGCAACGATTTTTGTAAAGTTACGCACGATATTAGTATCTTGAGCTAGCTCCTCTAATCGCTCATCACTGAAGTGGGCTATTGCAAGAGGGTTAAAGTTTACAAATGAGCTCTCAAACCCACTCCACTTGTGATCTATGACACGCCAAACAAATCCCGCACGAAAAACGCACCGAGTCATCATAGAAAGATACCGATCATCAGGTATATCCTCCAACTCCTCCTCCGTCTTTGGTACCGGTAACGCTGCCTCAAGGTCAAGCATTGATCCATAATTACTCACTGCAATCTGATAGAGTTTTTCAAATGAGGTCATGGCATTTATCTACTTCTTTAAGATTAGAGATCAATGTAAAAGTAATTCAACAAAAAATAGCAACGCTATTGAGACAAAGAATAAGCCAAATATCTTATCCAGCCAAATACTTAAATTTTTTAATCTTAGAGAGGGCGTCACACTTGAAATTACGATAGCCACTAAAATATACCAAATAGCATCAATGCCTCCAGCGATTGCAGCGAGATATAATTTTTCAAAATAGCTACTTTCAGTCCCAACAAATTGACTAAAGAGAGCGGTAAAAAAGATTAAAATTTTAGGATTCAGAACTGCTATCAAAAAGCCATCTCTCGCGGCCATGACTTTAGAAGACGAAGCAAGAGCTGACTCATGAGGATTTATAGTCTTTTCTTTGAAAATTAATTTAATCCCCATGTAGCCTAAAAAAAGGCAGCCGGCTAGTTGTATGGAGTAGAAGAGTTGCAAGTTTCGCTGAATAATTTCGGAGAGTCCAAAAGCAGTTACAAGAGCATAAATTCCTATACCCAAACCGTGGCTTAACGCAACGCACACCCCGACAATTCGACCTCCCAAGCGACTATGGTTCACCACAATCGCAAGACTAGGACCAGGTGACATAGCACCCAATAGACAAGTAATAGCTACAGCTATCCAAGAACCAGTTCCTAGAACTGTGGGGCCGACTATATCCATAGTATCTAAAGTCTCTTAACTCATTTCTTAAGATTCGGGATTATTGCATTAAAGGAAACTGATGGACACACTAATACAATGAATATAAAAAGACCACGCAAGCCTATATTTAGACTTGGTTTTCATGACAGACATCTCAAAATAAATTACAAAGGAGTGTAATTACTTGAGATTAACGGAAACCCTCTCAAAAAGATCAGCTCTTTCATTCACACTAAGCATAGCGATCCTTTTATATATTTCCTCAACTGACTCCAAGGCTGGCGTCCTGACAGTCTTGTTACCACCAGACTCGTAAAGAGATTCGGGAGTGATACCAAAAAAGTTAGCAATTCTAACGACTGAATCTCGCCTCGGTTCTCTGGTCACTTCGCTTAAGATGCGGTTAATAGTTGGCTGAGGAACTCCAGTTGCTCTGGAGAGAGCACTCTGAGACAGGTTGTTGTCTCTCATCAATTTTGAAAGTTGTTTACTTATGTCTAATTTCATAATTTTTCACGCCTACTCTTTTAAGAAGAGTTTATTTTTATCGTTATAGGCCCGCTTAATTCTAAAAATAAAGCCTGTTTTAGCGCAATCCCTTACAAAGTTGTTTCCTTTGCTTCGAAGTTAATAGTCATATTAACTAAAACTATTATACACATAGTCTTTCCTTAATGAATAGATATTCATATTAATGAATATAATCAACCTAAAACAAATTAATTTCTCTACCTCTAGGTCGCATAATCTGTGATACACATTAACAAATAATAAATCGTAGATTATTCCCAGGATTGACCTATAAATTATGAATTAAGTGATATTGGCTATAAGGGTGTCAGTGGTTGAGAATTGAAATTAGCCTATCAGGATAATCAGTTATTACTCCATCAACTCCCATATTGATAACTTCTCTCATAACTTCAGGGCTATTAACTGTCCAAACATCGACTCTCATATTTAAACGATGGGCTAAATCAATTAGGCTTGGAGAAAGAATTCTATAGCCACCATAAGATACCGGTACCTGAATGGAATACGATTCAGTTTTAAATAGATGTCCCAATTTTAATCTTTCTAATAGCACTAACCATACCATTTCTGATTGACCTATTGACGTTGGTACAATTGGGCATTTCTCACGGAAATATTTGAGAGTTGCAGAGTGAAATGAACCTACTATTACCTGTTCTTCAAGCTGACTTTTTATAACTAACGTACAAAGAGCATCGGCTGTCAGTTCATCTTTAGGCTTTAATTCAATGAGATACCTTTTATTTGGTAATTTCTCAAACATAGACTCTAGAGTTGGCACTTTAATGTCTTCTCTAAATTCCTTATTCGGAAAATCAACCGAATGAAAATTTGCCGAGTATTGTCCAATATCCTCAGCTGACATAGAGCTGATTAACCCAGTTCCATTCGTAGTGGTGTTGATATTATCATCATGCCTCACCACTAAAATCTGATCAGCAGTCAGGTGAACATCGAGTTCAATTACATCAGAGCCAAGATTTACCGCATTAACTGCGGCCTCAATAGTATTTCCCGGCCGCAGGCCTCTCCCTCCTCGATGAGCAATCACTGACACATCAGAACTGGTAAAATAGGGAATATCAGACACAGGTGTATGTCCCGGCATTAAATGCAGCAATAAATAACATATCACTAGAGCGATGAGTGTAAGAAAACTCCCTTTCATTAATGGCTCTCTAAGATAATTATTTGTTGTACCTATTAATTATCAATTGATCAACTACTGATGGATCTGCCAGAGTCGACGTATCTCCTAAATTATCTAATTCGTTAGCGGCAACTTTACGTAAGATTCGTCGCATTATTTTTCCTGACCTGGTCTTAGGTAATCCTGGAGCCCACTGGATGAAGTCGGGTTTAGCAATAGGGCCAATTTCCTGAACACACAGAGCTATTAACTCCAATCTTAACTGCTCATCAGGATCAATACCCGCCATTGGAGTGACAAAACAATAAATGCCCTGCCCCTTTATCTCATGCGGACAGCCTACCACCGCGGCCTCGGAGATCTTTTTATGAAGTACAAGGGCACTTTCTACCTCCGCTGTACCCATTCTATGTCCAGACACATTAAGCACATCGTCTACTCGTCCTGTAATCCAGTAATAGCCATCAGCATCTCGCTTAGCGCCGTCACCAGTAAAATAATATCCTGGATAGGGGCTGAAATACGTATCAACACAACGCTGATGATCACCATAGACAGAACGAATCTGACTAGGCCAAGAAGCCTTTATCATAAGCAGCCCCTCTCCCTCCCCCTTAATTTCTGATCCCTCACTGTCTAAGAGAATCGGTTGTACTCCAAAAAAAGGTTGTGTTGCTGATCCTGGCTTTAATTCGGTGACACCTGGCAGGGGTGTAAGCATATGAGCTCCAGTTTCTGTCTGCCACCAGGTATCAACAATTGGGCAACGAGAGTCTCCCACAACTCTGTGGTACCACTCCCATGCCTCTGGATTAATAGGTTCTCCTACAGTTCCCAACAACTTTAAAGACTCACGCGATGTTTTTTCAACGTAACTATCTCCAGCTCCCATCAAAGCTCTGATCGCCGTTGGAGCCGTGTAGAATTGATTAACTTGGTGTTTATCAATCACCTGCCAGAATCGAGAGGCATCTGGATAGGTTGGTACTCCCTCAAACATAAGAGTGGTTCCGCCGTTACAAAGTGGTCCATAAACTATATAGCTATGACCTGTTATCCAACCAACATCTGCAGTACACCAATAGATATCACCTTCTTTGTAGTCAAAAGTATATTTGTGCGACATGGCTGACATTAAAAGATAGCCTGCCGTTGTATGCATTACGCCTTTAGGCTTTCCAGTTGATCCAGATGTGTACAAAATAAAAAGTGGATCTTCAGAATCCATGATCTCTGGATGACACTCCGAAGAGACATTATTAGACGCATCGTGATACCAAACATCCCTGCCTTCTAACCAATCGATGTCTCCGCTTGTACGTTGAATAACCAGACATGTATGAACCCTCGGACAGGACTCAAGGGCCTTATCGGTATTCTCTTTCAGAGGAACAGTCTTACCGCCGCGGTAACCCTCATCAGCAGTAATAATGACTTGGCAATCAGAGTCTAAAATTCTATCTTTTAGTGCCTCAGGAGAAAAACCACCAAAGACAACGGAATGAACTGCTCCGATTCTTGCGCAGGCTAACATAGCGTAAGCGGCCTCGGGAATCATCGGCATATATATGCAGACCCTATCGCCCTTCTTTACATTTCTTTGCCTCAGTACATTTCCCATCTTGGAGACATGTTCGTGTAATTCTTTATAGCTTATTTTTTTATGTTCAGAAGGATCATCACCTTCCCAAATAATCGCCGTTTGATCTCCTCTATTATCAAGGTGTCGATCAATACAATTGGCTGTTACATTGAGCTTCCCACCTAAAAACCAAGTTGAGTGACCCTTTGAAAAATCAGCGCTATACACCTGCTCCCATTTCACGCTCCAATCCAAAAATTCTGCGGCTTGCTTTTCCCAAAACGAGTCTGGGGATTCCACAGACTCTTGGTACATGTCCTCATACTTTTCTTTATTGATCCATGCGTTTTCAGACCAATGATCAGATACTGGATACAGTTGCGGCTCAGACATTAAAAATCTCCAAATTATGTAAACTAAAATAGAACGATATTTATAACGGCATTTGAAACACCATAAGTAATTTTGTAAAACCTGATTTATTTATCTTTGCTTAACCGAGTCGGCTTTAGACTACTTTTAATTTTCTCCAAATGAGACAGGAAATCAGGCCCCTGACGCAAGGTAAATCCTGTGGCCAAAACATCTAAGATCACAAGATGCGCTATCCTTGATGTCATAGCCATATACTCGTCAGTATTCTCTGGGACATTCACCTCCAAAGAAATACTGCAGATCGATGACAACGGCGATCCCGGTGACGTTAAAGCAATAACAGTAGACCCTTTGTCAACTGCTATTTCTGATATCTCTATTACCTCTTTGGTTCGTCCAGTATGAGAAATCACAAAAAATACATCGCTTGATCTGCCAGTGGAGGCGAGCATTCTCATCATTAGAACATCATCATGAAAGGAAACCGGAAGATTAAATCGAAAGAACTTATTCTCAGCGTCTCTTGCCACAGCACCAGAAGTTCCTAATCCAAAAAAATAAATGCGTTCCGCATCAATTAATCTATTAACAACCTCGTTCACGACCCCATGATCAATGGTATCTCTTACTAAAGACAGATCATTAATCGTGCTGTCAAAAATCTTAGGGGTAAAATGCTCGACGGTATCATCCGAATCAACATTTTGATTAACAAATCTGACTCCGCTTACTAGAGACTTTGCTAGTTTTATCTTAAAATCAGGGAAGCCCGCAGTGTTAAACCGCTTACAAAACCTATTTACGCTTGGTTCACTTACAGACGCTTTGATCGCCAAGCTTGCGATACTAGAATGTGTAGCGGCTTCTGGATCAAGCATTATCGCATCTGCAACTTTTCTCTCGGACTTGTTCAAGCTATCAAGCTCATTACTAATAATCATGAGTAAATTTTGATGCTGCATCTTTAGACCATTTTGAATATTTTCCTCGAGGTAAGTTTACCGCATTTGCTAACTTTAAGGCCAAATTTTGTATTTTCAAGAATCTGAGCGCAGTCAAAACCACTTTTTTTATTTGTAATAAAATAACGTAATATTTGAAAAATATGACTAAAATGTTATACTTTTTGTAATAAAACTACATTATCAGGTCAACAAATGTTTAGGATAGCAATTAATGGTTTTGGCCGAATTGGGCGGAACGTAGTTAGAGCAATTCACGAGAGGCCGGAACTGCTAGAATCAATTCAAATAGTCGCCATAAATGATTTGGGCGATTCACGAGTCAATGGTCATCTCCTCAGTTTCGACACAGTGCATGGGCGCTTTAATCAAGAAGTTGAAGCTAGTGATGATGCTATTTTTATTAATGGTGAAAAAATTAAGTGGTTCAGTGAGAGAAATCCCGCAGATCTGCCTTGGGGGAAGCTTGACGTTGATCTTGTTTGCGAATGTACTGGTTTTTTCACCGATCGTGATAAAGCAGATCTACACATTCAGGCGGGAGCAAAAAAGGTGTTAGTCTCTGCTCCCGGCAAAGGTCTTGATGCGACCATCGTTTTTGGTATTAACGATGATGTCTTATCATCTAAACATCAGATTATATCTAATGCCTCTTGCACTACTAACTGTCTAGCGCCAATCGTGAAACCTTTACATGAGCAACTGGGCCTCGAATCAGGCTACATGACAACAATTCATGCCTACACCAATGATCAACAGTTAACAGATGCTTATCATCCCGATATTTATCGCGCTAGGTCTGCCACCCACTCTATGATTCCAACTAAAACTGGTGCAGCGGCGGCTATTAGCGAGGTCATTCCAGAGCTCAAGGGTAAACTTGATGGTATGGCAGTTAGAATTCCTACGATCAATGTATCTTTGGTCGATTTAACATTTAATGCTGGACGCGTGACTTCAGAAGAGGAAGTCAATCAAATTATCAAAAATGCATCTGAAAATGATTTGCAAGGTGTGCTAAGTTATTGCGACAAGGCACTAGTCTCAGTGGACTTTAATCATATCCCGTACTCCAGTAATTTTGATGCTTTGCAAACCAAGGTCAACGGCTCTTTAGTCAAAGTTATGGCTTGGTATGACAATGAGTGGGGTTTTTGTAACAGAATGTTAGATAACACACTGGCATTGCTAAGAGCTGAATAACCTACATCAAAACTTAATTAAATATATTTCAATCAGCTACTTTCGAAGACTTAATACTCGCGGGAACTACTTGGACCAATATACAGAAACAGGAGCATTGTGTTGCTGCAACACCGCACGTACTGGGAGTTCGAACACGTCATCTCCTGCACAAACTTGATCTAACACCCTTTTTTTACTTTCGCCGCATAAGTGAATAATAATTTGTTTGGCACTAAGCAATCTGGGTAAAGTCATACTCATTCGCTCATGCGCAGCATCTAGAGGCGTAACTGCAACGCAGTGCCTGCCAGAGGACAAGTCTAGCCCAAGACTAAGGGCCTCTGATCCTGGGAACAGCGAGGCGGTATGACCGTCATCACCCATACCTAAAATAACAACCGTAAAATCTTCAACAGCAGCCAGATGCGACTCTAGT
>ERZ802824.469-NODE-469-length-22452-cov-57.8338_pt1 | contig 22452 bp, 29 predicted proteins | sample MGYA00345650_ERZ802824 | MGnify/ENA primary metagenome ERZ802824 (study PRJEB30503, sample SAMEA104212361) | marine metagenome | biome: Westerlies Biome; feature: [SRF] surface water layer (ENVO:00010504) within the epipelagic zone...; material: water... | reverse complement strand
TTCCTCCCAGGCACGAACGGGCATCGTTCAGCTGCTGGTGGCGCTGGCCAACCTGTTGCTGACAGCCCAGCTGGTGCTGCGCTGGTGGGAATCCGGTCATTTCCCGATCAGCAACCTCTACGAATCCCTCTGTTTTCTGGCCTGGGCCTGCACCCTCACCCAATTGTTGGTGGAACGCTCTTGGCCTTCTCCGATCGTGGCCGCAGCCGCCACGCCGATGGGGTTGGGCTGCATCGCCTTCGCCAGTTTTGCTTTGCCGGATCAGCTGCAAAGCGCCGCACCCTTGGTGCCAGCCCTTCGCTCCAGCTGGCTTGTGATGCACGTGAGCGTGATCATGGTGAGCTACGCAGCCTTGCTGGTGGGCTCGTTGCTGTCGTTAGCGGTGCTGCTCACCGACAGGGGTGAGGCCCTCGAGCTGCGCAGCAGCTCGATCGGCAGTGGTGGGTTCCGGCAATCGATGCGCGTCGGCAGTGATGGCGTGCTGCAGTTGCAATCGATTCGCCTGAGCACAGGGGAGCAGCTCGACAGCCTCAGCTACCGCACGATCACCGTTGGTTTTCTGATGCTCACCGTTGGCATCGTCAGTGGCGCGGTTTGGGCCAATGAAGCGTGGGGGAGCTACTGGAGCTGGGACCCGAAAGAGACCTGGGCGCTGATCTGCTGGTTGGTCTACGCGGCGTATCTGCACACCCGTCTCAGCCGCGGCTGGCAAGGGCGACGTCCGGCCCTGGTGGCTGTGGTGGGCCTTGTGGTGATCGCGGTTTGCTACATCGGTGTGAACCTTCTGGGCATCGGGTTGCACAGCTACGGCTGGTTTTTAGGCTGACGTCGAATTGCGCCGCAGCGCTGTGGTTTTTGCCAAGCGCCGTGGCTGCCGGAGATGCGGTCCGGCCTATCGCCCGGTGGATGTGCGCCCGTTGGTGACGGCTGTGCTGATCGGCCTGGCGATGGTGATGCTGGTGGCTCTGTTGGCTCTGCTCTGAGGTCTGCATTAAAAAAGCCCCGGCTGAGGCCGGGGCTGCGAGGGCGTCAGGACTGGGTCCGACTCAGACCAGGACAGCTTCCTTGCTGCTGCTGTTGCGAATGCCCTTGATGGCCTCGGCGTAGTCCGGCTGGTTGAACACACCGGAACCGGACACGATGGCGTTGGCGCCGGCTTCGATCACCTTCCAGGCATTGCCGGCTTTGACGCCACCATCCACTTCGATCCAGGGATCCAGGCCCCGCTCGTCGCACATGCGGCGCAGGTCGCGGATCTTCTGAACCTGGTTCTCGATGAAGCTCTGACCACCGAAGCCGGGGTTCACGCTCATGATCAGCACCAGATCACAGAGCTCGAGGCAGTACTCCAGCGTGTCCAGGGGGGTGCTGGGGTTCAGCACAGCACCGGCCATCTTCCCGAGATCTTTGATCTGGGCAAGGTTGCGATGCAGATGAGGGCAAGCTTCCACCTGAACCGAGATGATGTCGGCGCCGGCCTTGGCGAAGTCGGGAACGTATTTTTCCGGCTCAACGATCATCAGGTGAACGTCGAGGGGCTTCTGGGTCACGGGACGCAGGGCTTCAACGATCAGGGGTCCGATCGTGATGTTGGGGACAAAACGTCCATCCATCACGTCCACATGGATCCAGTCCGCGCCGGCTTCATCCACAGCCTTCACTTCATCGCCGAGACGGGAGAAATCAGCCGACAGGATCGACGGAGAGATCACCAGGGGCTTGGTGCTCATGGAGAAGGAGCGCGGAATGCGCGGTGATTTTAGGGACCTCGGCAACCACTGATACAGTTAGCCGCGCTCAGGCGTCGAGATCCATTGCGGCAAGGGCAGATTGCTCACCCTGATGGAGTCGCCAGCCCCTTCACCCCACCATCCGGAGTCCCGTGGACCAGACCCTGATTCAGGAAATTCTCGAGGTCGTTGAGCAAGCCGCCATCGCCTCCGCCAAGCTCTCCGGCAAAGGCCTCAAGAACGAAGCCGACGCCGCTGCTGTGGAAGCCATGCGCAAGCGCATGGGTCAGATCCAGATGCAGGGCCGCATCGTGATCGGTGAAGGCGAGCGTGACGAAGCCCCGATGCTGTACATCGGTGAGGAAGTGGGCAGCGGCACCGGACCGGGCGTTGACTTCGCCGTCGACCCTTGCGAAGGCACCAACCTCTGCGCCTTCAATCAGCGCGGTTCCATGGCTGTTCTGGCCGCATCCGACCGCGGTGGCCTGTTCAACGCCCCCGACTTCTACATGAAGAAGCTGGCCGCACCCCCGGCCGCCAAGGGCAAGGTGGACATCCGCAAGTCCGCCACCGAGAACATCAAGATCCTCAGCGAGTGCCTCGGCCTTGCTGTTGATGAACTGACCATCGTGGTGATGGACCGTGCCCGTCACAAGGATCTGATCGCTGAGATCCGCGCCACCGGCGCCCGCATCCAGCCGATCTCCGACGGTGACGTTCAAGCTGCGATCGCCTGCGGCTTCGCCGGCACCGGCACCCACTGCCTGATGGGCATCGGCGCTGCTCCCGAAGGTGTGATCTCCGCTGCTGCCATGCGCGCTCTCGGCGGCCACTTCCAGGGCCAGCTGGTGTACGACCCTGCGGTGGCACAGACCTCTGAGTGGGCTGACATGACCAAGGAGGGCAACCTGGCTCGCCTGGCAGAAATGGGCATCACCGACCCCGACAAGGTTTATGAGGCCGAGGAGCTGGCCTGTGGTGAGCACGTTTGTTTCGCTGGCAGCGGTATCACCGATGGCCTGCTGTTCCACGGGGTTAAGTTCGAACGCGATTGCACACGAACCAGCAGCCTGGTGATCAGCAACCTGGACAACACCTGCCGCTTCACCAACACCGTGCACATCAAGGACGGCGCCCAGAGCATCGCTCTGAGCTGATCGTCACGTTTCGGTTGAAAGGAGAGTCTCCATGCACATTGCCGTCGTCGGCCTCAGTCATCGCACGGCACCGGTGGAGATCCGGGAACGGCTCAGCATCCCTGAGCAGACCATGGAGACCTCTCTTCAATCGCTTCGCGGTCATGAACAGGTGCTGGAGGCTTCGATCCTCAGCACCTGCAATCGCCTTGAGATCTATACGCTTGTTCGTCATCCCGATCTGGGTGTTTCGGCCGTCAGCGAATTTTTGAGCGGCCATTCCGGGCTTGCCACCGGGGAACTGACTCCGCATCTGTTCAACTATCACCACGAGGACGCGGTCGATCACCTGATGCGGGTGGCCGCTGGTCTCGACAGCCTTGTCCTGGGCGAAGGCCAGATCCTGTCTCAGGTGAAAAAGATGATGCGCCTGGGGCAGGAGCACAAGTCCCTGGGGCCGATCCTCAATCGCCTGCTGACGCAGGCCGTCAGCACCGGTAAAAAGGTTCGTAGCGAAACCAACCTCGGCACCGGTGCGGTTTCAATCAGTTCGGCTGCTGTGGAGTTGGCGCAGCTGAAACTGGGCCAGTCCCGTGGCCTGGATCAGTTGGTCACGCTGGAGAGTGAGCAGATTGCCGTCGTTGGAGCCGGGCGCATGAGTCGCCTGCTGCTGCAGCATCTGCAAGCGAAAGGAGCCTCCGGGGTGGTGTTGCTCAACCGCACGGTGCAACGGGCTGAGCTGCTGGCGGCAGACTTCCCCGACCTACCCGTGCAGTGTCGCCCCCTCACAGACCTCGACCAGTGTCTGAGCACCTGTTCTCTGGTGTTCACCAGCACGGCTGCAGACGATCCGATCATCGATGCAGCGAGGCTTGAACCTCTTAATCGACGCAGCAAACTGCGTCTGATCGACATCGGTGTGCCGCGCAACATTGCTGCCGATGCTGCCGCTGTGGACGGCGTGGAATCCCACGATGTGGATGATCTCCAGGAGGTCGTGGCCCGCAACCAGGAGGCTCGTCAGGCCATGGCCCGCGAAGCTGAGCAGCTCCTGCAACAGGAGGCTCAGCAGTTTCTGGAATGGTGGGACAGCCTCGAAGCCGTTCCCACCATCAACCGCCTGCGCTCGTCGATGGAGACCATCCGCGTTGAGGAACTGCAGAAGGCTCTCAGCAGGATGGGACCGGACTTCTCCGCGCGGGAGCGCAAGGTGGTCGAAGCCCTCAGCAAGGGCATCATCAACAAGATCCTGCATACACCGGTCACCTCGCTGCGTGCACCTCAAGCCAGACAGGAGCGTCAGCAGGCCCTGCGCACGGTTGAGCGCCTGTTTTCACTAGGGGATGACTGAGTTTCAGCCCCCAGTCCCGTCTTGATTCGCACCAATCTCGTCGGATCTGCAGGGGGGGACGTTCGAACCAGGTGAAACTCCGGTAAGTTCTTGCGGCAACGCCGATCTGGGGTTACGGCATGAAGCGGGTTTTGGCCATCATTCTCGGCGGCGGTGCCGGGACTCGTCTCTACCCGCTCACCAAGATGCGCGCCAAGCCGGCCGTCCCCTTGGCCGGTAAGTATCGACTGATTGATATCCCCATCAGCAACTGCATCAACTCGAACATCAACAAGATGTACGTGATGACGCAGTTCAACAGTGCGTCTCTCAATCGTCACCTCAGCCAGACGTTCAACCTGAGCGCATCCTTCGGTCAGGGATTCGTCGAGGTGCTTGCTGCCCAGCAGACGCCTGACAGTCCATCCTGGTTTGAAGGCACTGCCGACGCTGTACGGAAGTACCAGTGGCTGTTCCAGGAATGGGATGTCGATGAATACCTGATCCTGTCCGGTGACCAGCTGTACCGGATGGATTACAGCCTGTTCGTTGAACATCACCGCAGCACTGGTGCTGACCTCACCGTTGCAGCCCTTCCTGTGGACCCGAATCAGGCCGAGGCTTTCGGCTTGATGCGCACGGATGACGACGGAAATATCAAGGAATTCCGCGAAAAGCCCAAGGGTGATTCTCTGCTTGAGATGGCGGTCGACACCAGCCGATTTGGGCTCAGTGCGGATTCGGCCAAGGAGCGTCCCTACCTGGCGTCGATGGGGATTTATGTCTTCAGCAGAGACACCCTGTTTGACCTGCTCGATTCCAATCCTGGTTACAAGGACTTCGGCAAGGAAGTCATTCCTGAGGCCCTCAAGCGTGGTGACAAGCTGAAGAGCTACGTCTTTGATGATTACTGGGAAGATATCGGAACGATTGGTGCGTTCTACGAGGCCAATCTGGCGCTCACCCAGCAACCCACACCCCCCTTCAGTTTCTACGACGAAAAGTTCCCGATCTACACCCGTCCCCGCTATCTACCCCCGAGCAAGCTCGTTGATGCCCAGATCACCAACTCGATCGTTGGTGAAGGATCGATTTTGAAATCATGCAGCATTCATCATTGCGTTCTGGGTGTGCGCAGTCGCATCGAAACCGACGTTGTGCTGCAAGACACGCTGGTGATGGGCGCTGACTTCTTTGAATCCAGTGATGAACGTGCCGTGCTTCGCGAGCGTGGTGGGATTCCGGTCGGGGTGGGTCAAGGCACGACGGTGAAGCGCGCCATCCTCGATAAAAACGCTCGCATCGGATCCAACGTCACCATCGTCAACAAGGATCACGTCGAGGAAGCTGATCGCTCCGATCAGGGTTTCTACATCCGCAACGGCATTGTTGTTGTTGTCAAGAACGCCACCATCCAGGACGGAACTGTGATCTGACGGATTCCGTTTTCTGTCGCCATGGCGACAGCGAACGGATCCATCCCTCATTCCTGACAGAAGCTGTCGGACTTACAGCCAGATCTGGCTTTGGTGCTCACACTGACGGCAGTCGTTAGTGGTCCCCAAGGCCATGTCCCAGTCTCACTTCGGTCTGATCGGTCTCGGCGTGATGGGCGAGAACCTCGTCCTCAATGCCGAGCGCAACGGTTTCTCGAGCGTTGTTTACAACCGCACTTACGCCAAGACGGAAGAGTTCCTCAACGGTCGCGGACAGGGTCGGAATATCCAAGGTGCGACGGATCTTCAGGACTTCGTCGGCAAGCTCGAGCGTCCTCGCCGGATCCTGATGATGGTCAAGGCAGGACCTGCTGTGGATGCTGTTGTTGACCAGATCTCCCCGTACCTCGAGGAAGGTGATCTGCTCATCGATGGTGGCAACTCGGACTACCACGACACCGAGCGCCGTGTGAAGCAGCTCGAGAGCAAGAGCTTCGGCTTCATCGGCATGGGTGTGTCCGGTGGTGCCAAGGGTGCTCTGGAAGGACCGAGCATGATGCCCGGCGGCACGAAGGCGTCCTACGACGCCATCGAGAGCCTGGTGAACAAGATGGCGGCACAGGTGGAAGACGGCCCCTGCGTCACCTACATCGGCCCCGGTGGTTCCGGCCACCTGGTGAAGACCGTTCACAACGGCATCGAGTACGGCATCGAGCAGATCCTTGCTGAGGGTTACGACCTGATGAAGCGGGTCAAGGGCATGAGCGGTGAGCAGATGGCCGATGTTCTCGGTCAGTGGAATGCCACCGAGGAGCTCTCCTCCTACCTCGTCGAGATCACCGAGGTCTGCCTGCGCACCAAGGATCCAGAGGATGGTGCGGATCTGGTGGAGAAGATCATGGACCAGGCCGGCCAGAAAGGAACCGGTCTCTGGACTGTGGTCACAGCACTGCAGATGGGTGCGCCTGTCCCCACCATCTATGCGTCTCTCAACGGTCGCGTGATGAGCTCCCTGAAGCCTCAGCGTGTCGCCGCTGAATCGATCCTCAAGGGCCCCTCCATCAAGGATTTCGATCTCGGGACTCCCGCTGACGCCATGGCTCCGTTGATGGACGCCACGGTTCTCAGCTGCATCGCCAGCTATGCGCAGGGCATGGAGCTGCTGCGCATCGCCTCCCAGGATCTGGATTACAAGCTGCACATGCCGTCCATCGCCCAGATCTGGAAGGGTGGCTGCATCATCCGGGCGCGACTGCTGAAGCGCATTCAGGACGCCTTCAATGCGGATCCCGAGCTGTCCAACCTGATGATCGATCCCTGGTTCGCGGACCAGATCAACCGTCGTCTCCCCGGTCTGGCCAAGGTGGTGGCCGGCGCCGCCGAGTCCGGCATCCCCGTTCCCTGCTTCAGCAGCACCCTCGATTACATCAACAGCTACCGCAGTGGCCGTCTGCCGCAGAACCTGGTGCAGGCCATGCGCGACTGCTTCGGCTCCCACACCTACCAGCGGGTGGACAAGGACGGCAGCTTCCACACCGAATGGCTCAGCTGAGCCGAACGGTGATGACCACTTACCGCATCGAGCGGGCGGGCGATTCCGACTCCCTCGCCCGCCGGGCCTCCGAAACCATCGCGACCCAGATCAGCCAGGTGCTCGATCAGCGGGATCGCTGCAGGATCGCTCTCTCGGGAGGCAGCACGCCGGCCAAGGCGTACGCCCTGCTCGGTCAGGAACATCTCCCCTGGGAGCGGGTTGATGTCGTCCTCGGCGATGAGCGTTGGGTGGCCGCCGACGATGAATCCAGCAATGCCCGCATGCTGAGAAACACCCTGTTCGACGGAGGACCCGGGGCATCGGCCAGTTTCCATGCGGTTCCGACCGTGGAACTTTCCGATGCCGATGCCAGCGCCGCTGCCTTTGCGGACCTGGTCAGCCGCATCTGTCCAGGCGAGCCGCCGATCTTCGATCTGATGCTGCTCGGCCTCGGGGACGACGGTCACACGGCGTCGTTGTTTCCCGGTACCGAAGCGCCGGGTGTCACGGATCGATGGGCCACCGTGGGGCGCGGCAAGGGACTGGACCGGATCACTCTCACGGCTCCGGTGCTCAGCGCCGCTCGCCAGGTGATCTTTCTGGTCGGAGGTTCCGCCAAGCAGGAGGCCCTCCGGCGACTGATGGATCCGCTCGAATCGGCGGAGCGAACCCCCGCCCGCCTGGTTCAGCCTGCTAATGATGTCCTGATCCTCGCTGATCAGGATGCATCCGCCGGCCTCTGAACAGGTTCTTGTCCAGGGAGGCGGTTTCGCCGAATGGGCCAGCCTCAACGACACGATCATGGGGGGGCGCAGCCGGGCGGGCTGTCGCGTCACCCCCGAGGGTCTTCTGCTGGAGGGGGAGCTCGTCGAGGCCGGCGGTGGCTTCGTCAGCTGTCGCTCGCCCCGGCTGCAGCCTCCATTGGATCTCTCAGCCTTCTCGGCTCTGCAGCTGGATGTCGAAGCGGAAGGGCGCACCCTCAAGATCGCTCTCGGCTGCCGAGATGGTGCTCTTGGGCTCACAGAGCTGATTCCCGGTGGTCTGCGCTGGGTGATCGATGTTCCAACCCAGACCGATGGCATCACCCGGTTGACCGTTCCCTTCCGTGATCTGCATCCCACCGTCCGGGCCAAACCAGTGGGCCTGCCGCTGCGATTCGACGCCAGTGGGGTCACACGGATCCAGGTGCTGCATTCGAAGTTCGGGGAATCCGGAGAACTCAACCCAGGATTCCGCTCCGGACCGATCCGCCTGCTGATCCGATCCATCCGGGCCCTGCCCTGAACGGATGGATCTTCTGGTGCTGATCGCCAAGGCTGCGGATGTCTGCCTCAAGCCCTACAGCCATGCCGTGGTGCCCGCCGATCCCTCCGCGCCTGCGGACCTGGAGGACCTGACGGTGCGGATCGAATGCCGTGACGCCGAGGGGGCCCGCCATTCCGATCGCGATCTGGACCTTGAGATCTATCGCAGCGGTGACGAGATCAACCTGATGCTGGCCTGGAGGGATCAGCCGGAACGGCCGATGCTCTGGCAGGGGCGTCATCCGGTTTGGATGAACGGAGACACCGGTGTGCGCTGCCAGGGACCTGAGGATGCGGCTCCGCTCGAGGCCCTTGGCCGGCGACTGCGCTCCCTGCTGCAGCCGGACTGATCAGTCCGGCTGATCGGTGACGGCGCCTTTGCTCGAACTCGACACCAGACGGGCGTATTTGCCGAGGATCCCTGTGCGGTAACGCGGTTCCGGACGGATCCAGGCCGCGCGCCGCCGCTCCAGTTCAGCGTCGTCCACGTTCAGCTGCAGCAGCAGCTGATCGGCATCCACCGTGATGCTGTCGCCCTCCTCAACCAGCCCGATGGTGCCCCCGACGGCAGCTTCCGGAGCCACATGCCCCACCACCAGCCCGTAAGTGCCACCGCTGAAGCGGCCATCGGTGATCAGAGCCACCTTGTCCCCAAGTCCCTGGCCGACGATGGCGGAGGTGGGGGCGAGCATTTCACGCATACCGGGGCCGCCCACCGGGCCTTCGTTGCGCACCACCACCACATCACCGGCCTGGATCTGCTTGTCGAGGATGGCCGCAAGGCAGTCCTCCTCGCTCTCGAACACGCGGGCCGGACCCGTCAGCACCGGAGTTTTCACACCGCTGATCTTGGCCACACTTCCCTCTCGGGCCAGGTTGCCCTTGAGGATCGCCAGGTGCCCCTTGCCATAGAGAGGATTGTTCAGCGGACGGATCACGTCCTGACCGGCAGGAGGTTCCGACGGCACATCGGCCAGCAACTCCCTGAGGCTCTTTCCCTCCACGGTGCGGCAGTCGCCATGAAGCAGGCCGGCATCCAGGAGCAGCTTCATCACCTGAGGGATTCCACCGGCCCTGTGCAGATCCACGGTCACGTAGCGACCGCTGGGTTTGAGGTCGCAGATCACCGGCACCCTCTGACGGATCACTTCGAAGTCATCGATGCCGAGTTGCACGCCCGCGGTGCGGGCGATGGCCAGAAGGTGCAGCACCGCATTGGTGGATCCACCCACGGCCATGATCACGCTGATGGCGTTTTCAAATGCCTCCCGTGTCAGCAGATCCAGCGGCCGGATGTCGGCCTTCACCGCGTTCAGCAGCACCTCGGCGGAACGGGCCGCACTGTCCGCCTTCTCCTCATCCTCCGCCGCCATGGTGGAGCTGTAGGGCAGGCTGAGTCCCATCGTCTCGATGGCTGCGCTCATCGTGTTGGCGGTGAACATGCCGCCACAGCTGCCGGCTCCGGGGCAGGCATTCTTCTCAACCGCCGTGAGCTGCTCCTCGTCGATCCTGCCGCTGGTCAGCTGACCCACCGCTTCGAAGGCACTGACCACCGTCAGATCGCAACCCCCGAGCTTTCCCGGCTTGATCGTGCCGCCGTAGACGAACACCGAGGGGATGTTCATCCGAGCCATCGCCAGCATGGCGCCCGGCATGTTCTTGTCGCAGCCGCCGACAGCAAGCACCCCATCCATGCTCTGGCCGTTGCAAGCGGTTTCGATGGCATCGGCGATCACTTCCCGGCTCACCAGGGAGTACTTCATGCCTTCGGTGCCCATCGAGATGCCGTCGCTGACGGTGATGGTCCCGAACATCTGGGGCATGCCACCGGCCTGCCGGGCCGCTTCCTCAGCACGCCGCGCCAGATCGTTCAGCCCGACGTTGCAGGGAGTGATCGTGCTGTAGCCGTTGGCGATGCCGAGGATCGGCTTGCCGAAATCCTCATCCCCGAATCCGACAGCCCGCAACATGGCGCGGTTGGGGGAGCGCTGGATTCCCTTGGTGACGGCGTCGGATCGAAGCATGGGCCTGAGGGCTGAGCCTGTGGCGATTTGGCCAACCTACCGATCGTTCAGTCGCCGCCCCCCATGCTCTCCAGCTGACGCCGCACATCGGCGATGGCGGCATTCAGTTTCTCCACCCGTTCCTCGAGATGCTGGTTGTGATGGTGTCCATTGCCGCTGGGGTCGAGGACCTCGGATCCGTCCTGCATGCGCGGGGCGTAGAGCATTGCCTTCTGATGGCCGATCCGCCGGCGGCGATCCGCTTCGTTGAGAAGCCACCAGGCCAGGCCTGCGGCTCCGATCACCGCTCCGGTCGCAAGAGTGGCGATGGTTCCTGGAGCGGAGTCGTGCTGCTGCACCATCACGGGTCGTCAGGTGATCACAAACTAGTCACGGCCTGCTGTTCTGAGATTCAGGCGTCGTGAAGGGTCACCGATGCCCGGAACAATCTCTCCTGCGTCGTTCAGATCGGGGTCGATGCAGGCGGTGTGCAGGGTGAGATCCGGAATGGCCTCGCCGATGCGCTTCAGTCCTGGGCTGGCACAGACGGCGGTGACCAGCCGCAGGCGGCGTCCGTCGATGCCGCGGTCGACCAGTTGCTGGAGCAACGCCAGCGTGCTGAAGCCATCGCTGATCGTGTCCTTGAAGACGATCACACCGGCGCGGCTTTCGATCGCTGCGGGAACACCCTCCAGGCAGAGGGCGGCATCGGGCAGAACAGAGCGTGCTCCCTGCCAGAGTTCCAGGCCGGCCGGCAGAACGGGCATGGCCAGCAGCGGCACGTCCCGTTCCACGACGGTTCCCTCGGTTTCGCCCTGATCGGTGAGCACGGCTTCCCTGCGGTGCGGCAACCAATCGCGCAGGGCCTCGTAGCTGAGCCAGCGTCCGAGCTCCTGCAGAGCTGTGGCGTAGAGCGCCGGAGGGGTCTCGCGGAACCGGAGCACCGTCAGCCAGTGGCCGATCAGTGGGTGGGGCGGTACCACCACCCGCAGGGTCATGGCCATGAACGTCGCTTCTCAGGCAGCTGCCATAACGTGAGCAGACAAGCTACCGGCCCTGATGCAAGCCCTCCTTCGCCCGGCTCCCCTGCTGGCGGCGCTGCTGGTCGCGGTCACGTCCCTGCTGTGGTCCGGCAGTGCCGAAGCCATCACCGCTCCGGAGCTGCGCGGGCAGCGTGCCGTGCAGGAGATCACCGCCGACATGCACGGCCTTGATCTCAAGGAGAAGGAGTTCCTGAAGGCGGATCTGCGTGACATCGATCTCAGTGGCACCGATCTTCGCGGTGCCGTGATCAACACCTCTCAGCTGCAGGGAGCGGATCTGCGCAATGCCGACCTGTCCGACCTCGTCGGCTTCGCCAGCCGGTTCGACGGTGCTGATCTGCGGGGCGCGAATTTCACCAACGCCATGCTGATGCAGAGCCGGTTCGCCGATGCCCGCATCGACGGAGCGGATTTCACCAATGCCGTGCTCGATCTTCCCCAGCAGAAATCCCTCTGCTCACGGGCCGACGGCTCCAACCCAGTCACCGGTGTCTCCACCCGTGAGAGCCTCGGGTGTCGTCCCTGAACCGAGCCACCATGCCAACCCGTCTGCCGGTGACCGTCATCACCGGTTTCCTCGGTGCCGGGAAAACCACGCTTCTGCGCCATCTGCTGACCACCAGTGGTCAGAGACTGGCGGTGATGGTGAACGAATTCGGCAGTGTCGGGCTGGATGGTGATCTGATCCGCAGCTGCGGTTTCTGTCCGGAGGATGAGCTCGAGGGGCGTCTTGTGGAGCTCAACAACGGTTGTCTCTGCTGCACGGTTCAGGACGACTTCCTGCCGACGATGGAACGTTTGCTGGAGCGGGCGGATCACCTCGACGGCATCGTCGTGGAGACCAGTGGTCTGGCACTGCCGCGCCCGCTGCTTCAGGCCCTGGAGTGGCCTGCGATCCGCAGTCGCGTCCACGTCAACGGTGTGGTCACCGTGGTGGACGGTGAAGCCATGGTCGGAGGACATCCGGTGGCGGATCGGGAGGCTCTGGAGAACCAGCGGCTGAATGACCCGAGCCTGGATCACATCACCGCCATCGATGAGTTGTTTGCCGATCAACTGGGTGCAGCTGATCTGGTGCTGATCAGCCGGGCGGATCTGGTGACGGACGACAGCATGGAGAGGGTGCGCTCCTCGCTCGCGTCGCAGGTTCGCGACGGCACGCCACTGCTGCCCGTTCGTCAGGGGACGATCGATCCAGCTGTGGTGCTCGGCCTTGTTCATCGCGATGAGCATCAGGCTGACCACGACCACGACCACGACCACGACCACGATCAACACGATCACGATCACCACGATCACAGCCATGTGGAGATCGTTGGTGGTGTGGTGCGCCTTGCCGGTGCCATCGACCGCGCTCAGCTGGAGCGCCTGCTGCCCGACCTGGTGAGAGGTCATGGCGTCGTTCGACTCAAAGGCCGCGTCTGGTTGGCAGGCAAAACCCTCCCGCTTCAGATCCAGATGGTGGGACCGCGTCTCAACAGTTGGTTTGAAGCTGCGCCGGCCACGGCCTGGCATCCGCCCCAATCGGTTGGACTGGATCTGGTGGTGCTCTCCTTCGAGGAGACCGCGGCCGACGCGATCCAGACGGCTCTTCAGAGCGTGGTCACCGCGACTCCGGCAAGGGCAAGCACTGCCGCCAGCAGTCCCAGCGGTTGAATCGCATCGCCCTCCAGGGGAGCGATCAGAAGGGCCATCACCGGTGCCGTTGCCATCAGGGTCACCCCTGGCCCCACCGGTAATTCACGGAACACCAGTTGCTGCAAGGCAATACCGACGTTCGTGCCGAGCACGGTCGCCATCAGGATCCGGAACCATGGACCCCGCCGGCTGCCCAGCCGGTTCCATGGAGTCTTTCTCAGAACAGGCATCAGCACCAGCCAGCCACCCAGCAGCCGGATGGCTGCCGACTGCAGCGGCGACAGGCTGGTCTCCAGCAGCACATGGCGGGCGAGGAAGGCTCCTGCGAGTCCGCTGATCACCGCCATCAGCGACAACATCAACCCATGGATCACCGGAGGGTTGCCGGAGTCAGACGGGTTGGACTCCGAACTCTGACGCGCCACCAGCAACACGGCTGAGCTGACAAGCACGGCGCCAATCCATGCCTTCCAGGGAAGGGTGTCCTGCATCAGCAGCACGGACCCGACACTTCCGAGCACGGGCCCGACCGCTTCCACCGTGAGCGTGCGACGGGTGCCCAACCGTCGCAGCGCGGCCAGATAAAAGCTGTCGCCGATGGCGATGCCGATCACCCCGCTGAGCAGCAGGAGGGCCACCCCCTGTCCGTTGTCACCCCAGGGAAGGCTCAGCAGCACGGGGAGGAACAGCAGGGTCGCCAATCCGTTCTTGACCGTGTTGAGCTGCAGTGCGGAGCCGCTGCTCGAGACGGATCGCCACAGGCTGCTGGCTGTGGTCCAGACCATGGCCGCTCCCAAGGCTGCGAGCAGTCCGGCCATGTCGTCGTGCCTGGAGACCGCCAAAGTCTGGCGCCAGCGGTCGGGGGCCGGGAGACAATGGCGCTCAGTCTCTTTTCGTCACTGAATGCTGCTGGATGCTCTCAACCGACTCTCGGGTCAGTGGCAGGTGAATCTTGAGACCCGTGTGGCGCGGACAGAGCTGTATGAGAAGCGGATCGCATCCTCGAGACCGTCCCTCGGATTCTTTGTGCTGCTGATCAGTTCGGCGGTGATCGCCACGCTCGGGCTGATCTCCAACAGCACGGCCGTGGTGATCGGAGCCATGATCGTTGCTCCATTGATGGATCCGATTCTCAGCCTTTCCTTCGGTCTTGCGGTCTCTGATGACAAGTTGATCCGGCGTTCCTTTGTGACCGTGCTGCTCGGGGTGATCACGGTCGTTGTCACGGCGGCCTTGATTTCTTCTGTTCTCGATATCACTCACGTGCAATCGGAGATCCTCGGTCGCACCACACCGAATCTCATCGATCTGGGAATTGCAGTGGCGGCTGCTGTGGCGGGGTCGTTCTCGATGACCAGGGAGAGACTGTCGAGTTCCATTGCCGGAGTTGCGATCGCGGTTGCCCTGGTTCCACCGCTCTGTGTCAGCGGGATCGGTCTGAATCTCGGTCATGAGATCACCGCCGTGTTCGGACGCGGCAGCGTGACAGGACTCTCCAATCAGGTTGCGGAAGGCTCGTTTCTGCTTTTTCTGGCCAACCTGATCGGCATCGTTGTTGCCAGTTTGATGGTGTTCCTGATTCAGCAATACGGAACAATCACCCGATGCTGGCGCAATCTTCTGGTCTGGCTTGGATTGCTTGGACTGCTGTGCATTCCACTGTCATCGTCTTTGCACGATTTCAGCCTCACCCAGGAGATGAATGCTCAGTTCAGCCGATTCAAGGCGGGTAAGGTTGAACGCCTACCTGTGATTCAGAAGAACCCGGGGTTATGGCGAAGGGTCCGTGTGATGTACAGCAACGTCAGGGTGGTCAACAACAAGGCGGTGGTGGATCTGGTGATTAACGTTCCAGAAGCCTTGGCGAAGAATCACCAGACGTTCGATCGCATCATGACCAGTCTGGTGGAACGCTCGAAGGACTACGGACTGGATGACACCGTTGTGAATGTGAACGTGATTCCCAACCACAGTCTGAGTTACAGCTCCAAGGGGTCGGAGGGCTGAACGCCGGGCATCACGGTCTGCATCAGCTCTGAACTGAGCCTCCACAACGCCGTTGCCTTGGCTTGATCGCGGGCCTCCGCACTGGTGTCCACCGCTTCGAACCGATGCTGTCCCGGTCGGGTCAGGTGGTTGCTGAAGTAGTGGAAGCCAGGATCCGACCAGCGGTTGTCGACGCAGAGATCTGCCAGAAGTTCCCCGGCCTGAGCCGGGGTCTCCGTCAGACGCAGCACGTCCCGGGCCAGAAGGGCGAAGAGGGTCATCCCCAGTGGATTGCAGGCGCGACTGGTGCGGAAGAATCCCTCAGGACCACGAGGAATCACGAGCCCAGGACTCCAGCTGAGCACAGGAAACGGGGTGCCCTGAGCCTCGAGCCGACGGCTCAGTTCCCGCCCGAGCAGCACGTTGCAGAGCTTGCTGTCCTTGTACGCCTTGTCGGCGTCGAACGTGCCCCCGTCCACCATGGCGAAACCGGTGCCGCTGCGAAGACCATCGAGGCTCCCCAGATCGGCCGGTCGACCGACCCGACCACCACCGCTCAGCGGATTATGGACATCCGAGGCAGTGATCACGGCCCTCGGCTGGTGGCCACGTTTGAGCAACGGCAGCAGATTCTCAAGCAGTCGCTGGTGTGCCAGCTGGTTGACGGCGAAGGTCAGCTCGATACCTTGCCGACTCCACTGCGGCGCACGGGTTCCCGCTAGCTGCAGACCCGCATTCAGAACCAGGGTGTCAATGACGTCTGCCTCATCGATCAGCTGGCGACTGATCCGATCCACAGCTTCCAGATCAGCGAGGTCAGCGATCAGGATTCGCGGTGACGGACCCAGTTGCAAACGGGTCCGTGCTTCCGCCTGCTCCGATCGGCACAACAGCGTCAGTCGATGCCCCATGGTTTGAAGACGTCGTGCCGCTTCGGCTCCGATTCCTGAGCTGGCTCCGGTGATCAGCAGGTGCCTGGCGTCATTCATGGCCGTGCACCCGGAACACGTAGAGCTGAGCGTCCCGTTCGCTCACGACGTAAAGCCTGCGTTTCACCGGATCGAAGGCAACGCCTTCGGATTTGCGGATCTTCGCTGGTTTCTGATCGCTCTCCAGGTTCAGATCCAGACGTTGCAGAACCTGATCGGTGGACCAGTCGTAATGAAACAGGCACTGGCCTTTGTCGCTGGTGATCCAGAGCGTGTCACGGGTGCTGTCGTGGCTCAACCCGGAGAAGTCGAGCTTGTCCGGGCCGACGCGTGGATGGTCGAAACCGTTCGTGGTTGTGAGAAGACGTGCGGCGATGATCGCCCCGAGGTCCGGGCTGATCTCGATGAGCACCCCTGGGCGGCCTTCCTTCACGACGAACACGTGGTTGTTCCTGGTGTTCACCGTGATGCCCTCCAGTCCCTTGTTGTCCGGCGGATCAGGAAAGTGATGGGCCACCAGCCCGTAGTTCTCCATGGCGGCCAGCGGTCGGCGGCTGATCTCCTTCCGGCTCGCGATGTCGACCGTGATGATCGAATTGGTGTCCTCCTGGACAGCCAGCAGGCGGCTGCCATCAGCGCTGATCGCGATGCCCTCGAGATCGTCGACACCGATGAAGAAGGATTCGCTGATCCTCAGCCGTCCCTTGAGGTCGAGCTTGAAGATCGCCTTGGTGTCGTCACTGACGGTGTAGAGCGCGGTGCCGTCAGTGTTGAGGGTGAGTCCTGACGGTTCGTTGAGGCCGGCTCCTTTGTCGAGAATGCGATGTTCGCCGATCAGGCTCAGCGTTAGTTCCTCAGGCCCGGCCATGGACGGATGGTTGGAGGTGCTCAAAGCATTTCAGCTGTCGTGGGGACGGGGAAGTGCCCAGATCACCCTGAACGATGATCGGAATTCATGCCGCTGATCCATGCCAAGCATCTGCGTGTACTGCGGATCCAGGGTTGGCCATGACCCGTCTCACCGGCAGGCGGCAGAGGAACTCGCTGCGGTTCTGCTGCGCCATCGACTTGGGCTGATCTATGGCGCTGGGCGGATCGGCCTGATGGGCGTGCTGGCGGACGCGATGCTTGCTGGAGGAGGGGACGTGATCGGTGTGATCCCGCGCGCACTGATGGATTCGGAGGTCGCCCATACGGGCCTCAGCCGTCTTGAGGTGGTCGAGTCGATGCACATCCGCAAGGCGCGGATGATGGAACTGGCTGATGCGATGGTCGCGCTGCCCGGTGGCCTCGGCACGCTCGAGGAGTTGTTCGAGGCGCTCACCTGGGCACAGCTCCGATTCCACAGCAAACCCTGCGGGCTGCTGAATGTGCGGGGCTATTTCGATCCGCTGCTGACCTTCCTCGATGGGGCTCTCGAGGAGGGGTTCATCTCAGCTGAGAACCGCCGGCTGGTGTCGGTGGAGTCTTCTCCGGCCCAGCTCCTGGATGTCCTGCTGAAAACCCTCTGATGGCTGAGGAGATGCGCGTCGTCATGCTGAGCGGAGGCAGCCGTGGCATCGGTCGTGCGATCGTTCAGGCTCTGCTGAAGGAGGGGCATCTCCTCAGCCTCGGTCTGCGCGACGTTGAATCAGCAGACATCGGCGATCTGGAGGATTCAGGGCGTGTGCTGCTTCAGCGGTATGACGCGGAGGATCCGGCATCGGCCGAGTCCTGGGTTGAGGCGACGGCTGCCTGGGCGGGACACGTGGATGCTCTGGTGCATTGTGCCGGCATCCTGAGGCGCACCCCGCTTCTCTTCTCTGACGGGGAGCAGCAGGACATCGAGGCGCTCTGGCGAGTGAATGTGATGGGCCCCTGGTGGCTGACTCGTGCTGCCTGGCCCCATCTGGTGCGCAGCGGGCGAGGACGGATCCAGGTGCTGGTCTCGATGAGTGGACGACGCGTGCGTGGAGGCATGGCGGCCTATCCGGTCAGCAAGTTCGCCCTGATGGGGCTTTGCCAGTCGATGCGGAATGAAGGCTGGCCCCATGGAATCCGCGTGACCGCCTTCTGTCCCAGTTGGGTCAACACCACGATGGCCGCTGGAATCAGCCAGGTGAGCTCGGATGACATGACGCAGCCTGACGATCTTGCGGCGATCTCAGCACTTCTGCTTCGGTTGCCGGCTGCCAGTGTTCCCTTCGAGGTTGCGGTGAACTGCAATCTGGAAACGTGATCCCCACGGCTGTCTCAGCTTCGTCGCAGCCATGAGGGTGCTCCTCCGAACCAATCCTCGAGATCATCCCGATCGGCGTGAAAGTTGCCATCCGGCTCGCTGCACCCGAGATCCAGTTCCTGAAGCAGAACGTCCTCCTGGAGCGGACGCTGTCGCTGTCGCTGGCGGCGACGGGCCCGTCGCAACCAGGCGGCCACGGTCGAATCATGGTCTGCGAACGTGTGCAGTTCGATCCGCTCGGCAAGGGTCACCTGGCAGCCGGAGGCCAGGCGTCGCAGGATTGCCTGCAGGCGGAGACGGGTCTGTGTGGTCAGCATCGACCTTTGCCACTGCACACCTGTTAGGGCTGCTGAGCCCATGACGCACAAGGCCCATGGAATCTCTCCAGGGTTGTCTCTCCGTTCACAAGCCCGGCCATCCCCCCGTCTGAGGCTGATCCCTGTGGCCGATGGTCACCTTCGCTCGCGACGGCGTCCAGATCCGCTTCAGCAGGTTCAGCATCAGTGCGATCCACAGCAAGAGCAGCACGGCAAAGCTGCCATGAACGATCCAGTCCGGCAGCAACAGCCGGGCTCCCCAGCTCACGTTGCGGACAATCCCCGACATCAGCACGGGGATCACCGAACCGAACCAGCCGATGCAGACACTGAGCAGAAAGCGCAGCACCATGCCGGTACGAGCTCCGATCATCATCACTTCATCTCAGCGGCTGTCGGCGTGATCCATCCACACGCTTGAATCTCCCAGATGATGAACTCCGACTGCCCCATCTGCGCCCTGCATGTCGAGCCGGCCATGGTGGGGAGCTACGAGATTGAACGGTCCGGTCTCTGGGTTCTCCGCCATCACCCCGATCCGGCGCCGCTGGTCGGTTGGTTGCTCCTGGACAGCCTGCGCCATTGCTCAGGCCCGCTCGCGTTCAATGCGGAGGAAGCCGCCGACTGGGGGCGGGCCGTTCGTGATGCCAGTGTTCTTGTTCAGGACCTCACCGGCTGTGATCGGGTGTATGCCATTGCCTTCGGCGAGGGCGCACAGCATTTGCATCTGCATCTGATTCCCCGTTTCCTGAACGAACCCGCCACGGCCGCATGGTCCGTGGCAGATCACTACCGGGCTGTGGCGGGTGGGGATCGCCAGGCCGCCGGACCAGCCGCGGTGCAGGAGCTGATCCGACGTGCCCGGACGGTTACCAGTTGACGAATCCGCCGCCGTAGCGCGCATTGGCGAAGCCACCGCCGCCGTTGCCCCAGCCGCCGCCGCGGGCATTGCCGAAGCCGCCGCCACCGCCGCCGCCGTTGGCCCAGCCCCGGCCACGACCGTTGCCCCAAGCGGCGATCTGCAGGTCTCCATTGCTGTGGCTGTCGAGGAACTCCTGCCAGCCACTGGCTTGATCACGGGCGCTGGCGATCCGCGCTTCGATGCTGTTGTCCGCTTTTTGGTCTGTGTAGGTGCCGGTCTCGGCGATGGCGCTGAAGGTGCTCCAGGAGCTGAGCAGCGCCAGAACTCCAAGCAGGGTGGTGGTTTTCATGGGATGTAAGGGAAATGGATGGATTCAGGAGCAGGACTCACTCGTCCTTGCCGATGCCGGCCACCGTGCCGAGCACACTGTTGTAGTAAGCCGCGATTTTGTCGGCCTCGAGGCCGACGGGGCTGTCGGGACCGATCGAGGAGTTGATGATTCGGGTGCTCTCCTCATCGCCATCGATATAGCCCTGCAACAGCTGGCCGATGGCGAGGTTTCCTGAAGCCAGCAGCGCATCGTTGCCGTGGGTCACCGCACAGCCGACACCTGCACGGCCGTAGGGACGGACCGGAACCATCCTGCTGCCGGGGACTTCGGCCATGTTGGCCTTGCTCCAGAGCGCACCTCCGGCAATGGTGGCGATTTCACCGTCCTTCAGGGCTTTCAGTGCTGCATCGGGGGAATCGAATCCCTTCGCGTCGGCTTCGGGGAGCTGGCTTTCAACAAGGTTGGCCGGAATGCTGCCGGTGATCACACCGATCTGCTTTCCCTTCATGGATTCAGGAGTTCCGTCCACGCCTTCGGTGGTGAGCAGTCGCATTCCGCCCACGGCGAAAGGAAGCGTGTAGTTGATCTGCCTGGAGCGTTTCCATGAGAAGCCAACGCCGCAGACGATGTTGGCCGTTCCGTTGGTGAGGGCGTCCTTGGCCTCTGAAACGCTGCCGACCTCCACATAGCTCAGTTCCGTTGTGGCATTCTCCTCCGACTGTTCCTTCTGAATGGCCTTGAGCACGTCAACAGCCAGGCCTGTCCATGCGTCGCCGTTCTTGGTGCTGTAAGGCAGGGCATCGTTGATGACGACGGCTTTCAACCCCACGGGATCGCCGGTGGCTGATGTCGTGGTGTCTTTGGTCTGGGAGCTGCAGGCCGCAAGGCTCAGCATTCCAACAGCCAAAGCGGCGGGAAGGATCTTCATCCGTCTGATCGGTTGAACTCCCCGTTGTTAAAGGATTTGTATCGGATGCGACGTGTTGCGTAAAACAGCTTGATGACGTGTCAGTTGTCTTCCACCAAGTGATCCTTCCGCTTGCTTTTTCGCTTGCGAGGGTGATCCGCCCGCAGGTCGCCCATCGGCCAGCCAAGTTGATGCAGGTGCCGGATCACCGGTGCATCAGCTTCGAAATAATTGCTGCCGTAGGTGGTCTTCAGTCCGATCTCCTTGAGGGTCAGCAGCAGGAGTCGTTCTTCACGGCGCGTTCCCCGGCGTGCATCGACCAACTGAAACCCACGGGCCTCGAAATCGCTCTGAACCGAGCCGATGTCTTCGCTGTAGCCGATGGCAATCGTCTGATCGATGCCGCGCAGAAAGGTGAAGACAACGGCTTCCGGTTTCGCCTCCAGATCCTGGAATCGTTCTGTCAGCGCAATAACGGCGTCCATCACCGGTGCCTGCAGAGCCTGTTCGATCAGTGCGAATTCCATGGTCAGAGGCCTCCGATGGCAAGGCGTTCGTCGCAGGCCGTTTCGTAATTGCGGATGGCGGCGCTGGGGATGGAGCCGTTGCTCTTGAGCTGCCGGATGGAGAGTTCGACGCACTGAAGCACAACACTGGTGAGCTCGCGGCCCTCGCACAGAGCCCAGCTTCGCAGCAGCACATGCAGGCTTGGCGGCACGGAGACCGTGAGCTTCACCTGGTTTTCGCGAGTGGCGGTTTTGATCATCAGCGGCTCTTCTGAGCAACCCAAAAGTAGCTCAGCAGTCACCACGAAGCAACTCTGGAGTGTCTTCAAGGCAGCTTCGGGGTCTATTCAGGGCGTCTGCGCAAGAATTGCTGGTGTGACGCAAGGTGCACATGCGGCTCTGGCTCCTTCTGGCAGCAGCGCTTTTCAGCTCCTCTCCGGTGCGAGCCGCCGGTGGCGATGACGCCTGGGACTGGTACACGGGAATGACGCCCTTCGAGCAGTGCGAGGAGTATCTGCTCGGGGATCCCTATATCGAGACTGTGCTGGCGGAGGACCTTTCAGGATGCGCTGAAGTTTTTGGCCTCCCGCAGGTCATTGAGCCCTGAGGAGCAGCGTTTAAGGAAGAAAGCGGAGAGGGCGGGATTCGAACCCGCGGAGGCTTGCACCTCGCTGGTTTTCAAGACCAGAGCCATCAACCACTCGACCACCTCTCCCTGACCGTGATCAAGATCACGACCACCACTTTAGCAAGGTGTTCGCAGCTGTTCAGACCTGCCGATCAACATCTCAATGGCGTTCATCGAGCGACTGTTTCACCCATCAAGAGTCGGAAGGCTGATCCTCAAAGAGATATTCTTCGTGTTGGTGGCAACTGCTTTTTGCAAAATACGAATGCTGTCGACCTGTTAAATCTTCTTTTTGCAAGAACAATAACGTTTTTCTTGGTTGGCAGTGCTGACGGACTCGTTCACGCCCTCTGACGGATGTCATGTCCTCTGTCTTTCATCGGGTCCCGCTTCCGGTGAGTTGGTGGTGAGAATGATGTTGCGAGGAATTCTCATTGTTTGGCCATGAAAAAGGAGGGGCCGAAGCCCCTCCCCTCCTGATCAGATCAAGCGATCAGATCAGTCAGCAGCGGCGAAGGCCTGCATGAAGGCGGACGCGGTGCGCTGGTTGTTCTGAGTGGCGAAGGAGTTGGTGGACAACGTCGCTGTGGCAGAACCGTTGGCGGTCGCAGAAG
>ERZ802824.464-NODE-464-length-22622-cov-16.2635_pt1 | contig 22622 bp, 22 predicted proteins | sample MGYA00345650_ERZ802824 | MGnify/ENA primary metagenome ERZ802824 (study PRJEB30503, sample SAMEA104212361) | marine metagenome | biome: Westerlies Biome; feature: [SRF] surface water layer (ENVO:00010504) within the epipelagic zone...; material: water... | reverse complement strand
TGCTATCACAAAATATAATTAGCTTTGAATCTTCATTTAACTTTTCGTGAAGCTCTCTTGTTAATTTCATAAGGATGGGAATTTTAATATGACAAATAACTTATACAAAATGTTCTTAGGTGATTCGCCCTCATGGTATAAGAATACCATCATAGCCTTCTTATTGATTAACCCCATCGCTTTATTAATTTTTAATAATATTGGTCTTAATGGTACATTTATTGTTGGTTGGATGATCTTATTAGAATTTATTTTTACTCTTGCCTTGGCTCTTAAATGTTATCCCCTTCAACCTGGAGGTTTAATTGCTATTCAAGCGTTATTCCTGGGACTCACAACACCCTACACTCTTCTTTATGAAATAGAACACAATCTAGAAGTTATTTTGCTCTTAGTTTTTATGGTTGCTGGAATCTACTTTATGAAAAATCTAATGCTTACAATTTTTACAAAGTTACTTCTTACTATACATTCAAAAACAAAGTTATCTCTAATGTTCTGCTTTGTTTCAGCCTTCCTTTCTGCTTTTTTGGATGCTTTAACTGTTACAGCAGTATTGATCGCAGTTGCAGTTGGCTTTTATCGCATTTTTCATTTGGCTAATTCTGGCCAAGAGTTCTCTGAAACTAGCCACAATTATCAAGATGACACATCATTGACTGAGTCAGGATTGGAAGATTTAGAAAATTTTAAAGCCTTTTTAAGAGATTTAATTATGCATGGCGTTGTTGGAACAGCACTAGGAGGTGTATGCACTATTGTTGGAGAGCCACAAAATCTGTTAATTGCAAATGTTGCTGGCTGGGAGTTTATTGAATTCATGATAAAAATGGCGCCCATAACTGTTCCAGTATTCATTGCGGGGATGATCACTTGCTTTACGATTGAAAAGCTTCAAATTTGCGGATTTGGTAATCAATTACCTGCAAGAATCAAAAATATCTTTCATGAATATAATACGTACGAAGAATCAAAAAGAACTGAACAGGATAAATTAGAATTATATGTGGAGATGCTTGTAGGTATTTTTCTAATCATAGCATTAGCCTTACACTTAGCAGCAGTTGGAATTATCGGCTTAGGTGTAATTATTCTTTTGACATCTTTTAAGGGAGTTACTCATGAACATGATCTAGGTGATGCATTTAAAGAAGCACTCCCTTTTACTGCATTATTGGTTGTATTTTTTGGAGTGGTAAGCGTAATTGCTGATCAGCAATTATTCACACCCATAATTACTTATGTTTTAGCACAGGATATTAATAGCCAAGCACCGATTTTCTTTGTAGCAAACGGAGTCTTGTCCGCAATAAGCGATAACGTATTTGTAGCTACCATTTATATTAATGAAATAAAAGATGCGCTTGATACAAATGTTATTTCTCGATCTCAATTTGACAAGTTAGCAATTGCAATTAATACAGGTACAAATATACCAAGCATAGCAACACCAAATGGACAGGCCGCATTTCTATTTCTATTAACATCATCATTGGCACCGCTGATAAATCTTTCATATATGAGAATGGTGGTAATGGCTTTGCCCTACACTTTTGTTTTAAGTATCGTTGGGTTTATAGCAGTGGTTACTTTCTTATAAAACTATGTCTTTAAGTCATAGGTTTTGCATTGCTCCAATGATGCAATGCACTGATGTACATGATCGGTTTTTATTTCGTCTTATTACCAAAAAAGCTTTTTTGTATACAGAAATGGTAACAACCAATGCAATTATTCATGGCAAATGTCTGAATCAATTAAAATTTAATAATAAAATTGAACATCCTGTTGCAGTTCAGCTTGGAGGTTCGGAGCCAGATGATTTAGCTGAGTGCGCAAAGATTTGCTCCTCTCTTGGTTACGATGAAATAAATCTAAACGTTGGATGTCCATCTGAGAGAGTTCAAAAAGGGTCGTTTGGAGCATGTTTGATGGAAGATCCATATTTAGTAAACGAATGTATTCAAGCCATGCAAGAGGTCACCTCAATTCCTATCACTGTAAAGTGCAGAATTGGAGTAAATAAAAGAGATGATCAAGATTTTTTGAATAATTTTGTGAGAAAAATATTTAATTCAAAATTTAAAACATTAATTGTTCATGCAAGGGTTGCTATTCTTAAAGGTTTAACACCAAGACAAAATCGACAGATTCCGCCATTAAAGTATGAAAACGTATATCAGCTCAAAAAGGAATTTCCTGAGTTAGAAATTGTTATAAATGGAGGTATTAAAAATATTGAGGAATCATTAATACACTTAGAAAAAGTTGATGGGGTAATGCTTGGCCGAACACCATATGACAATCCGATGATTGTTAGCGATATTGATTCAAGATTGTTCAATGAAGTCGATATTGGCTCTGATAGAAAAACTATACTGAAAGAATATCTTGATTATTGCAGAGATCAAAATAATCATGGAGAGCCCTACTCAAGAACGCTGAAACATGTATTTGGACTTAATAGAGGCCTAAAAAATGCTAAAGCGTTTCGATCTCTTATTCTAGAAACCATGCAGAAAAATAACTTAGAAGTCACGCAAAGTGATTTAGTTTCTCTAGTCTAAAATTTAGTCTAATAGAAAGTCATCCATGTCATCAACAAAATCATCGACTTGATCTTCTCCATTGCTAGATTCAAAATCTAGGTACTGCATATAGGAATCTCTAATAAATGAATATCTATCGCCGACAATCAGTGTTTCTACCTCAAGATATCTGGCTCTTGTCTCTAAAGCGTCTAACGCTGTAATACCAATCCTCACATCTGTTTCTTCAATTGCAAAAGTTCCTGTTAAAACTGAACTGACACTCCTACCAGCCAAACTTCTTGGAGTTGAGGGGCCGTAAAGAGGTATCATCAAAAAAGGACCCTTGCTAACACCCCAGTAACCCAAAGTTTGTCCAAAATCCTCATCATGCCTTTCTAAGCCCATTTTTGAAGCCACATCAATAAAGCCAAGCAAGCCAATAGATGTATTGATTAAAAAACGTCCAAAATCATTGGCAGCAAATCCAGGTTTGCCTTGCAGTAATTGATTAGCAGTATTATCTAGCTCATTTATATTTCTAAAAAAATTTGTCATTCCAATTTCAATAAAATTAGGTGTAACAGATGTATATATTTCAGCTGCAGGTTTAGCAAAGTTATCGTCAAGAAACTCATTAAACGTCCAAATCTTTCTATTAAAATCCTCAAAGGGATCATCATTGGCTATAAGATTTAAGCTAAGAAAAAAAATTAGGTTTAATCCTATTAAATTTTTTATTTTATTCATAATAAATTAAGAACATTATTATAAATTGATTGAAATGAAGGATGTATTTTTTTTGAATTGAAATTTGTTAAATCTTTATCTCTCGGTATAGATCCAAGAACATCTAATCCTATTTCTTGTTGCAGATTTATGAGATCGAATTCATTAATACGTTCATCTGTATGAGGGCAAATAGAATATGACATATTGTCGATAAGGCCGAGTAAAGGAATTTTTAGTCGATCGAACATCACTTTTGATTTAATTGTATCGTTAACTGCAAGAATACTCATTGATGTAACCAATATTGCAAAATTTGGTTTGATATCTTTTGCAATAGTTAGATAAGCATCACCAGTACCTGGTGGCATATCAATAAATAAGTAATCAAGGTCTCCCCATTGAGTTAAATCTTTCAATTGCTTGATGGCGCCACTTAGCATTGGCCCTCTCCACATAGCAGCTTTATCTGAATCAAGTATAAAACCCATGCTGTTAATTGAAATATTTCCAATTTTTACAGGTATAAAAGTTTTCTTGCCGTCAAGCATCTGAACCTCAGGCTTTTCATTTAACAAATCAAACAATATGTGTTGATTTGGCCCATAAATATCAGCATCAAGAATTCCAACGTTAAAGCTTTTAGAAAAATGCAAAGCTAGATTTGCACATACAGTAGATTTACCAACCCCACCTTTAGCAGATGCAATAGCAATTATTTGTTTGATGCCCATTGATATAATGTTTTGACTTATAATACTCGAATAAAAGCTAAATTAGGTCTCAACAATAAATAAACCAAGAAAAATAATCGTAACAAATGCTCTTCCATATGCAAATGGTGAAATTCATGTAGGTCATATTCTTGAACACATACAAACAGATATCTGGACTAGATTTATGAGAAGTGCTAATCATGAAGTTCTAAGCTTTTGTGCGGACGATGCTCATGGCGCTCCAATTATGATGAAAGCAGACGAATTGGGTATCAAACCTGATAATTTTATTGATCAAGTAAAAAAATCACATGAAGAATCGTTAGAGAGGTTTGGTATTAGCTATACAAATTATCACTCAACTCATTCTGAAGAAAACGAATCTCTAGTGTCAGAAATTTATTTGGCTGCAAAATCTGCAGGCAATATTTACAAGACTGATATTGAGCAATGTTTCGATGAAGAAAAGCAAATGTTCCTTGCAGATAGATACGTTGTTGGAGATTGTCCAAAATGTGGTGCAACAAATCAATATGGCGATGGATGTGATGTATGTGGGGCAACATACTCTGCAACAGAACTTGTTAATCCAAAATCTGCTTTATCTGGAACCGCCCCTATTGAGAAAATATCTGAACATGTATTTTTTGATCTTGAAAAAGAAAAAAAAGATCTTACTAATTTTTTAAAGAACTCTTCAATTCAATCAACAATAGTAAGTAAGCTCTCTGAGTGGCTTAATGATGATCTTAGGGGATGGGATATTTCACGCGATTCGCCCTACTTCGGTTTTCAAATTCCTGAAGAAAATGAAAAGTACTTTTATGTGTGGGTCGATGCACCAATTGGATATATGGCATCAGCTAAACATTGGGCAGATAGAAATAATACAAGCCTTGAAATTTTATGGAGTAAAAATTCTGAATATGAAATCCATCATTTCATTGGAAAAGATATCATATATTTTCATGGATTATTTTGGCCTGCACTATTAAATCACTCTAAATACAAACTTCCCGATAGTATTCATGTTCACGGTTTTGTAACTGTAAATGGTGAAAAAATGTCTAAATCTAAAGGTACATTTATTACTGCAGATCAATTTGCTGACGCTTGCGATCCAGAGTTATTAAGATATTATTTTGCAAGTAAGCTTAATTCTAAAATTGAAGATCTTGATCTTAATCTTGAAGATCTTGCTCAAAAAATTAATTCAGATTTAATTGGAAAGTTTTCGAATATATTCAGTAGATCTGCTCCATTTATTAGTAAAAATAATAATCGGCTTAGTGGGGAGATTGATAAACAGATTTTTACTAAAAGTTTGCATAGTTTGGATATGATATTCCTTCATTACGAAGCCAAAGAATTCTCAAAAGCAGTTAAATTGATTATGGAAATTGCTGATGATACTAATAGATATATCAATGAAAATACTCCTTGGAAACTGGATAATGAAAAGGCAGCGATTATTGCAACAACTGCATTAAATATTTTCAAAAATTTATGCATATTATTAGCACCTATTACGCCAAATTTATGTATGAAAATGCTGAAAATGCTTAAAATTGATAAATTTGATCATAACGATTTGACTCAGGAACTGTTAGATTGTGAGATTGGGCAATTTAAACCAATCCTTGAGAGGATTGACCCATTAGATATTAAAGATTTTTACGTTGAGGAAGATAAAATGATTGAATCAGAAAAAAATATAATTCAAGTTGATGATTTCATGAAGGTAGATCTAAGGGTTGCTAGAGTTGAAGATGCATCTTTTGTTGAAGGTGCAGATAAATTATTGTCAATTCAATTAGATCTTGGAGATCTGGGTACCAAAAATGTGTTTGCTGGAATAAAATCTGCATATAATCCATCTCAATTAAAGGATAAATTAGTGGTGATGGTTTATAACTTAGCTCCTAGAAAAATGAAATTTGGAGTTTCTGAGGGAATGATATTGGCAGCAAGCGATGAGGAAGGAGGAATATTTATTATCTCTCCAGATTCAGGAGCTCAACCAGGACAAAAAATTAAATGAAAATAGAAACAGATATACTAGTTATTGGCGCGGGACCCGTAGGCTTGTTTACAGTTTTCGAAGCGGGTCTTTTAGGTCTTAAGTGCACACTAATAGATAATTTAGATAAAGTTGGTGGGCAATGTTCTGAATTATATCCAGAAAAACCTATCTATGATATTCCAGGTGTGCCCTCTCAAACTGCACAAGAGCACGTTGATGCTTTGATAGAACAAATTAAGCCTTTTGATTATAATCTTCATCTTTCTCAAAGAGTTGAGTCAATAGAATCATTATCTTCTTCAGAAGATATTACGACATGGTGTGTAAAAACTAATGAAGGTATTGAATGCATTACAAAAAATATTTTTATTGCAGCTGGAGCTGGTTCATTTGAGCCAAGAAGACCTCCTAATATAGAAGATCCAGATCAATTTATAGCAAAAGGAGTAAGTTATGCAGTTAAATCTATAAATGATTATAAAGATAAAAACTTATTTATTTTTGGAGGAGGCGATTCGGCTTTAGATTGGACAGTTGAGCTTGCTAAGGTAGCTAAATCAGTAAATTTAGTTCATCGAAGAGATGAGTTTAGAGGCGCTCAACATACTGAAGCTCAAATGAGAGAGTTAGTAAAATCAGGAGCAGTAAATTTGCTGACACCATTTCAAATAGAAAAAATTAATGGCATTGATAAAGTTGATGGAGTTACTCTTAAAAACTTTGATACAAAAGAATCAAGTGACTATGAAGCAGATGAGTTGTTATTTTTATTCGGCCTAAATAAAAAATTAGGTCCTATTCTCGAATGGGAACTTGAACTAGAAGCAAAAAAGATTTCTGTTAATACTGAGGACTTTCAGACAAATAGAGATGGAATTTTTGCTGTTGGTGACATTAATGATTATCCTGGTAAATTAGACTTAATCTTATGTGGTTTTCATGAAACTACTTTGGCTGTTCAAAAGGCTTATCAAAGAATTTTTCCTGGTGAAAGAGTTCCTTTTGGATACACAACATCAAATACTAAACTGCAAAAAAAACTAGGCGTAGCAGAATAAATCATAGACTTGTCTAATTTAACTGTAGAGCTGCTTGAATGCTCATAGATTGATCTTTTGCTATTGCCATAGCCTCTTCAACTCTTATTGCGATATTCATTAATTCTGATTCTGCTTGCTCTTCATTCCTGCCCATTATATCTTTGGTTAAGCCAATAACCCCTCCAGAATTAATTAAAATATCGGGGATATATGTGATCCCTGTTGCATGCAAATCGTCTGCGACAGACTCATTTAAAAGTTGATTATTAGCTCCTCCAGCTATAATTTTACAATTAAGATTTTCAATTGAAGATCTTGAAAATATCGCACCAACAGCACATGGAGAAAAAACATCACATTGCATTTCAAAAGCATTGTCTACGATTGTAATATTTGGGTCTGAAATAATTTTCAATTTTGAATTATCAATATCTGAGATATAAACAATTGCACCAGCTTTGGAGAGATGATCTGCTAATTTAGATCCTACGCTGCCAGCTCCTTGGATTGCTATTTTTTTGCCAACCAGTGATTCAGAAAATGTAAAACTAATCGCCCTTTTAATTGCATAAAAAATTCCTTTAGCTGTGTAAGGGCCTGGATCAACATTATCAAAAACATATTCAGTATATTGTTTTATAAATCTAATATCCTTTAAAGAAATGCCAATATCCTCAGCAGAGATATATTTACCTTCAAGCAGATTTAAGAAATCAGCATAAGACTTCATCATTTCATTTGACTTCTTGCCCTCCTTAAAAATAATGCCTTTGCCACCACCAAATGGAACTTGAGCAATGTTATTTTTGTGTGTCATGCCCTTAGACAAGCGCAATACATCATTTAAACCTGACTCAAATGAATCATATGTTTTGAAACGACAGCCTCCAATGGCTGGTCCTTCTGTTGAATCATGAATTGCTATTAGAGATTTTAAACCAGATTTATGGTCTTCATAATAATAAACTTTCTCATGCTCAAATTCATTATGCGAGGATATTTGTATGCCTTCAAAATAAGTATCTGTTATATCTTTGAAAATCATCTTTATAGCAACTTTTCGTTTATATTATATGTGCATGATAAGGGGCTTAAATGTTAAAAGATAGATTCAGAAAATTTCTTCCAGTGATTATAGACCTTGAAACTGGTGGTTTTGATCCTCAAAAAAACGCAATCTTAGAAATAGCGATTCAGCTTATAGAGCAAGAAAAATCTAAGTTAATTCTTGGAGAGTCTCATAGATACCACATTAAACCCTTTGATGGTCTTAAGGTTGATAAAGAAGCATTAGAATTTCTCAAATTGGATCTAAATCACCCTTTAAGAAATGCAGTTGAGGAAGAATATGCGCTTCAGGAGAGTTTTAAAATTATAAATAAGTATAAATCAAAATATGAGTGCTCTAGAGCAATTTTAGTTGGCCATAACGCATTCTTTGATCATAGTTTTATGCTGGAAGCCTGCATAAGAAATAATATAAAAAAATCACCCTTTCATTCTTTCTCAATGATTGATACGGTTAGTCTAGGGGTATTAGCTACAAAACAAACTGTGCTTGCAAAAATATGCAAAGAATTAGATATAGATTATGACAATGATGAGGCTCACAGCGCTGCATATGATGCAATGGTAACAGCTCAAGTTTTTTGTAAAATCATCAATGACTTTGATGACATTAATTCATCAATTAAATGCTAAGAGAATCGCCAACCTTTCTGCATACTGAAGGCAGAAATTCATTTTCTTGATAAAACTCTTTTATGCTCAGTAAGTAACTAATTAATCCCTTAGTTTGACTTGGAGCTATTCCTGTTGGGATAAAATATTTTGCATTTAGAATAGATTGAGAAGACCTAGCTTGTTCTTGATTCATTGATACTTGTACTAGACCAAAAACCTTGACCATATCAACAGTCATGATACAAGCATCGACATTTTCAATATTAAGATTTTTATTAAACATGTGAGATTCATGGAAAACCTTTGATTTAGAGTCATCCAAAGTATATGCAAATGTTGTTGTATGATATGGTTTTCCAGCTTGATAAATATCTAATTTCAACGATCCAACTTTATAAGATTTATTAATTTCAACAACAGTTACATTCGTAAATCCATTTTTAATAAGAACTTTAGATGCTTCATGCGAAGTAAATATAGGAATATCTTTTTTAAATAAATTTAATGAATTTAAATCCAAATGATCAGAAAAATGAGCTGTTATAATGATATGTGTAACTTTATTGACAAGATTATTCTTGATTAAGTAGGACTCTTCCAGTGCGCGTCGGTGCAAAAGAAAATTCAAGCCTGGAAAGACCTGCCGCTTGGTTAACCAAGGGTCTACTACCACTAAATCGTCACGATTGGCATAAACCCACGATTGATAATCATCGCCCCTAATTATTTGCATCCATATATGGTTTCATAAATGAGAATAAATACCATAGTAAGAATGATTATCATTAAAAAAATACCTAATATCAGTACTTTACAAAGTAGAAAAAAAGAAATATATTCTTTAATATTAATCTAATATTAAAAAAATATCTGTAATATGAAAACATTAAATACTAAAGAAGTTTGCGATACTCTAAATGAAATAATTGAGTATGAATTAGCTGGAGTTGTTAGATATACTCATTCATCTTTAATGGTCACTGGCCCTTACAGAATTCCAATAGTAACTTTTTTAAAGGAGCAAGCAACTGAGTCAATGTTGCACGCTCAACAAGCTGGTGAACTCCTTGTAGGTTTGGATGGACATCCAAGTCTGAAGATTGCAAAAATTATTGAAACTCATAGACATTCCTTGAAAGATATCCTAGAAGAAGGAATGGAACATGAGTTGCACGCGCTGAGCTTATATAAAAAACTGTTATCTATCGTAGAAGACTCATCAATCTACCTTGAGGAATATGCTAGAAGCATGATAAGCGAAGAGGAACAACATTCGCTTGAATTAAAAGCGATGCTTAAAGACTTTGGCTAGTTATTCAGACGAAACTTCTTCAATAATAGTCTGAAGTTCCCCAGCCTCATGCATCTCGGTGATAATATCACACCCCCCTATTAACTCGCCGCTTACAAAAAGTTGCGGGAAGGTAGGCCAATCAGAAATGTTTGGTAAGGTTTGCCTAATTTCTTGATTATCTAAAATATCAACGTATGAGAACTCAGCTCCACAATCTATTAAGGCTTGAACTGTTTTAGCAGAAAATCCGCATTTTGGTTCATAGGGAGATCCCTTCATATAAAGCAAAATACTATTATTTTTAATTTGCTCTTTAATTTTTTCTTCAATTGACATCAATCATTCCTTATTAATTCTAGATATTTTATTATGGTGTTGCGAAAGCCAAATTTCAATGCGTCAGTCATAATTGCATGCCCAATAGAAACTTCATCTATTACGCCGCACTCTTTTAAATGAGAGAGGTTACCAAGATTTAAATCATGTCCCGCATTAATACCAAGGTTTAGTTCTTTTGCCTTATCAATACAGAGAGTTAATTCCTTTTTTATTTTATTAGTTTTTTCGATATCATTTCTTTCAATGTAATGAGCAAATGGTCCTGTATAAAATTCAACTCTTTGAAAGCCTAAATCAGCAGCATACTCAACAGCTCTAATATTTATATCAATAAATAAGCTACAACGCGAAGACGAATCCTTAATGTTTAAAAGAAAATCCTTTAGCTCAGTTGCAAGATAATCAGGCTGCCAACCATGATCTGAGGTAATTTGATCGAGTGAATCGGGAACTAATGTAATTTGATTCGGAGTAGATAAATTGCAAATATTTTGAAAGCCTTGAAAAGCTCCCATGGGTAATGAAAATGGATTTCCTTCTAAATTGAATTCAATATTGTTGTCTTTGCATATTTTTGCGATAGCTATAGCATCTTCAGATGTTGCATGGCGATGATCTGGTCTGGGATGAAGGGTTAATCCATCAACGCCTAATTCAATACAAAGCAAAGCGTAATCAATTAATGATGGGCTATCATTGCCACGAGAATTTCTTAATAGAGCAATTTTATTTAAATTAACACTCAGTTGCATATATGACGAAGAACTTAATTCCTATCTTTAAAATCATCGATATTTACATCAATTGACTTGATATTACTTGGGCTTGAAATTGATGATTCATCCCAAAAAGCTCTCCCACTTAAAATCTTGCCGTCCGTATTCACAACAAAATGGTCAACAATTGAAATATCCATTCCTGAATTATCACTTGTATTTCTTACCTCCATTGTAGCTTTTAATATGCCTTCATTAGCACAAACTACTGTCTCAACGTTTGTAGGTTTAATTTCCATGCCATCTGCATGACCAAAGTCCCAAAATGCACATATAGCTTCTATTCCATTACATGGATCGGCTCCCACAGGATCCTCAAATACTGCTTCGTCATCCCATAGACTTCTAAAAAGAGATTTATCATTATTCCTATAAGCTAAAACGTAATTATCCAAGGCAGATTGAACTTTTTCTTTCATGTTTATTCCTTTTTTTTTATTCCTTTTTCTTTTAAAAGAATTTTTGTAAATTTATCCTTTGGATTGATCGGTGAGACTTGTTCCCAAATACGATCATACTCAGAATGTAAAATTAGCCAACTCTCATTTACCTTGATGTATTTATCTTCATACAACGCAGTACCCTGAGTGACACTATCTAAATCAAAATTGTAAAATATATCTTGAAGATACCATTTTCCTGTTGCCTCAGTTTCTGAAAGAATATCAATTTCAGGATGATGGGCTGTATGCATTGCGGCTGATTGGTTGTGAAATGCATGCCTTAGACTTTCCTTAATTGTATTTTTACCCTCTGACTCCCACCTATAAGTACCTCCACGATAATCAATTGTAATATTTTCTGCAAAGACTCCATCAAGCAGATCAAAATCTGCCATATCAATGGCTCTAAAATATCTATGTTTTAGATTTTTAATCTCTTCGATATCTAATAACATTTGTAATTTATCCATATGGTATTTACCTTAAAAAAGCTTGTCCCCCATCAAGCATAATCGTGGATCCAGTAATATAATTCATACCGTCTGATAGAAGATGACATACAGCTTCACCTATATCATCCTTGCAATCGCCAACTTTTCCTAAAGGAATAGTTTTCAAAAATTCATTTGCCTCATCTGGATTTTCATTCATCCACCAATCCATTCCAGCAGATTTTGCAAGGGGCATAATACAATTCACCATAATATTGTCTGGTCCCCATTCAACAGCAGCTGCTCTTGATATTGATCTGATAGATTCTTTTACGGCAGCATATGCCCCATATGAGCTTGAATCAGGCCTTAAAGCAGATGAGCTAGCGAGGTTAATTACCTTTCCATCTCCTTTAAGGTGGGGATAGCAGGATTTCATAAATCTAAATGTAGCCAAAGGTCCTGAATTCCATCCATTTAAAAATGATTCATCTGTTACATCTAGCAAATTTCCTAAGGGAACCTCTTGCGCATTATTTATTAAAATATTTAGGGACTCAAATTTAGAAAGAGTTAGTGTAATTGAATTGTTTATTGAACCGAGATCTTTAACATCGCATTCGATCGCAATTGCTGATCCACCCGAACTATTAATTTCATCAGCCACTAATTGTACTTTTGATAAAGTTCTTCCAGCCAGGCTTACATTTGCACCATATGAAGCAAGAGCCCTGGCTATACCCTCTCCGACTCCTTGACCAGAGCCTGTAATTAGGGCGGTTTTACCAGAGAAATTCATTCTCAAAAATTTGAGCCAGTAATATCTTTAGCTGCTAAATAACCAAAAGTCATTGCTGGTCCAAGGGTAGAACCAGGACCTGGATATGTTGGAAGTAAGGCTGTTGAACAATTTCCACATGCATATAGTCCGTTTATAACTTGTCCCTCTTTATTTAGCACTCTAGCATGTGTATCAATTACTAGTCCTCCGGCGGTACCCATTTCCCCAGGATATAAAACCATGCAATAAAATGGACCTTTCTCTAATGGCGCTAAGCACGGATTTGGAGTAACTGATGGATCGCCATAGTACCTATCATAAACACTATCTCCTCTTTGAAGATCAAGATCTTTGCCAGACTTAGAATATTCGTTTACTTTAGCTTGAGTCGCTAATAAGCCATCGATATCGATACCTGCAATTTCAGCAAGCTCTTCTAATGTATCTCCTTTAGACAAAAAGGTAGGCGTCCACCATTCCTTAGGTACAGCAGAATCTGGTTGCATTGAAGCTTGAAGAAGTGGACCGCAAGGTCGATTTTTTCTAAAGGTACTATCAAAAACCATATAACAGGGAGCACATGGATTACCTTCCGCATATTTATCAAACATATCATTTACAAAACTTACATAATTTTGTGATTCATTTGAAAACCTTTCTCCCTTTTTATTAACGGTAAAATTTCCAGGCATTGATTTATCAACCATAGATAACCAGCCTTTATCTTGACCTGGAACTTTCATAACAGTCGACCACCAACCGGTATCCATTTGATGAGTGTCTGCTCCTAATCTTAAAGCAGCTTTTAATGCGTCTCCTGTATTAAAGGTATTCGCAGCACTCCACTCAGCCTTTGAAGGCTTAGGTAGGTATTGATCTCTTAAACTTTGATCTTTCTCAAACCCACCAGCAGCAAGAATTACTCCTTTGTTTGCTTTGATATTAATTTCTTTATTATCTTGCATAGCTTTTATACCTATAACGGAACCATTTTGATCAATAAGATCTGTCATTGAGGTCATTGTCCACATATCTACATTTCTATCTTTTAATGACAAGATTAGTCTGGCTACACCTGCATTACCCATCGTCAATCTTCTATCTTTCCAGCCCCACTTTATTCTCATGGGAATATCTAAAATATATTTTGTAAACAATTTTGCAAATTGAGATTTCCAGCCTGGCAAGGCACCCAAAAGTAGCTGGCCCTCTACTTGCGTGAAGTTCATATTAATTGGGCCCATTGTAAAAGCTGTTTGAGGATGTTGACCTCTTAATCTGCCGAGATCATCACCGAGCTCGGTGCCTTTTATAGGCTCTGGTTCCATTGATCTATTTCCAGCTTTTCCGCCCGGATTATCTGGAAAATAATCTGGATAGTGAGCCAAATTTCTATATTTTACTTGTGAATTCTCGTGCAGATAGTCGATCATTTTAGGTCCTTCAGCAATATAGGTTTCAACTAACTCATCTTTAATTTTTCCTTCTGGTGATACGCTATTAATATAATCTCTCGCATCTTGATCAGAATCATCGACTTTTTCTGCTTTAGCGTACCTATTATTAGGAATCCAAACGCCACCCCCTGAGGTTGCGGAGGTTCCTCCATACTGATCGCTTTTTTCAATAACTAATGTCTTTGCACCACCATCATGACTACATATAGCAGATGTAAGAGCCCCATTTCCAGAACCTACAACAACAACATCAAATTCGTAATCCCATTTCATAATTAATTAATAAGTTTTTTTTAATAGATTGTAACTAATTCATAATAACTTAGAACATTTTTTAAAATAATATTATTTAAAAAAATTAATCTATTCTTGGTCACAAATATTTTATAAATGTCTATAATTTAACTTTATTTGTAAATGAGGCTTAAATGAAAACTGATATATGTAAAAAACTAGGTATTGAATATCCAATTTTTGCTTTCACGCATTGTCGCGATGTGGTTGTTGCAGTTAGTAAAGCTGGTGGTATTGGGGTTCTTGGAGCTGTTGGTTATTCGCCTGAGCAATTAAAAGAAGAGCTTGATTGGATTGATGAACATATTGGTGATTATCCGTATGGTGTAGATACTGTAATACCTCAAAAATATGAGGGTATGGATCAGAAAGATCCTGAAGAATTATTGGAATCATTGCAAAAAATGATACCGGATGCTCACAGAGAGTTCGTAGATAATCTCTTAACAACTCATGGCGTTCCCGAAGCTCCTGAAACAAATGGTCCAAAAGGAGGATTACTTGGATGGACTGAGGCAACAGCTGAACCTCAAATTGATGAAGCTTTAAAGCATCCCAATGTAAAGCTTATTGCTAATGCATTAGGAACACCCCCTGCAGACATGATAGAAAAGATTCAGGATAAAGGTGTTCTAATAGGTGCTTTATGTGGAAAAATAAAACAGGCAGTTGCTCACAAAGAAGCTGGTTTGGATTTTATTATTGCCCAGGGAGGTGAAGGTGGTGGTCATACTGGAGAAATTGGCAGTATTGTGTTGTGGCCCCAAATTGTTGATGCAGTTGATGGTTTGCCTGTTCTGGCCGCAGGTGGAATTGGTAGTGGAAGACAAATGGCAGCTGCAATGTCTACCGGGGTTCAAGGGATCTGGTGTGGTTCTTTATGGCTTGCAGTTGAAGAGGCTGCCGCCCAACCAGCTGAAAAAGATTCCTACTTGAATGCCACAAGTGAAGACACTATAAGAAGTAAAGCATGGACTGGTAAACCGGCAAGAATGCTTAAGAATAAATGGACTGAAGCATGGGAAAATCCAGAAAATCCTGATCCATTACCCATGCCTCTTCAAGGAATGATAACTTTTGATGCAATGAGAAGAACATCAATGTATGCAGCATCAGGGAATACTCAGGAAGTTTCATTTAATGCGGCAGGACAGGTGATTGGTCAAGTTAAGCAAGTAGAATCCGTGAAAGATGTCATTTATAGAATGGTAAATGAATATCTTGATTCAATTGATCGATTAAATTCCCTGCTTCCTGAAGATTAAAATAATTGATTCTTGGAAGCCTGTTTGAGGAGTTAACTACTTTACTCTGGGGAGTTGGGATTACCTCTTTTGCGATTCTTTGTTTGTTGTTATTGCCAAAAAAGATTTCATTAAAGCTTGGTCAGTATCCAATAATTTTGGTGCTAATGTTTATATCTATTCTATTGATATTGCTGAAGATTTTTAATTTATTTTAACTACCAGCATTAAAATCTGAAGAGTAATCTTCTACTAGATTTATAAATGCTTTTACCCCACTTGATAAAGCATTATCATCAACATAAAAATAAGGAGAATGATTTGTTGGACTATCTTCTATTCCAGGCGCATTCACTCCAAGAAAAAAGAAAAGTCCTGGAACTTGTTGAGCATAGAAAGAAAAATCTTCAGCCCCAGTTCGAGGAACTCTTGCCTCATAATACTTTCCATCGGCGGCCTCTGAAAGTGATGAAGCATACTTTTCAGATAACTCTAAATCATTAAAAGTAACTGGATAGCCTCCATAAACTTTAAACTCGACATTTGCTTTTGCTCCATGAGCTTCTGCTACATTTTCAGAAATCAATTTTATTTCAGCCCGAATTTGATCAGTATATGAGTCTTCAAATGTTCTTATTGTGCCTTCTAACATAGCAGACGATGGAATTATATTATTTCTTGTCCCCGCCTTCATAATTCCGACGGTAACAACTGCCTGGCTTTCAAGTAAGTTTAATCTTCTGCTCACTATTGTTTGAAGAGTTGAGACTATATCTGATGCAGTTACTATCGGATCAATTCCTGACCAAGGTCTAGACCCATGGGTTTGCTCACCCTCAATTGTAATTCTGAATGCCTCTGCTGATGCCATTGCAGGTCCAGGTTTAAGCATAATTCCTCCATGCAATCCATTTGATACGTGAAGCCCAAAAATAGCATCGGGTTTTTCAGCATCAAACAAACCCTCTTTAAGCATTAGTTCGGCACCGCCCTCCTCTCCTTCAGGAGCACCCTCTTCCGCGGGCTGAAAAATTAGAAATATATCACCACTTAACTTGTCTGTATTTTGAGATAGAAAACTTGCAACTCCCAAAAGAACAGCTATGTGGGCATCATGACCACATGCATGCATAACACCAACTTCATTTCCTTGATACATTGTTTTTTCTTTTGAAGAAAAAGGTAAATTCAATTTTTCAGTCACAGGCAGACCATCTATGTCTGCTCTTAAGGCTATTAAAGGTCCAGGCTTTTGTCCTCTAATGAATGCTACTACACCAGTTTTTCCAAAACTTAGATCTGGCTCGAGGCCCATTTCAATTAAGGCATCAGCAATAGACTTCTGAGTTTTGAATTCTCTGTTTGATAGCTCTGGATACTGATGGAAATAATGTCTCCAATTTGTAACCTTTGTCATAACACCATCTAAATCTTGATCTAACTGCAACCTTAATTCTTCTGCAGCATTAGAAATGGCTAGAAGTAACATCAGGTTTAGGATTAAAAATTTTTTCATTTTTTAACCTTTCTTAAAAAAATTTATAAAAATCGGAGGTGTTGAATCCATGTATTCCTTAAAGTCTGGACGCCTTAACAAAGATCTTTTATCCATCATAGCAACCGAGGCAATTGCTATTAAAGCGTACATAATTACACAGCCTATTAAAAGCCAAGCAAAACCAATATCTGCAGCTATTGCAAAAACAAATAAACTAAACCAGAAAAGAATTTCACCAAAATAATTTGGATGCCTGGAATAAAACCATAATCCTGACTGCATAGTTTGGGGTTCAGAAATATTTTTTCTAAAATTATACATTTGCTGATCTGAGATAATTTGAATAATAACAGCAATTACAGCTAGTAATGTTGCAACTGCATCAAGCAAATTCAAGCCATCTCCTGGATAAGCAAGAGCATAAATCATTGGAAGTAATGCCATGTAGACACATATTGTAGGGATAAGGTGAATGGAGCCAAAATCAACCATAAAATATTGAAATTTATTTTCTGTCTTTCCTTTCATCATTACATAGCGCCAATCTTCATGAGAAAAACCCTCCCATGATCTAATCCAGTTGTAGGTAAGTCTGATTGCCCAAAAAAGAAGGCAGGCATGCATTAAAAACGCTCTTTGGACATCCCCAGCTGCCGAGATATCAGACCAGCACATAATAGTTAATGCAACTGGAATGACGGACCAAAAGGCGTCATACCAGCTCGAATTATTAAATAGAACACTTAAAATATAAATAAAGATTGTGGCTTCAACGTGGCATATGAATACTTTAGATACTAAGGAGAAGTCTGATAAAAGGCTCCAAGTAAATTGCATAGAGTAGATGCAGGCTATATAGCCAGCAAGAATGATAGATAGGTGTGTGAGTTTTGTTTTCATAAATTGTTAACTATTTTTTTTGGTTGATGGTACTCATTATTTATTGGAAGCAATGGAATTGACTGAGCGATCATTAAATCCTCAATGTTATTTTGTAGAGGTTTATAGAGTGTATTCCTTTGAGTTAATGATAGACCTAATTCATCGGTAATGTTTCTAACGTCGTTGAGATGTAATTCTTGACCAAAGGAAGCGCCAGCAGATCTGGTAATTGACTCATTCATTAATACCCCACCAATATCATTAATTCCAGCAGTTAAAAGAAATTTTAATCCTGGCAAGCCCATTTTTACCCATGAACCTTGGATATTGTTTATCGTTCCATGAAAGAGAATCCTTGCAACGGAGTGGATTAATATTGTTTCCTTAAATGTAGGCCCAGGTCTTGCCAATCCTTTTCTATAAATGGGAGCCTCTTCAGCAACAAAAGGTAATGGTACAAACTCAGTGATGCCATTAGTTTCTAATTGAAGATAATAAAGCTTTAGCAAATGATGTGCGATATGCGTCATATTTTCAACATGACCGAACATCATGGTTGAGGTGGTTGGAAGGCCAACATTATGAGCTGTTTTTATAATATTTATCCATTGATCGGTAGATAATTTATCTGGGCAAATAATTGCTCTAACGTCATCGTGTAAAATTTCAGCAGCTGTTCCTGGTAGGGAGTTAAGCCCTGCACTTTTTAATTCTTGAAGAAATTCTTGCGCTGAAATATTAAGAGTCTTTCTGCCATGATCTATCTCAAGAGGAGAAAAAGCATGAATATGAATAGAACTTGATGCGGACCTTATTGATTTAACTATGTCTAAGTATGTATCACCTGAATATTTTGGATGAATTCCACCCTGCAAGCAAACCTCGGTTGCGCCTCTGTTTATTGCTTCCTTAGTTCTTCTGACTATTTCTTCATGAGAAATGTTGTAAGGCTTACCTCTAAGATCATCATGTCCTCTGCCCTTAGAGAAAGCACAGAAATTGCATTTAAAGGAGCATATATTGGTGTAATTAATATTTCTGTTTACAACGAAACTAACATCCGAACCAAAAATATCTAACTTTTTACTATTTGCATAATCAATAATGTACTGAAAGTCTCGACTGGAAGATTCTAAAAGTTCTTGAATATTTTTTAACGTTGGATTTCTTTCTACATCATCTATGGTTTTTTTAATATTAGAATTAGAAGTGCCGCTAGAATAAGATGGGACATTATTGCTTACACCAGATTTCCACTTATCAGATCTTATTAATGATTGTGCATCAGTAATATCAAGAAGCCTTGAGGTAATTAGTGGTGTTGAGAACGATTCAAGCTTTGAAAAATATCTAGGGTAAAGTGTTGCTCTTGGTTTTAAGACTTGATTCGATAAGAAAGCTATTTGATCAAGCTTCTCTATCTCAGGCCATGGCGCCTCAGGATTTACGTAATCTTTTGTGACTGGAGAAATTCCTCCGAAATCATTAATTCCAGAAACTGTTAATTTTTTTATGTGTTCAGCATTTAAATTAGGAGGAACTTGCAAACTCACTTCAGCTGGCAATATCAATCTGGCCATTGCAATAGTCCACATTAACTCATCGAATGAAGGTTCAGCTGAATTGGCCATCAGTGTATTAGGCTTAGCTTTAAAATTTTGAACTATTACTTCTTGAATATGATTATATTTTTTATGTAATTCTCGAATTTCGTATATAGATTCAAGTCTTTCCAACCTTGTTTCCCCTATACCAATTAGAATTCCAGTTGTAAAAGGTACTTTTTGTTTTCCTGCCTCTTCAAGTGTTTGCATTCTGAATAATGGATCTTTATCAGGAGATCCATAATGAGGTTGACCCTTTTCTGTAAGTTTTGTCGATAGTGACTCAACCATTAAACCCATCGAACCACTTAATGGCTTTAGTTTAGAAATTTCTTCAGCTGTTAAGCATCCTGAATTAAGGTGAGGAATAAGTGATGTTTCTTTTAAAACTGCTTCTGCACAGGCACCAAGATACTCATTGGTTGTTTTAAAACCATTAGATTTTAACCATTCTCGAGCTGCCTTATAACGTAATTCTGGTTTATCACCCAAAGTAAACAGAGCTTCGTGACATCCATTGATTTGTCCCTCTTTTGCAATTGCAACAACCTGCTCTATTGATAAATAAGGAGATTCAACCTTCTTTGGAGTTTTAGCAAAAGTACAATAGTGACAAACATCTCTGCATAAAAATGTTAATGGGATAAATACTTTTGGTGAATAGGTAAGTTCATCATTAAAATATAGCCTTTTTTTATCAAATGAGGCTTTAATCAAGCTATCTGATAAACATATATTGGAAAGACTTACTAATTCAGAAGAGGATATGCTGTCGTGCAAAATTAACTGCCTGAGCGACAGATTAGATTGTTCTTGAATGTTCAACTTGCTATCCATTAATGTATTGATTTAGTTTGAAGTAATCTTCCTCGGAGTCAAGGTCATCTTGAAGACTTGGTAAGCATATCTCTTGATGCATTAATTCATTACTTTCAAACTCTTTAATAAATAGAGCATAGCTATCTTCGCCAAACTTAAGATTAAAATTCAATGATGAGTCATACATTAAACAGTTTGTTCCAATCTTGTGAAGATCAGAAATTATACTGATCTTAGTTTTTGTAAACGAATCTTTAAATTTCTGAAGATCTTTTTCATTGATTCTTGGAAGATCAGCATGCATAACCAGAGTAATGTCATGGTCAGGTTTTGATGCAATAGCTTCATGTAAGGCTTGATTTAAAGGTAATTCTGTAAAATATGAAACAGTATTGATAAATCTTAAATCCTTATCATTTGTAACAATGGTAATAGAATCACAAATATTAGAATCAAAAAGAGTTTTTATGGTATGTTTTGCCATCTGTTCGGCAAGCTTTGAACGATCAATTGAATCAAGAACATTTGATAGCCTTTCTTTAGAATTAGAAAATTTTTTGATTGGAACAAATGCTGAAACTGTCATTTAGTTGGACTCTAAAACCTTAATTATTTCTTGCGCAAGTTTATTTTTAGATTGAGTATTGTTCATAATTAAATTAGTTGGAAAAACCTTATACCCCAATGAAGATAAATGGCTAGCACTATCATTATCTGAGGTATCAACAAAGATTCGTTTAGCATATTTTTTATAAAATTCTGCGATAGTTTTAACACTTATTTCGTGGCCAAGCTCTTGCATCATTTTTGCGGTTGGTCCCTTTAAGGATTTCGCATTAACTATCGGGCTGATTATTGAAACTTTATTAGAAAAATCTATCAGATGATCTTGAAGACCAGAGAGTTGCAAAATTGGATTGATGCTAACGTAAGGATTTGATGGACAAATTATAATTTCATCATAAGAATTTAAATCAATATCCTTATTAAATTTTGCTTTGTCTAAACCTTTAAAAACAAAATCAGTCACAGGCGGTTCACATTTTAATTTAACAAAATACTCTTGAAAAGAAAGCAATCTATTTTTTGTTTGAATATATGTTTCAACCGATTCATCACTCATTGGAAATATAAATTTAGGCAAACCAAACGATTGACAAATTTTATAAGTGGCTTCTGAAAGTGAATTACCTAAATTAATCAGTTCTGTTCTTCTTATATGAGTAGCTAAGTCTTTATCACCAAGTTGAAACCATGTTTCTCCGCTCAAATTTTCTAAGTTTGTAAGCATGTTCCATGATTCATTTTTTCTTCCCCAACCCTTTGAAACATCTGACTCGCCAGCAAGGGTATACATTACTGTATCTAGGTCGGGGCAAATCTTAAGATTAAGGTGAGTAAAATCGTCGCCTGTATTAACTGCAATACCTAAATTTTCTGCATTCACTGTATTTTTAAAACCCAATGCAAGTTTAGCTCCACCAACACCGCCGCAAAGTAATAGGTATTTTTTCATCTAAACAAATCCTCATCCTCAGAACGAATTAATGACTGGGCATCACTGAGTTTATTTTTTTTATATTTATAATTTTTAATAATCACAACTGGTTTTTTTTGAGCTGCTTGTCCCATCAATAGAGAGGAAGCTGCCGCCAACTCATCAGCAATTGCAATCTGAGTAACTTTAAGCTCATTGCCATAAAGATCGTTATTTCCTCTCTCATCTAATATGCATTCAATATTATGACTACCAATAGTAAAGCCCACTATTCCATTTCTAAATGGTCGACCCATGGTATCTGTGATGATGACTGAAATTTCTTTATTGAAATATCGAGATAAGGATTCTGATAAATATTTTGCAGATTTATCCGGACTTTTTGGTAAAAGTAATACAGTATCTTTTTGTTGGTCAATGTTAGATCTGTCAATTCCAGCATTTGCATGAATAAAGCCTAATTTATGCTCAACAATTAATACTCCCATTCTAAATTTAACAACTTTCTTTGATTCATTTAGAATTGCTTGAATAAAATTTGGC
>ERZ802824.460-NODE-460-length-22693-cov-41.1646_pt1 | contig 22693 bp, 24 predicted proteins | sample MGYA00345650_ERZ802824 | MGnify/ENA primary metagenome ERZ802824 (study PRJEB30503, sample SAMEA104212361) | marine metagenome | biome: Westerlies Biome; feature: [SRF] surface water layer (ENVO:00010504) within the epipelagic zone...; material: water... | reverse complement strand
TTCACGAAGGCGGGTATTCCGAGGCCTATGTGCCGTTCTGCGGACATCGCGTGGTAGAAGGACTGGCCGGAATCGACACCGATCTTGTCGACCCTTTTCTGCCGAAATTTATCGAACAACAGCCGGACGCAGCGCAGATAAACTGGCAATGTGCGATGATTGATACGATGGCAGAGGCGCTAGGCCTCTGATCCGGGCGACGCCGGATCACGGCTAACAGCCCGTTCTCAGAAACCCGTCACAACCTGATGCATGATCCGCCCCGGCGCGAAGGTGAACAATCCGGTTAAAACCAGCGCCAGCCAGAACAGCAGGATCATCGCCCGTCGGTGCGCCCTGATTTTGCCAGCGCGCGCCATCCGGACGGCCCGCCACAAGGTCACAAGCACCAGAACCGACAACAGGTGGATGAGACTGAAGACGCCGAAGAGCCGCGTTTCGTAAATGAAGAATCCGCTGATCGCCACGAACGCCATCAGCCCGACCCAGACATAACCCAGCTGCCGATGCCGCGCAGTGCCCTTGGCCAGCCACAGCTGCGCAGCGCCGATCACCAGCGCCAGAATGGCAGCGAGCGCATGCAGCGGTATCGGCATGGTGGCATTTATCAGCGGGACGAGAGTCATGGTCATCTCCTTCTGACAGATGGGTGCAACCGGCGGGCTGGCCGCACATGGCAACACGCCACCGCCATCACCACCATAATGCCATTTACCAACAGCACCCATATTGCCCGTCCGTCATGCAGACATCATCCAGCCTGACTTTCATCCATATTGTCTGCTATCCTAACGACACAGCCAGATTGATCCGGAGCAGGACATGTCACAGGACGCCGCCATCGAACAGCATTACGGACGCCCGGGCCTGCTTGACCGCATCTTGAAGTCCCTTGCCAAGCAGGGTGTTGACGGCAATGACATCACCATTGAGACGCTGGCACCGCTTGATGAATTCCATGTTGGCGGATTATTTGCCACGCGGCGCATCGCCTCTCGCCTGACACTGATGCCCCGGGACCGGCTGGTCGATCTTGGCTGCGGTACCGGCGGGCCAGCCCGGGCCATTGCCGACATATCAGGATGCACCGTCAGCGGCGTCGATCTGACCGAGGAGTTCGTGACCACGGGCAGAGCCTTGAATGACATCACCGGGCTGGCAGAACAGGTTACCCTGACACAAGGCAGTATTCTGGCGCTGCCCCTGCCCGATGACGCGTTTTCGCATGCCGTGATGCTGCATGTGGGAATGAATGTGGCAGACAAGCACGGCCTGATGCGTGAAGCGTTCCGCGTCCTGCAGCCGGGCGGGCGATTCTGCGTCTATGATATGATGCAGATATCCGATGGTGACCTGAAGTTCCCGTTTCCCTGGGCCTCGGATGCATCGTTCAGCGCGGTGGCCCGGCCAGCCGATTACATCGCCGCCGCAATCGACGCCGGCCTTGCCCTTGAGGCCCAGCATGACGAGAGCGCAGGTGCCGCCAGCATGCTGTCAGCGATGCCGGACAGCGGCCCGGCCAACCGGCCAGATGGCAGCGCCGACCCGTTTCACAATCTGGCACAGCATATCAAGACAGGGCTGCTGGCACCGACCGAAATATATTTCAGAAAGCCGCGCTAGACGCGATCGATATTGCCGCCAGCTTCGGCCCAGGCAATAAATCCGCCCGGGATATGCGCACAGCCCGATACACCACGATCGCGCGCAATATTCACCGCCATTGTCGAGCGTTCACCAACAGCGCAGTAAAAGACCACATCACGTCCCTCTGCCTGGCGCAACATGTCCAGATGCTGGTCAAGCCGGCTGTAAGGGGCATGGACAGAACCCGGAATAACACCGCTTTTTACGCGTTCACCCTCTTCACGCAGATCAACGATCACCATGCCTTCGGCATTATCGGCAATGATGCGTTCGGGGGCGATGGTTGCCACCTCGCACTGGCGGTCAATATTCAGACCCATCCGCATGTTTTCTGGTACGGCCACATCCATCATCTTTGGATTGGCAAGCTTCAGATTGGCCATCAATTCTATATATTCGGCGCGGCCAGCCACCTGCAGACGCGGGTTTGAGGATTTTTCCTCGCCGATGGTTGAAACCGTATCGCCCTTATAGTCATGCGCCGGATACACAAGTGTGGATTCCGGCAGTTTCAGTACCCCGTCAAACAGCGAATCATATTGCTGTCCGGCATCGCCATTCTGGAAATCGGTACGGCCAGTACCGCGGATCAACAGCGTGTCGCCGGTGAACACCCGGTCATCCATGCGAAAACAATAGCTGTCATCAGTATGGCCAGGCGTATGCATCGCAGTCATCGACAACCCTTCAATGGTCACGCGCTCACCATCAGACACCCGCATCGATACCACATCGACAGGTGACTGTTCGCCCATCACAGTCACACAGCTGGTCTTGTCGCGTAACGCGCCCATGGCTGTCACATGATCAGCATGAACATGCGTGTCGACAACCTTCACCAGCTTCAGATCCAGCTCTTCAAGCAGCTTCAGATAGCGGTCAGTCTTTTCCAGCACCGGATCAAGAAGCAGCGCCTCGCCGCCAACACGGCTGGCAAGCAGATAGGTGTAGGTGGACGATACCGAGTCGAAAAGCTGTCGAAAAATCATAAGAACCCCCTCCATGCGTTATCACCAGCATGCAGAAAATACGGCCAGCGTTCAAGTCAGCACCGAAATCCCTGACAGCGCATGTCAGACCATCATTCAGATCAGCATTCAGATCAGCATTCAGATCAGCATATTGATGAGAGCGAGGCCCACACCGCCCACAACCGCATAGCCAAACCCGCTGATGATATTGGCACCGAAAACCAGCTGGCGCGTTGGCACACGGTACAGGGTGGCGCAGCTGAGCACCGATAGCGATGCAACCGAACTCATCGTGCCTGCCCCCCAGCCAACCAGATGCGCCTGCACAAGCAATGCCGGATGCACATCCGCCCCGCCGCCACTGAAGATCGCCAGCAATGTGGTGCTGGTAATCACCGGATGGATGCCAATCACCGATAGCGACATCATCATGATCGGCACGGCGGGCAAGGCAATCCAGCCCGGTATCACATCGCTGTAGATACCCGCCACCATTGAGGCAAGACTGGCTGAACTTATGGCAAAAAACGCCACCAGCATAGCCGCCGTGATCACCACGATGTCATCGGCTGTCTTGTTCATGGCATCGCACGTATCGGCAATGATGACTGTAACCTTCTCACGGTGCCGCAGCATCTGTATCAGCACCAGCAACGGCATCACCGTCACCACGGCGGACAGTGCGGTAAGTTCCAGAACCACCGCCACCACCAATACCGCTGCCAGCACCGCCGCCAGCCGGCTTGCGACCGGGCCCAAACAGGCCAGCGACTGACGCAGTTCGGTGCCCTTGAAGCCGCGATGCAGCCCGACGATGGTCACCACCATGAACAGGAATGCTGACACCGTTCCCAGCGCAATGGCCATCCACGCATAGGCAGGTGCCACAAATATCTGGCCAATGGCGAATGCTACAAAAAACGGCGACCAGGCTGATGAAACCACCATCCCGCGGATGGCGGCTTCGGCGGCAATGCGCCTTCGATGCGTATCGCTGTCAGGTGGCAGGGCCGCTGATAAGAGAGCGAACGCGCCGGTGTTTATGATACCGCCAAACACATGCGCAGCCAGCTGCAGCCCGCCTGCTGACGCAACCGCAGGCAGACGTCCAAGGCGTTCCTGCGTGGCGTGAACCGACGGCATCGTCATGGCCGTGGCACGAACCAGCGCCATTGTCGGCAACAATGCCGCAAAGATCAGCACACGTTCACCGCCGCGGGTCATATCTTCAAGGCTTGGCACATCATCCAGAATGAACAGCATGACAACGCCCAGCATTGCCAGGATGATCAGGCTGTCACGGCGCAGACGCGGCAATGTCAGAAGAATGAACAGGCCCAGCGCCGCAGCCCCGCACGTCGCTGTAATGCCATGCGCCTGGCCCGACAGAATGGTCACGAGTGCTGCGCCCCAGGCAACAGTCAGCAGACCCAGACGCAGGTTGCGGATCAGCGGCCGGGCAGCAGTTTCGGGCGCGTCGGATGACATGCACAGACACCAGAAGGGAAAAGACGCGGCGAGTATGACAGCTTTGCCGTTGCGGCCAAAGCCAAGAAAGATCAGCTTTCGGACCAGATGGCAAATTCATTTCCCGCTGGCTCGGTGAAGTGGAAACGCCGGCCCCCGGGAAAGGCGAAGACCGGTTTGACAATCCTCCCGCCATGTGCGGTTACCAGCGACAGGCTGGCGTCCAGATCGGCGCTGTAGAAAACAATCAGCGCCCCGCCCGATGATGCGGTGCTGCACAGATTGGCGCGATAGAAACCGCCAGCAAGCCCGGCACCGTGAAAGGCAACATAGTCCGGGCCAAAGGATTCGCGTCGCCAGCCAAACAAGGCAGCAAAGAAGTCGCAAGATTGCTGCGGATGTGCCGAAGCAAACTCGACATAGCTGATTTTGTGATGGGCGGGGACTGGATCGGATGATGCCGTTGACGACGGGGACGACATGCGCTGACCTCCATGTGCTGACGATGCATGATGCGGGGTCGAAAATGTGCAGGAAACTGACCCGCGAGCATCAAACCTACCAGCGGCGCCACCTTCGCCACAAATCACATTCATGGCAGGCATAACAATGCTGACACAAAAAAAGAGGCGCTCTCGCGCCTCTTTTAAGGGGTGCTCCGGCCGAAGGATGAGCCAGAGCCATGTGTGGGTGCCATCACACAATCCGTGGTGAAGTTCAGAAACTTTCCTCACTTCATTAGAGTTAAGGCTAGCGACAGAAGACGGCGCAATAAAGTCAAACTGCCGGAAAAGATCTTTCCATCAAATAGAATAATGGAATGTGATTGGAGGACGGCTTTTCACGAATTCGCAACACGCATGATCAGGGTGCGTCGGGACCCGGCGTTTCACACCGTCTTTCAGGCGTGAATCTTGTTCCAGTAGGGATCTTTGCCGTACCGGGTGGAGATGAAGTCAACAAACGCACGGGTGCGTTTTGGCAGAATTGTTGTCTTCGGATAAACGGCATAAACATCAAGCTCTGCCCATTCATAGTCAGGCAGAACAGGCTGCAGCAGCCCGTTATTGATCGCATCATAATGAAGAAAATTCGGCAGGCATGTGATGCCAAGACCGGCGATCGCAGCCTCACGCAGCACATCGCCATTGCTGGCTGACAGGCGCGGCTTCACGCGCAGGACACCGGTCTTTCCATCTGGCCCGCGATAGCGCCAGTCATTCGGGGTCTTCTCATTCGAATAGACCAGTGCGGGCAATTGTTCCAAATCTTCGGGCTTCTTGAAAGGCGGGTGACGCGAGACAAAATCCGGCGAGGCACAGGGAATATTGCGCACGGTCGAGATTTTCTTGGCGATCAGGCTGGAATCCGACAGCACCCCGATACGGATCGCCAGATCAAACCCCTCGGCAACCAGATCAACCCGCTTGTCAGACAAATCCATATCAATCCGCACATCTGGATGCGCATGCATGAATTGCGAAATTGCCGACGACATGTGCGACACACCAAAAGACAGCGGTGCACTGATTCGCAGAACCCCGCCAAGCCCGCCACCTGAATTCAGCACTTCCTGCTGTGCGGCCTCCAGCTCATCAAGAACAGCCTTGCAGCGCTCATAAAAGCCCTGCCCCACTTCGTTCAAATACATTCGGCGTGTTGTACGCTGGATCAGCGGCGCGCCGAGGCGCAATTCCAGATCTTTCAACCGGCGGCTGACGGCCGATACAGCAATACCAAGACGCTCTGCTGCCTGCGTAAGACTGCCAGTCTCCACAACCATCACAAACGCGCGAATTTCCTCAATCTGGCTCATAATGTCGCATCCTACATTATTATTCTTAAAATTAGAATTATATTTTCCCTCCTGAGCGCTTTTTAATGCTGAGCGCAACAATTACCTTAAATATCAGCCATGGGGGACCTCCCCCCTCCCATGGCCCCTCTTACCCCTGTTGACGGCGCGGGCAAAATAAGCGAAAGGCTGTCGTCATGAGTGGAACCAACCGGACGATTTTACGAGTTGACGCGAGCATGCGTCGACAGAAGTCGGTAAGCCGCATGCTTGCCGATGAGATGGTGTCGTTGCTTGGTGCCCGCCAACCGGGCATTCACCTCATCAACCGCGATCTTGCCGCCGGCGTGGGTATCGTCAACGCTGCCTGGATCGAGGCAGAACGGACTTTCGAAGAAAATCGCACCCCTGACCAGCGCGCCCTGCTGACCCAGTCTGATGCGTTGGTGTCTGAACTGCAGGCTGCAGATGACCTGGTGATCGCAACGCCGATTTATAACTTCAGCGTGCCAGCTGCCCTGAAAGCGTGGATCGACCTTATTTGCCGCGACAACATCACCTTTGTTTATGAAAACGACCGGCCGCGTGGCCTGCTGGCCAACAAGCGCGCCACCGTGATCATCACTTCGGGTGGCACCATGGCCGATACCGATGTTGATTACGCGTCAAACTATATCCGTCATATCATGGAATTTATCGGCATCATGGATGTCGCGGTAATTGATGTGACCGGACTGGCCAAGAATCGCCGCAAGGTGATTGCTGATGCGCGCCGGGAAATCGCCATTGTCAGCGAACGCAGCGCCAACTCGCAGCGCAATCTGTCGGTCGCCGAATAGCACCCGGCCAACAAAACACCCGGCCAACAAAATACCCGGCCAACAGCAAACATGTGCCGCCATTGAAGGTTGAGGCGCTTGCTGCAACTGGCGGTGGAGACTAGTCTGGTCACCATGTCAGACACCACCCATGCCGCGAACACCACACCCGATATCCGTATTGAGGACAGCTGGAAGACACGGCTGGCCACCCAGTTTGCAGCCGCACATATGACAGCGCTCAGTCAGTTTCTGCGGTCCGAGAAGGCGGCTGGAAAACGCATATATCCGCCGGGCAGCCAGATTTTTCGCGCGTTTGACCTGACACCCTTTGAACAGGTGAAGGTGGTCATACTGGGTCAGGACCCCTATCACGGGCCTGGGCAGGCACATGGGCTCAGCTTTTCGGTCGGACCGGGGGTGGCACCGCCACCATCCTTGCAGAACATCTATAAGGAACTGGCCAGCGATCTTGGTATCGGGCATCCCGGGCATGGCAATCTGGAAAGCTGGGCGCGGCAGGGCGTCTTGCTGCTGAACAGCTGCCTGACCGTCGAGGACGGTCGCGCCGGGTCGCATCAGGGCAAGGGATGGGAGCCGTTTACCGATGCTGTCATCACCGCTCTGAACCATGAGCATCAGGGGTTGGCCTTCATCCTGTGGGGCCGCAAGGCACAGGACAAGGGGGCCAGCATTGATCGAAGCCGGCATCTGGTGATCACCAGTGCCCACCCGTCGCCGCTATCTGCACATAACGGCTTTTTTGGCAGCCGGCCCTTTTCGCGGGCCAATGACTATCTGGCGGCGCAGGGCAAGTCCCCGATCGACTGGCAACCGGCTTGACCACACGCGCTTCCACCCAAACCGGCATTCTGCTGATGATCGGTGCGGCCGTCACCTTCGGGATACAGGACGGGCTGTCACGCTTTCTGGCCGAGGGTTATGGGCCGATTTCGGTGATTACCATCCGCTATTGGTTCTTCCTGCTGTTCGTATTGGCATTCAGCGCCACACGGCCCGGCGGGCTGAAACATGTCGCGGGCACCACGCGGCCATGGCTGCAAACCCTGCGCGCTCTGTTGCTGGTCAGCCAGATTTGCACGGCACTATACGGCTTCACTATCGTCGGGCTTGTCGGCTTTCAGGTGATCTTCGCCAGCTATCCGCTGATTATCGCAGCGCTGTCCGTTCCTTTTCTGGGAGAGCGTGTGGGCTGGCGGCGCTGGCTTGCCATCACTGCCGGCTTTGGCGGTGTGGCGCTGGCGCTTGATCCGCGCGGCAGCCCGTTCGGTCCGCAGATGATCATTCCGCTGCTTGGCGCCATCCAGTTTGCCGGCTATGCCATATTGACCCGCATCGCATCGCGCACCGACAGTGCCGAGACCAGCTTTTTCTGGACCGGCATGGTCGGCGCGATCGCCATGAGCCTTATAGCCCCTTTGGCATGGACTCCGCCATACGGCACGGACTGGCTGTGGATGCTGTTATTGTGCCTGTTCGGCACAGCCGCGCATTTCATGATGATCAAGGCGCTGGACAAGGCAGAGGCAAGCGTGCTGCAGCCTTTCTCATATTTCGGGATAGCCACGTCAGCCACGATCGGTTTTGTCGTGTTTGACGATCCGGTCACGCAAGCCATGCTGACAGGCGCTGCCATCATCATTGCCGCCGGACTGTTTACGTTCTGGCGGGAACGCGTGCGATCAAAACAAGAGGAATCTGGTGCAGGAACGGCCAGTGAATGATCCGTCGGATTAGCTGCCCTGACCGGCATCTCGCGGCATTGATACCGCCACTGTCATCCAGCAATTGTCAAATTCACCACCGTCGACAAGTTCGACAGCCCACATGAAATGCAGCATCCTGCCTGTGGTGGTTTCCATGAACACATCAAAGCTGGCGCGCGTGCCGTCGCTTTCCTGTGCAACGATCCGGTGGCTGGCATGATTCAGCATCGTGCCATAGGCCGCCCCCTTCAACATGCCGGCAAACCGCTGCAACGGGCCTGTCGCGGCGCGGTTTCGCGGATGCGCAAAGTTCCAGGTCTGGGCAATCCCGAAATCGGCAACCGGATTGTCATTGAACTGCAAGGCCTTCATCTGGATCGCCACCACTTCTTCGGGTGCGATTGACGGGTCAGGCACGACCAGATCGGCAGCGCGTGCCGCCCATGAGACCGAGAAAATCGCAATCATCACAGCGACAGCAACCGCGATTGAAGATGGCATCCGCATGACAACTCTCCTTGTTCCGTCTTGAGGAAATGGGGGCAAAGCACCACATCTGCAATCTGCATCGGTGCAAGACAGCTTGTGACACGACGTCACGGCAGCCGCGTCTGTACCCTGTCACGATGCAGATTACCGCCGGCAGAAGGCCGGATCTGGGAAGGGCTGATATGCATATATTGATTCAGGGGGCCGGGCGCGGCATCGGACTGGCCCTTGCACAGCGGGCGCGTGCGGCCGGCGCCTCACAGCTGTTCCTGACGGCACGCGACCCGCAATCTGCGCCGGGTTATGATCTGTTGCCACCGTCAGATGATGTCATGTGGCTGACGCTGGATGTAACGGAGCCCGACAGCATCGCCGCCGCCAGTACGAAAGTCACCGCTGCCACTGACCAGCTTGACCGGGTGATCTTTACCGCTGGCATGCTGCAGGATGGCAGCATTCGTCCAGAAAAAAGGATCAATGATATTGATGCAGATGTGCTGACCAGGGTGTTCCAGACCAACGCGCTGGCTCCGGTATTGATGGCGCGCGAACTCTGGCCGCTTTTGCGCGGCACCCACCCGCTGCACTATGCCGCCCTGTCAGCGCGGGTCGGTTCGATCAGCGACAACGCACTTGGTGGCTGGTATGCCTACCGGGCCAGCAAGGCGGCGCTGAACCAGTTGATGCGCACCTTGTCGATCGAACTGGCGCGTGCAAATCCGGCGGCCTGTGTGGCATCGCTTCATCCGGGCACCGTGGACACCAACCTGTCACGCCCGTTTCAGGCCAATGTACCAGCCGAAAAATTATTCACCGCCAGCTATGCGGCCGACTGCCTTTGGCAGGTACTGGACGGGCTGGATGCACGTATGACCGGCGGCTTTTTTGCCTATGACGGCAGCCCCATTCCATTCTAGGCCCACCCCCGGAACATCATCCCGATCATCCGTCAGATTTGTCGGCAGAATTGTCGGCAGAATTGATCCGCCCGCGTAAAGTCAGCGGCAGCTGTGCCAGCATGAAAGCACCGCTTGCCGGCGCGGCGATGAATGTCTTGTAGGTCACCCATTCGGCCTCGGTGAACAATCGCCAGACACATTCATTGGCGATGGCCAGCAGCAGAAAAAAGCACCCCCAGCGAAAGCTGAGCGTGAACCAGGTCGCATCTGTCAGCGAAAACTGGGCGCCGAAAAACTGACGCATCATGGCGCGGCGCATGACCAGCCCTCCCAGCAGGACAGCTGCAAACAACCCGTTGAATATTGTCGGCTGGACCTTGATGAAAATGCCGTCATCAAGCCCCCAGGCAATGGCCGTGAACAGGCCGGACATGACAACAGAAAACAGGGGAAAGGCGGCGATACGTCCGTCGCGCCATCGCGCAAGAAGCAACACGCCCGCCCCCAATATCGCTGACAAGGCCGCAGCCATCATCAGCCCGAAATACTGATAGCCTGCGAAAAAGGCCAGCAGAGGCAGGACTTCGATGAAAAAGGCGCCCAGCTTCACTTGCTGCGTCCCATCAGATTGTCCTGAAAGCGTTGATCGCGCACCTTCGGACCGAGCCATATATCCATAATCGCCTTTGCCAGCACGGTATCCTCAATAACCGAGATGATTTCACCATCGGCAACAAGGGTCAGCCGCCCATCTGAGGTGTGAATGAAATCTGCATGGCTGCCCTTTGGCATATCGATGAAGGCGCTGTCCATCACCGGCACCCAGCTTTCAATCTGCGCATTGCTGGCCGCCTTCATCCGCCTCATTTCCTTCACCGTAGAGCTGACGATCCGGCCTTTCTTGGCGTTGATCAGATAATGCAGACGCAAACTGTACGGGTTACCAGCACTGTAACGTCCGTTCGGCGCGTATAGCTGCGCATCATAAATCTTGAAGAACATCACCTTGAAGCGCGCTTCGCCAACAAGTTCAGCATCGGGCACAAGCCTGTCCAGCACCTCGGCCTGTGCGCCCTGCAACCCGATAAGCAGCGCCGCGATAAGCAGCGCCAGCGTCCGCCTGATCATCCTTATTCCCCCTTCTGGCATTTCCTTCGCACCGGTCCCCATTATAAATGACATCACCGTGACAAGCCGCACCTTCGTCTTCAGTCCCTGGTCAGCATATATCAGGACAGATCACTGTTCAGACCATAATTCAGGTCCCTATTCAGGCCATCCGTCCAGATCAAGCGGGCCGATCGCCGCCGCCGCCGCACCGCGCAGAAAGACCAGCGTGACAGAACCGATCTCGATACCGAACTTGCTGACAAAGGCGCGATTGATCGCCACGTCCTCATCCTGCCGATAGATCCAGTCATCGAAATGCACCTCGACCTCACGACCGGAAATATTCAGCACGACATCATATTCCCAGTTCAACGCATTGCCGCTGATCCGTCCAGATGCCGGACCAGCCACATCGCTTGCGGTACCTTCATAACGCAGGCTGCCATCCGCATCATCAGCCAGTCGCTTTATCACCCATGTCCGCTCGGCCCGTTCCCCGTCATCATAGAGAAAATCTTCAGCCAGTGTCAGCGTGTCGCCGTCTACTGTGCCGATCATATTGACCCGGAACTGGCGTTGCAGGTTGCCGAACCTGTCTTCAAAGATGCCATAGGCGACAGACTGACCGGCAAAAAATTCAGCAAGGTCCAGCGATGGCTGCCGGTCGGCAAGCGTGCTGACATCCCGCCGCGCGCATCCGGCAAGGCCGGCAAGCATGACGACCAGAAGGCCGGTTACCATCATCACTGTGGTCAGTCTGCGCTGCCACGGCTTGGTTGCAGATATCATTGCTGTCTCCCATGTTCATCAGCACTCATCTCGTCAAGCGACGCCAGAAACACCGCCGCATCTGCTTCAATGCCGGCAACACGTTCTGGTGCCATCTTGTCGAGCGAGCGGTAAATCATGCCAAGGCGGGCATTGTTGCCAAGCCTTGGCCGGTTGCGGATCAAAAAATCCCAATAGAGGTAATTGAAAGGACACGCATCGGGGCCGGTCTTCTGCGCCACCTTGTAACGGCAGTTACCGCAGTAATTCGACATACGGTTGATATAGGCACCGCCGGCCGCATAGGGCTTGCTGGCCAGATATCCGCCATCGGCAAACAGCACCATGCCAGACACATTCGGCAGTTCGACCCACTCATAGGCATCAGCATAAACAACAAGGAACCATTCATTTACCTGATCGGGCCTGACACCTGCCAGCAGCGCAAAGTTCCCCAGCACCATCAGACGCTGAATGTGATGCGCATAGGCATAGCGACGCGTTGCGTCAATCGACTGCGCCAGACAGTTCATGCCGGTTTCGCCCGTCCAGTAGAAATCGGGAAGCGTGCGGTCTGCCTCAAGGAAGTTCATCCCGGCATAGTCAGGCATCTTCATCCAGTAGATTCCGCGCACAAATTCACGCCAGCCAAGGATCTGCCGGATAAAGCCCTCAACCGCATTCAGCGGGGCATGGCCGTCATGCCAGGCCGCCTCGGCAGCGCGCACGGCTTCGGCCGGCAACAGCAGACCGGCATTCAGATAGAACCCGATATGACTGTGATACATCCATGGCTCGCCCTCGATCATCGCATCCTGATAGGTGCCGAACAACGGCAGACGGTGCGTTATGAAATGATCCAGCACCTGCAACGCCTGATCACGCGTCACTGCAAAGCCGAAATCCGCCAACGCGCCGAAATGGTCTGCGCATCGTTTGCCAACCAGTGTCAGCACATCATCGGTGATCGCGTCAGGCGCAAAGGACAAGGGCGGCGGCACAGCCAGCGACAGGTCTGGCGGTTGCCGGTTATCGGCATCATAGTTCCATTTGCCGCCCACCGGTGCGCCGTCTTCCATCAGCACATCATGATCGCGCCGCATCTCACGATAGAAGAAATCCATCCGCAGCTGTTTGCGCCCGCTGGCCCAGTCGGCAAACCGTTCGGGCGTACACATGAACCGCTCATCACCGCGAATTTCAACTGCCACATCAAGCTGGTCCTGCCAGTCACGCATCGCCGCAAGCACCCGGTATTCGCCGGGCTCGGTGACCACCAGACGGTGCAGATCATGGCGCGCCGCCGCACGGCCCACCTCACCGCCGAAACTGCCGCTATTGTCCGGGTCATCAAGGCGGACATAATCCACGATAATCCCTTCAGCGCGCAAGGCCTCGGCAAAGTGCCGCATCGCTGAAAACAGAAAGGCGATTTTGCGCTTATGGTGTTTCACATAGGTGACTTCATCCATCACCTCGGCCATCAACACCACGTCGCGTGCCGGATCAAGATCGGCAAGGCTGGTTATGCTGCGCGCCAGCTGGTCGCCCAGAACAAGGCGCAATGCGCCGCTCATGATGCGTCCCGCAGTCTGGCAAAAGCCGCCAGAGCTGCCTCGCGCGATTGTTTCAGATCGACAACCGGACGTGGATAGGTCTCGCCCAGACGCACCCCGGCCCCATCCAGAACAGCCTGCGGTGCGGTCCAGGGCGCAAACAGATATTTGTCCGGCAGCTGTGCCAGCTCGGGGATGAACCGGCGCGTATAGGCACCATCCTTGTCGAACTTCTCGCCTTGCGTAACCGGATTGAAGACGCGGAAATAGGGTGCGGCATCCGCCCCGCAACCTGCAATCCACTGCCATGAGGCGCTGTTGCTGGCATGGTCGGCATCAACAAGGCAATCCCAGAACCAGGCCTCACCATGATGCCAGTGCAGACGCAGATTCTTGACAAGAAACGAGCCGGTTACCATCCGCATGCGATTATGCATATAGCCGGTCTGCCACAACTCGCGCATCGCAGCATCGACAAAGGGGACTCCTGTCAGCCCGCTCTGCCACGCACGCAACATCTTGTCATCCTCATGCCAGTCAAAGGCATCGAATTTGGTTTGCAGGTTCCGGCGCTTCAGATCGGGGTTGAAATAAAGAAGCGAATGCGAGAATTCTCGCCATCCCAGTTCGGCGCAGAAATTGTCGACATCATCCTCTGGCACATCAATGGCAGCCCGCACCGCGTACCAAGCCTGATTGACCGACAATTCACCCCAGTGAAAATGGGGCGAAAGGCGCGATACATGCGGTTTTGCTGGCAGATTGCGGCCATCCTTGTAACCGGCAAGGCCATCAGCAATGAAATCCTGCAGCCGCGTCATGGCACCGATCTCACCAACCTGCCAGTGAGGGGCCAGCATCGCGGCCCGGCCCTCATCCGTCAGCAGACGCAGATCATCAACGGAACTGGCTGGCCCGGCAACAATATCCTGCGCCAGATCCAGCGCCGGTCGGGGCAGTGGTTCGCGCGGCGGTGGTGCTGCCAGACAGCCGCGCCGGTAGAAAGGTGTGAACACCTTGTAAGGCGTGCCATCCCCCTTCTGCACCTCCCATGGCTCCCACAACAGGGCACCATTGCTGCTGGCGGCAGTGACCCCGGCTGCAGACAGCCGGGCTTTGACATCTGTATCGCGGGCAATCCGCCACGGCTCATAGGCGCGGTTCCAGAAAACGGCATCGGCCCCGGCCTGCGCCGCCAGTGCCGGCAGAATGTCACGCGCATCCCCGCGTGCAACATGCAGCTTGCCACCCAGCGCAGCGTTCAGATCGACAAGCGAGTGATGCAACCACCAGCGACTTGCCGCCCCCATTCTGTCGGCACCAGCGCTGTCATCATCTAGGATAAATACCGGCAGTATCCGGCCATGCGCCGCCGCCGCGACCAGCGCCGGATTATCCGCAAGACGCAAATCCTGTCTGAACCAGCAAATCGATAGGGGGGCGCTCATTCTGTATTCCTTTACCGTGATGGCTTTGCGCACATCACATGACAATTCACCGGGCGACGCATGCCGTCCCCCGGCAGCCAGCGTCACTTGTATTTGCAAAACGAAATCCGGCCCAAGGCGACCGCATTCACACCTGATACATCGCGTCTGCACCGCAATGATTCAAGAGCCTGCGCCCCGGTCTATGCGACCATGCGGGGTGCGATAATGGCAGATCAGAAGAAAAGAAAGGCGCGGCTTTCGATACTCTGCCGCGGCGGCGCATCCGGCGCGCTTGCCGGATCGGCAAAGGCAGTATGGATTGTAAAGCGGTTGCGGCCATCCACTGCCGAATCATAGGTTTTGATCAGGGCAACCTCATCGGGCGTCATATGCGGGAAATAACCCCAGCGATGCGCCGGATTGTAATAGGCCATCTGAATCTGCCCGGTGCGATCACGCGCCTGGCGGGTAACCTCAACAATATCACCATCAGCCAGTGTCGTGCTGTCACAAAAGGCCAGCGGCATGGTCTCCACGGTTCCAGCGATGGACCGCCAGACATTGACGATGGCAAAGCGCTGTGCAGACAGGCTGGCAGCCTCATGCGGCAACATCTCGGCAAGTCGCTTTTCCGCCGACCAGCTTGTGTAATCATTGTGAATGACCGATGACGGTTCACGCATGGTCCGGTTGCGGCGCAGATTGTCACTGGCAGCACGGCGGGTATGATCAAACACATGCACACGCCGCGCGCCGGTGACCGCACGCAGCAATCTGTCGATCTCTGGCTCATAGATATCGGCAAGCGCTGCATCATCACTGAAATCGGCAACTGCGCTGTTGTGCGGCATCAGCATAAAGCCCTGCCTGTCAAGCGACAGATCGCGCCCGCGCGCATCGGCAATATCTACCTCATGCCAGCGATATTGCCCGTCATGCGCCGCCGCCGCGCCGCCAGCCTGTGAGGCATGATAGACCGCGCTGCCATCATCACTGGGTGCCAGATACTGAAGCTGTGCCCTGATCCGGCCCCCGGGCGCTGTCCGGCCATCGCTGTTCATCGCGCTTCACCGGCACCCATCCGCCGTTCAACCCACCGCACACCTGCCGATACCAGCAGGATCAGCGCCAGATATTCCAGCACCAGAACGGTATAGATTTCCAGCGGGCGGTATTCGGTCACAACCAGTTCATTGGCCCGGCGGGTCAGTTCCTGCATGCCAATGACGGACACCAGCGATGACATTTTCAACATGTAGACAAGCTGATTTCCAAGCGCTGGCAAAATGCGTTTGATCGCCTGCGGCAGAATGACGAACCGCATCTTGTCGATATAAGACAGCGAAATGGAATGTGCCGCCTCGTGCTGGCCGCGGTCGATCGACTGAATACCGGCGCGGAAGATTTCTGCCTGAAAGGCACTGTCTGAAATGGCCAGCGCCAGCACCCCGGCCCAGAACATGGAAATGGCAATATCGGCAACCTGCGGCAGCCCGTAATAGACCCACAAGATCAGCACAAGGATCGGGACGGCCCGCACCAGTTCAACATAGACACGGTTGATGATTCGCGGCGGGCGGGCGCGGGCCAGGCCCGGCAGCGCGATCAGCAGACCCACAACAACCGAAATCAGGATCGCTGTCACCGACAGGGCGATCGTGTAATACAGCCCGTCGATCAGGAACATCAGGTTGCGCTGTCCGGCGGGGCTGGTCGGGTCCACCACATACCATCCCCAGTCGCCCGAACATCCGGTCAGCAACAGCGCGGTGGCCAGCACCGGCAGCAATCGCATTTGCAATACCATCAACGCCCCCTAATGCCGCAAAATCTGACGCAGGAAGGTCTGGCAGCGCTCGCTTTCCGGCGCCGAGAAGAACTGCTTTGGCGGGGCCATTTCGACAATCCGGCCATGATCCATGAACACCATCTGGTCAGCCACGTGACCGGCAAAGCCCATCTCGTGCGTGACGCAGATCATCGTCATGCCGCTTCCTGCCAGCTCTTCAATAACCTCCAGAACCTCGGCAATCATTTCAGGATCAAGCGCTGAAGTTGGCTCGTCGAACAGCATGATCTTCGGCTCCATGCACAGCGCACGGGCAATCGCCACACGTTGCTGCTGGCCGCCCGAAAGCTGGCCCGGAAACTTGTCGATCTGTTCGGGGATGCGCACACGCTCAAGATAATATTCGGCCAGACTGCGGGCTTGGGCGGGGGCCATGCCGCGCGCGCGAACCGGACCCAGCGTCAGATTGTCGAGGATCGAGAGATGCGGAAACAGATTGAACTGCTGAAACACCATGCCGACATTGTTGCGCAGCACCCGCCGCGCTGCCGCGCTGTCATCAATGCGCACCCCGTCTATGGCAATCTCGCCAGCGTCATGCGCTTCCAGCCTGTTGATACAGCGGATGGCTGTCGACTTGCCTGACCCGGACGGCCCGCAAATCACAATTTTCTGACCAAGACGTATGTCCAGAGAAACATCATCCAGCGCCTGAAAGCTGCCAAAAAACTTGTCGACATGCCGAATGCGAATGAAGGCATCATCCTGACCCATTGTTTTGGACACTTGGCCATCGGCTGGTTCTTTCCCACGTCTTTGGGGATTCTTATCATGGTTTGAGTTGAAAACTAATTTCACCTTTTTGGCCTTTCGATATAACTGAAGCTAGATGAGCAGAGAGCCATAAGGAACGCAACGCCGATGCTCACAAGCAAACATCACCTTTTGGAAAAGGAAAAGCTTACCCTGAAGGCGTTCCAAACCAGCGCTCGTTATCTCAACAAAACCCTTAGCGAACTAGAACGGTGTGATAGTTGATTTGCGGGCGTAGCAATTCAACAACCGTTAAAAGCTGTATAGGCCTAATCAAAACGGTCTTTGTCAGTGTCAAAAACCTTCGTAACCGTTACACCAAAAAGTTTGGTCAGTTCGAGTGTCCGATAAGCTATTTAAATACCATCAGGAATAAAATTGTGCATATCAGAAATGTTCATGATTTCCGCGGCAAAATGACCAAATTTGACTAAAACAAAAAAGTTCGCTTGCACTGTTGGTCAGCAGTGACCATTTCCTTCCCTCATCAACAGCAAGTGAAGCCCGTGCATTTCCGAATACTTTGGGAGAATGAAGTGAGACTTATCAAATTTGCAATCGCAGCCTTAGCGCTGGTGGGTTGGTCTGCACCCCTCCAAGCCCAAACCACCCTTCAAGATATCCTCTCATCAGGCGTGCTGAAGGTTGGCACAACTGGTGACTGGAATCCGATGACCATGAAAGACCCGGCAACCAACTCTTATACCGGTTATGACATCGATGTGATGACAGCGCTAGCAAAGGACCTGGACGTCGAAATAGAATTCGTGCCAACCGACTGGAAAACGCTGGTCAGCGGTGTTGTGTCCGGCAAGTACCACATGACAGGTTCAGCCTCGATTTCGCCAGCACGTGCCAAGGTGGCTGGATATACAGACAGCTATTTCTCACTGGCGACCGTGCCACTGACGCTGACCAAGAATGCTGACAAGTTCAAGGACTGGGCCGATCTCGACAAGGCCGATGTGACCGTTGCCGCCACCCTTGGTACGACCCAGGAAAAGCAGGTAAAGCAGTTCTTCCCGAATGCACAATACAAAATCGTCGAAGCCCCAGCCCGCGACTTTCAGGAAGTGCTGGCTGGCCGCGCCGATGCGCACATCACCTCGAATGTTGAGGCCTACAAGCTGGTGGCAAAATACCCGCAGATGATGGTGGTTCCGGTGGCAGCACCAAAGGCACCGACCCCGATTGCGATGCTTCTGCCGCAGGGCGATCAGGTATGGATCAACTATGTGAACACATGGATTCGCCTGAAGACCGAGCGTGGTTTCTTCGAGGACCTTGGCCGCAAGTGGCAGCTGTCGAACTGACGCCAGTCGGGACGATATGGCCGTGACGATTATGAAAGGCGGGACCTGGTCCCGCCTTTTGTGTTTTATAACCGGTATGAGCCGGGCATCAGCCGGGCATCGCGCAGCATGCGGGGACCATCATGATTACGCTCTACAATGTGCCGGTCAGCAGTTATGGCAGCAAGATCAGGATTATCCTTGATCACAAGCAGCTGGACTGGACCGAGATACCGCCCCCGGACGGCTATGGCAGTGCTGCCTATAAAGCGATTATTCCGGCCGGCACCGTTCCGGCAATTGATCATGACGGCTTTCGCCTTGCCGATTCCGAAGCCATTGCCGAATATCTGGATACCGTGTTTTCCACGCCGCCAATGCGCCCAGACGCACCGCAAGCCGCAGCATCAGCGCGTGAAATTTCGCGCTTTCATGACACCCGTATCGAACCACTGGTGCGCAGTTACTTCTCGCAGGTCACGCCCGCCAATCGCGATGCCGCGCTGATCGCTGCCAACGCAGCCTTGTTGCAGACACGCCTTGATGATCTTGCCGCAATTGCCGCGCCTGCACCGCTGATGACCGGTGACAATCTTGCCATTGCCGATTGCGGCTTTGTTGCCAGTTTCACGATCATTGCCTTGTTGCAGGATATTCTTGACCTGCCTGTGACATTGCCGCCCGCCATTGCCACCTACCGCGAGTCATTGCTGGCGCATCCTGATGTTGCTGGCGAATATGCGCGCTATAGCGCTGTGCTGGATGAATGGGCCGCCACAAAGCTGAATGCCTGACAATATTGCGTTTTGCCGCTAGTTATGCGGTTATATTCTGCGCGTCGGATTTGCTTCCGGCGTTTTATCATTCAGGCATATATCCTTGATCAGCCGTTTTACATCCTTGCCAGCGACGCTTCAGGCCTCGCTGATGATGCTTCTTGCCCTGCTGATGTTCACCATCATGGGCATTTCCATTCGCCTTGCATCGGCGCAGCTGCATGTCTTCGAGATCGTGTTTTTCCGCAATGCGCTTGCCGTCGTCATTATGGCGCCTGTCATGTTTCGCATGGGACGCGAAAGCATTCGCATGCACAGACCTGGCCTGTATTACCTGCGCGCCGCGATCAATTTCAGCGGCATGCTATGCGGCTTTACCGCGGTGACATTGATCCCGCTTGCCGAAATGACAGCACTCAGCTTCACCGGCCCGATCTTTGTGACCATCGGCGCCGCGATGTTTCTTGGCGAGGTCATTCGCATTCGCCGAATGGTGGCTATCGCTGTCGGCTTTGTCGGGGCGGTGATCATCCTGCGGCCCGGGTTTGTCGATATTTCGCTTGGCACCACGCTGGCCTTGTGCAGCGCGCTGTCCATTGCCGGGGCCAGTCTGGTCGTCAAGAAGATGACCGACACCGAAAATGCCAGTGCGATTGTGTTCTGGATGGTGGTGATGCAGATGCCCATCGCGCTTGTGCCGATGCTCTTTGTCTGGGAAATGCCATCGCTGGAAAGCTGGATATATCTGTGGGTGATGGCGTTTGCCGGTACCGCCGCACATCTGTTGTTCACCCGCGCCTGCAGCATGGTTGAAATCACCAGTCTTCAGCCGCTGGAATTTGCCAAACTGCCATTTGCCGTGGTGTTGGCCTGGCTGGTGTTTGATGAATTGCCAGATATGTTTATCTGGATTGGCGGGGCAATCATTTTTGCCTCAACCGCCTATATCACTCGCCGTGAAGCCATCGCGCGCAAGGCCGATCGTCCGCCCGGCAGCGGACGCGCCGCAGCCTCGCTCTAGGCCGGTCAGGTGCGCACCCGCCAGTGGATTGGCACGCCAGGATCGAATACGGTCAGCATGCCTTCGGGCGTGCTGCGCGGTGCCGGCACCGGTTGCGGTGTGTCAACACGCTCCAGCATTACTGTGCCCGCATTGACCGGAACGCCGTAAAAGGCAGCCCCATGAACCGATACAAACCCCTCCAGCTTTGCCAGCGCATCATGCTGTTCAAACATCTGGGCAAGGCAGGCCAGCGTATTAGGCGCAGTATAGATACCGGCGCATCCGCATTCAGCCAATTTGGCGCTATCCAGATGTGGCGCGCTGTCAGTTCCCAGAAAGAAGCCCGGCAGGCCTGATGTGGCTGCCTCGACAAGGGCGATGCGGTGTGTTTCGCGCTTGGCCACCGGCAGGCAATAGTAATGCGGGCGAATTCCACCTGCCAGAATATGATTGCGATTGATGAACAGATGGTGGGTAGTGATTGTCGCCGCAATATCGGGCCCGCCATCACGCACATAGTCGATGCCATCTGATGTCGTGACATGTTCCATTACAACGCGCAAACGCGGGATACGGCGGCGCACCGGGTCCAGAACCCGCTCGATAAACACCGCCTCACGATCGAAGATGTCCACCTGCGGGTCGGTCACCTCGCCATGCACACACAAGGGAACCCCGGCATCCGCCATGGCTTCCAGAACCGGCATCACCTTATCGATATCGCGCACGCCCGAAGCCGAATTCGTTGTTGCACCAGCTGGATAGAGTTTGACCGCGGTGACCAGTCCCGACTGCGCCGCCGCCACCAGATCGTCAGCATCCGTGGTTTCGGTCAGATAAAGGGTCATCATCGGGGTGAAATCCAGGCCGACCGGCACCGCAGCCATGATGCGGCTGCGGTAAGCCTCAGCTTCCGCTCCCGACACAACGGGCGGCACCAGATTGGGCATGATCAGCGCACGCCCGAACTGGGCAGCTGTTTCCGGCGTCACGACATCCAGCATGTCCCCGTCACGCAGATGCAGGTGCCAATCATCGGGGCGAGGCAGGGTCAGCGTTTTGGTTGATGTGGGGGTCGGGGTCATTGCGGTCCCTGTCATGCTTATCTGGCGGTATCTGTGATGGCTACTGGCTAGCACTCTGCCGAATATGAGGCAAGCACCGGCAAGCCGGTTTGACCTGTTTCAGATTGATCACAGATTTGACTTTTGGGGGCTGCCGGCGGCATCATGAGACAACGCTGCACCGGCCAGGAGTTACAGATGAACCGGACACGCAATGAAGCGCTTGTCTATGAATTTCTTGAAGCGCATGGCAAGCCGGCCAGCGCTTATGGCATTCTGGATGCCCTGCGTCAGGATGGTCTTAAGGCACCGCTGCAGGTCTATCGCGCGCTCACAAAACTCATCGAATCAGGTGCCGTACACCGTATTGAAAGCCTGAACGCCTTTGTGGCCTGTCGGCATCACCATTGCGCTGACAGCCCGGTCAGCATCTTCATGCTATGCAATGCGTGCGACGACGTTACCGAAGCCATTGATGATGCGGCCGCCAGCATGCTTGACCAGATCTGTGCAACACGCGGTTTTACCGGTGCCCGCCGTGTGATCGAGATTTCAGGAACCTGCGCGGCTTGCAGCGGGTCTGCTCACTGAACGACATTCAGGCATGGCTGCCGTCAGGTGCGCCTGCCCAGACATTGATGTTCAGACATTGATGTTCAGACACTGATGTTCAGACATTCAACAGCAGATATTCTCTTTCCCACGGGCTGATCACCTCCAGAAATGCCTCGGCCTCGCCGCGTTTCACCTCGATGAACAGCTTGACGAAGGATTCGCCCAGCACATCATGCAGCGGGCTGGTCCGTTCCAGCGCATCAAGGGCGATATCAAGGTTGCGTGGCAAGGTGGCCAGATCCTCGCCACTGTCCTTTCGCTGACGGGTCGGTCGGCGCTGTTCCTGCAGGCCAAGCCACAAGGCAGCAAGGCTGGCAGCCATCGCGAGATACGGGTTTGCATCCGCCCCCGGAATGCGGTTTTCAATGCGCCGGTTCGCCGGATCACCCATGGGCACGCGCAACCCGACGGTGCGGTTATCCATGCCCCATGCCAGATTGGTAGGCGAATCCTCGGAATTTGACTGGCGGCGATAGGAATTGACATAGGGCGCCATCAGCGGCATGGCCGCCACCAGATAGCGCTGCATGCCGGCCAGTGCGTGATAGAACGCATCGCTCTCGCTATTGTCTTTATCGACGAAGATATTTCGTCCGCTCTTCATGTCGACCACTGACAAATGCAAATGCATCGCACTGCCGGGCTGCTCTTGCATCGGCTTTGC
>ERZ802824.454-NODE-454-length-22874-cov-28.606_pt1 | contig 22874 bp, 27 predicted proteins | sample MGYA00345650_ERZ802824 | MGnify/ENA primary metagenome ERZ802824 (study PRJEB30503, sample SAMEA104212361) | marine metagenome | biome: Westerlies Biome; feature: [SRF] surface water layer (ENVO:00010504) within the epipelagic zone...; material: water... | reverse complement strand
TATCCTCTTTTTCGTGAGGGACGATCTTCTTTCCTCCCGAGCTCTTCTCATCCATAGATTTTTGAACAGAGTCCATCAAATCTCCTACTCGTCCTCCAATCCCCATCACCTCTGATTGAACCTCATTTTCGCTACCCGGTTTATCCAGCTGGGGTAGTGTGAGTTGGTCTTTGAGATATTTAGTGAAAGGAGTTTTTTGGTGGTAGCGCTGCATGGCTTGCTCGAGAGCTACGACATCCTTGAAATGAATATGACGGTCATGGTCATCGGGGTCTGCGCACTTATATATATAAGACTTGGACTTGCCCGTGATCTCTTGGATATCCTGGTCGCTGAGGTTTTTTAGGACCTCTTTGAGCGTGTGTTCGATGGAGATAATTTCTTTAGTTTTAGACATGACACAGTATAGCAATTTATGATAATGGGGTAATCAACTTTTTCTGTCCAAAATTCTTTCAGCTTTAGACTATAGCTAGAGAAATTAATTTTTCATTATACTGTCATGAACAAAAATTACATTATTCCCACTCTGGGGGAGGGTTCCACCAATCCCAGAAAAGAACCCCAGTCTCAAATGGGTGTCGAGCAGTATCTTCATAGTCTGGCCGAGTCTCGCCAAGAAAAAGAGATAACCCTAGAAAAGGTCATGGAGCATCTTAACTTTTCCCTGAGCACTCTAGAGGCCCTGGAGCAAGGAAATTTAGATTTTATCCAGTACCCCTTAAATTATTTTTTTACCCGCCAATACGCCGAATACCTCCGAGTACCTTTTCCAAAGCAATACCTCATGACTCATTTTAAACCCAGGGAGAAAAAGTAATGAGAGTTTTAATCATCTTCCTGAGTCTGTTTATGGTTAGTTGTGTTACTCAAGCCAAAGAGGATGAATTACATGAATTTGAAAATTGGGTTCATTCCAGCAGTAGCGATAACAATATTGATATAGTTTATAATGCAGAAAACCCCCTAAAATCAGTCATTTTTATTGTGGATCCCACGATTAGCTGTGATGCCAGATTAGTCTACACCAACGTGGAATTAGAGGGTGAAGGACTCTCCTCTCTGGATGGAGAAAAATTTGACTGGCAGCTATCAGGTGTGACCTATAAGGGAGATGACGCCAGTAAGCTCAATACCAATGGATACACAAGATTTGAATTAATAAGTTTTTATAAGCACCACTTCGAAGAACTAGAAGAGCTCTTAGCGCCAGAGGGTATTATCGGATTTTCCCTCAAAGATCCTCAAAACAGATTTGAACCCCAAAGCGTTCAGCATGAGGCATCTGGATTGAGTCGTGCTTTAAGTAATGCCTTAGATGCCTGCCAGGGGTGGACTTGATAAAAAGTATTTTTGTATTCTTAATTTTAATCTCTGTGTCCTTTCAGGCCTCTGCTCAAAAACTTCAAGGTAAAGTTTATGTGCTGGGCAGTGTTGATCAGGAGCTTAAAAGTTTATTTGAGCAAACTATCTCTCAAGAACTCCACAGCTATGCTCAAAATATCTCTTTGAACTCCCATTCCCATATCTATGTCTTTCCCTATAGGGATGATCAAATCTGGCGAGTGGTGAGCTTTCATGTTGAAGGAGATCACCATCATAAACAACTATCTCAATTAGAACTTCAAGGGCTTCCCCTCAGATCCCTGGATCAAGTTCGAGAGATAATTGGACTGGATGGATCTCTAAAATATATCGGATGGAATTCCTATAGCGAACTTCCCCCAGAACAAATTTTTCTAGCCTCTAAAGCCATTGCTCAAAACTATCTTTTCTTGCATTTTTAAAAAGCTCCCTTTGGGGGTGCTGATATTTATCTTAACCATGATTTATCAAAGTGGGTTCATTCCCTTGGTAGTGACCGTGGGTATTCTTATTTATGTTAGTGTCATTTTATATTTATATCTAACCTACAACGCCAGGAAATAAGCTTAAAAAGCATTGATTTTCAAGCTCTTTTACCTTTTTTATTGATGACATAATTACGCTTGCTGAAATATCTGAGAGGGAATAGAGTTTTACTTATTATATAAGTTTGTGGAGTCACTATGAGTAAACCAAATAACCTTGAATCCTTGTGGATGCCTTTTACGCCCAACAAGACTTTTAAAAAAGATCCCCGAATTATTGTGGGTGCAAAAGATATGCATTTTACCAGTGATGATAATCGCCAAATTCTCGATGGCACTGCTGGGCTCTGGTGTGTGAATGCCGGACATGGTCGAAAAAAAATTCAAGAAGCGGTCTCTGAGCAATTAGAAACACTCGACTATTCTCCACCCTTTCAATTTGGACATCCTAAACAATTTGAACTAGCAAACCGTCTAGCTGAAATCTTTCCTGAAGACATGAACCATGTCTTTTTCTCTAATTCTGGATCCGAGGCTGTGGACAGCGCTTTGAAAATTGCCCTGGCCTATCAACGAGCCAGAGGTCATGCCACAAAGACGAGATTGATTGGTCGCGAGCGGGGCTATCACGGTGTGGGCTTCGGCGGTATTAGTGTTGGCGGGATGGTAAAGAATAGAATGTACTTTGGATCGATGCTAAGTGGCGTTGATCATCTTCGCCATACTCACAATCCTTCTGTAAACGCTTACTCCCACGGTCAACCTGAACATGGAGCAGAGCTGGCTGATGATCTGGAGCGACTCGTCCAACTTCACGATGCCTCTACAGTGGCAGCCGTGATCGTAGAACCCATTGCAGGATCAACAGGAGTTCTTCCACCACCCAAGGGTTACTTGAAACGACTTCGAGATATCTGCACCAAGCACGATATTCTCTTAATCTTTGATGAGGTTATCTCAGCTTTTGGTAGACTGGGTAAGGCCACGGGTTCTGATTACTTTGGTATCACCCCGGACATTATTTGCTGCGCGAAAGGTTTAACTAATGCCACTATCCCCATGGGGGCAACGGTCGTCCAAGACTATATTTATGAGTCCATGCTCGAAAACGCTGATGCTCCTATCGAGCTCTTCCACGGCTATACGTATTCAGGCCATCCTGTGGCTTGTGCGGCTGCTTTGGCAACATTAGATATATATAAAGACGAGGGTTTATTTGATAATGCTGCGAAAATGAGCCCTGTTATTGAACAAGCGGCCCATAGTCTAAAAGGCACCAAACACATAGCAGATATTAGAAACCTTGGTGTCATAGCTGCCATTGAACTAGAGCCGCGAGGAACCACCATAGGTGCTCGTGGATTTGAGACTATGAAAAAAGCTTGGGAAATGGGGCTGATGGTGAGAGCCAATGGAGATACCCTAGCCTTCTCTCCTCCTCTAATTGTCAATGAAAGCCAAGTCGATGAAATGTTTACAACAGTGAAACAGGCGATAGAGCAAGTAGACTAAAAACATCAATATTACAGCCATTATTTAAATCAAAGGCACCGCTGGACTGATAGAAGCCGCAAATCATAATCCATCTATAAAAGAAGACGACTCCGGGAACTATAATAATCGCATTCACACTAAATAATAAGACCGAGACCGTGACCCTCATGAATAAATGGATCTTCATGTATTGCTGGTAGAAAATTCTAATTATCAAACCTGTGGTAACGGCCGATAATAATAAGAAGGGGGCATCCAGGCGTGTAACTAAAAATTCATAATACATTTGTTAAAAATATATTACATTACAGCGGATAGAATGCAAAAATACATCTCAGAATTTCTAGGGACCTTTATTCTTTTACTCAGCATTGTGGGGTCGGGTATTGCTGGTCAGTTATATACTAGTGATGTGATGCTTATTTTATTTAGTCATGCACTAGCCATTGGCTTTACGCTAATTTTTCTTATTCGTATTTTTGCTGAATATTCTGGAGCTCATTTTAATCCCGTCGTCTCATTATTTTTTTATCTTTTAGGGGAGCTGAGTTTTAGAGATTTAGTGATATTTGTGATCATTCAAGTTTTAGCTGCAATTTTAGCTACCTTGTTTGCTAATTATCTTTTTGGCTTAGATGTTATGGATATTTCCTCAAAACTTAGAAGCGGTCCTAATATCTATGTTTCTGAAATCTTTGCTACTTTTGGTTTACTCATGGTAATTTTGTTGAGCCGAGGAGATGGAAAAAATATAGTCGCTTTTAATGTGGGTATTTATATAGCCGCCGCTCTTCTTTTTACATCCTCAAACAGTTTTGCTAATCCAGCAGTAACGATTGCTCGAATGTTTACTAATTCCTTCACAGGAATAGACCCGTCAACGGTAATTTGGTTTATTGGCTCTCAAGTTATAGGTTTTTTTATAGCTTATATTCTCTATACCCAAGTCTATAAAAAGTAATAATTATCAATGTTTTTGCGATTTTATCTAATAGAGACAATTGTATAAATTGACATGGGAATAAGTTTTTAATATCTAAAATATAAGTTTTATTTTTATTGAGGAGTAGATTTATGAGCGAAGCTAAATGTCCAGTGGCACACGGTGCACTTACAAACATGGAGAAATCAAGTTCTGATTGGTGGCCTAAAAATCTCAATCTCGACATTCTCCACCAACATGATCAAAAAACAAAACCATTCAATGGTTCCTATAATTACAGAGAAGAAGTCAAAAAATTAGACTTTAAAGCTTTAGAAGCCGACATGCATAAGCTTATGAAAGATAGCCAGGAATGGTGGCCTGCGGATTGGGGAAACTATGCTGGTTTAATGGTCCGCCTCGCTTGGCACTCAGCTGGAACTTATAGAACAGCAGACGGTCGTGGTGGTGGTGGCACAGGCGATCACCGATTTTCTCCTCTCAACTCTTGGCCCGATAATACCAACCTCGATAAAGCACGAAGATTGTTGTGGCCTATTAAAAAAAAATATGGAAATAAAATTAGCTGGGCCGATCTCATGATCCTAGCAGGAAATATTGGTTATGAGTCCACTGGATTTAAGACCTTTGGATTTTCTTATGGACGCGAAGATATATGGCATCCTAATAAAGATATTTATTGGGGACCAGAAACTGAACCACTAGCTACAAACAGACATGCTGATAAAAATGATGCCTCCTCCCTGGAGAGTCCTCTAGCAGCAAATCATATGGCCTTAATTTATGTCAACCCTGAAGGCTTCGAGGGTAACCCCGATCCTTTAAAGACCGCTCAACACATCAGAGAGACATTTGCCAGAATGGCTATGAACGATGAGGAGACAGTTGCTTTAACTGCCGGTGGTCACACCATCGGAAAAACTCATGGAAACGGCGATGGCGCTAATTTAGAAGCAGAGCCAGAAGGCGCTGCAATCAAAGAACAAGGTTTGGGTTGGATGAACAACACAACCCGAGGCATTGGAAGAGACACGGTCACTTCTGGTATTGAGGGCGCGTGGACCACAGAGCCCACTAAGTTTGATAATGGCTATTTTTATATGCTTTTTACCTATGATTGGGAGTTAAAGAAAAGTCCTGCTGGTTCATGGCAGTACGAACCCATCAATATCAAAGAGGAAGATAAGCCGGTTGATGTGGAGGATCCCTCTATTCGATACAACCCCATCATGACCGATGCCGATATGGCCATGATTAAAGATCCCATCTATCGAGAGATCTCAGAGAAGTTTTACAAAGACCATGACTACTTGTGCGATGCCTTTGCCAGAGCGTGGTTTAAACTGACCCACCGTGACATGGGACCTAATACAAGATACATCGGACATGATCTTCCTAAAGAAGATTTAATTTGGCAAGATCCCGTTAGTGCCGGATCTAACAGTTACGATGTAGAGGGACTTAAATCCAAAATTAAAAGTAGCGGTTTAAGTATTCAAGAATTAATCTCAACAGCTTGGGATAGTGCGAGAACTTATCGTGGCTCCGACCTTCGAGGCGGCGCTAATGGTGCTCGTATTAGACTGGCTCCTCAAAAAGATTGGGCAGGCAATGAGCCTGCCAGATTATCGAAAGTGCTTTCAATTCTAGAACCACTCGCCTCTGAAGCGGGTGCGAGCATTGCCGATACAATTGTGCTTGCGGGAAATGCAGGCTTGGAGATGGCTATTGAAGCAGCTGGGTCTAAGGCCCCTGTTCCCTTTCATCCTGGAAGAGGTGATGCCACGGAAGAGATGACAGACGCAGAATCATTTTCTCAACTAGAACCTATCCACGATGGTTTTCGAAACTGGTCAAAAGAAGATTACGCAGTCAGCGGTGAGGAGATGCTCTTGGATCGATCTCAGTTAATGGGGCTTACAAGTGTGGAGATGACAGTTCTTATTGGTGGAATGCGAGCTCTTGGTGTGAACCATGGAGGTAGCAAAAATGGCGTATTTACTGATCAAGTTGGTGCTTTAACCAATGATTTCTTTGTGAATTTATTAGATATGAAGAATAAATGGAAACCTTCCAATGGTCACTATGAAATAATTGATCGTGCAAGCGGTAATGTCAAATGGACAGCTACTTCCGTTGATCTTGTGTTTGGCTCAAATTCCATACTTAGATCTTACGCGGAAGTCTATGCTCAAGACGATAATAAAGAGAAGTTCATTGAGGATTTTGTAGCAGCATGGACTAAGGTTATGAATTCAGACAGATTTGAATTAAATAATAATTAAAATAAGGATTCATGTTTAATTACGGGAATATCCAACTCAAAGTTTGTGGTATTACGGATATTAGATCCCTTGAGATAATACAAAGATACTCTGTGAGCAGAGTGGGCTTTGTCAGTGATAGCTTATATGGTCCTAATACTTTATCAGTTGATGAAATTATAAAGCTAAAAAATAAATCTTATGAATTAAAACTTAATCCAATTCTGCTTATTGGTAATTTAGAAATCACAGAAATAATTAAAGTGATTAACAAAATAGGCATCAAAGAAGTGTGTTTAGCAAATCAATACACTTACGAAGAAATACAACAATTAATAAAAAGTACAGACATTAAAATATCTATTTCCGTTAATTTTAATAATCATAATTGTGATTTCTTTCAAAAAATTAAGAATGTGATTAGTAGTTTTTATTATGATTTAAATATTTACCACGAAGATAAAATCGAAAAAAAAGAACTCTCCGAATGTATTACGCAAATAAATGAGTTAAGACAATTTTCAAAACCACTGTACCTAGGGGGAGGTATTAATATTGAAAATATTAAAGAAGCAGTTAGAACTCTCTCTCCCTTTGGAATAGATATATCAAGTGGATTGAAGAAATCGAATACTCTCGACGAAGAGAAGCTTAAAAAAATCCTCGATAGTCTTGGGTTTGACGAGATTGTTTGATAATAAAACGCTCGTTCAGATTACTTAAAAGATTTTTGTAAGTTTTTTTGGTGTTTAAGTCAATAAATTGGGGGTTTAAATCAAGAATAGGTTTTAGCACAAAATCTCTTAAATGGGCTGAAGTATGGGGAAGTGTAATGAGATGATTTTTAATATTTAAATTTTCAAATTGTATTAGATCTAAATCAATTCTACGGGGACCGTTTTCAATAAATTTATTTTTCTTAATTTTTTTTTCAATAAATTGCATTTTACTAAATAGTTCATTGAAGAATAAATTTGTATGAAACAAGATTGCAGCATTGTGGAAATACTTTTGATTAGTTGGGCCAAAAGGCTTTGTGAAATAAACTTTGCTGATTTTGTCAACATATCCAATTTTATTTAATAAATTTAAAGCCTGATTAAAGTTATTCTTCCAATTACCAATATTTGAACCTATCGCAATATAAGATTTATATTGAAATGCTGACTTTTTGAGCATTATACTTTTTTGCAATTACTATTTTATTAATCTCTAATAGCTGTATATCTATCGGGAATTTTTTAAGAATTACTTTTTGAAGTTCTGTAATTAGTTTTTCGAGTGTTTTATATTTTGAGGAAGAGACAAAGTCAGTAATCTCACTTTTTAAGTCTGCGTAACTTGTCACATTATCAATATTGTCTAGATCTTGGTTTTCATCGAGATTTATTTGACACTTAAGTGTGATTAATAATTCTTGCGGCTTTAATCTTTCCTCATCATAGACACCGATGATGCAGTGCACACTCATATCTTTTATTTCTATTAGAAACTTCACTTATTTAATACCTTTAATACTTTTATCATTTGATTGGTCTCTTGGACATCATGAATTCTAAAGGAATTAACTCCTTGGGATAATGCATGGGCGACTGAAGCTAGGGAGCCCCCTAATCTTTCATCTGTCTTTGAAGGATCAATAAAATTAATCCAGCTTTTTCTTGAGGAGCCCAATAAAATTTGAATAGGAAGGTCGCTATATTTTTTTAAGGACCTCATTAACTGTAGATTTTGATTGAGAGTTTTACCAAAACCTATACCTGGATCAAACCACACTTTCTTAGTCTCTATATTTAAATTAGCTAATATTTTCAGTCTTTTTTTAATAAAATTATCAAATTCCTTAGTCATATTTTTACTAGGTTTGAGGTTTTTTTGCATGTCTTTAGGGGTTCCTATTTTATGCATAAGGAAAAGACCTGATTTATACTTTTTGGTAAGATGGAAGAGTTCATCAGATCCACCATTGATATCGTTTATAATATGTACTCCTTTTTTTAAGGCATATTCTTGTGTTTCTATCTTATAAGAGTCGAGTGAAACTAAATATTTGTCATAGTTTAAATAAGGTAAAATTTTTGAAAGTCTTTTAATTTCCTCTTGGTATGTAATTGGGGTGCTATTTGGTTTGGAGCTCTCAGCGCCGATATCAATGATTTGGGCTCCATTATTTGTCATAGAATTAATATATTTCATGGCGGATGAGCGAGTAAAGGTTTTACCTCCATCACTAAATGAATCAGGTGTGAAATTACAAATACCTACCAATAAGGGATTTTTAATTTGAAAAGAATGTTTATTAAATTTCATAATAATTTTTATTTACCATATTCTTATAACCTTTTTTTAATTTGATAAACATTTTTGATGACTTTCTTTTCCACGCTATATCAGGAATGGAATTTATAGAAATAATACCCCTGCCTGATCCGATGGATATAATTTCTGAATATTCGTTTAAATTTTCGAGAAGTATTTTCTTTTTATGAAATTTGAATTTTATTTCATCCTGAAGTAATTTAAGCGTATTGCCATAGTAATACCCCTCTTGAGGTATATAAAGTGTATCTGATTTTACAAATATTAAGTTTGTAACTGCCCCTTCAGTAATTTCATTATCTCTTGATAAGATTATTTCATTCTGGGAATAATCAATTTCACCCATAAATTTTAATAATTTTTTGTAGTATAAATTTTTATGGATAAAATCTTTTCTTTTATAATTTTTGATGAAACCAATTACACTGTCTTGTGTTTTTATTCTTTTTCTCAAGGAAACAGAAAGTGTTTTTCCATTACATGCAATTCTGAGTAAGTGATTATAAGTTTTGATCTTTTTAATTTCATCTCCAACTAATTTTTGAATTAATTTGGGAGTAATGGTGATCCCAAATTTATAGTCTTTGCATGATTTATTGAAGGTTTGAAGGTATCTTTGAAGCCCAATAAAATGGGGTTTTTTTCCAATTATCGGAATAGAAGTAAATACTCCTCTTTGACCCCAGAGTGGCTTAAATAAGCTTAATAAACTTAAGTTATTTTTTAAATTGTATGATTTTGCTAATAAATTGTTTGCCATTAGGTGTCAAAAATGAGTCCGGGTGAAATTGCAATCCACAAATATCGTTGGTGTGGCTTTCCAAGCACATTGCAACATTTGTCTCTTCACATCTCATTGTAATATGCATTGTGGAGGAATCAAATGGCTCTTTTAGTTTTAAGGAGTGGTATCTACCTACTTGATACATATGATTATTAGGGAATCTCAAACTTTTATTATTAGTTCGAATATAGGTTTGATAACCATGAAAAATTTTTTCTTGTTTGGATATAATTCCACCTTCTCCATTTGCAATTAATTGAAAACCAAGGCAGATACCAATAATTTTTTTTTTAGTTTTAAATTTCTCATATATTTCTAGAGATATTGGGTAGTCAAGGGGCTTACCAGGACCAGGAGAAAAAATAATGATATCAGATTTTTTTACTGTGCTTTCTTTAACATCATAATAATTTTTTACTTCAAGTTTACCAAAGCTAGATAATAAATGTGCTAGGTTGTATGTAAAAGAGTCTTCATGATCTATTAATAATAATTTCATTTTAGTAGATCTAATAAGGATTTAGCTTTAAGAAAGTTTTCATGATACTCATTTTTGGCAGTACTATCTAAGATCACCCCGCTAGCAACAAAAACTTCATTATTATTGTTAAAATTTAAGATTGACCTAATAATGATATTAAAACTCATATCTTTTATGGATCGAAAATATCCAAATGATCCAGTGTAAATTCGCCTTGGTTCTTTTTCCTCTTTATTAAGAAGTTTTAGGGTATTAATTTTAGGACATCCTATAACTGAACCACCCGGCATCATAGCTTTAACAATTTGAGATAGCTTCACCTTCTCATGCAGTGTGCCTGAAATATCAGATACATTATGATAAATATACTGGTACTTTTGAACAAATTTAAGTTTTTGAATTTTTACTGAATTAGGTTTTGTTATACGACTCAAATCATTTCTTTCTAAATCTACAATCATATTATGTTCTTTATCTTCTTTTTGATTATTCTCAAAAAATTGACGAGCCATTTTTGTGGATTTAATTTTTTCTCTACTAACTGTTCCTGCTATGGGAGATGTGACTATCTTATTGCCTTTCACTTTAAATAAGTTTTCTGGAGAGCAACTAATAATATTAAACTCTTTAGTTCTCACACAAAAAGACTCAGGGCTTAAATTTTTTTTCATTAATTGAAAAAACAATTTAGCAATATCTAAATCCTTCTTGTTGGAGTATTTCTGTGCAATCTTAATTTGATAAGTCTCTCCAGCTTTAATATTTTTTTTAAATTTATTAAATATTTTTTCATAATTTTCAACACTTGGACTAACTTTAATTTTGTTTTTACTTATATTTTTGGAATTTTTAAGAGGTTTTAAACTTTTTATTAAATCTAGTTTGGATTTAGTAAAAATATCTATTTTTGAGTCTATGACTATTTTAGTTTGAGGACGAAAAAATACTCCCTCAGGAAAAGCATGTTTGTCTTTATTGACTATTAAATTTAGATTTTTACACAGCAATTCGTAACCAAAAAAGCCAATATAACAATCGTATTTTTTCTTTGCTTTAAATTTATCTAACTTGTTTAGAAATTTATCTAAATTATTGATATTAAGGTTTATTTTTTCAATAAAATCAGTGTACAGCTCAAAATTATTTTTTTCTGAATTTCTATAAATGATTATGTCTTTGTCAGAGGCTAATAAAGTTTTAAGAATAGCTGAATTATTCATGTGGCAATTCTAGTTATATAGATTTTTTATTCAACTAATGCTCTTAATAAACATTATTTTTATAAATTAAAAAAGCACCCTAACCTTTGGGGTGCAGCGGATCTATTTGAAGCGATCAACCTATAATAATTAACTATCGAAATTAATTTTTTGTAAGATTTCTAGAACAGCTTTTCTATTTGAAGCAATTTCCTGTAAGTCAATAGAATCAAATTTGGCATTATTAGCCAAGGCTTGAACTCTTTTTGATGGTGACACGTTGGGGTTAACAGGAAATTCATTGTTGTCATTGGCATAAATTTCTTGAGCCTGATCACTTAAAAGGAATTTAAGGAAATCTAAAGAAGATTCATAGTTTTTATCATTGATAATTGCTATACCAGAGATATTAACGTGGCTACCATAGCTATCTTGATTGGGAAATATTAAAGAGACCTTTTCTAACCAAACTTTCTGGTCAGGATCTGCCATCATTTTAAAATAGTAATAATGGTTTCCAATACTGAGATCACATACTCCCGCATAAATAGCTTTAACTTGATCTCTGTCATTGCCTTGGGGTTTTCTTGCTAAGTTTGCTTTTAATTTAACAATATAATCTTCAAACCATTCTTCTCCGTGGTGGGCTATTAAAGCTGAAAATAGTGACACGTTGTAAGGATGAAACCCAGATCTTGTACACACTTTACCTTTGTATTCAGGTAAGATTAAATCTTCATAGGAAATTTCATTAAGATTGAGATCATTATGAGCATAAATAACTCTCGTTCTCATTGTCAAACCAGTCCAGTCCTGAGTTTGCAAATTTGATGGTACTTTGTCCATTATTGGAATATCTACATTTGCACCAGCTTCTGTAATATCAATTAATCTAGCAATATCTGATGATAAAAAAATATCAGCAACTGGATTATCTTTTTCTAAGATTGTTTTTTGAACCAGTCCTTTTTTAGAGAAAATCCATTCAATTTTATTTCCAGAATTTTTTTCATATTGGTCTATTAAAGGCTCGATAAGAAAAGGTTGTCTTTCAGAATATACTTTAATTGTTGTAGTTGTTTCTGCCTTGCTAACAGCAATATACATTGATGTTAAAGCAAATATTGTTGCACCTATAAATGCAATAATACTTTTTACAAATTTATAATGTTTCATTTAGGTAAAGAAAATATTGAAAAAAAAAATAAAAAAAATACAAAAAAAAAGATAACTGCTAAATAGAATTAATAAAGGTTTATTGGAATATATTACAGTAAAGAAATTACTTCTTTTTTATATTAATAACCAAGGAGTATTCTTGTAACAAACCTAAACAGGCAGGTATTGGTAAATCCTCATGTAATGAGGTGTATTCTTCATAATCATAAATTCGATTCTCTTCTTGGTTAAAGACGTGAATGTGATCGGTAGTGTTAGTGTCATAAAAAGATTGTTTATCGACAGTAATTTGTTTTAGATAACCCTTGCTAACTAAAGTATTTAAATTTTCATAAAGGGTTGTTAGAGAAAAATAGCTTCTATTGTCTTTAAGTATCTCATTCATTTGGTTGATAGAAAAATGTTTATCTTTTCCATCAAATATTGATTTCAGCAAAACTACTCTTTGTTTAGTTTGTCTCCAGTCACATTTTTGAAGAATGACATCAATATCAGATTTAGAAGCTTCAGTTAAATTCATTGTGTTAACCTAGAACAATAAACCATATTTTTCAATGTTTATGAGTATTTCAAGGTAAGACAAATGAGCACCATTTAAATGTAATGAATTTCAAAAAACCAACAATGATATTGAAATACAATATTTATTTTGAGCTTCGTGAGACTTGCGTTTCATTCTCAATCTCTTTTTTTCGAGCATTCATGTAATATAAAAGGTTAACCCTATCAAGAAAGGATGCAGGATAATACTGCTCTTCGACAATTCTTTTTATTTTGTGATCGCAAACTTTATTTTTAGTTTTTCTCATAAGGCATATAAAATGCCTATATGAGAAAGTTGTAAATTATTTTTTTTTTTGACTTTGAGACTGTTAGATTTTTGAAGTTATCTGAAACATATTCCAAAATTCCTTAATGACATTCTTTAATGGAGTTTGTTATTCCATTAATCAGTTCACCATACATTGAAGGTCCCTCTTCTATGAAAGCTCCCAAAGGATCCATAACTCCTGTAGAAATATTCATATCATTTCCAAGTGTCTCAATAATTTTAGGATTATATTGAGGCTCAGAGAAGATACACTTAATACCCTTGTCTCTAATTAAATCTTGAATATCAGCAATTTGTTTTGCACCTGGTAACACATCAGGATTTAAAGTTAATGCTCCAGCTGATGTCACACCAAATCTTGTTTCAAAATATTGATAGGCATCATGGAATACAACGTAACTAATATCTTTAGATAACTCTTTTTCAACATTATTAATAAGATTATCTAGTTCCAAAGTAGCTCCTGCCGTATTTACTGAATATTGTCTTTGACCTTCTGGATCAATTTTTATTAATTCATCGCGGATAATTTTAACCATCTCTTTGGCGTTTTCAGGGTCTAACCATATATGAGCATCAAACTCTCCGTGTTTGTGGTCATCGTGATCATCATGTCCTTCATGTTCATCTTCATGGCCATCGTGATCATCATGGTCATCGTGGTCATCATGATCATCATGGTCATCAAAAATGTTTTTTTCTCTAAACTTAAGTTTTTCTATTGATTCTGATTCCATAAAAGCAATTTTTTTTGCATTTTTAGCCAGTGAGTCCAAGGGCTTTTCCATAAAAGCCTCTAGGTCTTCCCCAATCCAAAAAACTATGTCAGCTTCCTCTAGCATTTCAGCATGAGAAGGCTTAAAAACGAAAGTGTGTGGATTATTTGTGCCCTCAATAATTAATTGTGGCTCTCCTCTTGATTCCATTATTCTTGAGATTAATGAATGCAAGGGCTTAATTGTAGTGACTACTTTAATGTCTGTTTTTACATCTGCTTGTGCAGCAAAACTATAAAATAAAAAAGATAGTCCGAAAAAAATTGATTTTTGAAAGAAATTCATGTCTAGTACTCACCTTTGTATGTTATATTATTACATATGTAATATTATAACAGTTTAATTATGTCAATATTAAAAAAATGGATTCATTAATAGAACTAAAAAATTGTGGCGTCTTCCGTAACCAGAGATGGTTAGTGAGAGGTGTTTCCCTAAAGGTATCTTTAGGTGAAATTGTAACATTAATCGGGCCTAATGGTTCAGGCAAATCAACAACTGCCAAAATGGCTTTGAATATTTTAAAACCAGATGAAGGTACAAATAAAATTAAAAATGACATCAGAATTTCCTATGTACCTCAAAAAATTTCTATTGATTGGTCTCTCCCATTAAGAGCTGTGGACTTTATTAATTTAGTTAGAAAACATCAAACAAGTGAAATTAACGATGCACTTCAAATTACTGGTATTAAACATCTGATAAACGAAGATGTGAGAAATTTATCTGGCGGAGAGTTTCAGCGACTATTAATGGCACGTGCTATAGTTAAAGAACCTCAATTTCTTGTTTTAGACGAACCCGTTCAAGGTGTCGACTACCCTGGTGAAATTGCACTATACAAAACAATTCAAGAAATTGTAAAAAGGATTAATTGTGGAATCCTTCTAATTTCACATAACTTACACGTTGTCATGTCTCAAACTGATTATGTAATTTGTCTTAATGGTCATGTTTGTTGTTCTGGGGCTCCTAGTTCAGTTATCAAAGAGCCTGAATATATTAAATTATTTGGGAAAAATATTGATCCCACTTTAGCTTTATATAAGCATGATCACGATCATGAACACTTACCTGATGGAAGCATAGATAACTCGAAAAAGGTTCAATAATGTTTGATGATTTTATTTTTAGAGCATTTGCAGCGGGTATTGGCCTTGCATTAATCACAGGTCCACTAGGATGCTTTATTGTCTGGAGAAGATTGTCTTATTTTGGCGACACAATTGCTCACTCAGCTTTATTAGGAGTGGTTATTGCCTATGCATTAAACTTTAATTTAATTATCTCCGTGTTTGCCGTTTCCTGCTTCATAGCCTTGTCTTTACTTTTTTTGCAAAGAAAAACCTTTCTTCCCGATGATGCTTTGTTAGGTCTGTTAGCCCACTCGGTTTTAGCGATTGGTTTAGTTCTTTTAGGAATACTCTCGTTTATAAGAATTGATCTTATGGGCTTGCTTTTTGGGGATATTCTCTCAGTCAATGTCACAGATTTAATGTTTGTTTGGATTGGTGGAAGTATTGTTCTGGTTGTGTTGATACTAATTTGGAGACCCTTATTTGCTGGAACAGTTAATTTGGAATTGGCTAAAGCAGAGGGTCTAAATCCAGATCTAGCTAATGCAATCTTTACTGTTTTAATTGCTAGTGTGATTGCCATTTCAATTAAAATTGTGGGGATTTTACTAATTACAGGCCTACTAATAATACCCGCAGCGGCCTCTCGAAATTTATCCTCTACTCCCATCCAGATGGCTATTATCTCTTCTATAATAGGTGTTGCATGCGTCGTTCTGGGTTTGCAATCTTCTATGATTTGGAATTCTCCTTCCGGTCCAACAATCTTAGCAATTGCTTTGGGTGTCTTTATATTAACTCTATTGCCTCTGAAAAAATTGCTAATCTCCAAAAAAAAAATAGAATTAAATAAAAGATGAGCTCAACACATACACACTCTAAAAAAAGTCAAAGTTTGACCAAAAATCAAAAAATTGTTTTCAACCTATTACAAAATTCTGGCGAGGCTTTAAAAGCATACTCTATTTTAGACAGTTTAAAAAAAGAGGGTCTTAAATCTCCTCTCCAGATATACAGAGCTTTAGACAAATTAGTGGAATTAGGAAAAATTCACAAAATTGAAAGTAAAAACTCTTTTATCGTTTGTAATAACTCTAATTGTGCCAGTAATACAGTTTTTGCTATTTGTGAAAGGTGTGGAAATGTTAAAGAGATTAAAAATAGCGACCTTTCTGAGGGTGTTAAAGAGCTAGTGAAGAAAAATCGGATGAATGTTACAAGATATAACCTAGAATTTTTTGTTTTGTGCAAAAGCTGTAAAACAAATTAAAATTAACTTCAACTGACCCGAAAGCCTCTAATTTATTGATTTTTTGTCTATTGACATAAATAAAGACCTATATATATTGTGCTCCTCATTATGTATGCAGTCCTAAAATCAGTTGGAAAACAGTTCAAAGTATCGCCCGGTGATACTATGAAAATTGATAAAATTGAGGGAAACGTGGGCGATATGATTTCATTTAAAGATATTGTTGCTGTTGGAAATGGCGATAAATTTGAATTTGGGTCCCCTGCAGTCAAGGGCGCAGAAGTATCTGCAAAACTATTGCATCAAACAAGAGATGATAAGATCAGAGTTTTTAGAAAGAATAGAAGAAAACACTTTCAAAGAACCAAAGGTCATCGTCAATATATTTCTATTTTAAAAGTAATGTCCATAAAGTCGGCAATTGGTGAAGAGAGCTTCAAGGAGCCAGCCAAAAAAGCAGCCCCTAAGGCAGAAAAACCAAAGAAAGTTGAAACTAAAACAGAGGCACCTAAAAAGTTAGAAGCCAAAGCAGAAACTCCAAAAAAAGTGGAAGCTAAAAGTGCTCCAAAGGTGAAAGAAAAAAAGGCTGTGAAAAAAGAATCAACTGAGGTAAAAGAGTAGAAATATGGCAACAAAAAAAGCAGGTGGAAGTTCCAAAAACGGAAGAGACTCGGCTGGTAGAAGGCTGGGTGTAAAAAAGTTTGGTGGAGAACACGTAATTCCTGGAAATATTATTGTCCGTCAACGCGGTACTAAATTTTACCCCGGCGATAATGTTGGAATTGGAAAAGACCACACTCTTTTCTCCTTAGTCGAAGGCAAAGTTCTGTTCAAAAAATCACGTAACAGACAGTTTGTTTGCGTTAACTAAATTTTCCTAATAAAAATTTCAAATTAAACTGTTATGGCATTTATCGATAAAGCAAAAATTTATATTAAATCAGGAAACGGCGGTCATGGGGCTTTGAGTTTTCGAAGAGAGAAATTTATTGAATATGGTGGACCCAATGGAGGGAATGGCGGCAAAGGAGGCGATATTATTTTTAGAGGTAATAAGGGTATTAATACTTTGCAGCGTTATCGTTTTAATCAACACCATAAAGCTCAAAACGGTGTGGGAGGAGCGGGTCAATTAAAAACTGGTGCTAGCGGTAAAGATTTAATTCTAGATATTCCATGTGGAACAGAAATCTATACTGAGGATATGGGTATCAAGATACATGAGATTTTAGAAGACAATGAAACATATCATTTTTTACGCGGAGGTCAGGGAGGCAAAGGAAACGCTCACTTTAAAAGCTCCACTAATCGAGCTCCCCGGAAATTTCAACAAGGAGAAAAAGGACAAGAGTCGACTGTTCGTCTAAAACTAAAAATATTAGCTGATGTGGGTTTAGTCGGTATGCCTAATGCTGGTAAATCCTCCATTTTGAATTTTGTCACCAATGCTAAATCAAAGGTTGCGGATTATGCTTTTACAACCCTTCATCCCCATATTGGAATGGTCCAAAAAGAAGACCTGGAGTTTGTGCTAGCAGATATTCCAGGGCTCATAGAACATGCCAGTGACGGCAAAGGTCTTGGCCATGATTTTTTATCCCATGTGGAAAGATGTAAAATTTTAATTCATGTGGTTGATATCACCGAAGAAAAACCTCTTGAAAATTATCAGATTATTCGCCAAGAATTGGTGAATTATGGAGCTCAAATAGAGTCCAAAAAAGAGATTATTGCCCTCAATAAGATTGAAATTACAGAGGAAGACAGAGTTAAAAAAATTAAAAAGGAATTTGAGAAATCTCTCAATCTAGAAGTTAAGTTGATTTCTGCTGCTACTGGATATCAACTCGATCAATTAACAAATTTATGTTTAGAATACTTAAATAATGAATAAAAAATTTGCAGAATTAGCCAAGAAATCAAAGGTTATTGTAATTAAAGTTGGCTCAAATATTTTAGTTAACGAGAAGCATAGCCTAAGAAAAAAATGGTTAGCCTCCCTAGTTGAGGATGTTCAAAAGCTTCAAAGAAAAGGCTCTAAAATAATTATTGTCTCTTCTGGTGCTATTGCCCTTGGTAGAAAAATACTCTCCAAAAAAAAACTTACTAATTTACATGAGAAACAGGCAGCTGCTTCTATCGGCCAAATTCAACTATCACAGGAATGGCAAAAAGCTTTTGCCAAATGCAAAATTCAGAGCTCTCAGATTTTAATCACTGCTGAGGATTTAAATGAAAGAAGAAAATATCTCAATATTCGAAATACCATTTACTCTTTAATGGATTTAAATGTGGTTCCAATCATCAATGAGAATGATACTACCTCCACGGAAGAAATTCGATTTGGTGATAATGACAAACTATCGGCTATGATAGCGAATGTCCTTTCAGCTGAATTATTAATTTTATTATCGGATGTTAATGGGCTCTATACTTCAAATCCTAAAAAATCAAAGCAAGCAAAGCTCATCACATCAGTAGAAGAGGTTAACCAGCAAATAGAAAAATATATAGATAAAGATTTAAGTGAATTTGGATCCGGCGGGATGCTAGCAAAGGTGAATGCTGCAAAGCTTTGTATTCAATCAGGCTCAACAATGATTATTTCTAATGGCTTAGTCAATAGTCCTCTCGGAAACATTCATCCAAAATCCTCAACTTGGTTTCTGCCTTCTAAGAATATTCTTACCAGTAGGCAACAGTGGATTTGGAATAGACCAATCCAGAAGGCCATTCTCCATATTGACGAAGGAGCAGCTAAGGCGCTTAAGAAAAACTCCAGCTTGCTAGCTATTGGTGTAAAAGCCATCGAGGGAAAGTTTTATCGTGGAGATACTGTTTTGATTCATTACAATAAAAAAGAGTTAGCTAGAGGAATGATTAATTACGATTTTCAAGAAATGGACAAGATTCAGGGCAGAAAATCCAAAGAATTTAGCGATATTTTAGGTTTTGTTAGAGAAGATGAAATCATTCATAAAGATAATTTGGTGGCCTCACGATGAGCGACTATTTCAAAGAAATTATAAGCCAATCAAAAGAAGCATCGAGTGCCATGTCCCAACTCAATGCAGAAGATCGAAGTAAAATCATAATGAATATTAGTGGTTTTCTTTTATCCAAAAAAAATGAAATTTTAGAGGCTAATCAATTAGATATGGAAAGAGCAAAATCTAAGGATGTATCAGCGCCTATGATTAATAGACTAATCCTTACTTCAGAAAAAATAGATCAGCTCTCTCAAGATGTAGAAAAAATTGCTCAAATGCCAGATCCTTTAAATCAAACACTAGAAAATTGGACCAATCCCTCAAATGGATTACAGTTTTCAAAAGTTTCGGTTCCAATTGGTGTGATAGGAATTATTTATGAGTCCCGGCCCAATGTTACTATTGATGCGGCTTGTCTTTGTCTTCGATCTGGAAATATCTCTATCCTAAGAGGTGGATCCGAATGCATAGAAACAAATAAAAAACTTTATGAATGCATTCAAGAAGCTCTGAAGGATTTACAAATTAATCCTTATCTTGTTTGTTTCATTCAAAATACTGATCGCAGTTTAGTGGAAGAATTATTAAAGGCCGAAGGAGATGTTGATGTCATAATTCCACGAGGAGGAAAATCTTTGATTGAGACAATCTCTAAAAATTCTCGCGTTCCAACCATAAAACACCTGGAAGGTTTATGTCATACTTTCTGGGACAAAGGATATGATAAAGATCAAGCATCATCTGTTATTGTAAATGCAAAGCTTAGAAGACCTGAGATCTGTGGTGCTACAGAAACATTACTCATTCACTCTGGGCATACATCAGAGGATATTGGATACGTCTTAGATAATTTGAGATCTCAAGGTTGTGAGATCATTGGTTGTGACCGACTCAAAGAAATATACCCTATTGATCGAGCCGCCACAGAAGATGATTGGTCCACGGAGTACCTCGATAAGAAAATATCTGTAAAAATTGTTGATAATATTGAAGAATCTATCGATCATATTAATAAATATTCTAGCGGTCACACAGAGTGCTGCTTAAGTGATAGTCAACAATCAGTGGAATTATTTTTTCAAAATTGCAAAAGTGCCATTTTAATGAACAACGCATCAACTCAATTTGCTGATGGCGGAGAATTTGGATTTGGTGCGGAAATTGGAATTTCAACAGACAAATTACATGTTCGCGGACCCGTAGGTGCAAAACATCTAACAACTTTTAAATATCAAGTGAAAGGCAATAACACTACACGGCCTTAATGGATTTACGTCAGAGTTTATTAGAATTAAAATCGCAGGTTGAATATCTTGCCTCTCTGAAAAAAGAAGATGTGACCCATATAATCAAATCATCAATTTATGAAATAGAAAATTTAGAAGTCTTTAGGGAAGAAGAGTTAAAGGAACTTAATAAAGTAATCCTGACGAATGAAGCCTTCCATAACCTATACTTTAAATACAACAAGGAGCGCTTGATAACCAAGGGCGTAGTTTACTTAGAGGAAGAAAATGATCTTCAATTTCTTATCTCCCTATTTTATTTTTTTAAACAGAGAGTGCCGATCTTATTAAAAACGAATACAAAACTCCAAATACAATCTTTAGATATAATTCATAAATTTCTCAAAGAAAATAATATCTCCGGAAACTTTTTAATAAAAATTAATGACTAGAACAATAGGACTCTATGGTGGATTTTTTAACCCTTTGCATGAGGGACACCTTCATGTCATTAAAACTTCCGCCAAGAGCTTGAATCTTAAAAAACTTATATTACTACCGACCTATCAAAATCCTTTAAAAGAAAACCAAAACCCAAAATCAATATATTCTCAAATATCTGATCTTCGCCTGCAAATTAAAGAGCCTTTGGTGAAAGTATCTGATTTTGAGCATCGATATCAGATGAAAAGTACCTATGATGTTTTAAAAAAAATTAGCACTAAATGTAGTCTTAATTCCTTTTATCTTATTATTGGCCTTGATCAGCTTGGTCATTTTCATGAGTGGATGGAGTATGAGTGGATAACAAAAAATATTAGTATTTGCGTTATTTATAGACCGAGATATGATGATTTTATCGAAAATTCAACTGTCAAAAAACAACACCCTAATCTATTCATGCCTAATTTAGCTAAGTTTATCAATAGTTCTACACCCTGTTTTCATATTCTAGGCGACTCCGGTGTGAATATATCATCGAGTGAGCTACGAGATGTCTAACCAACATAAAGATCCATCAGTCAGGGTTATTGTTGATAGTCTCGAAGATAATAAGGCAGAAAAAATTTCTATTATTTCTTTAAAAGGAAAAGCTGAATTTGCGGAGTTTATGGTGGTAGCCTCCGGTCGTTCCAATAAACATGTGGACTCCGTTTCAGAAAAGGTTTTTCGGGACTTAAAGACTCAAAAGATGTACTGCTCTAAACCTGAGGGAAGACCTCTATGCGACTGGACGGTTATTGATGCTGGTCATGTTTTAGTGCATATTTTTAGAAATGAAATTCGTGAAGTCTATGATTTGGAAAAATTGTGGTCAGAGGACTTTACCAATGCCAGCACCGCTTCTTAAACAAATTTCTATACTAAAATATATATCCATTTTTTTTCTATTATCTTATAGCCAATCAAGCTTTGCTGATACGAAAGAGACTTATCGTCAGTTAAGTATTTTTAATGAAGTCTATAATCGAGTTAAAGAACAGTATGTTGAAGAAGTTACAGATAAGGAATTAATCGAAAAAGCCCTCAATGGAATGCTTCAAGCTCTAGACCCTCACTCCAGTTATATGAATGAAGAAGTTTATAAAGAAATGCAAATTGATACCTCTGGGTCTTTTGGTGGTTTAGGAATTGAAATTACAACAGATAAAGGTTTTATAAAAATTGTCTCTCCTATTGACGATACCCCTGCACAAAAAGCAGGAGTTCAAGCAGGAGATTATATCACTCACCTCGATGGGACTTCAGTAGTCGATATGACTTTAAAAGAAGCTATTGATGTTATGAGGGGAGAGGTGGGAGAGCCTATTACAATTACAATTGTTCGAGGAACAGAAAAACCCTTTGATATAGAAATTAAAAGAGACATTATTAAAGTTCAATCTGTAAAGCATCGTGTCATTAATAATGTGGGAGTTCTTCGTATCAGTACTTTTAATGAACAAACTACTGTTGGTTTGAAAAAAAGCATTGAGGAATTAGAAGGAAGTGAAAATCCTCCCATAGGTTATGTTTTGGATTTAAGAAATAACCCGGGTGGATTACTAAATGAGTCCGTTACAGTAACTGATGTGTTCCTAGAAAAAGGGGAAATTGTATCCATTCGTGGAAGAGAGAAGAAAGATGTGCAAGTTTTTTCAGCAAAAAAAGGGGATATGATAAATGGAAAGCCTCTAATTATATTGATAAATGAAGGTTCTGCCTCCGC
>ERZ802824.441-NODE-441-length-23114-cov-66.2291_pt1 | contig 23114 bp, 19 predicted proteins | sample MGYA00345650_ERZ802824 | MGnify/ENA primary metagenome ERZ802824 (study PRJEB30503, sample SAMEA104212361) | marine metagenome | biome: Westerlies Biome; feature: [SRF] surface water layer (ENVO:00010504) within the epipelagic zone...; material: water... | reverse complement strand
CTCCCCTATTACCCTCTGAAATTTTAAATAAATTATATAAATTTTTTTCGTTTTGTGTTTTTTTATAAACGTCTATTGCATCATTAACCTTTGTAAAACTGGGTTTGTATTTTTCATTTATCTTTTTGAAAAATAAAAGTTTATTTTCATCAGAAAGAGTGAGGTATAATTCTGTAATATCTCTTGCTACAGCTATACCAAAAGCAGCTCCTTTATTTGAAATTAAGTCATCACACAAAGATAAGATTGTATCTAAATCATTTTTCTTTATTACTTTTTTTTTAAAAAGTTTTTCGCCTGCATCAGCGATGGAAGAAATGATTTGCTTAAAATTAAACATTGGTAATGATTATCATAAATAACTGTTACATAAATGTTAAATTTACCACACGTAAAAAATCCTTTAACCATATAGATAATTAACATTATTACACATTAAGTTAAGAAAAAACTTAGAAAATAAATTTTTTATGCTAGTAGTTCTTTTATGTTAGATAAAAGAAATTTTTATATTAATGGTGAGTGGATTAAACCAACTGCACCTAATGACTTAGAAGTAATCAACCCTTCAACTGAAGAAACTTGTGCAGTGATATCTTTGGGTTCTAAACAAGATACGGATAATGCTGTTGCTGCTGCAAAAATAGCTTTTGAAAGTTGGAAAGAAAGTTCTAAAGATGAAAGAATTAGTCTACTTGAAAAATTATTATCTATTTATAAAAAAAGATATAGTGAAATGGCTGATGCAATTTCAATGGAAATGGGAGCTCCAATGGATTGGTCAACAGATGTTCAAACTGCAAGTGGTCAATCACATCTAGAAGATTTTATTTTAAGATTAAAAGAATTTGAATTTGATAAAAAATTTAATTCAGAATCAAATAATCGAATATGTTATGAGCCCATTGGAGTTTGTGGTCTTATTACTCCATGGAACTGGCCAATAAATCAAATAGCTTTAAAAGTTGTGCCTGCTTTTGCAACAGGTTGTACAATGATACATAAACCTTCAGAAATAGCCCCATTGTCAGCAATGATTTTTGCTGAAATGATTGATGAAGCTGGGTTTCCTCCAGGGGTATTTAATTTAGTCAATGGTGATGGTGTTGGGGTTGGAACACAAATTTCTTGTCACCCTGATATTGATTTAGTTTCTTTTACAGGCTCAACTCGAGCTGGAAGATTAATATCTAAAAATGCAGCCGAAACGATTAAAAAGGTTTGTCTTGAATTAGGTGGTAAAGGTGGAAATATTGTATTTGCAGATTCATACCCTAACGCAGTTAGAGATGGAATTAGAAATGTAATGAGTAATTCTGGACAATCTTGTGATGCCCCAACAAGAATGTTGGTCGAAAAATCTATTTATGAAAGAGCGGTACAAGAAGCTGCAGATGAGGCTAATTTAATAAAAGTTGATCATTCAAATAAAAAAGGTGATCATATCGGACCAGTGGTTTCAAAAACTCAATATGATAAAATTATTAATTTAATTCAAAGTGGAATTGATGAAGGGGCAACATTAGCGGCTGGGGGTCCTGAACTACCTAATGGAATGAATAAAGGATATTTTATTAAGCCTACAATTTTTACCGATGTTAAAAATGATATGAGAATTGCAAAAGAGGAAATATTTGGACCAGTACTCTCAATCATTCCATTTGAAACAGAAGAAGAAGCTATAAAAATTGTAAATGACACTGAATATGGTCTTGGAAATTTCTTACAAACTGAAGATAAAGAAAAAGCAAAAAGAGTATCAAGAAAATTAAATGCTGGAATAATTTATGTTAATGGAATTGGACCAGACTCAGGAACACCTTTCGGTGGATTTAAACAATCTGGAAATGGTCGTGAGGGTGGAGTTTGGGGTTTAGAGGAATATTTGGAAGTAAAAACGGTAACAGATTGGCAAGAGTAAAATGATTGGTTACGTAATGGTTGGAACCAATGACCTTAATAAATCAATTACATACTACGATACTCTGTTAGACTTATTGGATCTAAAAAGAGTTGATACATCAGATGATTATGCTGCCTATGCATCAAAAAATAATCCTGAAAATATAGAGTTTTATGTAACAAAACCAGCTAATGGAGACAAAGCAAATTTTGGTAATGGTACTCAAATATCTTTTATTACTGATACTAAAGAAGTTGTTGAAAAATTTCATGAGCTAGGAGTAAAGCTTGGTGGAAAAAGTGAGGGAGGACCAGGTGAAAGACCTGAAGGTTCCAAAGTATATTATTCTTATGTTAGAGATTTAGATGGTAATAAAATTTGTGTTTTTGCTAACATCTAGTCATAAAATTAATGACCTATAATTTAATAAAACAAAGATTAGAAAATAATGACACTATAATTTTAGATGGTGCAATTGGTGCTGAACTTGAAAAAAAGGGAGCAAAAATGCACAAAGATTTATGGTGTGGTACATGTTCTGTGGAAAGTCCAAATTTAGTAAAAAAAGTTCATGAAGAATATATTTTAGCTGGTGCAGATATAATCACTACAAATACTTACGCAACTACTCCTATTGGTATGAAACAATATGGTTTTGAAGATCAAATAAATGAGTTTAATAAAAAAAGTGTTCAGATTGCAAAAGATGCAGTTAAAAATTCGAATAAAGATATTGCTGTAGCAGGTAGTGTTTCAACTTTTGGAAGTTTATATAAATTTGGTACCGAAGCTATGAAACCTGGTTTTAAAGAACAATTAAAAATTTTATCTGGTGAAGGAGTTGATCTAATAATATTAGAAGCTATGTCTTCTCAAGCTGATATAGTTGAGACAATTATTGAATGTTCGCTAGAGTCGAAATTGCCAGTATGGTTATCAATATCTTGTGTAATTGATGATAAAACAAATAAAGTGATGCTTGGTTATAATGATACCGTGGACTCTGACACAAATATTTATGAAGATTTTGAAACATCAATAAATAATTTTAGTAAAATTCATAAAGGACCAATCTTAATAGCACACTCTGATATCGAAGTTACAGGTCAAGCAGTTAAAATAGCAAAGAAAAAATTTAATGGTGTGCTGGGTGCTTATCCAAATAGAGGCCATTATGAAAAACCTCATTGGAAATTTGTAGATAACATCACCCCTAGTGAATATTTAGAAAAAGCAAGATCATGGGTAGAGGATGGAGCTCAGATTGTTGGAGGCTGTTGTGGTGTTGGGGTTGAGGAAATAAAAGCAATATCTAAATTAAAGAAAAATCAAAATACTTAATTCATAAAATGTCAGATAAAGATTTGAAAGAAGAATTAAATCCAAGTCTAGTTGTTATAAAAGATAATAAACCGAGATGGTATCTGCCAGAAACTCGAAGAGATGGTTATAGAAATTTACACAAAATAAATAGATACGGTTTATTATATAGATCTGACTTAGTTCTAAAATTAGAAAAAAATTATAATCAAGAAATTGAAAAAATTCCAGCTGTAAAAAAAATGGTAAATCATAAATACTTTTGTTCTTTAGTGGTTGGAAAAGGTCAGGATTTACTTTTTGAAAAATATGCAGATGATTTTAATGAAGAAACTCCACAAACAATAATGTCCATTACTAAGATGTTTGTAAATTTATTTGTTGGCGAACTTGTTGAAAATAAAATTATTAATTTAGATAAGCAAATTTCATATTATCTTCCAGAGATTGGAACTGGTTATGCCACAGCTACAATTCAAGAAGTTTTAGATATGAATATTGAAAACTCTTATAGTGAAGATTATACCGATCCTTATACATCATCATTTTTACATGAACCAGTTAATGGATGGAGATTACCAGCTAATTTAGATGATAAAATGGGACAAGAAGAATTTTTAAATACAATTAAATCTAATAATGACAAAGATTTAAAAAATTCATCAGAGCTATCTCATTATAAGTCTGCAAACACAGATGTCATTGGTTTATTAATAGAAAAAGTAAGTGGAAAAAAACTAAGTCAGTGGGTTTTGGAAGCGGTTGAAGCTGCTGGATTTGAAGATGGACTTTATATTGGTACAGACAGATTTAGTATGCCCTGGATATCTGGGGGAGGATGTTTAATTTCTAGAGATTTTTTAAGATATGGCTTGTTGTTTTCAAGAAAAGGTCATGGTGTTGGAAATAGAAAAGTTGGTTCTGAAAAATTTTTTGATGAAACACTTAAAAATAATGGAACTAAATACATGGAATTATCTACAAACAAATATTTATACTATTCAAATTCTACAATGAAATGTGGTGATTGGATTGGACATTCAGGACTCGGGGGTCAATTTTTAGCAATTAATTTAAAAAATGGAATTGTGGCCTCTTACTTTTCAGTTATTGAAACAGACTCTGGAACTGATGAAAATTATAAAAGAGATATGATTAATATGTTGGATGAAATAGTTAATAGCAATTTCTAAATTAACTTTGATTAATTTTTTCTGCTATTAATATTTTTCTTTGCATTTCACGAAGCACAGGTTTTTCAATAAGTTTACCATCTATTACCACTAATCCTGTGTCAGATGCATTAAATTGATCTACAATTCTTTTAGCTTTACTAATTTCTTCTTTAGAAGGTGTAAATATTTCATTTAAAATATTTATCTGTTTTGGGTGGATAGATCCTTTTCCTGTAAATCCTAAATCTCTTACAAGTTCTGCTTCTTTTTTCATTCCATCCATATCTTCTAAATCTAAATAAGGTACATCAACAACATCAACTCCAACACTAGCACCGGCATGCACTAATTTAGATCTTGCGTATATCAAATTTTTATACTCATTTGGAACTCTAAGCTCTGCAGCCATATCAACACCACCAAAATATAATGCAACTATCCTTTTACTAGAATGTGCAATATCATAAATACTTTCAAGTGCTTCATTAGTCTCCATGATAACATGAAGATTAGTATCTAAACCGCAATCAGTCAGCAAATCATCTATAAAAGTTATTTCATCAGGCGTTTTAACTTTAGGCAACATTAAAGACTTAATGTTCATTTTGCTAGAAACAAAAGCCTCTAAATCTAACAAACCAAATTTAGTTCTTTGACAATTTATTCTAACAACTAATTCTACACCACTTTTAACTTCAAGGGTTTTAAGAGCCTCTATTGTATTTTTTCTTGCTTCATCTTTATCTTTAATTGCTATTCCATCTTCTAACTCAATACAAACCATATCAGCACCTGAATCTATTGCTTTTGGAAACATTTCAGGTTTAAGTCCTGGTGTAAAAATAAAACTACGTCTTACATCTATTTTGTTTGAATCCATAAATTTAATATTTTTTAATTTTAAGTATTACTAATATTTATTATTTATGCTTGAGACAACAACTTTTTCATCACAATTTATCAGAACTTGTTAATAACGAAAATTTGTAAATAAAAAGGTTATTTAATCAGATAAATTTTCTATTAATCTTTTTAAATGATTTTCATTTACACCACAACAACCACCCACTATTTGGATTTGATCATCAATTAATTCTTCTAATGAAGTAGCAAATTCATTTTCCGTAGTTGTAATAATGGCTTCATGAGTGCTAGTGTCAAATTTATGAATTTCAGGATAAAACATTATAGGTCCATTCCAATTTTCTTTAACAATTTTTAATCCTTCATTTGAATCATTAAACCAAGTATGCATTATACCATATACATCCCCACCAATATTAGTGAGTGACTTTATTATTTCCTCTAATGGAATAATTTTATCTTCAGGAAGAAATTTGGGTTGTTCTTTATATTTATTTTCATCATATATTAATGATTTTTCCTTTTCAGCTCTAAAATTTCTACCCACAACCTTATTATCAAATTTACTTATACAACAACTTAAGCCAACCCATACTGGTAATCCAGTTTCCAATGCTGCATTTAATAATATTTTTGAATGATCAATATCTAATAACATTTCTAAAACTAAAATATCTACTCCAGATTCTTTTAATAGTTTTGCCGCTTCCTTGTAATTTTTTTCTTCTTGTTTAAATGAAGGTACAAATTTTGGATTTGGAACAAACTCATTTTCTTTTAAAGGAAAAAAATTGGATAAACTTCCAGCAATTGCAATTTTATTTTCTTTTCCAGTATTGATAGTTGCTTTTTTTGCAAGCTCTACTGATTTTACAATAAATTTATCTGTCTCATCGGCACGATTTAGACAATCTAAATTATGTCGATTTGTGGCAAAGGTGTTTGCTGTAATAATATCACATCCCGCATTAATAAAATTCTCATGTACTTTAACAACTATATCTGGAGAGTTTATTGTTGACAGTGCAGCAAACGCTGGACTCATATCGCCACCCAGTTTTGCTATTTCAGATCCGTTGCCACCATCAAGAAATATTTTAGATTTAGATTTTAGTTTTTCTTTAAAAATCATTTATTTATTATTAGGCGCTAAAACAACAGCTAATATTCCACCTATAACAATCAGTGTGCTTCCTGTAATTTCACGCCAACCAAATGGTTCATTAGTAAGTATACTGGAAGTTATAACACCCACAACTATCTCTGATAAAAAAAGTATTGAACATAAACCTGCACCAAGTTTACTGGGAGACCAAAAAATTACTATCCCTGTAGGTATAAAATAAAATACTGAAATAATAACTAAAAATAGTGCCATTGAAATAAAAGCTTCAATTGGTGGTATTGGGCCAAGATATTCCTTTAGAAGAAATCCAGCAATAATATTAAATATAGCACCGTAAAAGAAAAATGAAAAAATTATAGGAAACACTCCATCAGTTTTGATGAGTTCAAGACGCACCAATCCAGCTGAAAATATAGCACCACCCGCAAGTGCTAGCCAGTCACCTGAATTTTCTGGAAGAGGTATGACAGTTTGTTTGCTAAAAACTACCCATAGACCTCCTAAAGCTAAAGTTAATGTTAAAACTCTTTCAATACCAGGTCTTTTTTTTAAAAATAAAATTTCAAACATTGTTGTCCAGATAGGTGTCATGTAAAAAAGTATCAATGCACGCACAACATCAGTTAAAAGAAAACTTAAAGCATAACAAATAAACCCACCTCCAATTAAAATTCCTGTAAGTGGTATTTCAAAGCCTGTAGTTTTACCTTTTGCTTTTCTCCAAATGGCAATGGGAAGTAGGAGAATAACTCCAATTATCATTTGAGCTATGGTTCCCCATCCTCCAGTTAGCCCACCCTCTTCAAGTATTCTTTGAGGTAACCAGTATATGCCCCATGCACCAGCTGATATCGCTAAAGCTAATGCTATTTTAAAGTGATGTGGGTGTCTTTTCATAATTAATTACTTAATTCTGGTTTAATTTTACTGAAATTAAATATCTCTTCATATTTTTTTGTAAAGGCAATTAATTTTAGATCATCAAATTTTTTACCTATAATTTGCATTCCCATCGGCATTCCATTTTCATTAAATCCAACAGGTACGGTGATTGTTGGTAAATCCAACAAGCTAGACATTATAAAAACTTCTATCCATCTATGGTAAGTATCTAGCTCAAAATGATTTATTTTTTTTGGAAATTGTAAATTTTTATCAAATGGAAAAACTTGTGCAGAAGGTAGAATTAAAAAATCATACTTTTTAAAAACATCATCGACTTCTTTAATACACTCATTCTTTTGATTTATTGCTTTTTCAATGTCATCATCTTTAATGTTTGCTCCTTTTTTATATTCCCATATAGCTTGAGGGGTCATCTCTTCTATATTTTTTAAATTCATACTTTCAGTATCTTCAAAAATACTTTTAGCTCTAAAAGTTGTCCAGCTATCCCACATATGATTTGAATTTATCTTCGGTTGAAGACTTTCTATTAAAATATTGTGTTTTTCTAATTCCTTTAACTTAGTCTCGCACATATTAATTATTCCATTTTCAAACTGATATGAATTATTCATATCTTTTAGCCAACCGACTTTAATATTTGAAAATTGCTTATCAGTTATTTTGCTTTCTTTAAAAGAACCATTGATATCAATTGACAGTGGGTCCAATGGATCACTGCCTACTATGCAATCTAACAATACAGCCATTTCAATTGGGTTTTTTGCAAAACAACCTGGTGAAGTTAAAACTGGTAATTTACTTAAGTTTTTTTCATTTGATCTATCTGTTGGAATTAATCCAGTTGTTGGTCTAAATCCATATATATTTGCAAATGCTGCCGGTCCTCTGCAAGAACCCATCATATCTGTGCCATCTGCAAAAGGAATTAATCCAGCTGCAACAGCTGCACCTGCTCCACCACTAGATCCAGCCGCAGATTTACTAACGTCATAAGGATTTGATGTTGGGCCAAAAAGTCTATTAGTAGTATGGCCACCCACACCTAATTCAGCTGTATTTGTTTTTCCAATAATAATTGCTCCACTGTTAATTAAACGATCAACGATTAAAGAATTTTTTTTTGCAATATTATTTTTGTAAGGAGGAAATCCATATGTTGAAGGAATTCCCTCAATATCAAAAAGATCTTTACAAGCTAGTGGTAGTCCAAACAAAGGTTTTGATTTATTATCTTCGTTGTCTTTTAAATTTATTTCATGAAAAATTTGTTCTTCTTCTTTTTGAAGTACGATTGCATTTAACGCAGGATTATATTTCTTTATTCTTTCGAGATAAAACTCCACAACTTCTTTTGCTGAAATTTCTTTAGATTTTATTAGAGATGTTATTTCTAAAATTGATTTATTCTCAAGCATTCAATGAAACTTTTATCGAGCTTTTTTGATCGATGCCAGTGTCATTTCTTTAACTTCTGCTAAAGTTGCTATTTTTGGATTAGTTGCAAATGCTTGATCTTTCATTGCTTTTTCCGCAATTCTATCTACACAATCTTCAGGTACCCCAATTTCACTTAAACTTTTTGGAATTTTTATTCTATCTAGTATTTTTTCAATGTTTAAAATGAATGCGTCAACTGAATGATCTTTAAATTGCATAGCTTCTGACATTCTTTTAACTTTTTCTTCCATACCTGGAAGATTATATTTTAAAACAACTGGTAATATAATTGCATTAGTTAAACCATGGTGTGTATTATATTCAGCTCCAACCATATGAGCTATTGCATGAACTAACCCAAGACCTTTTAAAAATGAAATACCTGCCAAACAAGAACCAACATGCATACCTCCTCTTGCAAGCAAGTTTGATGGGTCCTCTACAGCTGTAATCAGTGATTTAGAAATTAGATTTAACCCCTCTAAAGCTGCTCCATCACACATTGGATTAAAACCAGGAACACAATAACCTTCTATTCCATGAATTAAAGCATCTGCCCCAGTCCAAGCAGTTAAATTTGATGGAAGTCCAATAGTTAGTTCTGGATCAATTAAGGCTAACGATGGTCTAACATCCGGATGCCACATACAAAATTTCATTCCTTCTTTTAAATAAGTAACCATACCTGTAATTTCAGTTTCGGCGCCTGTTCCTGCTGTTGTAGGAATAGTTATAATTTTTGGAAAAGGATTATCTTTACTAATTATAGGAGGAGTTAACTCAAATTCAAAATCTCTAAGTGGTACGTCATTATTTGCTGTAAGGCATATCAATTTACCTCCATCCATTGCACTACCACCACCAATGGCAATTATAGAGTCATGATTTCCATCTTTATATTTTTTACGACCAACTGATATTTCATCTTCTCTTGGATTAGGAGATATATCAAAAAATAAATCTGATTTAACATTTGAGCTAGCTAAATAACTTTGAATATTTGTGATAAATGGTAGTTTTGGACTTCCTTTATCAGTAACTATTAATGGGTTTTTAATATCTAAATCATTACAAATTTTTCCTATTTCTTTCAGTCGTCCTGGACCATACGCAATATTAGTTGGGAATGTCCAATCTTGATTGGATAAGATATCAGATTCATTTAGTTTGAAAGTATTCATTTTATTTGTAAGGTTTATACAATCTTTTATAAAAAATTAAATGAAAAATTTTTCTGAAAAATCAAATTTAAAGAATACATATCTTGCAATAGCTACCATGTTATTAGCAGTACTATGTGTTGACTTTTATATGGTTGTTATAAAGTTTTTAGGTGACGATTATTCAATTGTTCAATTAGCATTATTTAGAAATGCTGCAGCAATAATACCTCTATTTTTATTACTTTTATTCACCAAAGAGCATTTTTTAGTATTTAAACACTTAGATAAAAAATTTATTTATTTAAGTTTTCTTAGAGGTCTTTGTTTCTTGGCAATGAATATATTTGTTTTTATTTCTGTTATCAATTTACAATTTGCAACTGCAATGACACTTACTTTTTCATCGCCATTCTTTATTGTAATTTTATCTATTATTTTTTTAAGAGATAGGGTTGGTATTTATAGATGGTCTGCGGTTATAATTGGGTTCATTGGAGTTGTTATGATTATGAAACCAACAAGTGATATTTTTAACATTTATTCAATTTTCCCTATTTTAACAGCACTTGCATGGGCTTTATCCGTAATAGTTTTAAAATATATTCCTGATGGACATTCAACTGCTAAAATTCAATTATACACTTTAATTTTTAATGTTTTAGGTGCAGCTATATTATTTTTCTTAACTTCAAACCATGCTGAAATTCAAAGTGCTAAAGATTTTTGGTTAATGATGCTGACAGGTTTTTTGGGCGGAACAGCAGCCATACTTTTTATATATTCATACCGTTTAATAGAAGCTAGTAAAATTGCTTCGTTTGAATACTTTGGTATTCCATCATCTTTTATTCTTGGGTGGTTTTTCTTTAATGAAGCTCCATGGAGCCAACTATTTCCTGGCGTACTCGTAATTATTTTTGCAGGTATGTTAATTATTTGGAGAGATAATGTTAAACAAAAATCTATTAATGTGAGTAGAAAAATTAACTAGCTGATTTCATTGACTTCATGACTATCGCTCGATCTATTTCTCCTAATAAATCCCCTGTGTCACTGCATACAACAGGGAATGCTTTATCACTATCAACAAGCTTATCTATCAAAGTTTCAATTTTAGAATTGTCAAATATACAATTTGTTTTTAAATTATAAAAATCTTTAGTATCAGAGCAACATTCTTTTCTCATAACCTTGGCAGCACTCAATACTTTATATTTTGGTACATCTTCACAAAAATCTTTTACATATTGATCTTTCGGATTTGCAACAATTTCCTCTGGTGTACCCACTTGAGATACTTCTCCATCTTTCATAATTGCAATATGGTCAGCCATTTTAATTGCCTCTAAAAAATCATGAGTAATAAATACCATTGTTTTTTTTAGTTTTTCTTGAATACTTAGAAGTTCATCCTGCATTTCTCTTCTTATAAGTGGGTCTAAAGCAGAAAAAGGTTCATCAAAAATTAATATTTCAGGATCTACTGCGAGCGCTCTTGCTAAACCAACTCTTTGCTGCATACCTCCTGATAATTCTCTAGGATAGTTGTTTTGCCATCCATCCAGACCAACCATTTTTAAAACTTCCATTGACTTTTCTATTCTTTCGTTTCTTTTGTTTCCTCTTACCTCTAATCCATATGCAATATTATCTATTACTGTTCTGTGGGGAAATAGACCAAAATGTTGGAACACCATACTCATTTTGTTTCTTCTAAGATCTAATAATTCTCTACTATTCATTTTTGTAACATCAACATCATCCATTTTTACAGTTCCTGACGTTGGCTCAATAAGTCTTGATATACACCTTACCAATGTTGATTTACCACTTCCTGACAATCCCATGACTACAAAAGTTTCACCTTTTTCAATTGAAAAACTCACATTTTTTACTGCAACTACATGTCCTGTACTTTCTTGAACTTCTTTAATTGAAAGATTTGGATCTAAATCTTTCATTATTCTTTTTTCGTCAGGACCAAATAGTTTCCAGATATTAGAACAAGTAATTTTTTGATTGGTCATAGTTAATTATTAATCATTTTAAAGACTAAAATAGACAATATTTTTCTTTAAAAGTAAAATATTTTATTCTAATTTGCTCAGTTAATATGTCTAATGTTGTCGAAACTATAAATAAGACAAATCGGTCGAAGAATATAATAACATATGGTGTAATTTTGATTGTTTTTGTCGTTGCTCTAGTGCTTTCTAGTCAAGGTGAGGGTCCTTCAAAATTTCCAAAAGTTGTAACTGATGAATTTAAATTTACTGCATGGGTAAATGAAGGTGAAGATTATCTTAAAAAAAATTACAGATGGATCACAAAGATCATAGCTAATTATATAAAGGGTGTTTATTATTTTATAGAAGATTTTTTACTTGATTCGCCCTGGGTTTTGATAGCAGCAATTATTATTCTTCCCTGTTTTATAGCTGGTGGCTTAAAATTAGGTTTATTTTCAACTTTCGTTATTTACTTTTGGGGGGCTGTTGGCATGTGGGAAGCCTCACTTCAAACAGTAGGATTAATGAGTCTGTCTGTATTATTATGTGTTTTTTTTGGTGTAGTACTAGGAGTTGCTTGTTCACAAAGTGATCGATTTGAAAATTTCATGAAACCTATTTTAGACACTATGCAAGTAATGCCAGCATTCGTATATTTATTCCCAGCTGTATTCTTTTTTGGTATCGGAGGTGCTCCAGCAATATTGGCTACTATGATTTATTCTATGCCACCTATCATAAGATTAACCAACACAGGTATTAGGCAAGTTTCCAAAGAGACTGTTGAGTCGGCCACATCTTTTGGGTCAAGTAAATTACAACTATTATTTAAAATCAAGATTCCAATGTCTCTTCCAAGTATTATGATGGGTATTAATCAAGTTATAATGATGGCCCTAGCACTTGTAGTGCTAGCCTGTTTTATTGGAGCCGAAGGTATCGGCGGTCAAGTTTGGCAAGCTATAAGAAGACTTGATGTAGGTTGGGCTATGGAGGGAGGTTTTTGTATATTATTAATGGCAATAATGTTTGATAGATTTAGTAAGGCTTGTAGTGAAAAAGATGAAAAACTACCATCCAATGTACAAAAATTTTATTTGTTACCTCAAAGTTGGGAAAAGTATCAAATCGCAAAAATCCTGGAAATGCCATTATTTACTATGAGTAAAATTATAGATTTTATTTGCATAAGAACCACAAATTTTATTGCCTTAATTTTTAGCTTAATAACTTCGGTATTTAATAAGTCTACTGCAAATGATATTAGAGAATTTATTGGTCAAAGATTTTATTTAATCCCATCTTTAATAATTTTATTTATCATTTCATTTATAGACTCAAATTTTTATGAAATTGGGAGTTTTCCAAAGGAATGGAAATTATCTATTAGACAACCAATCTCAAATGCTGTTGCTTCGTTAACAGTAGATGAGGGGTTTATTGCATTTTCAAAAGGATTAAGAGGTTTTGTTTATTTGAATCTGTTACGTCCATTAGATACGTTTTTAACTCATACACCTTGGTGGTATACATTAGCTGTTTTTGCAAGCATAGGATACTTTACTGCAGGAATTAGATTTGCACTAATTTCAATTTTATTGTTACTTTTTATTGGAGCTTGTGGAATTTGGCCTCAATCAATGATCACATTATCATCAGTTTTAGTCTCAGTATTATTGTGTTTTGTAATTGGGGTACCACTTGGTATAATAGCTTCCTACAGCAATAGATTTAAAAATATTCAAGATGTTGTATTGGACGCTATGCAAACTCTTCCTTACTTTTGCTATTTAATACCAGTGTTAATGTTTTTTGGAGGAGGAACAGTTTCAGCTGTTTTAGCAACAGTCATTTATTCTATACCACCAATAATCAGACTAACAGCATTAGGTTTAACTCAAGTATCTGGAACTTATTCAGAGGTATCGAGATCTTTTGGTGGATCAATTTTACAAACTTTAAACAAAGTTAAATTTCCATTAGCAGTTCCAAGTTTAGTAATAGGTTTTAATCAAACTGTAATTATGGCATTTGCAATGCAAATTGTAACACCCTTAATTGGTGGAAAAGGACTTGGGCTAGAAGTGTTTAATGGATTAGCCAGAGCTGATACAGGAAGAGGATTGGCTGCAGGTATCGCTATTGTTCTTTTAGCAATAATAATTGATAAAATTAGTCTTGCTTACACAAAAAAACAAAGGGTAGCTTTAGGTTTAGCAAAAAATTAATATGGCCAGCGCTAAAGGTCTACCCCTTACTAGTTCTCATTGGGGTACTTACAGAGCTAAAGTAGAAAATGGAAAAGTAAGTGAGCTAACAGGATGGGAACATGACAAAGATCCTTCACCCATTGCTCCAGGAATTCTAGATATACAACACGGACCAACTCGTATTAGCGCACCAATGATCCGTAAAAGTTGGTTAGAAGATGGTCCGGGTAGTAATAATCACCTAAGAGGTGTAGATCCTTTTGTTGAAGTAAGTTGGGATAAAGCAGAACGATTGGTTGCTGATGAACTAAATAGAGTTTGTAAAAATTTTGGAAACTCCTCTATTTTTGGAGGCTCATATGGATGGGCAAGTGCTGGAAGATTTCATCATGCTCAAAGTCAACTTCATAGATTTTTAAATTGTATAGGTGGTTATACTCGATCAAAATTTACTTATAGTTTTGCAGCTGCTGAAGCAATGATACCTCATGTTCTTGGAAGTTATCGAGCTTATCTTGATACTTGCACTAGTTGGGATTTAATAAAAGAACATACAAAACTTTTTGTTTGTTTTGGTGGTGTTCCTCTTAAAAATGGTCAAATTTGCCAAGGCGGAACAGGAAATCATTATCAAAAAGAAAGTTTAATCGAAGCAGGAAATGCAGGAATAGAATTTGTTAACATTAGTCCTTTAAAATCAGATCTTTTAGATGAAGTAAACGGTCAGTGGGTAGCTGCGCGTCCCAATACAGATACTGCACTTATGTTAGGAGTAGCACACACACTTCATGTAGAAAATTTAAGTGATAAGGATTTTTTAAATAAATACACTGAAGGTTTTGATGTTTTCCTACCCTATCTTATGGGTACTAGTGATGGTGTAGAAAAAAGTGCTGAATGGGCAGCAAAGATTTGCCACATATCAGTTAATGAAATCAAAGATCTTGCAAGACGTATGGCTTCAAAACGAACGATGATTTCTGTTAGCTGGTCATTGACCAGACAAGATCACGGTGAACAACCTTTTTGGATGGCAATCATGTTAGCCTCAATGATTGGTCAAATAGGGTTACCAGGAGGTGGTTTTGGTTTTGGTTATAGTGCTACAAATCATATTGGTGGACAGTTTACAATTTTACCAGGTGCTGCTTTTCCACAAGAAAAAAATGTAATTGAAAATTTTATTCCTGTTGCAAGAATTACTGATCTATTGTTAAAAGCTGGTGAACGTTTTGACTTTAATGGAAAGTCTTATGAATATCCTGATACTAAAATAGTATACTGGGCAGGAGGAAACCCTTTTCATCATCATCAAGATTTAAATCGACTTGTAAAAGCCTGGGAAAAACCTGACACAATAATCTCTAATGATTGGTGTTGGAATTCACTTGCTAAAAGATCAGATATTGTTTTACCTTGTACAACTCCACTTGAGCGAGATGATATAATGATGACACCAAGAGATCCTTATGTAGTATCAATGTCAAAATTAGTAGAACCTTATGGAAAGGCTAAAAACGATTATGAAATCTTTAAAAGTATTGCTCGTGTAATGGGTGTAGAAGATAAGTTTACTGAAGGTAGAAGTGAGGAACAGTGGCAAAAATGGATATATGAGCAAACCTTAGAACGTTCTGCAGAAGCTAATATTGATATACCAAGTTATGAAAAATTTAGAGAAGAAAGATGGTTTAAAATAAAAGATCCTTCAAAACCAACGTTAATGCTTAAAGATTTTAGAAAAGATCCTATTCAAAATCCACTAAATACACCTAGTGGTAAAATTGAAATATATTCTAAAACAGTCGAAAACTTTGGTTATGCTGATTGTCCGGGTCATCCAATGTGGATAGAACCCTGTGAATGGTTAGGGTTAAAAGATAAAGCTTACCCACTCCACTTAATATCAAACCAACCTAAAAATAAATTACATAGTCAAATGGATCATGGAAAATATAGCAAATCATTTAAAATTAAAGATAGAGAGCCAGTTGAAATTAATCCAATTGATGCTGAACAACGTAATTTAAAGAATGGAGACGTTGTTAAATTATTTAATGATCGTGGAGCTTGTCTTGCAGGTGTTAAAATTGATGAAAAAGTTATGCCTGGTGTTGTTCAAATTAGTACTGGCGCATGGTACGATCCTGAAAATCCTAACGAAACTAACAGCCTTTGTAAGCATGGTAATCCAAATGTTTTAACTGTTGATAAGGGAACATCAAAATTAGGACAAGGACCAATTGCACATTCTTGTCTTATTGAGGTTGAAAAATATACTAATAAACTTCCAAAAATTACAGCGCATGAGCCACCTGAAATTATTAGAACGGATGCTTCGTTAAGTTAACTAAAGGAGAAAAATGGGAAACCTTCAAGAAATATCAGATCTAAAAAATACTATAAAAATTAGTGCTCGTCGATTTGAAGAATCTCCTTACATTGAACGCACAAACAGTCCTGAAATGGTTCGGGGAGTTTATGCTGGACGTTATTTTGCTATGAGCGTGGGTGAAGACCCAATTGAAAAATATTGGTTACTTAGACAAAAAGCTTTAATTTTTGATGTGCCAGAAAAACCAGTCGAAGTATCAGGACCTGATGCATCAAAATTCTTAGATAAAGTTTTAACAAGAAAAATATCAAGTATAAAAGAAGGTCGTGGATATTATTCTTTAGCATGTACTCCTCAAGGTGGAATTTTCATGGATGGAGTGGTGTTTAAGTTTAATGAAAATAAATTTTGGTATGTTCAAGCTGACGGACCATTTGAGGATTGGCTTTTAGCTCATACTTCTGGTTTTGATGTTAAAATTTCTGATCCAAAGTCACGTGTCTTACAAATTCAAGGTCCAACTTCAATTGAAATAATGAAGGCTGCTTCTAATGGAAAAATAGATGAAAATATGCCTTACTTTAGATCTGGTTTTTTTGATCTCGGAGGACAAACACTTTATGTTTCAAGAACTGGATTTACAAATGAACTTGGCTTTGAAATTTATTCAGATGGATTTAAAACTGATCACTTAGCCCTTTGGGATCATCTAATTAAATGTGGGAAACCTCATGGCATGGATTTTTCACCAACAAGAGCTATGACTTTAAGAAGAATTGAAGGTGGTATTTTTGGAAATTTAACAGATATAGATACAACCATGACCCCTTTTGAAGCTGGTTTAGAATTTTTTGTTAATATGGAAAAAGGTGATTTTATTGGACGAGATGCATTAATAGATAAAGATAGAAGACCTTGTTTATTTGGATTAACTTGTAAAACTGAAACCCCAGTTTCTGGAAGTAAAGTAATGGATGGAAAAAATATTGTTGGTCATATGACTGCTGGAATACAATCACCAACTTTACAAATAGGAATAGGCTACGTTAGATTTTATCAACCTAATGATTGGGTTGGTAAAAAGTTAAAAATTCACTTGCCTGATGGCAGTTCTCATAATGTAGATATTGTTAATCTTCCATTTTTTGATCATGAAAAAAAAATTGTTAAAGGCATAGATAGAAATATACCTGTTCAACCAAAATAAAAAAATACAACCTATATTGGGTCATTAGTTGACAAAAAACCACACCTAATTCAATTAAAAACAAGCATAAATAATAATTTTAAAGTTTACATCAACATATTTTTTGAATTAGTATACTTTTTTAATTAATTAAAGAGGAGAATATGAAGTTATCAAAAAAAATATCAGCACTAATTTTATCTTTAGTGCTTATTATAGGTAGTTTTGGAACAGCTAATGCTGGTAAAAGACTACATGCCGCTATTGCTGACTGGACAGGTGGAATAATTACTTGTGAAGTTGCAGTAGCAATTCTTGAAAGAGAAATGGGTTATAAAGTTAAACAAACTGTTTTCCCTTCAGGGACTGGTTTATGGCAAGCAGTTGCAGCAGGAGAGTTAGATTTTGCATGTGAAAGTTGGCCAAGTTATGCTGAAGCAGATGATGTAATGTTTAATGAAGATTTAATTTATGATGGTAAAGTTGTAAAATCTTATAAAGGAGATGGAACAGTCGACCTTTTAGGAACTACTGGAATTATCGGAACGTCTGATTACTGGATCCCAAGATATGCAGCTGAAAAATTTGGAATTAAAACTTGGAAAGATTTAAATAAACATAAAAAAGAGTTTGCTACAATAGAGTCAGGTAATAAAGGAAGATTAATCGCATGTCCTGTAGCTGGATGGAACTGTCATGACCAAAAAAGACTTGATCTTTTAGGAATTGATTTCCAAGCTGATGAACTTGGTACTGAAGCTGCTGCTGTAGCAGAAGCTAAGGCAGCTTACATGAGAAAAGAACCATTCTTATTATACCTATGGACGCCTCATTGGTTTTTTGGTGAATTTGATATGGTAGGTGTTGGACTTCCAGAATATGCTACTTGTGAAGGTGATACATTCACAGAAGCAAATAACTGGAAAGATTGTGGAACTAAAGGGTGGCCTGCAACTGGTTGGGATAAAGATTATACCATGAATTATGGAAATCCAGCTACATTTGCAAGTGCAGAGCACGCAGAAGCTAAAGCATTTTTTGAAAAAATGAGATTAGAAAATGTAGACCAATCTACAATGTTAGTTGAAGTAGATATCAAGAAAAGAGATGTTAAAGAAGTTGTTAATGAGTGGTTAGACAACAATCCAGATAAGTGGAAAAGTTGGTTACCTAATTAATAATATATTTCTAAATAATTAAAATTAAGGCCTCGTTAATCGGGGCCTTTTTTTATGTAATATTAAAATATTCAACAAAAGATCTAATAGATACTATTAAAAGAAATATTCCAAAAATTTTACTTAAGATTTTTTTATCTATTTTATAGACCGCTTTAGCTCCTAGACGAGCCATTACCATTGTAACAGGAACAAAAACAGCAAAGCCTAATAAATTTATATAACCTAAACTATACGGGGCACTAATATTATTAATTATCTTTCCACCTGTAATCATTGTAACAGTTCCACTTAATGCAATTAAAAATCCAACTGCAGCTGCAGTTCCGATTGATTTTCTAATATCATATCCAAAAATTCTCATAAACGGTACCATCAATGATCCACCTCCAATACCAAGTGGTACTGAAACAAAACCAATAAAAATACCAGAAATGTTTTTGATAAAATTTGATATTTTTTTTGGGTTCTCAACAATTTTTTCTCTTAAAAAAATAAAAAATAAACCTATTAAAAAAGCAAAAATTGAAAAAAATAATATTAGAGAAGGTGTTTTTAAATTTACAACCAAAAATGTCCCAGAAATTACGCCTAGCAATATAAATATTCCAAATGATTTAATCATTTTAAAATCAACTGTATTGTATTCCATATGCGTTTTGGTAGATATTATTGAGGTTGGAACAATGATTGCAAGGGAAGTACCTACTGATAAGTGCATTCTGGTTACAATATCAAAATCAAGTACTGTAAACGCATAATATAATGCTGGAACTATTATAATTCCTCCTCCTACACCCAATAAACCTGCCATAAACCCAGCTACTGAAGAGGCAACTGTTAAAACAAATAATAAATAAATAATTTCATTTAGGTTAATACTTTCCATTATGTTTTAGCTTCATTAGCTTTTTCATTATTTTGAACAATTGTCATAATATGTTTTGCTTTTTGAAAATCTGAGTCTCTAGCCATCATATTGTCACTCAAATATCTTTTCCAATCTTTAGATCCAATTTGCCCATGATACAAACCTACAGTGTGTCTCATAATATGATTAACTTTTGTACCTAGTTTAACTTCTCTATCTAAATATTCTAATAACTGCTCAGCTACTTGCTCTCTTGTTGGATTATCTTCTGTTTTAAATATCTCTTTTTCAATCTCAACTAATGAGTAAGGGTTTTGATAAATTGATCTACCAATCATGACACCATCACAAAAATTCAAATGATTATTCATTTCATTTATTTTAGATATTCCTCCATTGATAATAATTTCTAATTCTGGATTTTCTTTCTTAATATCATAAACCATATTGTAATTTAGCTTTGGAATATTCAAATTTTGTTTTGGAGATAAACCGGTAAGCATTGCTTTTCTTGCATGTAAAATAAAAGTTTTTGCTCCAGCATCTCTCATTTTATGAATAAACTTATTTAGATAATCAAAATCTTCTGTATCATCAAAACCTATTCGAGTTTTAGCAGTCACTGGTATTTTGCAAGAATTTACCATTGAATTAATACATTCTGCGACTAAATCTGGTTCTTTCATCAAGCACGCACCAAACATATTTTTTTGAACTTTTTTACTTGGACACCCAAGATTGATATTAATTTCATCATATCCCATATCTTCAGCAATTTTGGCTACTTCTGATAATTCATCTTTGTTTGAGCCACCGACTTGAAGTGCTAAAGGTTTTTCATCTGGACTATAAGATAAGATTTTTTTTCTATCCCCATGAATAGCTGATTTTGTTGCTACCATCTCTGTATATAGCATTACATTTTTGCTCATCAACCGTAAGAAAAAACGATCATGTCTATCAGTGCAGTCCATCATTGGAGCAACTGAAATTTTTCTATTTATTTTTTTGTTAATATCCAAGAGGTTTACCCATTAATTTATCAGGTAGCCAAGTCACTATTTCGGGGAAAATACATAATATTAATATAGCTAAAGCCATAATTATCATAAATGGTATAGATCCTTTTAGAATTTCTGACAAACTAACGTCTGGGGTAATTCCTTTAATTATATATAGATTTAATCCAACTGGAGGAGTTATTAACCCAATTTCCATATTGATAGTAAATACAATTGCAAACCAGTAAGGATCAAATCCTAAAGTTGTTATAACAGGCAATAAAATAGCTGATGTCATAACTATAACTGCGACTGGAGGCAAAAAGAACCCAGCTACTAATAAAAAAATATTTACTAATAAGAAAATAATCCATTTATTAGTACTTAACTCAATCATACTTTGAGCTAAAGATTGAGTTACATAAAGTTGAGAAAGTGTAAAAGCAAATAAATAAGATGCTGCAATGATAAACATTATCATTACGCTCTCTTTCATGGAAATCTTAACTATGTTCCATATTTTTTTTGGTTGGTAAATTTTATAAACAACAGCAATCATTACAAAAACCAAAAAAGCACCAACACCTGAAGCTTCTGATGGAGTTGCAACGCCTCCATATAACACATAAAGAACACCTACGATGATTGCTAAAAATGGAAAAATTCTTGGCAGTACTTCAATTTTTTCTTTAAAGGTAGGAGGTTTTCTATTCCTTAGAGCTTTTGCAGCATTTTTATCTATAAAATAACTATGAATTAATGCCCAAACTGCAAACATTGCAGCCAACATAAACCCTGGTACAAGACCACATAAAAACAATCTTCCAATTGAAGTTCCAGTAGCCATTCCATACACAATTAAAACTATACTTGGTGGAATAAGTACTCCTAAAGTTCCCCCTGCTGCTATTGTTCCTGTAGCAATTTGGTCTGAGTATCCTCTCTTTCTCATCTCTGGAATTCCCATTGTTCCAATAGCTGCACAAGTTGCTGGACTTGATCCACTTAACGCTGCAAAAATCGAACAAGCTCCTATATTTGAAATAACTAATCCACCTGGAACTCTCCATAACCATCTATCTAAACCAGTATATAAATCTTTACCTGCTGGAGAATTTGCAACTGCCATCCCCATTAGAATAAACATGGGAATTGAAAGTAGAACAAAAGAATTTAAACCAGCATAAAAGGTTTCTGCAAACACATCCAACATTTGAAAACCTTCGAATGCAATTAATAAAGCAATTGATACAAAACTTAGACCAAATGCTATAGGTATGCCTGAAAATAATACTATTAATGTAAATACTGCAACAATTACTGCTATCATTAAAGGTTCCATTAGCTTAAATCCCTATCGTCAAACAATTTCATAATTTCTGCTAAGTATTGAAGTATCATCAAAGCAGCACCAATCATCATAGATGAATAAGGAACCCATAAAGGTGGGTCCCAAACTGTTCCAGTTGTATAATTTTTGACAAAAGCTTCTTCAACCATCAAAAATCCAAAATAAAACAATATTAAAAAAAATAATAAGCTTATAAGCGAAGTAAATATCTTAAGTTTTATAATGTTTTTTTTTGATAAAAAATCATAAATCCACTCCATGCTAACATGGGCTTTTTCGCTCAAAACATAAGCGCTACCAATAAATGTTGAAGCAACAAGCAACATTGTTACAAGTTCTGTTTGCCATGTAATTGCTCTTTGAAAAAAATATCTCTCAAAAACTAATTCAACAATTATTAAAATTGATAGAATTAATGCTGCAACTGCAAAAGCCCCACAGGCTTGTGCCATTAAATTGCAAAATTTATAATAATTTTTTTTCATAAAAAAACCCCTGCTTACAAAATAAACAGGGGTTCTTTATATATTATTTTATTTAACTGCTAAAGCCATTTCCATAAGCTTTGCTCCACCTGGAACTTGGTCAGCAAATGCTTTATGAGATGATTTTTTAGCAATTTCTATCCATGCAGCATGGTCAGCTTCAGACATATAAACCAACTCTACTCCTGCAGCTTTATAAGCATCTTCAAATTTCTTATCAAGATTAGCTACTTGGGCAGTCATATATTCTTCAGCTACTTTTCCAGCAGCCATAAGAGCACTTTGTTGCTTTGAACTTAAGGCATCAAAAGATTTCTTAGACATTAAAATTGGCTCATACATAAACCATAAACCAAATTTTCCTGGAGGTGTTGCACATTTTACTTGTTCATAAATTTTATAACTTACAAAACTTCCTGAGCTAGTGTTTGCACCTGTTAATACACCTGTTTGAAGACCAGTGTAGATTTCAGAAGATGGCATACTTTGAATACCTGCTCCTGCAGCTTCTAACATTTGATTAAATGCTTTTCCAGCTGCTCTCATCACTTGTCCCTTAACATCAGCTGGGTTTCTAATACATTTAGTTTT
>ERZ802824.434-NODE-434-length-23203-cov-79.5833_pt1 | contig 23203 bp, 20 predicted proteins | sample MGYA00345650_ERZ802824 | MGnify/ENA primary metagenome ERZ802824 (study PRJEB30503, sample SAMEA104212361) | marine metagenome | biome: Westerlies Biome; feature: [SRF] surface water layer (ENVO:00010504) within the epipelagic zone...; material: water... | reverse complement strand
TTAATAGCCTTAGCATCTGCTAGTAACAAAATAATTAATCTCGATTAATCTGTTTTCACTCTTTTCATATATAATTTTTATACTTAAATATAAAGACTTTCATGGATCATCAAAAATTATATGAGTTTCTAGAACTTGTAAAACCAAACATATCTTTTGATGATGATAATCATCCAATTGAACCTGATTATTCTGATTTAAGTAATTGGGTTGCTTTGCCAGAAAAAGATGGACCACAATTTTATTTGCCTGATGATTCTTGCAGTCTTTCTAAAAATAATAATGATGTTGATGTTTTTTATATTCATCCTACAGGTTTTTATGAAAAAACATGGAATTCTAATATGGATAAATCCAGTTCTGCTTTCGAAAGAACTGAGATTATGTTGGGTAATCAGGCAAGTGTTTTTAATGATAGTTGTAATATATATGCACCTGAATATAGGCAAGCTACTTATTACTCATTTTTTGCTAATGATGGCAACGGTACTAAGGCACTCGATTTAGCGTATACAGATGTTGTGAAGTCATTTAATTACTTTATTGAAAACTTTAATAACGATAGACCTTTTATAATCATGGGTCATAGTCAAGGAGCAATTCATGCTCACAGATTAATTTGTAATCAAATACAGGGCACTCACTTACAAAAAAGAATGGTGTGCGCATATGCAATTGGTTACATAATCCCTGAGATTTTATATGATAATGTATTTCCATTGATTCCACCCTCAAAGAATCCAAACGATACAAATTGCATAATTTCATGGTCTACAGTTGTTGAAGGAGTAAAACGAAGTAGAGAGAGAACAGTTTTTTGGCAACCATCAGGATGGTCAGTTCAACCAATGAAGCAAAAAATTGTAGCTACTAATCCATTTTCTTGGACTAACGATGCAACTTGGCATAAAGCAAATAATTTTAGTAAATCTATTATTAATAAATCACCAGATTACAATTTTGCTGATGTTCTTCAACTTAATTATTTAGGATCAAAAAAAAGTATAGGATTGACTCGTTTACAGGCTTTTAGTGCATCGTTAAATAGTGAAAGTGGTTTAGTCGAAACAAAAGGGCCTTTAATTGATAATATGAAAAAAATGGCAGGATTTACAGGAGATCTTCATAGTTTTGATGTTATGTTGTTCTGGGGCTCAATGCGTGAGAATATTCATAACAGAATTAATGCGTTCTTATAATTTTTTAATAGTAATACTTATGTCTGCTTCAATAGAATTATCCTCATTTACTGAAAACACTGTAGCTAACGGTGATGTAGATATATATTATCGAGATTATGGTCCATCTGATGGGGATCCAATATTACTAGTACAAGGTCTTGGAGGTCAACTCATAAACTGGCCCGAACATTTAATTGATTTTTTAATAGATAACAATTTTAGGCCTATTGTTTTTGATAACCGCGACACAGGTAAATCTTCAAGAATAGATGATAGCCGTTTTTCAGAAGGCAATAGAGCTAAAACAATTAATGCTACTTATCTAAGATATTTTTTAAGATTGCCAATAAGATCTCCTTACAGCTTGGATGATATGGCTAATGACTCAATTTTAATACTTGATCAATTAAAAATTGATAAAGCTCATTTACTGGGAATATCAATGGGTGGAATGATTGCTCAAATAATCGCTGCAAACCATCCTGATAGAATTAAAACTTTTACATTAATCTCATCATCAACAGCAGTGCCAAGTCCTCTTAATGGACCAACAAGATCAGTTAGAAAACTATTAATGAAAAGATCAAATAATCCCCAATCAAGTGTTGATGAAAGAATAGATAGGAGTAAGAAGATTTTTGCTCTTATTGGTTTGGAGGGTTATGACCTTGAAACAGAGGAATTTTATAATCAATCTGTTAAGTCTATAGAGAGGTCTGGTCCTGATGATACTGGTTTTAGTAGACAGATAATGGCTATATTGGCATCTAAAAATAGAATAAAAAAAGTTAAAACAATTCAAGCAGATACACTAATTATTCACGGAAAAGAAGATCCACTTATCAAAGTAAAAAATGCATACAAAGCGAAAAAACTCATCAAAGATAGTAAATTAGTCATTATTCCTGAAATGAGACACTTAATAGAACCTCCGGTATTCAATCAATTTAAACAAGAGCTACTTCTTCATCTTAAGGACTCATAGATGCTTACAAATACCTTCAAAGCTAATTATTCAGTTGGCGCTATAGCCAACGGTATTAAAACTGATACATTTACTTTTTTTCTACTTTTTTTTTATTCTAGAGTAATTGGTTTAGATCCTTTATTGGCGTCATTAGCAATTGGCCTTGCGCTAATAATAGATTCGTTTACTGACCCTTTAATGGGAACAATTTCTGATAGAACTAACAGTAAATATGGAAGAAGACATCCCTTTATGTTTGTCTCGTTTCTACCAATAGCAATTTTTTATATATTACTTTTCACACCAAAGCCAGATTGGGATTTGTCTCAAACACAATTATTTTGGTGGATGTTTATTTCTGCTTCAATGACAAGAATTGGAATGACATTGTTTGAAGTACCTCATCGTTCATTTGGAGCTGAGATAACTAAAGATTACATAGAGAGAACTAAACTATTCTCATGGAGAGAAATGTTTGCTTGGACTGCAGGGATATCTAATGCTTTTCTTGCCTATAATGTTTTTTTTAAATCAACTCCAGAATACTCATATGGTCAGCTAAACCCAGATGCATATTTTCCTCTTGCTCTAACTGGTGCCTCTGTTATGGTTTTCAGTGTACTTTATTCGACTATATCAACTAGAAAGGAAATACATAATTTATCTAAATGGTCTGGTTCAATATCACTATCACAAATTTTTACTGAATTAAAAATCGCTATATCTAATAAATCATTTATTTTATTCTTTTTAGGAAGTCTTACTCTTTCTATTTCATGGGGACTGCTTAATAGTCTTACTTTATTTATTAATACAGATTTCTGGGGTTTAAAAGGGAGTCAAATTGGTATTTTTCTATATATATATTTTGGAGCAGCATTTCTAGCTTTTTATATTACTCCAAAGCTTGTCTCAAAAATTGGTAAAAGAAATTTTGTTTTATTTTGTGTATTTGGAGTAGCTATTGCATCCCCAGTTGCATTTATTTCTTACAATTTAGGTATAACTCCTGAAAAAGGAACTACTTCACTTGTTTTATTTTTATGTTTCCCATTAGTGTTTATATCTACCTTTAGTATTGCTGGAAATATGACACGTGATGCAATGATTGGAGATATTGCTGATGAAGTAGACTTGCAAAGTGGTAAAAGGCAAGAGGGAGTCTTATATTCAGCTGTTTCATTTGTTCAAAAAGTAAATACTGCAATTGGAGCTATAACTGGTGGATTAACATTATGGGTTTTAAATATTACTAAGGAAACACCCACATATGATCAAGCCTACTCGCTATTTTTTGTTCAAGGTGTAATTGGCCCAATTTTGTTAATAATACCAATCATATTCTTTTATTTTTATTCATTAGATATCAATAAACATAAAGAAATATTAAGAGCACTTAAAGAGCGAGATTAAATCATTAAACAAGAATTTCTATTGATTTTGAAATTCTTTTCCATAAAGCCTTTTCAGCTGTGCTTGGATCACTTGATATATTATTTATAAAGTGAATTAATAACTCATCTAATGAATTTAAATCATTAGATGTTTTATTAAACTTATTTGTAAGCATTTCCATTTGAATAGATTGCCTTAAATCAATATCTTTCTTAAGAGAGTCAAGATTAGCAAGGGATTCTAATTTTACGCATGAATATCTAAGCTTTTCTGTATTTGATTTTTCTAAAGGCTCTTTATTTAATTTATTTTTTATAGATGAAGGAAGATCATTATTATCTAAATCATTCTTAACAAAAGATTCTAATAAAGATACATATGAATTAATTTTTGTTTCTTTTTGCTTGATTTGCAATTCAGATTTTTTTGATTTTATAAGTTTCTTTATAGATTCATATTCTTTTGATTTATTTATATTTTTTAGCTCATTTAATTTATTACTAGCATCATTAATTGATATTTCATCAGATTTTAAATTTGTTAATATTTCTTGTGCTTTTTCTAACTCACCATCAATAATTTCTTTTTTAACATTAAAAAATCTATCTGCACTTTTATTAAATGTTTCCCAAAGTTTATTATCTAGTTTTCTTCCAGCTGATCCAGCTTTCTTCCAATCGTTTTTAAGATCATTAAATTGTTTAATACAAATATCATTATCTTCATTTGAAATAGCATCAACTTTAGCTATTAAAGACTCTTTTGCACTAACTACTAATTGCTCTTGTTTTTTTATCTGATCATTAATGGGCTTCTTTGCTTCGAAATATAATTTTTTTAATTTATTTAAATCTTTATCTAAAACAGGAGCAAATTGTTGCCATTTATCAAATGCATCTCTTAAATAAAAAATAAGTGTTTTTGCATCAGGCCATTTTTTTGAATTATTCTCAACATAGCTGTCAATTTCATGAATTATTTTTATTCTTTCCTTTGCATTATTAATTTTAATATCCTTTAGTTCATCAAAGTATTCACCACAAGGTTCCCAGGCCTTGTTGGTAAGTTCATTAAACTTCGTCCATTGATCTCTTGATGCTGGTCTACTAGATAAATCCAGTAATTGCCATTTAGTTTGGATATCATGAATTAAATGAGCTTGTTTCTTAAGCTCTTTAAGAGGGTTGTCGATAATATTAGATATCTCTTTAATCAATTCATCTCTTTTAGGATTTGTAGCAAACGATGACATCTCATCAAAATATCTAGATTGACCAATAGCAAAATTTAGTTTGTGCCTTAATTTATTAGGTACTTTATTAAACGTTTTAGTTTTAGAGATGACTTCTCTTACTTTTTTTTGAGCAATCTTAATAGAACCATCTGAAAATAATTTCTCAGCTTCTTCTAATTGCTTAAATAAATCTTGACTAGTTTCCACAATATTCTCTTTTGATGTTTATAATTATAACAAATGAAAAAACGAATTCTAACAGGTATTACTACAACTGGTACTCCTCATATTGGAAATTATTTAGGTGCCATAAAGCCTGCAATCAATTTAGCTAGTGATTTTGATGAATCCTTTTATTTTCTTGCTGATTATCATGCAATCATAAAGAATTCAGACTCAAATGCGGTTGGTCAGTCAGTAGAAGATATAGCTTTAGCATGGCTTTCATGTGGACTCGATACAAATAAATCTTTTTTTTATAGACAATCGGATGTACCAGAAATTCTTGAATTAAGCTGGATTTTAAGCTGCGTCACAGCAAAAGGTTTAATGAACAGGTCTCATGCATATAAGTCAGCAACATCAATGAATATAGATGAGGAAGATAAAGGAATCACAATGGGTCTGTTTTCATACCCCGTTCTTATGGCTGCTGATATCTTAATGTTTAATGCAACGCATGTACCAGTTGGCAATGATCAAATTCAACATATTGAGATGACCAGAGATATAGCAGGGCGTTTTAATCATATTTATAAAAAAACATTTGAACTACCTGAAGCAATTATTCAAGATAAAAATAATACTGTCCCTGGTATTGACGGAAGGAAAATGAGTAAATCTTATAAAAATATAATTCCACTTCTGTCTTCAGAGAAGCAATTAAAAAAATCAATACTAAAGATTGTTACTAATTCTCTTGAGCCTGGAGATCCAAAAGACACTAAAGACTGCACTATACATTCTTTATATACATATTTTGCATCTAAAGATGAAGTTGATGATCTTACTAATGCATACAAAGAAGGTATAGGCTGGGGAGATGCAAAAAATATGCTATTTGATGTGATAAATAGAGATATTGCCCCTATAAGGAATAAGTATGAAACTCTTTCGTCTGATAAGACTTTAATTAATGATCTTTTAAGTGAAGGAGCTTCCAAAGTCAGAATTTCTGCAAAAGAAATGATATCTAATCTAAGAGATTCTATCGGTATTAAAAAAATATCTTAATGAAATCTACCGGCTCATCATGGCTTAAATTTGGCCTATTTTCGGTTGGTCTTGGCCAATCTTTTGTTTTTGTCATAGTGCCTCCTTTGGCTCGTGATCTTGGTATGACAGAAATACAAACTTCATTAGTATTTGCATTCTCTGCTATTGCCTGGGCTTTAACTAGTGCGTCATGGGGTAGAGCTAGTGATCGTTATGGCAGAAGAAATATCGCTATGCTAGGCCTAATAGGTTATGCAGCTTCGTTGGTAACAATGATAACTCCACTTTTTTTAGTAGAGAAAAATATACTAGATGTAGTTTTTTTATTTCCATTACTAATATTTGGTAGATTATTGAATGGTCTTTTAGGCTCTGCCACTAGGCCAGCTGCATTTGCATATGTTGCAGATAATAGTTCAAGAGACAAAAGAACAGTTAAATTTGCAAGATTAGAATCAAGCTTTCTTCTTGGTACTGTAGCAGGACCACTTATTGGTGGCTTTCTAATATTAATTACAAAAGAAACACCGTTCTATGTATTTAGCTTTATGGCACTCATAGCATCAATTGGAATATATTTTAATATCGATAATACAAGTTCTCATAAAAAAACTATTGAGCCATCTGAAAAAATATCTTGGTTATCAAAGTCTATATGGCCGTTTCTTGCTTTAGCTTCAATAGCAAGTCTTACACAAGCATCATTGTTACAATCTATTGGTTTCTTTATATTTGATACATTTTCATATCTTGATGATCTACCAATCATTGTGAGTATGAGTTTTGCTTTATTATCAATCTCAACGATAGTAAGTCAGTATCTATTTACAGATGCTTTCCCTATATCTAATTTTAAATTACTAATATACGGTTCTTTTTTAATTATGTTTTCTTATATAACAATGGGATATTTTTCAAAGATTTCAATTTATTTCCTTTCAATAACCATTAATGGGCTTGGTGCAGGCATGTTAAGACCTGCTTTGTCGTCAGCCTTATCACTTTCACAAACACCGGAAAATCAGGGATCTGCAGCAGGTTATTTAGGTTCCGTATATCCAATAGGTCATATGTTAACTCCGATTATAGCTATGCCAATCTATGCTATAAATCCATCTTTTCTATATTATTTCAGTTCTATCTTATGTATTAGCCTAATTATATTTATAATAAGTCATCCAATTTTTAGGATGAATAACGAAAATGAAAAAAGCACTGTTAATAGTTAATTTAGGAACGCCTGATAGTCCTTCATATTTTAGTGTTTTTAAGTACCTTAGGCAGTTTTTATCTGATGAAAAAGTATTAAATGTTAATCCTATATTAAGATTTCTACTTGTTAATTTTGTCATTTGTCCGACGAGGTCCTTTAGCTCATCTAAAATCTATAAACAAGTTTGGGACTCAAAGCATGGCTCTCCACTCTTGCATAATACAAAAAAATTAAATGAGGTTTTGTCTAAAAAATTACCTGATGTCGATGTTCAATATGCGATGAGATATCAGTCTCCATCAATAAAATCTGTGTTAGATGATATGTTGGCAAAGAACCCTGATGAGATAATTGTTTTACCTTTGTTCCCGCATTATGCAGCAGCTACTACTGGATCAGTTTTTAAAGAGGTTTCAAGATGTCTTTCTAATAAATGGGTTGTCCCTAAAATAACATTTATTAATCAATTCTATGATAATCCAAACTTTATTGATGCTTGGATTGATAAGACTAAGGGAATTAATCTAAATTCATATGACAAAATAATATTCAGCTATCATGGCGTGCCTAACAGTCATGTAGATAATGTTTATTTAGGAAGCATGTGCAGTGATCATGATTGCGAAATTGCTATAACTGAAAAGAATAAATTTTGTTATAAAGCCACTGTATATGAAACAACAAAGTTAATTGCTGAAAGAATAAAACTTGATTCATCAAAATATATGGTTACATTTCAATCAAGATTGACAAATAAATGGCTCGATCCATTCACTGATGAAGTGCTTGAAGGGTTGCCTAAAGATGGACACAAAAAAGTATTAGTATTCTCACCAGCCTTTACAGCAGATTGCTTAGAGACGATTATTGAGATTGGCGATGAGTATAAAGAACTATTTATCGATGCTGGTGGCAAGGTCTTAGACTATGTTCCTTCATTAAATTATTCTGATGAATGGGCAGATGCTATTATTAACATAACAAATTTAGAAAGTTAGGGAGATATCATTGTTTAAAAAAGATTTATTAAAAGACAAGCGTATATTAGTTACTGGAGCAGGTACTGGTTTGGGTAAGGAAATGGCTAATCATTATGCAGAGCATGGTGCCAATCTTTACATATGTGGAAGAAGAGAAAATGTACTAAAAGAAACTGCTACACAAATTGAAGATAAATATGAAGTAAATGTTAATTATGAATCTTTAGATATTAGAGCTTCCAAAGATGTTGATGATTATGTTGGAAGAATATTTGAAGATGCTCCATTAGATGGTCTTGTTAATAATGCTGCAGGTAATTTTATTTCTCCTACTAAGGATCTTTCTCATAAAGGTTTTGATGCTATTGCTAATATAGTTTTTCACGGTACTTTTTATATGACTCATTCTGTCGGAAAAAGATGGATCGAATCAAAACATAAAGGCTCTATTATTTCTATATTAACTACTTGGGTGTGGACCGGTTCACCATATGTAGTCCCATCAGCAATGTCTAAATCTGGCTTGAATACGATGACACAGTCATTAGCTGCAGAGTGGGGAAAATATGGCATTAAAGTTAATGCAATTGCGCCAGGACCTTTTCCTACAAAAGGAGCATGGGAGAGACTAAATCCTAATGGTGATGATGGAAGTGTAATGGGAGAAGTTCCCCTTGGAAGAGTTGGAGAAATGAGTGAATTGCAGAATCTTGCTACTTTTTTAATGGCTGATGGGTGCGATTATTTAACAGGCCAGACAATTGCTATAGATGGAGCACAATATTTAACAGGTGGTGGTACATTCTCAAACTTAGATAAGCTTAGTGATGATGAATGGGAACAAATAAGGACGATGATAAGGTCGTCTAATACAAAAGATAAAGCCGATAGAGGTTAGGAGAAAATTATGCAAAATACATATGATGACATGAACAGAGTTTTATCTGATCAAAAAAAACATTTTATAAATGAGGGAATTCCTTCAATAGAACTTAGGCTCGATAGGTTAAACAGATTGAAATCTATGATTATGGACAATAGATACGATATTGTTGATGCTTTAAATTCAGATTATGGTAATCGATCAAAAAATGCGTCTTTAATGTCAGATGTTTATATGATTATTCCTGAGATTACTAAAGCCATTAAAAATATTAAAAAGTGGACTAAAGTGGAGAAAAGGTCTTCTAATTTTCCCTTTGGACTTCTTGGAGCTAAGTCATATGTAAAGTATGAGCCTCTTGGCACAGTAGGTATGATTTCTCCTTGGAATTTTCCTTTGAATCTAGCATTAAGTCCATTAGCTGCAATATTTGCAGCAGGTAACCAGGTTATGCATAAACCAAGTGAAATGACACCTATAACAGCAGCTTTAATGAAAGATCTTTGTGATAAAACATATGATGAGGTTGAGTTTGCAACGTTTTTAGGAGGACCAGAAGTTGGGGAGGCATTTACCAAACTTCATTTTGATCACTTAATGTATACAGGCAGTGGAAACGTAGGTAGGCATGTAATGCAATCAGCCGCTGAAAACTTAGTTCCTGTAACTCTTGAGCTTGGCGGCAAGTCTCCAGTTATTATTGGTAATAGTGCAGATATGAAGGTATCGGCAAAGAGAATTATGTTTGGTAAAACTCTTAATGCTGGGCAGATATGTTTAGCACCTGACTATGTGATGGTTCATAAAGATAAGAAGGAAGAGTTTATAAATGAGGCTAAAAATACAATTGAAGGATTTTTCCCTGATATCAAAAATAATGATGACTACACATCAATTATAAATGAAAAACATTTTGATAGAATTAATCATCTTTTGGATGATGCTAAAGAAAAAGGAGCACATGTAGAACAGATTAATCCATCTAACGAGGACTTTTCACAACAAGAATTTTATAAAATACCTCCTACCATTGTCACCAATACAAATGATGATATGAAAATAATGTCTGAAGAAATTTTTGGTCCTGTTCTTCCAGTTGTTGAATACGATGACATTAAAGAAGCAATAACTACTGTTAATGCAAAAGATAGGCCACTTGGATTATATTATTTTGGAACTGATAAATCTGAAGAAGCAAAAATATTAAACAATACTTCATCTGGCGGTGTAACTATTAATAATGTAGTGGGCCATATACAACAGGCAGATCTTCCTTTTGGTGGAGTTGGACCTTCTGGGATGGGAAGATATCATGCATATGATGGGTTTAAGAATTTTTCAAATCCAAGAGCTTTTTATAAAGATGTTGGATTTAAGCTAGATAAATTATTTGAGGGTATCAGACCGCCATACAAAGAAGGGTTTGAAAAACTCGTAAAAACATTACTCAAATAACGCATATTTTGTGTTTTCTTTATCTTTTAAATTAGCTTTAAAATATTTTAAGTCTAATAAAGGAGGAGCTTTCTCTTTTACTTCATTTTTAGCTATTACTGGTCTCAGTATTGGTGTTGCAAGTCTAATTATCGTTATGTCTGTTATGAATGGATTCGAGAGAGAGCTGCAAGAAAGAATATTAGGAGTAGTTCCACATGCTGTAATTTATTCAGACAAACCAATAGATAATTATCAAGATATTGTTAATAACATATCAAAAAATACTGAAGTTGTTAAAGCTGCCCCCTATATTGCCTTCCAAGGATTAATTTCTTATAAAGATGTGTCTAAAGGTGTCTCTATAACTGGAATTGATATAGATGCTGAAAAAGAAATGTCCATTCTTCCTGACTACATAACATATGGATCTATTAATTCATTAGATGAAGACAACTCAATTATTATTGGTTCATGGCTTGCTTCATATTTGGGAGTTTTTATAGGCGATTCAATAAATATAACAACATCTGATATCAAAACATCAATCTTAGGCTCTTACCCAAGATCAGTCTCTTTAAAGGTTGTAGGTATATTTGAGTTACGAGCAGAAATAGATCAATCTCTTGCATTGATATCACATAAATTAGCACAAAAATTTAAGAATATCCCAGAACAAACCCTCTCAATAAGGATTAAATCATCTAATTTATTTGAGGCAGATAGGATTGCATATGAAAGTATTTCTGATAAAAATAAATTTAAATCTTCTTCTTGGAAACAAACTCATGGGACCTTGTTTGAAGCAATACAATTTGAAAAACTTCTAATAAGTTTAATGTTATTTTTAATTGTTGGAGTTGCTTCCATTCTAGTACTTTCAACAATTGTAATGACTGTTAAGTCTAAAGAAAGAGAAATAGGTATTTTGCAAACCATTGGAGCTAGTAACATTCAGCTTGTAAGTATATTTTTCTTTCAAGGTTTATTGGTTAGTTTTGTTGGTATTTTAATAGGCCTATTTTTCGGACTTTTAATTACTTTTAATATTAATAATTTTATATCTCTTCTTGAATCTGTCCTTAATAGAAATTTACTTGAAGCATATTTCATTAATTATTTTCCTTATCATATTATCCCATCACAGATTTTACTTATTTGTTCAATTTCATTTTTATTTAGTATTATCTCAAGCCTTTTGCCAGCTATGAGAGTAACTAAATTAAATCCAGTAGAGATTCTCAGACATGAGTAATTTAAGATGCCAAAATCTCTGTAAATCATTTTATATTGATAAAGAAGAGATAGAAGTACTAAAAAATATTAGTTTAAATATTAATTCTAAAGATTTAATAGCAATATCTGGTGAGTCAGGAGCTGGTAAGTCAACTTTACTTCATTTATTGGCATCATTAGATAAACAAACTTCTGGCGAAATTTATTTTAATGACGAAAATATTCAAAGTTTTAGCCCTTCAAAGATAAGCGCTTTAAGATTAAATAACTATGGATTTGTGTATCAATTTCATCATTTACTTGAAGACTTATCTGTTTTTGAAAATATTTTATTGCCTGCTCAAATATCAAATACTAACAATAATTATTTAAATGATGCTAATTTAATAATTAATGAAATAGGTTTATCAAATAGAATAAATCATCTTCCATGGAAGTTATCTGGCGGTGAAAAACAAAGAGTTGCAATTGCAAGAGCTCTAATCAATAAACCAGACTTTATTTTTTTAGATGAGCCAACTGGAAACCTTGATGAAAAAAATTCTAATTCCATACAAGACTTATTGTTAAATCTCTCCCGTGATCATGGTATTGCTTTAGTAGCAGCTACTCATGATAATAACTTTATGAAAAACTTTAAAAAGATTTATAAACTTGAGAATAAACTATTAGTAGAGATATAAATGACTGATTTTATAATTGCTGGTGGTCCTTTTATGTGGCCATTATTAGCTTGTAGTGTTTTGATAATAACAATTTCTTTTGAAAGACTTTGGTTTCTTCAGAATAGATTAGTTTCACCAAATGGATTAACGAATCAATTATTAAATTTGTTCAATAAAAATTTAATTAATGAAAAACAATCACAAGAAATATCTCAATTATCTTCATTAGGTTTTTTATTAGTAGCTTGTATTAACTATAAAGATCTACCTCGAGAGAACCTTGAATCTAAAATTGAAGAAAAGGCTGTTGAGGTTAAATATAATTTAGAACGAAATTTAAATATGCTTGGTACTTTAGCTACCATAACACCTCTTTTAGGTTTACTTGGAACAGTTGTTGGTATGATTACAGCTTTCACAGGTCTTTCAGAAACATCTGGTGCAAATCCAGATATTCTTGCTACAGGAATATCTCAGGCTTTAATAACTACTGCTTTTGGTCTATTTATAGCTGTACCTGGACTAGTACTTCATAAATACTTTGAGCAAAAGGTGACATATTTGCTCATATCACTTCAAGTTGAAGTTTCAAGATTTATTGATGTAATAAATAAATGAAATTTATTTCAAATCAAAAATCTTCTTTTTCAATAGAAATAACTCCTTTAATTGATATTGTATTTTTATTAGTTATTTTTTTTGTTGTTACATCAAAGGTTGGTGACTCACAATTCCTTTCATTAGATCTTCCAAAAACTGAATCTTTTCAAAATAACGCTGTCGAATCTAGTAATGAAATATCAATAATTAACGATGGAAGCGTATATATAAATGGAGAAGTATTTAATATTAATGATTTAGATAGCTTGAATGAAGCAATATTTGAATTAAACAATAACGGCTCATCTGTAATTTTAAGCGCAGATGCAGCAGCTCTTCATGTTTGGGTAATAAATATAATGGATATTCTTAATAAAAATGGGTTTAATGAGGTTCAAATAAGAACAATTGAGCAATGAAAGAAGGAAGTTTAAAGAGAATTCTTGCCTATACGTTTAGATATAGATGGTCTTTTATCACTAGTGTGTTTGGTTTTATCATATTTGCTGCCGCTGATATTGCTGCAGTAGATTGGATTAGAAGAATAATTAGCTATATCAATTCTGAAGATGATAGTTTAAATACAATTTTAGCCTTATCTTTAATTTTTATAGCAATCGGAAGAGGTCTTGGCTTTTTTATTGGAAATTATTTTATGTCAAGAGTTGGTTTTGGAATCGTTCATGATCTTAGAGCTGAACTATTTCAAAAACTACACGATCTTCCAAAGTCTTACTTTGATAGCAACCAAGGTGGACAATTAATAAATAGAATAACATTCACAACTACACAAGTTTCTGCTGCAGCTTCAAATGCTGTAAAGACATTCGTAAGAGAGGGGTTCTTACTAGTTGGACTTTTTGTATATTTAACTATTCTCAATTTTAAATTAACGCTTTTGCTAATTGGTACTGCTCCACTTATTGCTATGATTGTTTATGTTGCTGGTAAGAGATTAAAAAAACTTGCAACTAAAATTCAAACGGCAATGGGTGATGTAACTCATATAGCATCTGAAGCTGTTGATGGTCATGTTGAAATAAAAAGTTTTAATGCACAAGATTATGAAAATTCAAGATTTCTTAAAGCAAATGCTTCAAATAAGAACCAAAATCTTAAGCTTGAGGCTACTGGTAACCTTGCAACTCCAATAATTCAAATATTAGTTTCTGTTTCTTTATCTCTTGTAGCATATTTTGCATTGGGCTCTCAATTAGGTATTTCACTGGATGCCGAGACTTTTGTAGCATTCTTTACAGCAGCTGGCCTGATGGCTAAACCTATAAGACAGCTTTCCAATATAAATATAATTGTTCAAAAAGGATTGGCAGCAGCCAATGAAATTTTTGATCAACTAGATCAAGATAATGAGGATAATTCTGGTGATATTAAAAATAAAATAAATGGAGATATTGAATTTAAAAATGTTTGCTTCTCTTATAAGACCGGTGGCCAGGTACTTAATGATATAAGTTTATCAATTTCAAAAAATGAAACGGTTGCTATTGTTGGTAAGTCAGGATCTGGAAAGTCAACAATTGCTAATCTGATACCAAGATTTTATAACTTAACTTCAGGAGAAATTCTCATTGACGGAACTTCAATTGATAAATTTTCTCTTGAACATTTGAGATCATCTATTTCTATTGTTAATCAATCCCCATCCTTATTTAATGACACTATTGCAAAAAACATAGCTTATGGTGATGATGATTTAGACTTTGAAAAATTAAAAGAATCTGCAAAATTATCTGGTTGTATAGATTTTATAGAAAACTTACCTGAAGGTTTTGAATCTGAAATAGGAGATGATGGTGTATTGCTCTCAGGCGGACAAAGACAAAGACTTGCTATAGCTAGAGCATTTTATAAGGATTCACCAATTATCATTCTTGATGAAGCTACGTCTTCTTTAGATACAGAGTCAGAATTAATTGTTCAAGAAGCTTTAGAAAAGCTAATAACCAATAGAACAACTATAGTTATTGCTCATAGGTTATCAACAATTGAAAATGCCTCAAGAATTATTGTTCTTGATAATGGATCAATTACAGAATCTGGAACTCATTCTGAGCTATTAGAATCCGATGGTATTTATCAATCATTATATAAAAATAAGTTTGAAGATTCGCCGGCTAAGAGAAAAGAGAAGTCTAAGTCTTCACAATTATACGTTCCAAGATTTGATGATGAGCAAAATTCAAGCTTCGTTGTTGATAGTTGGTATAAAAAAAGTTTTTGGCTCTATTTGTTATATCCATTCTCATTAATTGTTTCATACATAACGGCTAGAAGAAGAAGAAAGTATCTCAAAGGCGCTTCAGAAACACATAAATCAGAAGTTCCAGTTATAGTTGTTGGCAATTTAACTATTGGTGGAACCGGTAAAACTCCTTTAGTTAAATACATTGCTTCAGAGCTATTGAGTCTTGGATACAAGCCAGGACTTGTTAGTAGAGGCTATGGTGGAAAATTTAAAGAAACATTATTGGTTTCAGATCAAACACCAGTTAAACAAACAGGTGATGAAGCACAAATTCTAGCTACTCTAAATTTACCTTTTTATATAGATAAAAGTAGGGTACGGGCTGTAAAAGCCATAACTGATAATCATGATTGTGACATTATTATTTCAGACGATGGACTTCAGCATTACAAAATGAATCGAGATATCGAGATTGTAGTTATTGATGGCAAAAGAAGATTTGGTAATAACCTAACATTCCCTGCTGGTCCTTTAAGAGAATCAAAAGCTAGGCTTAATAGTGTTGATTTCATTGTTAACAATAGTGGACCTACAGATGAGGGAGAGTACTTAATGAATGTAAGTCCTTCTAGATTTGTTCATTTAAAATCAGGTAAATCATATCCTATTGAGGATTGGCCAATGCATAAGCAAGTTCATGCTGTAGCTGGCCTAGGAAATCCTGGAAGATTTTTTGATTTACTAGCTAGATTAGGTTTCGATATTATCAGACATCCATTTCAAGATCATCATAACTTTCATGAACAAGATATTCACTATTTAGATCATTTGCCTATCGTTATGACTGAAAAAGACGCATCAAAATGCAAGGACTTTGATAATAATAAAATTTGGTATTTAACGATTGAAGCTGATGTATCTGATAAATTTATAAATGAATTAGATACTAAAATTAAATCAATTAATTAAAGATGGAAAATAATTTTTCAATTCTTATACCTGCAAGAATTGGTTCAACTCGTCTGTTGAATAAGCCATTAATAGATTTGTATGGAAAGTCGCTTATTCAAAGAGTCTATGAGCAAGCAAGGACTATTAGTGATGACGTTTATATAGCAACTGATTCTGATTTAGTTTTAAATCATGCTACTTCATTTACTGATAATGTTGTAATTACAAGCGATAAACATATCTCAGGTACTGATAGGGTATATGAAGCTGTAAAAAAACTTGGTATTCCAAAAAATAAACTTATTATAAATTTACAAGGTGATGAACCTTTTATGCCTTGTGAACTAATACAACAAATTGTCAGTGATTATGAAAGTAATGATTGCGATGTAATAACTGCATCCCATAATATTTCATCTATTGAGGACTTATTAAATCAAAATTGCGTTAAAGTAGAAATAAATAAAAATTCATTTGCAACGGATTTCTTAAGAGAAGTTAATACAAAAGATTTAAATTTATATTCAAGACATATTGGAATATATGGCTACAATCTAGAAACTTTGGAAAGTTTTATAAACTTATCTCCATCGCCAAATGAAATAAAATTAAAATTAGAACAATTAAGATTTATGGATAATAAATTTTCTATATATGTAACCTCATATGATAAAGAAGTCCCTTCTGGCATCGATACCAAAGAAGATGTTGAAAAAGCGATTAAGTTTATAAAAATGAAATGATTATTTCTAAATCTGCAAATATTATTAATTCCTTGGGGATAGAATCTAAAACAAAATATTCAATTGAAATAATTAATGAAGACGATTTTAAAGAACTAGAAGTTTTTTTAAAAAATAATAAACTTCCAATACTTTTTTTGGGTGAGGGCACAAACATTATCCCGCCCGATTTTTTCAATGGTGTTGTTATTAGATCGTTTTGCAAAAATATAAACTTTCGTAAAGATATAAATATTTTAACTGTTGATTCTGGAGTTAACTGGCATGAGCTTGTTAAATTTTGTATATCAAATAATATCAATGGTTTTGAAAACTTATCTTTAATACCTGGTTCAGTTGGAGCTGCGCCTATTCAAAATATTGGAGCTTATGGAGCAGAGATTTCAACTCTAATAGAAAGCATAAATTATTTTGATATAAACACTCATGAATTAAAAACTATAGAAAATCACGAATGCAATTTTGAATATAGAAATTCTTCTTTAAAAAATAATTCTTTTTTTATCACTAGCATTAATTTCAAAACAAACTTAGTAAATAATATTAACTATGAATATAAATCTATAAAATCTTTCATAGATAAAAATTCAATTGATAAAAATTCATTATCAATATCTTCATTATCAAATATAGTATGTGATATTAGATCTTCAATTCTTCCTGATCCAAATCAAATCTTTAATGCCGGTAGTTTTTTTAAAAATCCAATTGTAAAAAAATCAGATATCTCGTATTCATTTTTTAAGTCTGATAATCTAATTACATGGGAAGTTGATAAAACCTATGTAAAAGTTGGTGCAGCAAGACTAATTGAATTAGTAAAAGATAAAATTATTCCATCAGATAATGTCTCTATTTATAAAAATCACTCACTTGTTCTTGTAACAAATGGAAGAGCAACTCAGAATGAGATTTTGGCTTTTGCAAGCCAAATTCAAGAATTAATATCAAAATTTTTTAATATCAATTTAGAAATAGAACCAACTGTAATTAAATAATGTTCATTTGGTCTTCAATTGCTCATATTATCGCCTTAACAAGCCCTGGACCAGATACAGCTATTATTATTAGGCAAGTTACTATGCATGGCAAAAAGTCAGGATACATAGCAGCTTTAGGCATTGGATTGGGAATTTATTGTCATTGCTTATTAGCAATTAATGGTATTTCTTTAATAATTTTAGCTAATGATAAATTCAAGCTTATTATTACAATTATTGGCAGTTCATACCTTCTATACTTAGGTTTTCAAATGCTTTATTCTAAAGCAATTCAAGAAAATGATTTAAAAAAAAATGAGTCGACTGTGGCAAGTAGTTTTATTAATGGTCTCATAACTAATTTATTTAATATTAAGGCATTTATTTTTTTTGTTTCTCTTTTTACAGTTTTAATTGATTCAATTAATGGGATATTTTTTTATATCTATCCGTTATATTTTGCTATTACATCATGTCTTTGGTTCGTTGTACTAAGCTATTTATTGAGTATGGATAACAAATTTTTAAATATTCATAAAAATAAATTAATAAATCTTATTATGGGTTTAGTATTATGTTTTATTGGCTTTTTTATCTTATTAAATTCTTTATATGAGTATTTCTAAATTAACAAAAAGTATTGATCAGACAAAGGGAAAGTCGTTTCCTCCAGTTCATCTTTGGAATCCTGAGTTGTGTATCGGTCAAGAAATATCTATAAATAGAGAAGGGGATTGGTTTTACAATAAATCTATTATCAAAAATAAAAAACTAGTAAACCTTTTTTCTACAGTTTTAAGAAAAGATGAAGAAAATTATTTTTTAGTAACTCCTACTGAAAAAGTACCAGTAAAAGTAGACATAGCTCCATATATGATTACTAACTTTGAATTATTGGATAATCAAATATTACTAGATACAAATTTAGATTTTTCATTTGATTTAAATGATATAAATACAACAAGATTAATTAGGTATGAAGATGCTCATATCCCTTTAGTTCATGTTAGGAGTGGAATTGAGGGATTTTTTAGCAGAAATTGTTATTATAAATTAATAGATCTAGCTCTTAAAAAAGACATTATCAAAGATAACAAATTATATGTTTTAAGTAATAATATTAAACATCTGGTAGGTAAAATTGCATAAAAAACTTAAGCTAGAATCAAAAATATGCATTGTTTGTAATAAGCCTTTTAATTGGAGAAAAAAGTGGGAAAAAGATTGGGCAGATATTAAGTATTGCAGTCAAAGATGTAAAAGATCTAAGAAGTAATTGAATCTTCAATCCATTGATTAATATAAAACTCAAGTAAATCTAACGGAAGAGAGCCTCTTTTTAGAACTTCATAATGAAAATCTTTTATATCATATTTTTCACCAAGCTCTTTCTCAGCCTTAGATCTTAATTCTAGGATTTTTAATTGTCCAATTTTGTATGCCAATGCTTGTCCTGGCCATGCGATATATCTATCAACTTCATTTTCTATATCTAGTTTAGATTTTGCAGTATTTTCAATAAATAAATTAATAGCATCATCTCTAGACCAATCTTTATAATGCATTCCTGTATCTACAACTAATCTTATGGCTCTCCACATGTCATAAGTTAATTGACCAAATTTATCATAGGGATCATCGTATAAACCAATATGATCTCCAAGTTCTTCACTATAAAGACCCCAACCTTCAATAAAAGCAGTAAAGCTTTGATATTTTCTAAATGTAGGGACATTTTCCAGCTCTTGTGCAATAGAGATTTGGAAATGATGTCCTGGGACTGCCTCATGAACAGTTAATACTGGGATTTCATACTTAGGTCTTGATTCTGGTTTGTATAAATTTGCATAAAAATATCCAGGCTTTCCCTTGCTTGGAGAATTATAATAAGCAGTAGTAGTGAATGGAGCACTTTCAGCAGGAATAGGTATAACGCCATATGGAGCCCTAGGAAAGGTTTTAAAGATTTTAGGTAGTAGAGGATCTATGGTCTTCGACATAATAAGATAAGCATTAAATAAATCTTCTGGATTATCATAATAGAATCTTGGACTTGTTCTTAGATAGTTAAGAAATGAATTAAAATCTCCATCCCACTCCAAATCAGAAATAATTTTTTCCATTTCAGAGCGAATTCTTTTTATTTCACTTAAGCCAATATCATGTATTTCATCTGGACTAAGATTTGTTGTAGTGTGATAGTTTGACAATACTTCATACCATTTAGATCCATTTGGGACATCACTAATGCCAATTGAGTCACGTGAGGTACTTAGATATTCATTTTTAAGAAAATCATGAAGTCTTTTGTAAGATGGGTTGATTTCATTTGATATTAAAGTCTTAGCTCTATTTATTAAATCAGTTTTTTCATTTGAGCTCATTAATGACTCATCTGCATTCTTAAAAACTTTAAGGTATGGATGATTTTCAATATCTGAATTTATAATTGCTGAAATTTGTGCAATAACTCCTCTTGTTACCAATTTGGGCTGCGTGTAACCAAGTTCTAATCCTTGTTTATTATTTGTAAGTGAATTATCAATATTTTCCACGAAGCTGTTAAGTCTTGTAAGCCAGTCTTCATAGTCTTGTTTTGATGTATATACTAATCTATCTCCAGTTTCATAAAAACTTTGAATTCCACCTCTTTGATTTAACCTCATTAAATAAGATGGAAAATTCATCCTTTTAATAGAATTAAGCATACTTAATTCAGCTAATTTGTAATTAAGTTTATTTTCATCGTTTAAAAACTCAATATTAAATAACTGTAATTCTTTTAAAGATTTTTCTTCTTTAGCTTTATTTATTTTAAATTGGCCACTGCTATTTGATGATATTTTTGTATTAAATCTCTTGTCACCGAGATTTGAAGCAAATATAGGATTATCTTTCAAACCTTCATCCCACTGATTGGCTAAAAAAGATTCAAATTGAGTATCTTGTGTCTCAACTTCAGCCTTGGTTTCTGAAAGTATATTTAAGTTTTGTTCAAATTGAATATTTGAACATGAAGCTAATATAAATATTAATAACGGAAGATAGATTGTCCTTAAATTTAACATACCCAAATATTAGTATACCTACATATTTGGATAATTAGGACCTCCAGGACCTTCTGGAGATACCCAATTAATATTTTGGGAAGGATCTTTGATATCACAAGTCTTACAATGAACACAATTTTGAGCATTAATAACAAATTTCTTTTCATTATCTTTTTCAACAATTTCGTAAACTCCAGCAGGACAATATCTTTGAGCTGGTTCATCGTACATTGGAAGATTAACAGCAATAGGTATACTTGAATCTTTGAGTTGGAGATGACAAGGTTGGTCTTCTTCATGGTTAGTATTTGAGAGATATACTGACGAAAGTTTATCGAAAGAATAAATACCATCAGGTTTTTGATATTCAATTTTAGGCATCTCATCTGCTTTTTTTAGACAGGCATAATCTGGGGTAGGGTGATTGAGTGTAAATGGTAATTTACCTCTGAATATCAACTGATCAATCGCATTAAAAGCAGCACCAATTAAAGCTCCAAACTTATGAAAGAATGGACCAAAATTTCTCGATTTGTACAGTTCTTCATAGATCCATGAATCATTAACTTTATCAGAAAATGATATTTCAGATGAAACGTCATTTAGATTTTCATATACATGCTCACCAGCAATGATTCCTGATTTCATTGCAGTATGGGAGCCTTTAATTTTTGAAAAATTGAGCATTCCTGCATTGTCACCAATTAACAGTCCACCCGGAAAATCTAGTTTTGGTAATGATTGAAGACCGCCTTTAATGAGAGCTCTTGCACCATAAGATAATCTTTCAGCTCCATCGAGATACTTCTTTATAGATGGATGAGTTTTCCATTTTTGAAATTCATCAAATGGACTTAGATGAGGGTTTTTATAATCTAAAGGTATTACATAACCAACATATGCTTCATTATTTTCGCCATGATAGAAATACGAACCAGAAGGGGTATCAAAAGGAGTGGGCCATCCGTTTGTATGCATTACTAAACCAGGCTCATAATTTTCATCTTTCAATTTCCAAACTTCTTTAAAACCAATACCATAATGCTGAGGATCTTTATCTTCTGATAAATTGTATTTATGGATAATTTGTTTACCTAAATGCCCACGACAACCTTCACCAAGAACTGTATATTTTGCTCTTATCTCTATACCTGGTTCATTACCAGGTTTCATTTCACCTGCAGCAGAAATACCCATATCTCCAGTTTGAACACCAACAACTTTATCATTCTCAAAAATAAGTTTACTAGCAGGGAAGCCAGGGAATATCTCAACACCTAGATTTTCTGCTTGTTCTGCAAGCCACCTACAAAGGTTACCAAGACTGATAACATAGTTTCCATGATTATTCATTGGTGGTATTACAAAAGGCGGAACAGGTACACCAAATTTTTCAAATAAAAAAAACAATTTATCCTTAGTTACAGGAGTATTAAGAGGAGCATTTAAATCTTTCCATTCTGGAATTAATTCATCAAGAGCATTAGGCTGAAAAACATTGCCAGATAGAATATGCGCACCTATCTCAGATCCTTTTTCTAAAAGGCATATGCTATGTTCAGTTCCATTTTTTTGATTAAGTTGAGCAAATCTTATTGCAGTTGCAAGCCCAGATGGACCTCCTCCAACAACTACAACATCGTACTCCATTATTTCCCTTTCCATAAGATTACCTCTTATTTATATTGTAAAATGTGCAAAAGCTATTACAATTATAGCCTATATTTAATTATAACCTACAGTTATAATTAAGGACATACAAAATAACAATTTTATATAATAAAAATAATGAAAATACTAGTACCACTTAAGAGAGTTGTTGACTATAACGTTAAAGTTAGACCGCTAGCAGATAACACAAATGTTGATCTCAATAATGTAAAAATGTCAGTTAATCCTTTTTGTGAAATAGCCTTAGAAGAAGCTGTAAGAATAAAAGAGGCTGGAAACGCCGAAGAAGTTATAGCTGTTTCTGTTGGCAAAACAGATTCCCAAGAACAGCTAAGAACTGCACTTGCTTTAGGTGCAGATAGAGCTATTTTAGTTGAATCAGAATCATTACTTGAACCTCTTGCTATATCAAAGGCCTTATCAAAGGTTGTAGAAAAAGAAAGCATTGATCTTATTATTCTTGGAAAACAAGCTATAGATGGAGACAATAATCAAACTGGACAAATGCTAGGTGCATTATTAGATTATCCTCAAGCAACAAATGCCTCAGAAGTTGTTCTTGATGGGTCACATGTAAATGTAACAAGAGAAATTGATGG
>ERZ802824.432-NODE-432-length-23235-cov-92.5815_pt1 | contig 23235 bp, 26 predicted proteins | sample MGYA00345650_ERZ802824 | MGnify/ENA primary metagenome ERZ802824 (study PRJEB30503, sample SAMEA104212361) | marine metagenome | biome: Westerlies Biome; feature: [SRF] surface water layer (ENVO:00010504) within the epipelagic zone...; material: water... | reverse complement strand
GTTGATGTCGCGCTGCTTGATCTTGCTGGCGTTGCCGGCAGCCCAGAACTGCTGGAAGCGATCCAAGCAAACCTGCTTCATGTACTTGCGAGCCGGCTTGTTGAAATGGCGGGGGTCGAAGTTGGCAGGATCAGCCATGGCTGCTTCACGTACGGCAGCAGTGAAGGCCAAACGGCAGTCGGTGTCGATGTTCACTTTGCGAACACCATTACGGATGCCTTCCTGAATTTCTTCCACGGGAACGCCGTAGGTCTCAGGAATCGCTCCGCCGTACTTGTTGATCATTGCCAACCATTCCTGGGGAACGGAGGAGGAGCCATGCATCACCAGGTGGGTGTTGGGGATGACTTTGTGAATTTCAGCGATGCGGCTAATGGCCAGCACTTCACCCGTGGGCTTGCGGGTGAACTTGTAAGCACCATGGCTCGTACCGATGGCGATTGCCAGGGCATCAACCTTGGTCTTGGCCACAAAATCAGCAGCTTCAGCCGGATCGGTCAGCAGCTGATCCTTGGAGAGCTCACCTTCAAAACCATGGCCGTCCTCGGCTTCGCCTTTACCGGTTTCAAGGGAACCAAGGCAACCCAGTTCACCTTCAACGCTCACGCCGATGGCATGGGCAACGTCCACCACTTCCTTGGTGACGTTGACGTTGTAGTCGTAACTCGCAGGAGTCTTGGCATCAGCCTCAAGGGAACCATCCATCATCACGGAGGTGAAACCGTTGGCAGCCGCTCCGAAGCATGTTGCAGGGCTATTGCCATGGTCCTGGTGCATCACGACAGGGATGTCGGGATAGGTCTCAACAGCCGCCAGGATCAGATGACGCAAGAAATTCTCACCTGCATAGGCACGAGCTCCACGTGATGCCTGCAGGATCACAGGAGAGTCAGTCTCGTGAGCCGCCTCCATGATCGACTGCACCTGCTCAAGGTTGTTGACGTTGAAAGCAGGGATGCCGTAGCCGTTTTCCGCGGCATGGTCGAGCAAAAGTCGAAGCGGAACGAGCGCCATAGTGAAGTCCTAACGAAGGCAGATAAACGGACATGTGTCCGTAGCCGCGCGACTTTACAGTTGAGTCGTGTGAATGTCACGACACTTCGTGGCAGAAAGCACGCCGGAGTGTCAGCAAATGATGGGTCAGTAGGTGTAACCAGCTACAAAAAGCTGCTCGTCCGATGACGGCTGAGAGCCCGGGACGTAACGCCCCTGTGAGGCCTCCGAGTTCGCTTTTGCCCGCGCAAGCAACGCTGCCTGACCGGCCTCTTTGTCCTTACCAGCCCATGCCTTCAGGCAGGAATGCTGCAGGGCACGCCCATAGGAGAAGCCGAGATTCCATTGCGCTTTTCTTGAAATCTTGTTCATGTTGTTGAGATACACCGATGCCGCTTCTTCACTCAAACCGCCTGATAAAAAGACAATTCCAGGAACACTGGCAGGAACACAACGCTCCAGTGTTCTCACGGTCATTTCTGCAACGATTTGGGGATCTGATTTCTGAGCACAATCGGCTCCTTGAATCGTCATCGAAGGCTTAAGGAGCGTTCCCTCCAGAAGAACTCCATTGAGCTGACAAGCGAAGTACACCTCCTTAAGAATCTGTTCTTGCACCGCTGCAGTGACCTCAATCGAATGCTCACCATCCATCAAGATTTCAGGCTCAATGATTGGCACGAGCCCTGATTCCTGAACAGAGCGTGCGTAACGCGCTAAGCCCCATGCATTTTCACGAATGGCCAGATCAGAGGGGCATCCATCAGCGGTGATTTGCAGTACGGCGCGCCATTTTGCAAAACGTGCACCTTGGGCGTAATAGTCTTCTGCTCGCTCCACCAAGCCATCCAGGCCCGTACAAACGGTCTCAACAGCATGGGCACCAGGCAAAGGGGAAAGACCTTTATCAACTTTGATACCAGGAACAATCCCAGCTTTGATTAACTTATTAACCATTGTTTCGCCATCGGCATGACTCTGAAACAGGGTTTCTTCGTACAAGATTGCGCCACTAATAAAGTCACCAAGACCTGCTGTTGTAAATAGCATTCCCCGGTAGGCCTGCCGATTGGCCTCAGTATTTTCAACTTGGATTGCGCCTAATCGCTTACCGACCGTCTTCGTAGATTCATCAACAGCAAGGATTCCCTTCCCCGACACTGCCAAAGCGTTGGCTGTTTCAATTAACTCTTTGGAGTATGCGGAAAGAGACATAGGAGCGACGCGACAACAAGGAAAGATCCTGAATTTTAAACACCATATCTTCACGAAAACAAATATTCGTTACCGCAACCAGTATCCAAGGCCGCAGAAAAATGAATATTTATTCATCAGTCTGTCAAAAACAATTAGGTCACATGATCGATTGATCACATGCTTGCTGACTGATCAACCCCTCTGAGAGGCCAGGCACCATGGGAGCACCGGTTTGAATGCTCTGAGCCCACCAGCTTTGGATGCGAGCCACCGGTGCCACCCGGCCATCACTCCAGGTCGTGGGGAACATGAACTCAGCCTCCGCTTCAACATTGCGGGTGGGCTCTCCCATGGGCGTATGCCAAAGCCCAAAGCCATGGACGTAATCCTTTTGGTTCGCGCTACCGAGAGTGAGGCTTCCATGAGATCCGTAGACCTCGAGCCAGCAGCCTCGACCATTGCGAGCCACAGACGCCAAATTGACCTGTGCTGGCACCCTCTGGTCGCTGCGGCCCTCCCATTCGAGCTGCATCTGAATCAAGGAAACATCTTCGGCATCCACGGGAGCCATGCCTCCACTGGGCTGAGGACGCTCCTTGATCGACACGCTATTGAGACTTTGAACGGATCGAATCGGTCCGATCAACCACGCCAGCATGTCGAAGGCATGGGTACCAAGGGCGCCAACCACACCACCACCGGCTTCCCGTTGTGAATACCAGCTCCAAGCTCGAGACGCATCCGCACGGCTGCTCATCAACCAGTCGAGTTTCACCAGCCAGGGAGTACCGACGGCACCTGCCTCCAACATTCTGGCGGCCTGCATGAACAGAGGCACAGCCCGATACTCATAATCCACCGCAACACTGAGCCGGTTCTGGATAGCAACGCGTTGGAGCTCTGCCACCAATTCAGCCTTCAGAGCAACAGGCTTTTCAAGCAACAAGTGTTTGCCCGCTTTCAGCGCTTGAAGGGCCAAGGCAAAGCGTGGCTCCGGAGGGGTGGCAATGATCACGGCTTGCACGCGAGGGTCCCTGAGCAGAGCCTCCCAATCGTCATAACCAGGGAGATTGTGCTCCTGACAGGCCTGATCTAAACGTTCACGACGGGGATGCCAGAGCGCTACCGCCTGGAGATCAGGTTGAGAGGCAAGGGCTTGGAGATGAACCGATTCACCAAAGCCAAGACCCGCAATCGCCACTCCAATCGGGGGAGGACTTGAGGATGGGAGAGCCATAAGGGAGGCCGAGTTGGGGTCAGGAGAGCGACGAAAGCTCGTCCGATGAGCACACACCGGAGAGAACGCCGTCGATCAAAGGATCAGAACCAGAAGGTTGCCATTCGGCCCTGAATTGGGGCAATCCATTCTTTTGCTTGTCCCGATACAGCAGTTGGCTGCAGTCGATCTCCATCACGACCAGCGTTCCCAAAGCGGGGCTGTCATCCTCCTGACGCAAGCTGTAGCGGCTCAGCACTGACACAGTGCCATCTTTCTTCAGCCGCAAACTGCCGGCATCCCACCATTGCTGTCCCTCCTCACTGGAGGGGACTTCTCGCCATTCAACCTGACCTGCGCACACAGGAGCGGCGCAAAGGATCAGGGCTAAAACAACAGCAGCCACGGTCCTAAAGCGTGAGGCCAAAACCTGAATCATGAGCTAGCGACCCGGGATTCACAGCCGTGCAATCTGAGCAGACTCGCCAGAGTGGAACGCAATTGCGTACGCGGAACAATCGAATCCACGAATCCGTGATCTTGCAGGTACTCGGCGGTTTGAAAATTATCCGGTAATTTTTCGCGCAGTGTCTGTTCAATCACGCGTCGCCCAGCAAAGCCAATCAGAGCTTTTGGCTCCGCCAAAATCAAATCACCAAGCATCGCAAAACTTGCTGTGACGCCGCCAGTGGTGGGGTGCGTGAGCAGTGGCATGTACAACACGCCCGCTTCGCGGTGGCGTTCCAAAGCACCGGAAATCTTTGCCATCTGCATGAGGCTGAGCATGCCCTCCTGCATCCTCGCTCCACCCGACGCGCAAACAATGAGGAGTGGCAGCTTTTTGGCGGTCGCTGCTTCCACCAAGCGGGTGATCTTTTCACCGACCACCGACCCCATCGAACCGCCCATAAAACGGAAATCCATCACAGCAAGAGCCATTGGAATCCCCTCGACCTCACAGAGTCCAGTAATGACACCATCACGAAGCCCTGTACTGGCTTGGGTTTCGCGCAGTCGATCCGCATAGGCCCTGCGGTCTTTAAAGCCCAATGGATCCATGGGTTGAAGCTCTTGATCCATCGCCACGAAGCTGTTGGGATCCACCAACACCGCAATGCGCTCGGTGCTATCGATGCGGTGGTGATATCCACAGTTGCTGCAAACACTGGCGTTGCTCAGCAGATCCTTGCGATACACCACCTGACCGCACTCGGGGCACTTGCTCCAAAGACCATCCCCTTCATCGGGTTCTTGATTCACCTTGCCGACGTACTGACCTTTACGGCGGTCAGCGAACCAGTCGAACAAACTCAAGGTTGATTACTCCTTAATGGCAACAGCAGATCTCAGTTGGCATTGGGGCTTTCGGTTTGTACGAGCGCCACATTGGGGAGATCCGAGGGAACAAATGATCAAGCCAAAGGCCTGAATTTTGCACCAATCACATCAGGCTAGGACAGGGATGTTGCAATCTCTCAGCACAACAGCCATTGAGCTGATTTCTGTTCCTTTAAAGGCCAGCAAACAGGCTGAACCATTGCTGCCCCCACCACTCAGAACCTCCGAGCCAGGTCAGCCAAATCCCAAGGGCAATAAAAGGGCCAAATGGGAAGGGCTGTCTCGGCCCTAGTCGTCCAGAAAGACGTCCAATCGTGCCAAAGAATGCGCCGCTAAAAACGGCGATCGCCATAGCAACCAAGACACCGCCCAAGCCAAGCCAAGCTCCGGCGACAGCAGCCAATTTGGCGTCACCAAGCCCGAGGGCAGGTTGTCCAAGCATGCGCTCCGCGAGAGCACTTAATCCCTCCAGCGCCAGCAATCCCGCTGATGCCGCCAACAGATGATTGAGGAGCAACGAACTCGCTTCAGGGGCTGGAATGACCAGATAGAGAGCCCCCGTGAAGGCAAGGCCGAGCAATACCCCGATCCTGCAAAGAGGTTCGGGGAGCCAGAGATGGTCGATATCAATCAACACCAGTGGAAGCAGCACACTGATCAGGACAATCCCCGCCAGCACATTGAGCAAGGCCAGGCCTACATGATCCGAAGCGGCGAGCAATCCATGACCCCACAACGCGCTCAACCAAAGGAGGGCGCTGAAGAATTCCACGAATGGGTAGCGGCTCGAGATGCCTTGATGGCAATCGCGACAACGTCCCCGAAGCCAGACCCACCCCAACACCGGCACATTGTCGTGCCAGCGCACCGCCTGACCACACTTTGGGCAGTGGCTGCCAGGCCAAACCACTGATTCTTCGCGAGGCAATCGCCAGGCCAGCACATTGGCGAAACTCCCCACACAGGCACCAGCCAACGCAAGGATCAGACCCAACACACTTGTCAAAGCGCTGATCCCCTGGGTCGGTCTCGCCAGCCACGCGGGCGACGCAGTCGTCGACCGATGAGATCGATGCTGATGAAATGCTCTTGAAGCAACAGTGTGGGGCTTGCGAACACAACCCTGCCCTCATCTAACCGCTCATTTACAACAACACCCATCGGTTCAAGCTGCTGCCCAGAGTCAGTTAAGAAGCGGAAGTAGATCCGTCGTGCCAATGCGATCAGGCGACGACTATCCACTCTGTCCCAACGCGGTGGAGGAGTTGTTGATCCCCCTGCACCTGCAATTTCAAAGGAGGGAGAGGACAAAAAAAGGACCCACCTGATCATTCAGATGAGTCCACGATAGATCTAATCGCTCGATGTGTATCGAGCAAAGCAATCAGGAGAGCTTGCTTTGGTCTTCAATCATGCGGTGAATGATGGGGGTCAAGATGAGTTCCATCGCGAAGCCCATTTTCCCTCCATTCACAACAATGCTGGTGGGACTGCTCATGAAGGAGTCATGAATCATGCTCAGCAGGTAGCTGAAATCAATTCCCCACTTCTCACGAGCTCCCTTGCGGAAGTGAATGATCACAAAGCTTTCATCTGGCGTTGGGATGTTGCGACAGATGAATGGATTGGAGGTGTCAACCGTTGGCACCCTCTGGAAATTGATGTCAGTGAGGCTGAATTGGGGACAGATGTGATTGATGTAATCCGGCATGCGGCGCAGGATCGTGTCCACAATCGCTTCGGCTGAGTAGCCACGTTCGGCGTTATCACGCTGAATCTTTTGGATCCACTCGAGATTGGTGATCGGAACAACACCCACCAGTAAATCGGCGCGGGATGCCACGTCGTAGCCGTCTCCAACAACGCCACCGTGGAGGCCTTCGTAGAACAACACGTCAGTGCCACCTGGAATGTCTTCCCAGGGGGTGAACTGACCTGGGTCCAAGCTCACGCCGAGGCGAGCGTTGTGTTCAGCAGCTTCTTCTGGACTGTGGAGGTAATAACGCTTCTGACCGCCACCGGTTTCGCCATAGACGCGGAAGAGCTCTTCGAGCTTGTCGAAGAGGTTGGCCTCTGGACCGAAGTGCGAGAAATTCTCACCCTTCGCAAGCGATTCAGACATGGCGGCCTTCATCGCCATCCGCTCAAAGCGGTGGTAGCTGTCGCCCTCCACCACTGCAGGAGTGATGTTCTCCCGAGCGAAGATGTGCTCAAAAGCCCTCTTAACGGTGCTGGTGCCTGCACCTGAGGAACCCGTGACAGCCACGACGGGGTGACGCTTCGACATCGACGGAGGAAGATCTGGCCCGATGAGTTTGGCAGGTCAAAGGGCAAATTCCACATTTTTCCTTCCAGGTCGCATCAGAGTGTCTTAAGAAGTTCCTCCCCCATCGCCTGACAGCCCAGAGCAGTACAGCCTTCAGACATCAGATCTCCAGTGCGGAATCCGGCTGCCAAAACGCGATCCACAGCGTGTTCCAGATCGTCCGCAGCTGCGTTTTGCTTGAGACCAGTCCGCAACATCATCGCTGCAGAGAGCACCATGGCCATCGGATTGGCCTTGTCTTGACCCGCCAGATCAGGGGCTGAACCATGAACGGGTTCATACAAACCAGGCCCTTCGCTTCCCAAAGAGGCTGAGGGAAGCATGCCGATCGAGCCGGTGAGCATGGCAGAAATATCGCTGAGAATGTCTCCGAAAAGATTGCCAGTGAGCACCACATCGAACTGGCGTGGATCTCTCACCAGTTGCATCGCCGCATTGTCCACATACAGGTGACTGACATCCACTGCGGGGTACTCACCTTTCATCCCCTCCACGCGATCACGCCACAGTTGGCTGACGTCGAGCACATTGGCCTTATCCACTGAGCAGAGCTGCCCTCGTCGCTCACAGGCGAGCTTGAACGCCACCCTGGCGATTCTGTCGACCTCAGAATCGGAGTAGGTCATGGTGTTGAACGCTCGCTCTTCACCATCGGCCTGCACACGACCTTTCGGCTTCCCGAAATAAATACCTCCGGTGAGTTCCCTCACCACCATCAGATCCACCCCTTCCACCACTTCAGGTCGCAGGCTGCTAGCACCAATCAGGGCTGGAACAATTTTGACTGGACGGAGATTGGCGAAGAGCTCCATGCCAGAGCGCAGGGCTAGCAATCCACTTTCAGGCCGTTGTTCTCGCGGCAAGGCATCAAATCGAGGGCTACCGATCGCTGCAAGCAAAACGGCATCGGCAGCCTTGCAAGCTTCAAGGGTGCTCGCCGGTAAGGGCTCGCCAGTGGCATCGATGGCAGAGCCACCGATCGGCGCTTCACTGAACTCGAGCGTGAAACCATGTCGAGCAGATACGGCTTCAAGGAGCTGCCTCGCCACGGCAGTGATCTCTGGACCAATGCCGTCACCCGGAAGCAAAACAACGCGATGCTGTGGCATTGGGTCTCAGAGGGGGGAACCAGAGAGGTTACTGAGCGGCTTTCTTGAGTTCGCGGATCTGTTTCGCCATCTCAGGCAATTTGCTGAATGCCGCTGAACAACGCAGCCAAAGCCTATTGGGAATCGCCGGATAGCCACTCACCACCTCACCGGGCTCCACCTCACCATGAATCCCGCTCTTGGAACTTGCGATCGCACGATCACCAATCACCGCTCGATTGGCCACACCCACCTGTCCAGCCAAAATCACCCCGTTTCCAAGGCGAGCGCCGCCCGCAATGCCCACCTGTGAGGCCAGGGCACAGCCCCGTCCGGTGACAACGCCATGACCGATTTGCACGAGATTATCGATCTTTGTTCCCGCACCAATTCGGGTTTCACCAACGGACGGGCGATCAATCGTGCTGCCGCAACCCACCTCAACACCCTCCTCAAGGACCACCAGACCCGTTTGAGGCATTTTTCGCCATCCCTTAGCGGTCGGAACAAATCCAAACCCCTCTGAGCCCACCACCGCGTTGGAGTGAACAACGCAATGGTTGGCTAAACGCACTCCGGGGTGAAGCACAGCATTGGCATGCAATTCGCAAAACTGACCGACCCTCACATCGCCGTAAATCACCACACCGGCATGAATGGTGCTGTTGGCACTGATGCGTGTGTCGTCGCCGATGCAAACGTGAGGGCCAATCGAGACTCCAGCATCGATCTGAACCCTGTCACCGATCACCGCAGAAGGATGAATGGTTGCTTCTGTTCTGGGCCGAGGATGCAAGCGCTCGAGGGCTTCTGCGAAGGCCAACCGAGGATCACGCATCACGGCCCAAGCCAGACCACGCTGCTCAGCCATAGCCTTGAGGTCGTCCTGATTCGGAATCAAAACGGCGCCGACATGGCTGGTTTCTAGGCTCTGAATCAGAGCGTTGCCCTTTTCAAGGAAGCTGAGTTGATCGGCACTGGCTCTCTCCAAAGATGCAGCACCACGGAGCTCAGGATCGCTGCTGAGCTGATGCTCCAGCAGACCTGCCTCTCCGTCCTGAAGGACGGCGATTAACTGGCTGAAACGCATCGATTCAGGGGTCTGGTTGGCGGATCGTAGGCGTGCTGAGGACAAGCACGTCGCGATGCACCACAACTGGCGAACCCCCTTGGCGATCGGTCCGCGCTGGCTCTTTAACAAGACCTCGAAGCGCCTCACTACTGAGGGAGCTCAGGCCACGGGCCACTTCATCGCCTTCCTGATCGAGGATCCGCACGGGCTGATTGGCCTGAAACTCTCCGGTGATGTCCGTAATTCCAACCAAAAGTAAGGAGGCACCTTTGTCGCACAGCGCTAGGCAGGCTCCGCCATCAATGTGCAGGCTCCCTTGGGGTTGCAACGCATGGGCCAGCCAGCTTTTTCGATGACCAAGGGGCTGGGGATGGGGATGAAAGACCGTGCCTCCACGCCCCCCAGCCAACATCGTTTGAAGGGTGTGCTGATCGCGACCATCCGCCAGATGCACGGTGATTCCGCTCGCTGTGGCAATCCGAGCGGCCGCGATTTTGGTGGTCATCCCGCCGGTTCCCCAACGACCTCCATCTCCTGCGCCCTGTTCAAGGGCCTGCAGTTCTTCTGGGTGATGCACGTCCGAAATAGGGCGCGCCGAGGCATCACTGCGCGGATCAGCGGAATAGAGGCGGTCGATATCGGTCAAAAGAATCAGATCATCCGCATCAATCGCTGCTGCCACCAAGGCTGAGAGCGTGTCGTTATCGCCAAAACGCAACTCAGCGGAAGACACCGTGTCGTTTTCGTTGATGACGGGTAAAACCTTCCATTCGATCAACTGATGCAGGGTCGCAGAAGCGTTGTGATAACTCCGACTGTCGGCCAAGTCAGATCGAGTGAGAAGAACCTGCGCTACGGGGATGCCATGGACGGCCATCGCTTCTTCGTACAGAGCCATCAGATGGCCTTGACCGATCGCCGCCGCAGCTTGAAGACCGCGCAACGTAGAAGGCCTGGCCTTTAGGCCTAGGCGCTGACATCCGAGTCCGACAGCCCCACTTGTGACCAAGACAACACGGTCGCCTCGATGGAGACATTGGGCGAGATTCAGACACAAAGCTGAGATGGCATCAGCAGTGCTGCGACGTTCCGTGCTGCGCAGCAAACTGGTCCCAACCTTCACGACTCGCAGGCTCATGCCTGGCCTGCTCCAAGCCATCGGGCGAGCTGTCGCTCCAATACTTGAACGCGATCGTGACGACAAGGCGTTCCGTCTGCACTGAGAGGTCTCACCAAAACGGTGTAAAGACCAAGCCGGTTTCCTACAAGAACATCCGTAAACACGCGATCACCAACCATTGCGATCTGCTCCGGCTTGAAATTCAGGGTTTCAATGACACGTCGGATCGCACCCCGACGCGGTTTGGAGGCTGAGCTGGTGAATCCAATCCCAAGCTGCTCAGCCACAGCCCCAATTCGCTGCCGGGAGGGATTGTTACTGATCAGATAGAGATCCGTATGGCGTTGAGCAGATTTAGCCCAGCGAAGAACAGAGGCAGGCAACGCAACATCGCGTCCTGGAAGAAGGGTGCGATCAACGTCAAGCAATAAAGCCTTGATCCCTCTGCCAAGCAAGGGTTCCAACGGAAGATGGGCCAGGGTTAAGCCTGGATCCCAATCAGGTCGCAGCCAATCACGACGCATCACTCGGATAGCTCACGCTCATCAAGCTCAGCCTCGATTCGAGGTTGAATTTGATCGAACTCATCCCCTTCCACCAAAACGGCAGCACCCTCATCCATTCGGGCAACAACAAAGAAGGGATCTAAGGGGATGTAAAGCCCGTATTCCAATTCATCGACCAAAAAGCTCACCAGCAATTCATAGGTCTCTGATTCATCGTCACCCGCCTCATCCTCATCGAGATCTTCAGGATCGGGCTCATCGAGCTCACCATTCACCGTGAGGGTGACTGCAGAGCGCACAAGGGTGAGGTCATGCTCTTGAAGAACCACATCTGCAACCGAAAGAATCGGTTCATTGCTTGTGATGCTGTCGATGAGCTCAGGCTCATCTCCATCCTTCAACCGGAACAAGCAGACCGGAGTATCAACAGGGGTAAGTAACGCGTAATCCTGACCATCGAGGGGAATCAGCTGCTCAAGAAAACAAAGAAGATCACGCCCTTCACTATCTTTAACCAGCAGAGTTGGCACGTCTCCGCTGTTGTTCGGGCCGCTAGAACTCATTGCTCAAGAATCAATACCTTCAGGATCCTTCATCAGCGTCCGTCTTGCTAGCAGACGGGGTCGCCATGTCGACCGGTTCTGGCTCTGGCCCATCTGCGAGCCATTGCTCCAGGAGTAGTGAGGCGGCAGCACTGTCGAGTCTGCCGCTGCGATCCCCTTGCAGGCCGTGACGTTCGGCCGCGGCCCAACTACTGCTGTGTTCATTCACGAGCGCAAGAGGCAGCTTTAAAGCCATCGCCAAACGCTGGCCATAACGCTGGCAATGGACCGCTTGCTCTGTGAATTGACCTTCTGCATCCAGGGGTAGACCCACAACCAGGCCCTGCACTCGTCGGGTGAGGCAGACCTGTTCCAAATGCCCAAGGTCTTGCTTCAACGTTCTGCGCAAAAGAGCGGGGAGGGGACTCACCGTGATGCCCAGAGCATCACACCCTGCCAAACCGATGCGCTTGCGCCCCACATCCAGGCTCAACATGGAACGGGGCGATGGACTCACGATGAGCGCTCTCGACCCAAAGTTGGCGTAGGCAAGGGCGGCTGCTGTGGCTGGAGACGACCCAGCATCGATTCCAGGGGACGGATGCCACTAAGCTCTCGGCTACCAAGTTTGCGCCAGAGGCTACGGCCCAGGACGAGCTGGGTTTGTTGCGACTTGAATCCACAACGCTGAACGATGGCTTGGAGTCGTGCATCATCCTCATCCACCAGGAGTTCAGGGGTGGGTTGAAGCCGGGCCAAGCGCTCCAAAGCCGGAGGCAAGGCCTCCGTGAGGCGGTCATCCCAGGCCAAACCACGCAACAGTTCAAGCCTTGGTCTGGCAAAGCCAGAGGGTCTGGCAACAAGTCCTGCAAGCACCTGCCTTTGATCGCTATCGATCCGCTCTAAGAGGCCGCAACCCTTCGAACGTTGATCCATAAGGTCTTGCCATTGGCGATCAAGAATGTGCCGATGATGTGTCGAACAACAGGCTTGCTCGAGAGCGAGCAGTTGTCTTGCGGTGCTGTTGTCGAGAGCGCTCCAACGACAATGGGGTGGCATCTCGGAGGTTGCTGTCCCTGACTGGGACGACGGATCAAGCCGCCAAACCCCAGACCTCCTGAGCGGTTGAAATCCCAGTTCACGGGCTAGATCAAGCTGGTCTTGATCGTTGCTATCGCAGCGGATCAACCAACTCTGTGAACGGGCGACCCCATCGCTGAGTGCTTCATGAAGCAACGTCCGGATCACAGAAATTCTGCTCGTGCCCGTTGGCTCTTGCCGTTCCTCGAGTTCGAGTTGCCAACAGCTACGACGGCGGTTAAGAGAGCGCAAAACCACAAGGGAGAGCAATTGATCAGCTCTTGTTTCGTTTTGCTCCAGAGCGACCAGCACCCTCAGCTTGCGGAGCAGCCAGGCCTGGATCATCATGGCCTGCGGTTGATCGGCCCATTGGTTCGATGAACTGATCTGAGCAGACGTCAACAGCAAGCGCAAATGGGCTGCGTTGAGAGCTTCCACCCTTGGAGAGCTGCCGGATGCTTGATCCACATCGCGTCCGCTGTAGATCATTAATGTATCGCTCACCTCGAGCGGCCGAGGATTTAGACAGGTCGAACCAACACAAGGGGGGTCCGTTCGTTGGCATTGCCAGCAGGGTTTGGCTTTAGAGCACGGTGGAGCAAGGCTTCATCGCAACCACGACTGGAAGCCAGCACTTTGACCCGACCTAGATCGTTGACATCAACGATCGCTACCGATACTCCAAGCGTCTTAGCGGCAGCATTGCAAAGCTCTGCTGGAGAATCCGGACCAAGAACAATGGTTTGGTCATAGGGAGGTGTGGTGCCAGTGATGTCGTCAATCAGTCGAGCTTGGTCACCAGCCAGTCGATAGAACCAACCCTTCTGACCCAAGAGTTTTAAAACGAACCCCACACTCCAAGCGACCAAAACGCGTGTAGGACCAACCTGATCGATCAACGTTTGAAGGCCACAGGCTGTTGCCAGGCTGCTCGTGGGATGGAACACACGACACAGCAAGCGGGCAATCCAACTTGGCTGGACCGTGGAGGGATGAGCGTATCGGCCCTGAATCACAGCAACAGGAGTTTCCCCAATCGTGAGGACATCTCCAGGCTGAATCAGACCACCTGCGTAGTGACTCAGCACATCAACCGTGTCATCTAAAGGACCAAGCAAGTGCGTTTTGATGGGCAAAACCGCGCAGCCGTCTCCCTGACGGAATGAAGCATCAGACAGTTGAAGCGGTTCGGGTTGACGGGTTGGAACAACCATCCCTTGACGGCGATGTAAACGGCCAAACGGCCCGTAATTCACCCAGTGCACATCTACCCAAACGCTGTCGACGCGATCGTTGATCACGACCTCTTGATCCGCACTGAATGTGAGTTGCACCTTCACCTGAGTGGTCTTGCGCCCTTTCACGATGTAAGCGGCCCAATATCCATCTGGGCGGGCCTCATCATCAGGGTGATGCGGTGTGATTGTGGTTTGAACGTTGACGGAACTCAGGTCGTTGTTCCCGAGCAGTGTCGGTTCCACGACGAGCTCTGGCACCATCACTTCCATGCGCTGATGGGGATTAGTGATCGTCAACCAACCCTCAAGAACGAGGCTGTTTGGCGTGTGTTGGACTTGCCAGTCGTGGGCGCGTAATTGAAGGGGTGACGAAGGCCTGAGCCTGTGCCGCGCCTCAATCCAAAGCACACCGATGCCGAGCAGAAGCAAGATCAGCAGCAGCGTGCACATAGGGAAACGGTCAGCAGACCGGAAACAATCAAGCAGCGTAAGCGTTCTGGTGGATTGATCAGCGCGAGATCACTTCAGTATTGAGCTCGTTGAAACTGATTGTGGTGCTGCCCTGGGCAGGTGCCTCAATTCCAGTGGCTTTACTGATAGCAGCGTTAATCGCTTCAAGAGGAACCTGTCCGTCCTGATCGAGCAGGACCGTGCCCTCGCCATTGATTACGACGACCTGAGGGATGGTGCCATGCCAGTAGGTCGCTGGATCGGCTGGGTCTTGGCTGTCATCCCCCTGAAAGGCATCGGTGGTGAATGGCAACAGATCCACCTCACGCCCCCACAAACGCTGAAGTTCAGACACAACAGGCGCAAAAATTTTGCTGGTACTGCTGTCATCCAAGTAAAAAACGATCACGCTGGTGCGTTCTTTCTGTAAGGCATCCTTCAGGGTTGTAGCGGGCGGAACCAGCGATCCATTGCCTGCGTACAACGCAAAAATATTGCCGTCGTAACTATCGGTGTCCCTAGCTGCCTCGGCTGGGCTTGCAATCAGCAGCAAGCAAAATCCCGCAGCGAGTAGAGAACGCAGGACCGAGCGCATGATGCTGAGCAAAGGCATGGTGCTGATCAGTGGATACAGCATTCTGACCGCTTGGATCAGCTGCGGTTGAAGCTGCGGCCCATCCCTTGAGCGATCCCCCGACCGACCAGTCCGATGGCTCGACCAATCACTTGGGTCAGGAGTACCGCCAGTAGATCACCCACTCTGCGGACGAGAAGTTGAAGCTGAGGAGCCACTGCATCCCGCGCTTCCAGCAGAAGAGCCACCTGTTGTTGCCACCAGCCAAGACGACGCAACTCTTCGTCTCTGGGTTCCATTAGCAGCAGCGGTGCGATCTTTCCTTCATTGAGTTGATAGAGAAGCCGCTGGCTTTCGTAGAGGCGAATCGGACGTTGAATCCAGGATTGCCAGCGAGACTGGGTGTTGAGTTGGTTGCGTAGGCGTTCCAGCTCTCGGGTGGAAATCAAGCGATGATCTAACAAGTAGCGTCTCAACTCAGGCCAGTCTCCGCAGACGCCAAGAAGTTCAGAACCAATCAGTTCAGCTGTGCGCACCAACCAATTGCTCACCAACGTTTCGAGCTGGAGCAACGCGCGCGGGTCATCGGCAGGCAGCAGCTGCCCATCCACCAGAACGGGCTGGTCGTTAAGAAAAGGTGCCAGCATCCGCTTTGGATTCGGCAGTTCCTCATCGATGTCTTCGAGCTCTGTGTTGAGAAGCAGGTGATCGGCTACACCGCTTAATTCCTCTCCCATAGGAAGGCGCACGTAATGGCCCGCCATCGTGCACACAGCCTGCTTGCGCAATTCCGGTTGAAGAGCTTGCCATTGCTCCGAGAGCGCGCGATCCGATCGCTGTTCAGCGGAAGCTTGCTGATCCAAGCGCAACCTTTGCAGCACCGCGTTGAGCTGTCGCAAGAGGGCAAGCAAGAGCTCGCGTCGTCGCTCAGGGTGGAGACCTTCAATCGCCAGCATCTGACCGGTGGCGTTGCTTAAACCTCCAGTCACCGCCATTTCAAGGCGTTGATGAATGGCTTCCCAAACCGCCGCCCCATTTCTCTCTTTTAACTGAATCGATGTTCCTGACGGTTCACGGAAGGGAGACGATTGCTCGAGAGAAACGGCACCTTCAAGCCCTAATTGCAGTGGACCCCAAAGCCAGAGCAACAGCTGGCGAGCACTGCACAATTCACGACAGCGACCCTCCAGCATGAATCGCAACATCGGATTCTCTGGTGGTGGATTCAACAGGACCTCGATCATGCGCAGGTCGTGATTGATTTGCTGAAGCCCAGTCATCAACAACCAGGGGCCCAGCCCTGGGCTCTGAAACGATCCAAACGACTCCGACGAAGCATGCGCCGTCAGTTCGACCACCCTGCCCCCAGATAGCAGGGTTTCAATGCTCTGCTGCAATTGCGCGAGATCAGGATCTTGAAGCAATCCCGCGCAGTCCAGGGAAAGAAGCTGAGTGGGATCACAAGGAAGCTTCGCAGGAAGCAGAAGCAAGAGAGGAGCTTCTCCCCAACGGCTTTGAAGCTTCAAAACCTCGAGCTGGAGCAGGGCCGGGGATGCAATCGTTTCGACGGACCAGATCACAAGATCAGGTTGTCCATCCAGCTGATCTGTTGAAACAGAAACCTCGAGATCTTTGTTGCCAGCCAACCCCGACAAAAGAGATTCAGCAAGCAGATTCCTTGCGATAAGCAAAATCTTGTTTGGAATCCCGTTCACCGCTGTAATACGACCCACACGAATGATCGCAGGGAAATGGTGAAGGAGCAAATGCTCCTGCAAGAATGATCAGCGGTCTTCTAACTCTTTAGGACGTCCACTGAGTTGAAGGGTGTAGGTCTCAATTGTGTAGCCAGTGCGCTCTTCGATTTCCCGCACGAGTTCATCGGGCAGTTGAACATCGAGGTCCTCGATTCGTCCGCTCTCAAGGCAGGTGAGATGACTGTGGGGGTCACTTCGATAGCCATAAAGACGACCACTCGCCCGATCAAGACATTCGATCACGCCAGCTCTCTGGAGAGCTTCGAGATTTTGGTATACCGATGTATGGCCAATCCGTCGCCCCTGATTATTCAATTTTTCAAAAATATCCCTCGCGCTCAAATGGCTGGCTTCAGTCCAAAGCAGATCAAGAACCATCCGCCTCTGCTGACTCAAGCGCATCCCAAGCGTTCGGCACAACTCAAAAGTGGCTTGGAGTCCACTGGAAGCAGCGGACAAATCGGAACTTAGATGGGTGCTGCCGACCGCCACTAATGCAACTTTATTAATGGCATCTTAAGACCCTATTCAAGATTTCGTCGCGCTCAAGCGATCGTGCGGCACTGATCACTCAGAGGGTCTTGCAGACGACCCTCCGCCATCGCCTGGATTGCTTCATGCAAGTCGACGCGACCGTCGTAGAGCGCTCGACCCACGATCACTCCCTCCACACCCAGTGGTTCCAGGGCGAGTAGCGATAGCAGATCTGCCATGCAACCCACGCCGCCAGAGGCGATCACAGGAACCTCACTCGCTTGAGCCATGGCGCGCAAGGCATCGAGATTCGGCCCAGCCAACGTGCCATCGGTAGCGATATCGGTGCTGATGATGGCCGCAATCCCTGCGGAACTGAACCGCTGAGCCAGAGCCGTGGCTTCCACGTTGCTCTCCTCAACCCATCCACGCGTGGCGACGAAACCGTTGCGTGCATCAATGCCCACCACAATTTTGTGAGGGTGACGGCTGGCAAGCTCCATCACCAACTCTGGGTTCTCAATCGCCACGGTGCCGAGAATGACCCGATCCAGTCCACAGCTGAGCAGCTCTTCAGCCCTCTCCAACGAGCGCACTCCGCCACCCAGCTGCACAGGAATGGAGAGCTCTTTGGCAATCAAGCGCACCGCTTGATCATTGATGGGCTCACCACTTCGAGCACCATCGAGATCCACCAGATGCAGACGGGTTGCACCCTGTTTGACCCACTGTTGCGCCTGAGCCAGTGGGTCGTCGCTAAAGCGAGTGACCTGGTCGTAGTCACCCTGATGCAAACGAACACAGCTGCCCTGCAAAAGGTCAATGGCGGGGATGATCTCCATGACGCCGGTGGCACGTTTCGCTCTCCCCATCCTGCAGGCCAGGGGGGCAAGCGTGATGTCTGCCATGGAATGGCCGCGCTTCAATGGCTGGGTTGAGCGCCTTGCTGATGAAGATTCTCGTAATGGGTGGCACCCGCTTTGTTGGGAAGCCATTGGTGGCAAGGCTTCAGGACCAGGGGCATGCACTCACCCTGTTCACACGAGGTCGACTTCCCTCACCCGAAGGAGTGGCGTCAATCCAAGGAGATCGCAGCGTTGATGCCGATCTCAACCAACTCAAAGGACATGACTTTGAGGTGATCATCGACAGCTCGGGGCGCAGTTTGGACGACAGTCGTCGCGTCCTAGCGGTGACGGGCGCCCCAACCCATCGCTTTCTGTATGTGAGTTCCGCTGGGGTCTATGCCGCCTCAACGCAGTGGCCGTTGGATGAGACAGCCGCGATCGATCCCGCCAGTCGACACTCCGGCAAGGCCGACACCGAACAATGGCTGCAAGAGCAGGGGATTCCCTTCACCAGCTTCCGTCCCACTTACATCGTGGGGCCTGGGAATTACAACCCAGTGGAGAGATGGTTCTTTGACCGAATCGTGAATGATCGCCCGATTCCCCTTCCAGGATCAGGTGAGACCATCACCCAGATCGGCCACGCTGAAGACCTGGCTGAGGCCATGGCGCGCTCGCTTGAGGTGGATGCCGCTAGCAATCGGATCTACAACTGCAGCGCAAGCCGGGGCATCACCTTCCGTGGCTTGATTGAGGCGGCAGCCATGGCCTGTGGCCGAGACCCCAAGGGATTGGATTTACGACCGTTTGACCCCAGTGGACTGGATCCCAAAGCTCGCAAGGCCTTTCCTCTAAGGCTGAGTCACTTTTTAACCGACACCACTCGCGTTAGGCGTGAACTGGCTTGGGAGCCACGGTTTGATGCCTGTGCCTCCCTCGTTGACAGCTATCAACGGGAGTACAAAGGCCAGCCCACATCGGATCCTGACTTCAGCGCTGACCAGGCTCTGATCGGCGAGGCTTGAGATAGCCCCAGGCTGACCACAACGCCAAAAACAACGAGGGCCAAAACAAACCCACACCGACCCCTCTCAAACCCTGAACCAGTTCTGGATCTCCCCATAGGGGGGGCCAAAGCATGAGCGCAAGGCTGAGGAATTGGAGGATTGTTTTGGCTTTTCCTGCAGCGGATGCTGGTGCCCCATCACTGCTGTCTCCACGCCAGCCAGAGATCAGCAATTCGCGGGCCAGCAACAGCCAAACAGCCCAAACCGGAAGGATTCCCTCTGACGCCAACCAGATCAGAGGAGCACTGATCAACAACTTGTCAGCGAGAGGGTCCAATCGAGCTCCCCAGGTGCTGCCACCATCGGCACGTCTCGCCAACCAGCCATCCGCTGCATCGCTCCAGCCTCCAATCAGCAATAACCACCAGGCCAACGCGTCGTAATGCGTCGCCAAGGCGAGAAGAAGCGGGAGTCCCATCAGGGCTCGAGCAAGGGTGAGTCGATCAGCCCACAGGCGCCAGGGAGAGATCAAGGCTCAGAATGCATTGAGATGCGTGGATTCCATGGTGCTTCAGCAGACGGTCAAAGAGGTGATGTCATCACCGGTATTGACTGTGACACCAGAAACGGCATTAAAAGATGCCGTGAGTCTGCTGAGCGATCACCACATCAGTGGCCTGCCTGTGGTGGATCAGAACGGGATTCTGATCGGTGAACTCACCGAACAAAACCTCATGGTGCGCGAAAGCGGAGTTGATGCCGGCCCCTACGTGATGCTGTTGGACAGCGTGATTTATCTGAAGAACCCACTCAACTGGGACAAACAGGTTCATCAAGTGTTGGGCACCACGGTGGGCGATCTGATGGGACGTGATCTTCACAGCTGTTCAGAGAATCTGCCTCTCCCCAAAGCCGCATCGATGCTGCATGAACGCAGTACCCAGCGACTGATCGTGGTGGACGACAACAAACATCCCGTGGGTGTTTTGACGCGGGGTGACATCGTCCGAGCCTTGGCCTCAGGACAGCCTTAGCGAGAAGCGAGTGGAGTGATTCGAATCGCTACAGGCTTGATGAAACGGAACTCCACCAGATCCCCGAGCGCTAATTGATCGAACACCATTCCAGGCATTCGCTTGCTGACATCGAGATTGTGAACCTTCCCGAATGGCCCGCGAAGACTCACGATGAGAGATGCCAGAGCAACAATTTTTAGCTCAAGTTGAAGCCCAGTGAATCAGGGCAAAGGTGGAGGAGGGAGCACTGGTGCAGGTGGTGCTCCATAAATGATGCTTTTTTCGTCATCCGCTGAGGACACTGATTCCTGTTCCTTAAGCCCAGGGGTTGGAGAGATGGGCTCTGGCCAAGCTTCAGGATCCTCCGGAAGGATCTGATCCTCCTGAAGCAACACGGGTGGCGGTAGGTCCGGAGGCAGATCGAAATCCCATTGCTGAGTCTCAGCATCTGAGTTGAACAACTCGTCCTGATCGCTCTCAACGTCATACCGTTCTCGGAGCACGAGTGGGTCGGCGGTAATCGGAGGTTCCCGCAGCGGTTGCCTCGCAGGAACTGTTTCGGTGACAGGTGCGGTCTTGTTGTGATCGAGACGTGGTGTGGGCTTAGGCGCCCAGATCATGCGCGCAATCGGCTCAACACCCTGCTCCATCACACGGTTCAATCCAGCCAAAGCACGATCCATCAGCTGCCCTCCATAAAAGAAGGCACAGTCCGATGCACCTTCACAGCGCTGGCTGGTCTCGATGCGTCTGGTCAAATCAGCGATCAGCCCTCCTTCCAGTCGGACACGGCGCTCACTCAGTCGCAGGAGGTAGGGAACATGCACAAAGCTGGTGGCGCCGCCACTAATCCAGTTGGCATCCTCTTCGGTGAAACCTTTCACTCCAGGAATGATCAGACGACTCTTCGAAGCGTGATCAGGCATGTAGGCGGCCACAAGACCCCGCCGACGTGCCAGATCCTTCGTTTGCTCAAGCGTGAGACCGTCTTTACTCATCAGCATTTCAATTCGGGCATCGGCCCTCAAGCCGTAGACCATGCGGATGCGAGGGAGGTAATAACGAATCCGTTGGCCCATGCTGATGCTGTAAGCCCCCTTGTAGGTCTCAGGTGGCTCCTCCAGGTCGTTGTAAATGCTGTGCAGACCCCCCACAAACATGTCGTAGGTCTTGGCCCGATCGGGAGTTAACTCTCCATAGCCAAAATCAACGCTTCCATCCTTGAGGATGCCAATGAAGGCACGCTGTCTTGAAGCCGTTCGATTGCGTCCACGCCAAACCCTGCTGCCGAATTTCAAATCACCTAGTGGAACGGTGATTTCCTGTCCAGACTCATCAATATGCCGCTCATACATCGGTCCAGAGACGTAGGCGAGAGCAGCAGTGTCTTCGAAGGCATCCTGTTCACGATCCCAGCCTTCAAGGAGACCGAGCCGCACATCACGTGGGTCGAAATCGAGGGCATAAACCTCGTCATCCGGTTGGTAAGCAAAAGGCCCCGCCTCAGAGTCGGCGGTTTCAATCGGCTCGGGCTCTGTCGCAATCTCCCTTTGTTCGGGAGTTCTAGGCGCAAGAGCAATCAGACCCGTGAAGACCGTTATGGGGACCACCACGATCAACCAACGCTTGCGCCAGAGGCTGGAACGCTGGGGCTTGGGCTTACGTCTCTTCTTTTGAGCGGAGATGTCAGCAGCAGAAGCTGAAGTCCGATTTCGAATCACCGGACCAGCCTTTTTTTTCGAGCTCGGGATTCGGGGTTCTGCCAAGGAACAATGGTGCCCTCAGCCACCAACCATTTGCGGTAAACCTGACCGCATTCATGCCCTCCCGTCAACTCACCAAAGGCAGGAATCAGCAATCTCTCCTCCTTAGCGTCGAAGGCAAAGCAGGGAAGACGAAGACGATCCCCCAGAGCTGAGGCTCCGAACAAGGTGATGGGACACCCCTTGGGCTCAAAAAGTGCTCCCTCCGCTAGAGCCAGAAGGCCTGGGAGCGATGAAAGACAAGGCAGAAGAGCAAGGCAACAACTTGATTGCGGTTATCACACATAAGGACCTTGAAGAGGTCACTCCAGACAGCCATGATGAGAGTCTTTGAAATAGGACGCATTGGAACGATGACCCTGGCACTGCTACTTGCACTCCTTGGATCGCTGATGGCCATGGGTTTCATTATTCGACGCCTCGAAAAGGGCTAATCAAACCAGGATCGTCGTGATACGTACGCTTTTTCTCACTGGAATCGCTCTGATTTCACTTCCCATTCAGACGGTTGCGAAGCAAGTCGCGCAGGAAGCCATCAAGGAGTTACGGATTGGGGTGAGTGGGACCCCTCCATTTGTAATGGAGCAGGATGGTGAACTAAGTGGCATAAGTATTGAGATTTGGAAAGACGTGTCAAAGCGTCTAGATCAACCCTACACATTTATTGTTCAGCCAAATACCAATGCAAATATACAAGCTGTAGCTGATGGGAACGTTGATTTAGCCATCGGTCCAATCAGCATTACACCAACACGATTAGCCAATCCAAAGATCAATTTTACGCAACCCTATTATCATGGACATGAGGGCTTACTCATTCATAAGAAACAACCAGGAATTATTGAGCGTTTACGACCATTTATTGGCTGGGCCGCTTTGTCTTCAATAGGCATACTTGTGATAGTTCTATTTATTTTTGGAAACCTCATTTGGTTGGCAGAGCGACGCAAAAATAGCAAACAGTTTCCCCGCCCATATTTCCATGGTGTTGGGAATGGCATGTGGTTTGGGCTTGTCACACTAACAACAGTGGGGTATGGAGATCGTGCACCTTTATCAAGAAGTGGCAGAGCAATTGCAGGCATTTGGATGGTGATCTCACTTGTAGCGGTATCGTCAATTACTGCCGGCCTTGCATCAGCATTTACATTATCCCTGGCACAGATGGCGCCTTCAGGGATTCGGAATAAAGACGACTTGAAAGGCAAAAAATTAGCCGTTATAAAAGGAACGACAAGCCTAAGATGGGGTGAAATATATGAAACCGATGCTTTCCAAACCGAAAATTTAAATGAATCAATAACAATGCTAAGGAGAGACGAAGTAGAAGGAGTTATTTTTGACCGTGCGCCGCTTCGCTACTACCTCAAGCAGAACAAAGACAGCAATCTTAAATTAGCGGATTTTCCACTTGCTGTTCAAACGTATGGATTCGTACTACCGAAAGGCAGCTCATTAATAACCCGATTAAATATTGAGATAATGGAAATGGAATGGAACGGAAACACAAGAAGAATTGTGGACAAATTGCTAGATTAAGAACTCATTTACCTAATAACAGTGTGTCGCCTTAGTCCATCTTCAATCAGAAATGTTGCCAGGCTGCTACAGCTCCTCCCTTCCTGAAGGG